>OLZJ01000008.1_pt1 | contig 132144 bp, 121 predicted proteins | sample 1673951 | NCBI WGS metagenome assembly OLZJ01 (sample SAMEA103958135, study PRJEB25191) | human gut metagenome
AGCTTCCTGCGTGGCACTGCGAAGTTGGATCGAGATAGGGCGAAAGCCCGAGAGCAGGAAGATGCAAAGCAGCTTCCTGCGTGGCACTGCGAAGTTGGATCGAGATAGGGCGAAAGCCCGAGAGCGGGAAGGTGCATGGCAGCTTCCCGCATGCACTGCGGAGCTGGACCGAGATAGGGCGAAAGCAGAGAGCCGGAAAGTTGAAAAGAAAAAAAGAAAGCAGGTAATCACATGCGAGTAGGAATGGGATATGATGTTCATAAATTAGTAGAAGGAAGAAAATTAATCATAGGCGGAGTGGAGATACCGCACAGTCTTGGCTTGCTGGGACATTCGGATGCAGATGTATTGTTACATGCCATCATGGATGCGTTGCTGGGGGCAGCGGCTTTAGGAGATATCGGAAAGCATTTTCCGGATACAGACCCGGCATATGAGGGGATTTCCAGTATAAAATTATTGGAAGAAGTGGGACAGCTTTTAGAGAAAGAGAATTATGTCATTGATAATATCGATGCTACGATTATTGCCCAGAAGCCAAAGATGCGTCCGCACATTGAGAAGATGGAAGAAAATATTGCACAGGCATTGAAGATAGACGTCAGTCAGGTAAATGTAAAGGCAACCACAGAGGAAGGGCTTGGCTTTACCGGAAGCGAAGATGGAATCAGCTCCCAGGCAATCTGTGCTATCTCAAGTATCTATGAAAACAGCATAGCAGTGGGAGGCAGTGAACGAAATTGTGCAGGCTGCCCGGGATGCGGAAAATAACTTTTCTATTGACAAAATGGCAATTCGTGCATAAACTAGTAGCGTAAAAAGAATTTAAAAATGATTCAGAAATGAATTGATAAATGCAGTGAACGGAAAGAGTAGTATACATGCGTGAATAAAAGAGAGAGACTGTCATCGGCTGAAAGCAGTCTTGATTCCAAAGTATATGAAGTGCATCCGGAAGCAGTCCGGTGAAAGCAAGTAGCCAGGAACGAATAGCACACGTTACGTGTATTGAGGGAAAGCAGCAATGCTTTACTTAGAGTGGAACCGCGGAATAACTTCGTCTCTATATTCATATAGAGACGATTTTTTGCTTTATAGGAAATTGCTTTCCTGTAAAGTAAAAAATCGATCCGCGAGAAAAATTGCAGGCTTGCATGCATAAAGGAAAGAATCTATACAGTGAACAGGAGGCTGTAATCATGGGTTTTATAAAAGAATTAAAAGAGGAATTTGAGATTATCAAGGAGCGTGATCCGGCATTAAAATCTCCAATGGAGGTTTTGCTTTATCCGTCATTTCGTGTTATGCTTAGTTATAGGCGTGCACATAAGCATTACCTGAAGGGACATTTCTTCCGGGCGAGATATATTTCACAGAAAGCAGCAAGAAAAACCGGAATTGAGATACATCCGGGCGCAGTAATTGGAAAAGGATTCTTTATCGACCATGGTACCGGCGTTATCATCGGAGAGACATCAATTATCGGAGATAATGTAACCTTATATCAGGGTGTAACCCTGGGCGGAACCGGTAAGGAGACCGGAAAGCGTCATCCGACCTTAGAGGATAATGTAATGGTAAGTGCCGGAGCGAAAATCATCGGCTCCTTTACGGTAGGAGAGAATTCGAAAATCGGTGCCGGAAGTGTGGTAATTGAAGAGGTGCCGCCAAACTGTACGGTAGTAGGTGTTCCGGGACGAATCGTAAAACGTAACAATGTAAAAATTCCGCGCAGTGATATGGATCAGTGCAATCTGCCGGACCCGGTACAGGAAGACATCAATGTATTGCAGCGGGAAAATTCAGAATTATGCAACCGTATCATTGATATGGAAAAAGAGATAAAAGCATTAAAGCAGGAAGTAGAAAAGAATTAAAATAAGTAATTCCAGGAACGATGGAGGATAACATGGAGAACAACGTAAAGATTTTTAATACCCTTACAAGAAAAGTAGAGACCTTTGTGCCAAACGAAGATGGAAAAGTGAAAATGTATACCTGCGGACCAACCGTATATCATTTTGCACATATCGGAAATCTGCGCAGCTATATTATGGAAGATGTATTAGAGAAAACACTTCGCTATGCAGGTTATGATGTAAAGCGTGTCATGAACATAACAGACGTAGGACATCTTTCCAGTGATGCAGATACCGGTGAGGATAAAATGTTAAAGGGCGCAAAGCGTGAGCACAAGACCGTTATGGAGATTGCAAAGTATTATACCGATGCATTCTTTTCCGATTGCTCCAAATTAAATATCAAACGTCCGGATGTGGTAGAGCCGGCAACCAATTGTATCCCGGAATTTATTCATATGATAGAGGTACTTTTAGAGAAAGGCTATGCATATATTGCCGGAGAAAATGTATATTTTGATACATCAAAATTAGATGATTATTATGTATTCTCCAGCCAGAGCGAAAAAGAGCTGATGGTAGGTGTTCGTGATGACGTATCTGAGGATGAAAATAAGCGCAACAAGAGTGATTTTGTATTGTGGTTTACCAAGTCCAAATTCGATAACCAGGAACTGAAATGGGATAGTCCATGGGGCGTTGGTTATCCGGGCTGGCATATCGAGTGCTCCTGCATCAGCATGAAGCATTTAGGCGAATATATGGATATTCACTGTGGTGGTGTGGATAATATTTTTCCACATCATACCAATGAGATTGCACAGAGTGAAGCATATCTTGGACACAAATGGTGTAATTACTGGTTCCATGTGCATCATCTGAATGATAAATCAGGAAAAATGAGTAAATCCAAGGGAGATTTCCTGACCGTTTCCTTGTTGGAAGAAAAAGGTTATCTGCCGCTGGTATATCGTATGTTCTGTCTGCAGTCCCATTACAGAAAGCCATTGGAATTCTCTTATGAAGTAATGGATAATATGGAAAATTCCTATGTAAAGCTTCGTAAGACCATTGCAAAACTGGATGCGTCTACAGAAGTAGAGCAGGATAAATTTGATGCATACAAAGAGAAATTCCTGCAGGCATTAGAGGATGATTTAAATACTTCCATGGCACTGACTGTAGTATATGAAGTATTGAAAGCCGATATGACCGATGCAACCAAGCTTGCACTGGTAAAAGATTTTGATTATGTATTATCACTTGATTTAGCAGCGGGAGAAGTAGCAAATCCTGCCGATGAGATCGATGCAGATTTAGAAGCATATGTATTAGAAAAAATCGAAGAGCGTAAGGCTGCAAAGAAGGAAAAAGATTTTGCCAAAGCAGACGCAATTCGTAATGAACTTTTGGAAAAAGGAATTGTCTTAGAAGATACCAGAGAGGGTGTAAAATGGAAAAAGGCATAGATTCCCATATCAAAGAATATTTTGACCTGCCAAAGGTGGATGTAGCAACCTACTCCCCTTTGGCACTTGCCTACATAGGAGATGGCATTTATGACCTTGTCATAAGAAGCATTGTAGTTGGAAAAGGCAATACCAAGGCATCCCGTCTGCATCAGACCACCAGCCATCTGGTGAAAGCACATGCACAGGCAACGATGATGGAGACACTGACTCCGATGCTTACGGAAGACGAAACGGAAATTTACCGCAGAGGCAGAAATGCCAAGTCTCCGACTATGGCAAAAAACGCAACTATGTCAGATTATCGCCGTGCCACCGGCTTTGAAGCATTGATGGGCTATTTATATCTGACGGATCAGTTTGAGCGGATTTTGGAACTGGCGAAAGAAGCAATCAGACACTATAATGTGAAGACCGGAAAGAATGATCTGGCAGGAGGAAAGTAGAATGGAAGAAATGCAGATGGAAAACACACAGGCGGAAAGCACGAAGATAGAAGGAAGAAATGCAGTTTTAGAAGCATTTCGTTCCGGAAAAACCATAGACAAGCTGTTTGTATTAGATGGCTGTAAAGACGGTCCCATTCAGACCATTTTAAGAGAAGCGAAAAAGCATGATACGCTGGTACAGTTTGTGGCAAAAGAGCGTTTAGAGCAGTTGTCAGAGACGAAGAAGCATCAGGGTGTCATTGCCATGGCAGCAGCATTTTCCTATGCAACGGTAGAAGATATTTTAGAAAATGCCAGAAAGAAAAATGAGGCACCATTTGTCATTTTGCTGGATAATATTGAAGACCCGCACAATTTGGGTGCAATTATCCGTACTGCCAATCTGGCAGGTGCCCATGGCATCATTATTCCAAAGCGCCGTGCAGTGGGACTGACCGCTACCGTAGCAAAGGCATCCGCAGGAGCCATTTATTATACACCGGTAGCAAAGGTAACCAATCTTACCAATACCATCCGGGAATTAAAGGAGCAGGGCATGTGGTTTGTCTGTGCAGATATGGGTGGCACAACCATGTATGATCTGGATTTAAAAGGTTCTATCGGACTGGTTATCGGAAATGAAGGAGAAGGTGTCAGCAAATTAGTAAAAGAAAACTGTGACTTTGTGGCATCGATTCCAATGAAGGGAGATATTGACTCCTTAAATGCATCGGTAGCAACAGGTGTTTTAGCTTATGAAATTGTAAGACAGAGATTAAGTTAACAGGAGAGAGAGATGCAATCTTATCAGAACATGAGTGATGAGGAATTAATTGCAGCACTTCGTAGTGGTGAAAAAGAAATTACAGATTATCTGATGGACAAATACAAGAGTCTGGTTAAGAAAAAAGCAAAAGCACTTTATCTCATTGGTGGTGAGACGGACGATTTGATTCAGGAGGGAATGATTGGTCTGTTTAAAGCTGTCCGGGATTATCAGCCGGATAAAGACAGCAGCTTTTTTCATTTCGCAGACCTTTGTATTGCAAGGCAGATGTATACAGCGGTGGAGGCTTCCAATCGGAAAAAGCATGCACCGCTCAATTCGTATGTACCACTTTATGCAGATAGTGAGGATTCGGAAGGCAGGAATCTGGCGGATGTGTTAGAGACTATAGATGAGGCGAATCCGGAGAATTTATTTATCAGTCAGGAAGACCGGGAAGATTTCAAGCGGAAAGTAAATGAAACTTTAAGCAAAATGGAACAGGAAGTGTTGTCGTATTATCTGCAGGGCTTTCGCTATGAGCAGATTGCAGAAGCTATGGGAAAAGAGCCGAAGGCTGTGGATAATGCGTTACAGCGTTTAAAGAAGAAGTTGAAAGGGAAGTAACAGCATGAAAAATATCATTCACATTTTTCGTAAGGACGTAAGAGGACTTTGCAGGAATTTTTTCGCACTGGTCATTGCAATCGGATTGTGTTTTATTCCATCTTTGTATGCATGGTTTAATATTTATTCCAACGAGGATCCTTATGCCAACACCGGAAATATCTATATTGCAGTGGCATCTGAAGATGAAGGAATGAAATTAGAGGATGGCACAACCGTCAACATGGGTGCTCAGGTGATTGAGCAGTTGAAGGAGAATAAGTCCATAGGCTGGCAGTTTGTAGACAGCTCTGATGAAGCAATCAACGGAGTAGAAAGTGGAAAATATTATGCGGCAGTAGTTATTGGTGACCGCTTTTCCGAGAGCATGTTCAGCATCTTTTCTAAAGGACTGGAGAATCCGACCATTACATATTATGAGAATGAGAAGAAAAATGCCATTGCAACGAAAATTACCGATACTGCGGTGAGCACATTAAAGTCCAGTATCAATGAGACATTTCTTGAGACAGCGGCAAGTGCCATGTTTGCCCAGATGGATAATCTTTCTGAGAAAATAAGTGAAGATGGCGGTGTGGATGGATTCCGCCAGAAATTAGAGCAGCTCAGCCAGAATTTAAAGGACTATGATGCCATGATAGACAGCTTCCTGTCCGGAAATGAAGAACTGAGCGCAGGGATTGATGAAGCCAATTCCAGTGTGTCAAAGGTGGAAGATAAAATTGATTCAGCTGTAAATTCCCTGAATGGAACAAAGACACAATTAGACAGTACGGATACTACACTTTCAGATTTTTCCAAGAATGTGGAGACAACCTTAACGGATATTGAGAATTCTTTGAATAAGATTTCAACGGATATTACCAATGCCGGACTGGGAGATTCTGCCAAGAAGACAACTGAAAGTATTGAGACAACAACGAATGATATCAAGACTTTAAATGACCAGTTGCAGTCGCTTTATGGAGCAATCAGTGGACTCAAGACAGATGAGAGCTTTACGGACGAGCAGAAAACGGATATGGATGATGTGATGTCACAGATTGATGCGTTGAAGCAGGATGCAGAAGAAATGCAGAAGCTTTTAGAGACACTGATGCCGGACAATGCATCAGATGCAGTAAAAGATGCGGTAGATACTGTGACAGGCGGAATGAATACAGCATTGTCTACCTGCAGCAAGACCATTGAAAATATGAAGAATGTATACACCAATAATCTGGTGCCTGGAGTATCCGGAATATTGGATACGGCATCCCAGATACTGGTCAATGTAACCAATCTTTTGAATAATCTGAATAATACATTAGGTGACATGGAAACCATTTTCGATGGAACCTTAGATATGGTAGATGCTACAGATGAAAGCTTTACACAGATTCAGACATTGCTGCAGATCTGTGATACAAAGATAGAAGAGGCAATCAGCAAGCTGGATGAAGCATCGGAAGATGAACAGATGCAGATTATCATGGAACTTTTGGGCGGCGATCCGGAATCCTATGGTAAATTCTTTGCACAGCCGGTAAAAGTGGAGACAAAGCAGGTTTATGAGATTAAAAATTATGGTTCTGCGGTTGCACCATTTTATACAACACTGGCACTCTGGGTAGGCGGTATTGTACTGGTGGCACTGATTAAGGTAAAGGCATCCGAAAAGGATTTGACGAATCCGAAGCGTTATCAGCTTTTCCTTGGAAGATATTTGATTTTCTTTGTGATGGGACAGATACAGGCATTGATTATTGTGCTGGGTAATATTTATCTGCTGCATTGTCAGGTGAAGAATCCGGTATTGTTCTGGTTTGCGGCGTCGCTGACGAGCTTTACCTTTACCTTATTAATCTATGCGCTGACACTTTCCTTTGGCGATATCGGAAAAGCACTGGTGGTTGTAATGGTCGTTATTCAGATTGCAGGTTCCGGTGGAACATATCCGATTGAGATATTGCCGGAATTTTACCGGCGGGTATATATTTTCTTCCCATTCCCATATGCCATTAATGCCATGCGTGAAACCATTGGCGGCATGTATGGCGGAGCCTATGAGAAGAATCTGGCAGAGCTTCTGATTTTCGCAGCAGCGGCATTGTTAATCGGACTGCTGATTCGCGTACCATTTATGGGTATCAATCATTTCGTAGAAAAGCGAATGAAAGATACGAAGATGATGTAAGAGAGCAGGTGAAGAGCAGATGGAAAAGAAAGAAGATTATGAAAAGCTTTATGACATGCTTTTAGGCTATGAGCAGGAGATTCATAAGAAGAACCAGAAACGTATCCGCATCGGATTGCGGTGTCTTATCATTATTCCACTGATTTTCCTGGCATTGTTATTCTGGACAGAAAGCTCAAAAATTGTATTTTTGATTCTGTGGATTGTATCGCTGTTTATTCTGGCAGGATATTTAATCTTTGTAGAATATTCGGATTATAAATTACAGGAAAAATTAAATGAGATTTCCAACCGGGAGCAGCAGGAGAGAGATGCACTGATTGGCGATGGAATTGCCCAGGTAGAAGAACGGATTCGTACCGTACTTCAGACGGCAGAGCAGGAACTTTTAACGGATAGCACAAAGGAGTAGCAGAGGGATAACACATGAAAAATATTTTTAGAATCTTTTATCGGGATTTTAAGAGAGTCAGCACAAATGTGGTAGCAGTGGTTATTGTAATAGGTCTTTCTATTATTCCGTCACTGTACGCATGGTTTAATATATTGTCCAACTGGGACCCGTATGGACCGGAATCTACATCAAATCTTAAGATAGCAGTATATTCCGCAGATGAGGGAATTGACATGGGAGGTCTGCCTTTAAATATCGGAGACAGCGTCATTGATGCCCTGAAAGCCAACCAGACTATGGGCTGGCAGTTTACTGATACCATGGATGAAGCAACCGACGGTGTATACAGCAGTGAATATTATGCGGCACTGATTATTCCGGAGGATTTCTCCGAGAAAATGATAAGCTTCCTTAACGGAGAAGTACAGAATCCGCAGATTATTTATTATGAAAATGAGAAGAAAAATGCCATTGCACCAAAGATTACATCCAAGGCAAAAACGGCAGTACAGGAGCAGGTTAATGCAACCTTTGTCAGCACTCTGGCAGAAGTCATGTTAAAGGTAAATGATGTCATGGTAGAAAATGGAATGGATTCTGGCTCTATGATAAATCTTTTCCTGACACAGCTTAATGATTTAAGCGGAGATTTGGACGGCTATATTGCATTGCTGAATTCTTTTGTCAGCATTACCAATTCGGCATCCAGCCTGATTGATACGACACAGGTTATGCTGCCGAATCTGAATACGATGGTAGATGATGGTTCGAATACGGTAAATACCATGCAGGGAGCATTGAATTCCGGCAGCCTTAATGCCAGTGCTTTGGCTGAGGTTATTTCAGCAAATCTTAATACAGCAGCCGACAGCCTTGACAACATCAATACGCTGATACAGAATGCCTTAGATCAGTTGGATAACTATGGTGATTTATCTTCCGGCGGACTACAGAGCGCAATTAATATGATGCCGCTGATCCGTCAGTTATTTGAAAACAGTGTGGCAGACTGGAAGGATGATGAAAGTGTTTCCGGTCAGATTGCAGAAATCGAAGCACAGTTAGATAAAATTGAAGCAGATTTAAACAGTGTCCAGAATAATGTCACAGATTTAACTACTGCAAAGGATACTTTAAACACTGAAATATCTACCGAAATAACTTCTTGTAAGACCAAAATAAAAGCTTTAAAAGATACGTTTGACTATTCGGTAAAAGGTCAGCTGGAGACAACCATTCAGTCCATGCAGGGGTCACTGAATCAGACACAGGCAATTTTAAATGGTGTCGATGGAGATTTTGATGAAGTATCGGAAGTATTGGATGCTTATAGTGAAACCCTCGATAAGGGAAATGAAAGCTTAAGTGATTCACTGGCAGCAGCACAGGAAATGAAGACCGGACTTGACAGTGTGATTACAAGTCTCAGTGCTCTGGAAATCAGTGACCAGTATCAGGCTTTGATGAAAATCTTAGAGACCGACCCGACTTTGTTAGGAGATTTCTTATCTTCTCCGGTCAATATGGAGACGAAAGAGATTTATCCGATTTCCAATTATGGTTCGGCAATGTCACCGTTCTATACGGTACTGGCATTGTGGGTAGGTGCGTTGATTCTGGTGGCAATCATTCATGTAAAGGTACTTCCGGATGAGAAAATACCGGATGCAAAACCTTACCAGAAATTCTTTGGAAGATATATTACATTCTTCCTGATTGGACAGGTGCAGGCATTGATTACTGCACTGGGAGATTTGTTTTATATTAAGATACAATGCCATAACCCATTCTTATTCTGGCTTGCCTGCGCATGCTGCAGCTTTGTATTTACCTTATTTATGTACGCATTAACGGTAGCCTTTGAAAATGTCGGAGAGGCTTTGGCGGTAGTCATTATGGTTATCCAGGTAGCAGGAGCAGGCGGTTCCTTCCCAATCGAAGTACTGCCGGCAATCTATCAGCGGATTTACCGTTTCTTCCCATTCCCTTATGGAATGGATGCACTCCGGGAGACCATTGGTGGTATGTATGGAATGACTTATTGGAAATGCCTCGGCATCTTGGGCATCTATATTATAATCTCACTTCTGATTGGACTTGTAATTGCAATTCCGTTCCGGAAGTTAAATATGAAGATTGAGCATAGCAAAGAAAAATCTGACATTATGCTGTAGAAAAGTATTGACAATCATAGCTCTCTATAGTATAGTATTACAAGTCGGGATTAGTTCCGACAGAATTGCTGGCATGGCTCAGTCGGTAGAGCGTCGCATTGGTAGTGCGGAGGTCACGGGTCCGATTCCCGTTGCCAGCTTAGCTAGAAAAAAGGCTGTAATCCTTGATCATAAATCAAGGGTTACAGCCTTTTTTGTTGCAGGCATCCGTAAGAAGCTGCCAGTGGCAGGTTCAAAGGAAATTACAAAAGTAGAGAAAGATTTAATAATTTGGTTAGACGCATGTGGGATAGCTTCGACTACAATATGGGGAATATGCAATATGCTGAAAACGGACGAGGAAATGAAAGAACTAATAAGTTTTTCACTGGATATTCCAGAGGAAATGAATCGGAACAATCCGAGCGAAGCGGAGGAGCAGATACTGGCAAAGGCATTGCAGATAACACAGAATAGAAAAATAGAATGATAAATGTCAATAAATACAAAAAGGTTAAATCTTTCACTTCAAAAAGTGACCTAGCGGATAAAACTGCTTAAGGGTTACAGCTTTGCTCCAATTTTTTGGATAAGGGCATCCTGCAGTACCTGTGAAAAATTAATATTGAGCGAGATAGCCTCTTCATTTAACCATTCCGGAATAGTGAGGGTCTTTTTTACTGCTTTTGAGTTATTGCGTTTTTGATAAGCAAGCATATCGAACTCGATGATAATGCAGTATTCATTTTCGGAAACTGTAATATCTTTTGGCTGGGAAGGAACCGGAATCTCCTGATGTTCCTGCTTGCGGCTTATCAGGGCAAGACCTAAGGCATCAACAGCCATTTCATAAGCATTTTGCATATCATCTCCCTGGGTCATACATTCCGGTAAATCTGGAAAAGTAACCCAAAATCCACCTTCTTCTGCAATATGAAAAATGGAAGGATAAAATAATTTGTTCATAAGAACCTCCTTTCGATAGAAATTGGATTATCGTAGACCGGCTTCTTTTAAAATTGCCTGTTCTAATCCTTTCTTCAAGTCTTTGTTATGATAAGGAACAATAACGGTTCTATTCGTAACGGGATGAAATAATTTTATATGAGAACCGCTCTGGTTGGTTATGATAAAACCATATTTCTTAAGGTAGTTTATCATTTCTCTGGAAGTCATTGGCATATACGCAATTCTCCTTTGATCAATATTATATTAATACGTGTTAATACGTGTGTCAAGAGTGGAATAAACTAAAACAAAAAAGATAATAAAAATGCATGGAATAATCTGAAATAAGAAGATTAAAAGAACTACTTAAAATGATATGCACATAATATGAAAAGAAAAAGAACCAATAATGGTTCTAGTAGAAAACTAACATATAAGAAAGAAACTGTCAATCCCAAAAGAGAGATAAGATATTCAACTACAGAACCTGCCTCCGGCAGATACTTACGGATGCCAGACAACAAGAAAAAGCTGCCCACCGGCAGCTTTTTTCTGGGTATGCAAATCGCATAAAACATATTAACATCCGAGTCTGAATAATTTGCAGATTGTGTTAAATAACTCGGAACAGCTATTGAAATTAAAACACATAGTTTCGTCCTCCTTATTTTCTTTGAAATCATGTCTTAGCTAAGTACAAATGAATTGTAACAAGTCTGTAACATTTTCACAATAGGAGTACATTGGAAACATGGGAAATATCTGGTCTTAGGATAAGCCGGGAGGAGTTGGCTCTTTCTCAAGCTTTGCAAACCAGCTATTAACGGCCTTGCTTACCTCGTCACGTTTACGAAAAGGAATCTGCACAATGGAGTGGTCTTCCATAATAAGGTCGTGCTGCAGAATTCCAGTGACATGGTTTAGGTTTACCAGATAGCTGCGGCCAACCGGAAGAAAACAGGCAACAGAGGCAAAGTCCTCGGTAAGCTGTGTCAGGTTTCCGGGAATCGTAAAAGTCTCTGATATAGCGTGCAGCAGGACATTGTGCTGCCCGGTTTCAAAAAAGAGAATATCTGAGTAAGGAAGAGAATATTCCTTCCTACGGACAGAAAAGGTAAATACTTCATTGGATTCCTCTAAAAGAGTATCGCAGCGGCTCATGGCATTGAGAAAATCTGTGTGTGAGTAAGGCTTTTGCAGATAGTAAAGAGCATTTACCTCATAGCTTGCCATGGCATGTTCCGTAGAAGAAGTGGTGAAAATAATGCCACCCTCATAGCCCAGTGAGCGAAGGATACGTGCTGTTTCCACACCGTCCTGGTTATTCATATAGATATCTAAAAACAGCAGAGCCGGATAACGCTTTTCTTCCTTATAATATTGAATCATCTCTTCGCCCGAAGAAAAAAGTAGAATCTCCATATTACAATGATGTTTCGTGGCATATGTATTCAGATGATGTTTCAGCCGTAAGGCATCGCTTTCAGAATCTTCGCATAAGTAAATCAGCATAAGTATTCTCCTGTATATAAAAAGTAAAAAACACCGGATACGAAACAAGTATAACATATTGAAAGAAAATAAGAATCATTTTTTATCGACAATCAGGAAGATAAAATCACAATTTGGAAGAATTGGTTGCAAAATTTTAAGCGTTTTCTTAAGATAGAAACTGTGTGAACAAAAGAAATAGAATAAAAAAAGGAGAGGAAATATGGGAAAAAAACGAAAAGAACGATGTCTGGCATTTTTGATGACATTGGCTATGATGACAGGCTTATTTATGGGAGATGCTGCCGGACTACTGGTAAAGGCAGAGGATACGCCGGCATCCGTTAAAATAGGAATTACAACATTAGAGACAGGCTGGTATGTGAAGGCGGTGGATCCTCCTTCTACACCGGGACCATCTGCAACGATTCGTGGCGTCGATAAAGTAGGGGAAGAACCGGAAAGTGGTGGTTATATTTATTTTGATAAAGATACGGCAACCATGACTGTATACAATGATATGGAGATTGCTACTTCCGGACCGAATCCGGTGACAGTAACAGGCGGAAACTTAACAATTTCCGGAGCAGGAAATTTTACTGTAGAAGGAACTTCTCCTGCATTTCTGTTAGCCGGAACCGGTGCTGCCGTTGTCACAAAGGATTTTACCGGAAATTTCAAGGTAACAAGTAATAGTAATGTAATAAACGGTGGCAGCAGATTTGAGATAGATACAACCGGTGATATTACACTGGAAACTGCATCAACGTCTTCAGAGCCAATTGTTTTGAGCAGTGGAGTGGTTGATTTAAGTGGAAAGAAAGTTACGATAACCGCACCATGTGGTATGATTGACAGTGGAGTATCCACACTGAACCTGACACAGACAGAAGGAGACCTTGCATTAAGTTCTGCATCTGATTATTATCCAATTTTCCATGCAGAAAATGTTACCCTGAAAAATACCGGTGGAAAGGTGGAACTGGAAAATACCAGCACAGGGGTGTTGACTGACAGTAATCTTACGATTGAAGCTGCAGGAGATATTTCTTTAAAATCAGCGAAGGGAATAACAAGCAAGAGTAATCCACAGGTGAGCTTAACTTCAACCAATGGGGATGTTACAATTGAACAGACCGCAACCCCTGTCATGGCAAACGGTAAGCTGACGATTCAGGCATTGGCAGGAGCAATAAGCATTTCAACCAATGCGACTGTACCGATGTTTCAGGCAGAACTTGATATAAAGGCAAAGAATGATGTGACACTGAAACAGAATGGAACAACAGATTCATCACTTACCTGGGGCGGAGCCGGTGGCAGCTATTGTAGATGCCAACGGAAATGTAACAAATTATAACAGTCTGTCCAATGCATTCCACAATGCCAATGAATACAATACCGTAAAATTATTAGTTGATTATAAGAACAGCAGTGAAGCAATTGATTTATCCTCTGTATATAAGGCTGTAAATCTTGATTTAAATGGGAAGAGTTTAACATTAGATGCATTCAATATCATGAATCACTTAAGCGTTTCCAATGGAAAGCTGAACCTGAGAATGCTCAATGATGCAAATACTAATCTTTCTGATAAATGTACATTAGAAAATGTGGAAGCGGATATCCATGAGATAAGTTGGACTGCAAATGGTGGCCTGGAATTAAAGAGCAGTAGACTTCATGTAGGTTCACAGGCATCCCCTTGCTCATTCTTTGTAGAAATGATTACAATAGCACCGGATGACGATTCTGTAATTACAGTAGAAAACATGATAAGTGGTCTGGCAAACTATAAAAATGTACCAGCAATGGAACAGGCATTGGATAAATTAATTCCTTTCGGATATTCAGTTTTTGTTGATACTGATATTACAGTACTGGATGAATCCGGAAATCGTGCCAAAAATCTGGTGCTTCGTAATAAGAAGCTGGCAGAAGCGGACATTACTTTAAGCCCGGCTGCCTTTGTCTATGATGGTACAGGAAAAGAGCCGGCTGTAACCGTAACGTATGATGGAATGACATTAACTGAAGGAAGGGATTTTACGGTTACTTATGTTGATAATATTGAAGTGGGTGATATAGCTGCAGCAATTATCAGTGGTTCCCGCTTTTTAGACAGTGTAACAAAATACTTCAGCATTACCAAAGCACATCGTGGAGCACCAACAGGACTTACCGCAGTAGCAGAAACCCTTGATGGCAAAAATGATGGAAAGATTCGTGGTGTGAATGCGGAAATGGAATACAGTATTGATGGAACTACCTATACCGCAATTACAGAAAATGAATTGACCAGACTTGCCGACGGAACTTATCTGGTACGTTATCAGGAAACACGCAATTATTATGCATCTTCTGCAACACAGATTGTAGTAGAAAAAGGACTTCCTTCTTCCGACAGCTTAAACCCGTCAAACCCGGGCGGCGGAAATAATCCGGAAAATACACCAGGTGGAAGCACGCCAAATGAAAATAATAATGGAACGACATTAACCGCCGGAAGTAATGTTGTTACAACATTGCCGGGCGCATCTTCGCTACAGACACCGGTAGCAACAACGTCTGATAGCAGCACACAGGTTAAAACCGGAGACGACAATCAGATATTCCTATATCTTCTTGTACTGATTGCTGCGGCAGGAGTGGCTGCGGGAGCATATGGCAGATTAAATGCAGGACGCCGTATGAAATAAGTGAAAAGGGATATATCGGAAATAGAAAAGTCATGAAATGAAAAATAAAAATGCTGTACTTTCAGAAATGGGAGTGCAGCATTTTTCTGTTGCAAAGAACATAAGGACGCGGTAAAATGTAGCGTAGTCAAAGAAGAGGAGATAGAAGATGCTGACACAGTTTTCAAGAACCGAACTATTGCTTGGAAAAGAAGCAATGGAAAAATTAAAGAATGCAAAGGTTGCAGTATTCGGAATCGGCGGAGTAGGTGGATATGTCTGCGAAGCACTGGTAAGAAGCGGAGTTGGAGCTTTTGATCTGATTGATGATGACAAGGTATGTCTGACGAATCTCAACCGTCAGATTATTGCAACCAGAAAGACCATTGGAAAATATAAAACAGACGTCATGAAAGACCGTATTTTAGAGATTAATCCGGATGCCAGGGTAGAAGTGCATAAATGCTTTTTCCTGCCGGAAAATGCGGATGAATTTCCTTTTGAAGAGTATGATTATATCGTAGATGCAGTAGATACGGTAACAGCGAAGATTTCACTGGTTATGAAGGCACAGGAGATGAATGTGCCGATTATCAGCAGTATGGGAGCCGGAAATAAGTTAGATGCCAGTCAGTTCCGTGTGGCAGATATTTATAAGACAAAGGTATGCCCGCTGGCAAAAGTAATGCGCCGTGAGTTAAAGAAACGTGGCGTAAAGAAGCTTAAGGTGGTTTATTCCGAAGAGCAGCCAACCAGACCAGTTGAAGATATGGCAATCAGCTGCAGAACCAACTGTATCTGTCCGCCGGGAGCAGCCAATAAATGTACGGAGCGGCGTGATATTCCGGGCAGTGTGGCATTTGTGCCATCTGTCGCTGGACTGATTATCGCAGGTGAAGTAGTAAAGGATCTGGCAGCAAAATAAGAAACAGATAAAGAAAACCGGATGTGGAATCACATCCGGTTTTCTGTTTCTATTGATTTCCTTATCAGGAAAATTATTTCTGAGGACCTGCAGAAACAAGAGCTTTACCAGCTTCGTTTCCTTCGTATTTAGCAAAGTTCTTGATGAATCTGTCAGCAAGATCTAATGCTTTTGTCTCCCATTCAGAAGCATCTGCATAAGTATCACGAGGATCTAAGATGCCTGAATCAACGCCTGGAAGCTCTGTAGGAACTTCAAAGTTGAAGAATGGAATCTGTTTTGTAGGAGCGGTTAAGATAGCTCCGCTTAAGATAGCATCGATGATACCACGGGTATCTTTGATGGAGATACGTTTTCCGGTTCCGTTCCATCCTGTATTTACGAGGTAAGCCTTAGCTCCGCTCTTTTCCATTTTCTTAACAAGCTCTGCAGCGTATTTTGTAGGATGCAGCTCTAAGAAAGCCTGTCCGAAACATGCTGAGAAAGTAGGTGTAGGCTCTGTGATTCCACGCTCTGTACCAGCAAGTTTTGCTGTAAATCCAGACAGGAAGTAGTACTGAGTCTGCTCTGGAGTTAAGATAGATACTGGAGGCAGTACTCCAAATGCATCTGCAGAAAGGAAGATGACATTCTTAGCTGCTGGAGCAGAAGAAATCGGGCGGACAATGTTCTCAATGTGGTTGATTGGGTAAGATACACGGGTGTTTTCTGTTACGCTCTTATCAGCAAAATCGATTTTTCCGTTAGCATCTAATGTTACGTTCTCAAGAAGAGCGTCACGTCTGATCGCATTGTAGATATCCGGCTCGGAATCTTTGTCAAGGTCGATAACCTTAGCGTAGCATCCACCCTCGAAGTTGAATACGCCGTTGTCATCCCAACCATGCTCGTCATCACCGATTAAGAGACGCTTAGGATCGGTTGAAAGGGTTGTCTTACCTGTTCCGGAAAGTCCGAAGAAGATAGCGGTGTTTTCACCGTTCATATCTGTGTTAGCAGAGCAGTGCATGGAAGCGATGCCCTTTAATGGCAGATAGTAGTTCATCATAGAGAACATACCTTTTTTCATTTCTCCGCCGTACCATGTATTAACGATAACCTGCTCACGGCTTGTAATGTTGAACATTACTGCTGTCTCAGAGTTTAATCCTAATTCTTTGTAGTTTTCAACTTTTGCTTTAGAAGCATTGTAAACGATGAAGTCCGGCTCAAAGTTCTTTAATTCTTCTTCAGTAGGCTGGATGAACATATTTGTTACGAAATGTGCCTGCCAAGCTACTTCTACGATGAAACGGATAGCCATACGGGTATCTTTGTTAGCACCACAGAAAGCATCTACTACATAAAGTTTTTTGTTAGAAAGTTCTTTGATAGCGATGTCTTTTACAGCACTCCATGCTTCCTCAGATGCTGGATGGTTGTCGTTCTTGTATTCATCAGATGTCCACCATACAGTGTCTTTGGAGTTCTTGTCCATAACGATGAATTTGTCTTTAGGGGAACGACCTGTATAGATACCAGTCATAACATTGACTGCGCCAAGTTCACTTTCCTGACCTTTTTCATAGCCTTCCAGTTCTGGCTTGGTCTCTTCTGCGAATAATGTTTCGTAGGATGGGTTGTAGACAATTTCTGTTGTTCCAGTAATGCCATACTTGCTTAAATTGATTTCTGCCATTTTGTTTTTTACCTCTTTCCTTTAAATATAGTAATATGATAATCGCCCGCAAAAAGCAGGTTTTTATGATATCTTGACTGAGAAACTATAAATCCTAGTTACTTCATCATAATTATTATACATAAATAAGTCATAAAATCAATAAAAAAACTGCGAAATTTTTATAAAGTGAAGAAAGTTGAAAGATTTTCCCCCTAAAGAATTAGCCTCCTGCTTAAAAATGCTGCCATATAATTCGGCAGAAGTCCGTTGCGGCAGAACCACAGACAAGCTATAATACAAAGTAAGAGAAAAATATAATCTTACTTTGTAGGATAATCTTGTATAGAAAAGGAGCACATGGGCTATGAAGATATTTCACTTATCCGACCTTCACATCGGATTGAAATTAATGAATCATGATTTAAGGGAAGACCAGGAATATATCCTGCATCAGATTGTAGAGCGGGCCAGAGAAGAAAAACCGGATGCCATTTTGATTGCAGGAGATATTTATGATAAAGCAGTGCCGGCGGCAGAGGCAGTAGAGGTATTCGATCATTTTATCAATGAACTGACGGAGATGGTGCCGGAGACTGTCCTTATGATGATTAGCGGAAACCATGACAGCGCACCAAGAGTGAACTGTTTTCGAAACATTTTATCAAGACAGCATTTATATATGATAGGAAAGCCGCCTGAGACGAAAGAGGAATACATTGAGAAAGTGACATTGACGGATAAGTATGGAAAAGTGAATTTTTATCTTCTGCCATTTGTGAAGCCGTCTATGGTAAAGCAGATTGTGGGAACGGATGAAAATGACAACAATCTTTCTTATGATGCAACTTTGCATAAGCTTCTGGAAAGAGAAAATGTAAATGAAGCAGAGCGGAATGTGCTGGTGAGCCACCAGTTCTATCTGCCGGCAGGAAAAGCGGCGGAGGATGTTGAGCGGATGGATTCCGAAATCCGCACCGTGGGAAATATTGATGAAGTGTCTGCGGATGTGTTGGAGCGGTTTGACTATGCGGCATTGGGACATATTCATAAGCCTATGACCGTGGGAAAAGAGTGTTATCGTTACTGTGGAACACCTCTTGCCTGCTCCGTCAGTGAAGCGGGACAGAAAAAAGGCATTATTATGGTGGAACTGGAAGAAAAGGGCAGGCTTTCCACCAGAGTAATTCCGTTAAAACCACTGCGTCAGGTGCGTATTGTGGAAGGGGAATTAGAAGAAGTATTAAAGCAGCCATCCGATAATTTTGTAACTGTGATTCTTACCGATAAGGTGGATGTCAATGTCTTTGACATGCAGGACCGGCTGCGTCATGCATTTCCCAATTTGCTGGAAATCCGAAGAGAAACGCTGCACAAAGCCAATTATGAAATGGAAAAATTCCGGCATGAGGCAGAGCTTGATGCCTTTTCACTATGCTGTGAGTTTATTGGAGAGATGAACGAGGAAGAGAGAGAAATTCTTAAGGAAGTCATCAATAAAGTAGAGGAGGAGAGTGAGTTATGAGACCATTAACCTTGGAAATGCAGGCATTTGGGTCCTATGGAGACCGGACAAAAATTGATTTTCGAAAACCATCCCAGAATTTATTTCTGATTACCGGAGATACCGGTTCCGGCAAGTCCACTATTTTTGATGCCATAGCCTTTGCGTTATATGGAGAAGCCAGTTCTACAGCTAATAAAAAAAGTGGAACAGAGCTGCAGAGTCAGTTTGCCACAGCAGGCGCAGAGCCTTATGTGGAATTGAAATTCTGTGAAGGAACAGAAGAAAGCGGCGTCTATACAGTGCGCCGTGTGCCAAGACATGTCCGCCCATTGAAGCGGGGAAGCGGTGAAAAAGAAGAAAGCGAATCCGTTACCTTAATCATGCCGGATGAAATCGTTTATTCGCAAAAGGAAACGAATCAGAAAATCATTGATATTGTCGGGCTGAACAAGGGGCAGTTTATGCAGGTGGCAATGATTGCCCAGGGAGAATTTATGGAACTGCTCCGGGCAAAATCCGATGAGAAAAAAGTGATTTTCCGAAAATTATTCCACACAGAAAAATATGAAAAGATTGCCAATGAATTAGGAGACCGGAAAAGAAAATTAGATGCAGAGATTGCCACAATCCGTACGAAGTTTCATGCCAAAGCTGAGAATGCGGACATACCGGAAGCCTTTGAAGAAGCCGAAGCCCTGTTGGCTTTGAAAAAGAAGATGCAGCAGGCGGATGCAAAAGCACCGGAGATGGAACGCTTTTTAGAATTGATGCAGCAATTGTGCCAGTATCTTAAGGAAGAGGGAAAGAAGAAAAAGAAGGAAGCAAAAGAAGCGGAAAAACTGCGGGAGCATTGCAGGAGTGCGTTGCAGGAAGCGGAAAATCTGCAAAAATCCTTTACCCAGATGGAAGAAGCACAGCGGGAGTTGGCACGCCTTTTTGAAGCGGAAGAGGAGATAAAAGAGACTGCCCGGTTAGAGCAGATGATAAAGCTTGCCTATGATGCAAAGCAGCTCTATCAGCAGTATGAAGAAGCGGTAAAGAGGCTGGAGGATTTAAAGGCAGAACAGCAGAAATTAGAAGAAAAGCTGCCGGAGATAAAGAAAGCTTTAAAAGAGGCAGAAAAGGAAAGAAACTTAGCAGAGGCGGAAAAGGAAACACAGCAGAAGAATTACAGTATTATAGAAGAAAAAGTAAATCGCACGAAAGCGGCATTGAAAGAAATAAGAAAAGCCGCACAGGAAGTAGAGCAGAGTAAAGATGCTTTGCAGCAGGCGGAAGAGACGGAAAAAGAGACAAAAGAAAAAAGCACTGTCTTAGAGCAGAATATCGTGCAGTGGAAGAAAGAAGCAGAAGCCTTCGAAGAAATTGAAGTAAGGCAGTTACAGATTACCGGAAAGAAAAATGCTCTTGCAGAAATCGAAGATGCCGTAGCAGAGATTACAGAATCAAAGCAGCTTCTTGGTAAAGAAAAGAAACAGGAGGAACATGCAAAAGAGATTTATCGGGAAGCATCCGGACAGTATCAGGCAAAGCAGCAGGAATACGAAGCATATCGTAAGCGATTTTTCGATGCGCAGGCAGGTATTTTAGCAAAAGAATTAAAAGAGGGAGAGCCATGCCCGGTCTGCGGTTCCATGGAACATCCAAAGCCATGCATTGCGGTAGAAATGCAGGAAGAATTAAGCCGGGAAATGTTAGAAGCTTTAGAAAAAACGATTGCAAAGTTACAACAGAAGCAGGAAGCGGCATCTACAGAAGCCGGTGCATGCCACGTAAGAAGAGAGAACCGGGAGAAAGAGTTGGCAGAAAGAAAGGAAAAGTGCCGGAATAAAATAGAAGACTTTGGAAAGGAAGCAAACCCGGCAGCCGATAATGAAATAGAACCGTGGCTTGTCGCACAAAAGAAAAAGCTTGCAAAAGAAGAAGAAACACTTTCTCAGGAGATAAAAAAGAAGAAGGAATTGTCTCATAAATTAGAAGAGGCAGAAGCAAAAAAGATTGCACTTCAAAAAGAAGAGACAGAAGCAACAGAAAAGAAGCTATTGGCAAAAGAGCAGTTTGACCGTTGTCAGGCAGCTTACACAGAGCGGAACCGCACCCTTGACTATACATCTGAAAAAGAAGCGGATGAAGTCTTGGCAGAAGCACAGCAGAAGAAGGCTTCTGCAGAAAGTGCATATGCAAAGGCTGATAAAGAAAAGAGCCGCTTGGAGGAAGAGAAAACCGGTACACAGACAGGCATTGTCCGTTGTGAAAGAGAACTTCCGGAACGGAAAAAGGAAGCAGAAGCCAAGCAGCAAAAATATGATTTATATATAGAAGAAAAAGATATTTCCAAACTGGAATGGCAGACTCTGGTGGAGCAGTATTCGATAGATGCCATGGAAGAGATGCGGCAGAAAAGGGAAGATTATCAGAATCAGAAGACAATGTATCAGAGCCGCTATGAGACAGCGAAAGAAACTGTAGGAGAGAAAGAAAAACCGGACGTAGAGAAGCTTTCAGAGGAACTTAAGGCAGCAGAGGAGCAGAGTAAGCTTGCAGGCAGGGCAGCCAATGAGTGGGAGATTTCTAATCAGAAGGATACGGAAATCTTAGAAGCGGTAGAGGAAATATGGAGCGGGCGGCAGCAGGTATTAGAGCAGCACAACCGTATAACACGGCTTTATACTGTCATTTCCGGAAATGTGTCCGGCAGCCGTATGGATTTGGAGACCTTTGTGCAACGTTATTATCTGGAGCGGATTCTTTATGCAGCAAACCGCCGTTTTGAAGAAATGTCAGCAGGACAGTTTGAACTCAGAATGTTTGATGAGAAGAAGGCTGCAATCGGAAAGAACAAGGGACTTGACCTTATGGTATATTCCAATGTAACCGGAAAAGAGCGGGAAGTCCGTACGCTTTCCGGAGGAGAATCCTTTATGGCGGCGTTATCCATGGCACTGGGCATGGCAGATGAGATTCAGGAAAATTCTGCTGCCATACATCTTGATATGATGTTTATTGATGAAGGATTTGGTTCCCTGGATGAGCATGCAAGAGAGCAGGCAGTCCGGGTATTAAAAGAGATGGCAGGCGGCTCAAAGCTTATTGGAATCATTTCCCATGTAACAGAATTAAAGCAGGAAATGGAAGACCAGCTTCTTATTACAAAAGATGAAGAAGGAAGCCATGTCCGCTGGCAGTTAAGCTAGCGGATAGGCTCCCTGTTCTAACATTTCCGTCACCATGGAAGCCATAGCGGAAGGATGTTCCTTCATTCCGTTTTGCAGCCATTTTAAGAAAACATTATAGAGCGCACCGGAATAGAAGTAGACTTTATACCGGTGAATATCATTATAAGGCATGTCACCCATATGATTTTCTAATTCCTGATCAAAAAGGTCTAAGTAAATGTATGCAAGACCTGCCTTATATACACTTAAAATAAATTTCTTGTAAGTCTTAAAATACCGGAAAATCAGTAAAATTGCCTCATAGCTGAAAAAGTCATTTTCAAGCTTTTCTGCCCTCTTCCGGTATTCTTCCATAATATCGTCCGTAATTTTAATCAACACTTCTTCCTTGGAATGAAAATTCCGGTAATAGGAAGCTCTTGCTACTCCGGCAGTGCTAATAATATCGGTTACGGATATATCGGAAAATGCTTTGGTGTCCATGAGTTTGGTCAGGGCACGGGCAATCTTTAATTTTACCTGGCGGTTTGCTTCGTATCGTTTGTCTGTTTCTTTCATTTAAATGCTCCTGTTCGTATGTGCTATGGATGTGTGCCGGTGGGTGGGACAGTCGCTTTATATTTGTTATTACGATTTGTATTTGATACATACATTGCTTCTAACGTCAAAGAGCGGTTTTTCTTGCACTGCATTTTTCTTTTGCCGATAAAGCCTGTCTTTCCAATGTTTGACAGTATGCCGGACTCTGTTCGCCTGAATGCGGATACGATATATGCAGTCTGTTAGAGACGCTTAGAATTCCGGCAGCAACCGGCAACGCTGGCACAGGGACGTGCCAGCGAGGCACATCTTAAGCATGGATGCGAATATGTGCCGGGTGCCGGAAGATACGGAAACTTTAACGGAATTCTTAGCGTCTCTTTCAGACGGAATGTGGTATCCGCATCAGACGGACAGAGCCGGCATCCGGTCAAAGCAACGGAAAGGACAGCCTGACAGCAAGAAAAATACAGTGCTAAGAAAAATAACGCTCTTTGCGTAATGAACCAATGCACATATCAAATGCAAATCGTAAGAAACGAATATCATATTCTGTCCCACCCACCGGCACCACATCCGTATCATGATACAAAATGATATAAAATGTCTCACATCAAACCGTTGAAAAAAGGGAAAACTATGCTACAATGCTACTTATGCAGCCACAACAATGTGATATAAATTATCTCACATATAGTGTGGCATAGATGTAGACAACAGTCAAGAGATGGAGACGAAAATGAAGATAATTACAGATACAGGATCTGATATATTAGAAACCGAAGCAAAGGCAATGGGCGTGGATCTGGTGCCGATTTCGGCAAACTTTGAAGATGTTATATTTGACCGGAATACAGAAGAGAATTTCAAAGCATTTTATGAGAAACTGCGCAGCGAGGAACAACTTCCGGTATCCAGCCAGCCATCACCGGCAGCATTTTTAGAAAAGTATGAAGCGGCAGAAGAAACGGGGGAAGAAGTGTTGGTGATTCTTATTTCCTCGAAGCTTTCGGGAACTTATAATGGGGCAGTGCTGGCGAAGGAAATGTGCGGATATGAAAAGATATATATCGTGGATTCTCTGCAGGCATCCTTATCCTTGCGGCTTCTGGTAGAGTATGCCGTGAAGTTAAAAGAAGAAGGCAAAAGTGCAGAAGAGATTGCAGGAATCCTGGAAGAAGTAAAGAACCGTACCTATCTTACCGGTGTTCCGTCCACATTATTATATTTGAAAAAGGGCGGACGTATTTCTCCGGTAGTTGCAGCAGTGGGAAATGTAATGGGAATCAAGCCGGTGCTGCTGCTCCGGAATGGAGAGATTGAAGGATATTCCAAAGCCCGCGGTATGAAAGCAGCCAAAAGCGGAATGCAGGCATTTTTGAAAAAAGGAGAAGTGGATAGCTGCATGCCGGTAGAATTTGCTCACAGCAATAACCCGGAAATGGGAGAGGAATTCCGGAAAGAAACCATGGAAGCATTTTCCCTGACAGAAAGCAGCTTATATGAAGTTGGAATGGCAATCGGAACCCATATCGGACCGGATGCACTTCTGATGGCATTTATTTTAAAAGAAAGCATGAAATAAGAATTTTCAGATTTAAGGATTCTTTAATAATTGATTCGTTATAGTAGAACCAGCAAAGGAAATAAAACTTTGCCGGTTCTTTTTTTCTTTACAGGAAATTGTTTTCCTGTAAAGTAAAAAACGCTCCGCGAGGATGCACACTGCGGCACGAAACTTGCAAAGCGTGTTTCGCGTAGTTGAGGTATACTAAGAGGATAGAAAGGAGCAGAAGATGTTTTGGGATATCTTACGCAAAGACTTAAAGCGAAAGAAAACAATTAATATTGTAATTTTGCTGTTTATTATTTTAGCTGCCATGTTTGTGGCAAGCGGGCTGAACAATGTACTGACGGTAGTAAATGGAACCGATTATTATCTTAATCAGGCAGACATTGGAGATTATGTAGTACTGACCCAGCAGGGGGATGGGGGTGTGCCGGAGCTTTTGGATACCTGTCAGTATGTAAAAGACTACCGCATGGATCATATTATGTATGCAACCAAGGGGAATATCAAGGCAGAGGGAAAAGAACTTGATATGGCAAACAAGGCAATGATCATAGAATCCATTTCCGAAAGTGAGATACATTTTTTCACAAAGGATAATAAGGAGCTTACAAAAGTGCCTGATGATTGTATCCTTTGCAGTGTTAAAATTTACGATTACTTTTACGGTGACAGAAGAATACCGGGAAATCGGTGTCATGAAAGCCATCGGAATTACGGACTTTAAGATACGAAGCCTTTATCTTGTAAAATATCTGATGCTGGCTGTTGTGGGAGCAGCAATTGGATTCCTGGCAAGCATCCCATTTGGCAATATGCTGCTGCAGTCTGTGACAGAAAATATGATGTTGGGAAACAGTCATGCCATTACGGTAAATTTCATGGGCGCAGTCATTGTTATTGCAGTTACTATCTGGTTTGCATACCGGTGTACCGGAAAAGTAAAGAAGCTGACACCGGTGGATGCTATTCGAAACGGTCAGTCCGGAGAACGCTTTAAAAAGAAATCCATTTACCGGCTGGGAAAAAGCCGTTTTAACAGTACCTGGTATCTGGCAGTCAATGATATTTTAAGCAGTCCAAGACGGTTCCTTACGATTATATTGTCCTTTTTCCTCTGTTCCGTTTTTATGCTGGGAGTGGTTATTACAACAGATACCATGAAAAGTAAGAATCTGATTACGACATTTGGAAAAGAAAGTGATGTCTACATATCAGATGTATCACAGGCAATGGGGAATATGGCAGGAAAGACCCGGGCTGATTTGGTAAAAGAATTAGATGACCTGGCAGAAGAACTTACGGAAGAAGGCATGCCATCGGAAATGTCTGTTGAGATACAGTATACTATAAAGATAAACTTTCACAGCTTCATATAGGGTTTAACATGGGGGAGTATCAGAATTTTCTGGTGAAAGCAGATACAGAACGTTTGCTGGAAGTATTGCAGAATATCATAGAAAATGCTATAAAATATGGTAGTGACAAAAAAATTGGTATATCAATTTCGAAAGAAGAAGACTGTGTGCTGATTACCGTGGAAAATACAGGAGAAGTTCTTCCGGCAGAAGAACTTCCGCACCTTTTTGACAGCTTCTATCGTGGCTCCAATGCAGGAAGCCAGGAAGGAAGCGGACTGGGGCTCTATATATGCAGAAAGCTGATGCATAAAATGAACGGGGATGTTTTTCTGAAACAGGAAGAAAATCTTTTTTCGGTAACTGTGGTAGTGGGTATGGCAAATTAGTCAATGAAAAAGGCAGGAAGAAAATGTAATATGATAAAAGCAGTTTTATTTGATATGGACGGAACACTCATTGATACAGAGAAATACTATAGAATCTGCTGGCCTAAGGCAATGGCGCATTTTGGCTATGAAATGAGTGATGAGCAGGCATTGTCCATGCGTTCCTTAGGACAACCCTTTGCACCGACGCATTTAAAGGAAATGTTTGCAGATGAGAATCTTGACTATCCGGCTATCCGGGCTTACCGGAAGGAATTGATGGAGGAATATCTTGCAAAGAACGGTATTGAGATAAAAAGAGGAGCTGTTGAGTTATTGAATTTCTTAAAAGAAAAGAAAATCCGGCGGGCAGTTGCAACGGCAACCGACATGGAACGGACAGAAAGATATTTAAAGCAGATAGGACTATATCCGTACTTTGATGAAATCATCAGTGCAACCATGGTAGAACACGGAAAGCCGGCACCGGATATCTATACTTTTGCATGTGCACAACTTGGACTTGCTCCGGAAGAATGCCTTGCGGTGGAGGATTCGCCCAATGGGGTTATGAGTGCTTGTCAGGCAGGCTGTCAGGTGGCAATGGTTCCGGATCAGACACAGCCGGATGATGAATTAAAAAAGAAACTTACGATATGTGCAAATACACTGGATGAATTGAAAATTTTATTTTCATAAAATGGGAGAGGTAAGATGAATTTTTTATTTGATACTTCAATTGATGTGAACCGCAGACAGTTTTATGTGCTGGCAATGGGAAGCTGTATCGGAAATCTGGCAGGATTTATTGGAAATGCATTGATTTTCGGATGGAACGGAACAACGATTTTCTGTGGAATCTGTATGTTACTTATGGCCGCAGGAAGTTTCATTGGAATTAAAAAAGGTCAGATACGTTATGCGTCTTATTTGATGATAGCAGTATTAAGCCTTGTGGAATTTCCAACACTATATTATATATATCAGACGGGAACGATTGTATACATGGTACTTGCGATGGTAGCAATTGCGATTTTTATTCCAACCGGAAATGCAATCCGGTTTGCCGGTATAGTAATTGTAGCCGATGTGGCAGCAGTTATTTTAGCCTATATGAGACCGCTGGAAAGTGAAAAACTGTCAAAAGAAGTCGTGCTGCAGAGCACACTTTGTTCCCTGCTTATCGTTTTACTTTGTGTCTTTTTGATTTCTATCCTGCTTCAGATGCAGAGACAGAGGCAGGAAGAAGAAGTAAAGAAGTTGAATGAACAGTTGAAAGATGCCGCAGATAAAGATGCACTGACCGGACTCTATAATCGTCGTTATTTAAATCAGTATCTGGGAGAACTTATTCTGGATGAGAAGGAAGAATTTGATGCGGTACTGATTGATCTTGACTTCTTTAAACATGTGAATGACAATTACGGACATGGGTTTGGAGACATTATTCTGGTGGAATTTGCAAGACTTTTAACGAAGCATGTAAAGAATAAAGGGATTGCAGTACGCTTTGGTGGAGAAGAATTTATGCTGGTTTTAAAGGGGATGAACACGGATGAAATCGGTAAAATGCTAGAGCATATAAGACGGGAATATAAAGAATATACAAAGCATGAAAAGAATATCGAATGCTCTTTCAGCAGCGGAGTACAGCATTATACAGAAGGAATTGCTGTTACGGTATTATACCGCTTAGCGGATGAGAAACTTTATGCGGCAAAGGAGCGGGGAAGAAACCAGGATGTCTTTGATTTAGAATCATAGAAAGATAAAAAAGGGGGAGAGAAATGAAAAGGAACATCAGGAGGATTCGTTTATGAAAGGGAAAAAGTTTTTAGCAATGATATTAAGTGCAGCGTTGGGAATGTCAACGTTTGCGGCTTGCGGAAGAAGAGTCGTGGAGCCGGAGAAAAAGACCACAGAAACAGAGGCTGAGACTGAGACGGAAGAAACGGAAAACTCAGAAGAGGTGACAGAGGAGACAGAAACGGAAAATGTGGATGAAGATGACATTTTTGCACAGCTTGCAGGAGAAAGCTTTATGTTTACCAGCGGAGCCGGTGCATGGGATTCTACATTGATTTTATCCGAGGATGGCTCTTTTGTGGGAAATTATCATGATGCAGATGCAGGAGATAGCGGGGATGGATATCCAAATGGAACCCTTTACTATTGTGATTTCTATGGAAAATTCACCCAGCCGGAAAAGATAAATGATTATACCTATGAGATGCAGTTGGAGAATATTGCAACGAAGGAAACAGAAGGAGACACGGAAATTAAAGGCGGCGTGAAATATATTTACACGGGACCGGCTGGTTTGGAAGAGGTTTATGATTTATATATTTATCTGCCGGGTGCACCGTTAGATGAATTGCCGGAAAGATTCCTGGACTGGGCATCCATTGGTCTTACCGATGAGGATACGACGCTTCCATTCTATGCAATTTTTAATACGCTGACCTTTGATACCTTTTTAGGACCGAGTGGAGATAAGGTTACGGTAAATGATAAAACCACAACTTCCGATGTATCCATAGAGAGTGAATTGCAGAAAATCGAGGAGAAAGCAGCAGCCATGCAGGAAGACCTTTCCAGTGGAGAACTGACACAGCAGGAAATGAATACCCTGTCTCTGCAGTTGTATCAGTTGTGGGATAATGAGCTGAATTCTATCTGGAGCCGTTTAAAAGAGACTTTGGATGAGGACACTATGACGACTCTTACCCAGGAAGAGCGTGACTGGATTAAGACAAAAGACAGTGCAGTAGAGGAAGCCGGCAAAGATGCTGAGGGTGGAAGCCTGCAGCCATTATTGGAAAATGATAAGGCGGCGGAATTAACAAGAAACAGGGTATATGAACTGGCAGAGTATTTGAAATAAAAAGATATTTTAGCGAGGAAAAATGGTTACATTAAATGATTACTTATACTCCGGAGCAACGGTGTTCCGGATATTGAAAAAGTATACGCAGGACCTCCGGGCATCCGCAAAAGTATCAAAAAATGAAGTGGATCTGGTGCACTGCAATTTCCTGATTCAGATTATGGAGCTGTTAGAGCACAATGATTTCCTGACAGCGCAGTCCCAGAAAATCCGTGAGTTCTACAAATATATGGCAATGGAATATCCTTATCTTTCCTTTACTTTTAAAGGAAGAATCAAGTCACTGATTCGTGCGGAGGGCAAATTCAACGGCTATATTGTAGAGTACATTTATGATTATTATAAAAAGCATAAAAGCTATCCGGACATTGCAGAATTAAAGGAAAAGCTGAACTGTTTCCGTGATCTGATTGCATACCGGATTGTGATTTCCATGCCACGGTGTCATTTGAAAAATCATGAGAACCGCGAAGAAGAGGAATTAAAGCACCTTTATCAGATTGCAAATGTGCTGCCACAGTTTTTAGAGGAGCGTGGATTTACGGCAGAGCTGACAGGCGGTGTCTTAAGAAGCAGTTCCCCGCTTTTGGATGATGCTGTAAAACCATATTACCGAGATTATATCACCAGCGAAAAGGAGGACGATTACAAATCCTTACATATTACTTTTTATGATAACAGTGCGAGATGTTATGTTGAAATGCAGCTTCGCACAAAGCAGATGGACGATATTGCAGAAATCGGTTCCGCCAATCATATTAATTATGAGAAAAAGCAGGAAGCATCCAGAGCACGCCGGGATACCATCCCGGAGGGAGAATGCATTTATTTTGATGAAGCTTATGAACGGTGCAGGCGTTTGCAGGAACTGGAGCTTTCCGGTGTGGATGTCGACATGTTTACAGCAGTAAGCAACAGCCTGATGAATGACGGCTGCGGCTTATACCGGGGAAGACTGATTCTTCCTTATGAGCATTTGTCGAGATTTCAGAATGATTTGATTGATTAGAAATAGAACAGAATGGAAGCGTATGAAACGGAGAAGGCAGCTATGGGTGAAAATATGGAAAAGGAACAATGGATGAAAGAGAGTCTCCAGATGCAGAAGGCAAGCTGGATTCAGGATGAAATCACAAAGCGCAGAGAGCGGGAAGATGAGTTGCTGCAACAGATTTTTATGGAACAGAAAATGTTGCAGGAACTGGACGAAGACATGGACGAAAATATGGCACATGCCAGAGAAGGCCGCAAATACCGGGAGGACATGAAGGCGCGGGTCAATGACCGGGTATATGAAATCCATGACCTGAGTGCAGATAAGCGAGAGGGAATGCGGGAATACAAATATGCATACCGCAGAGGCTACGCCCTTGCCATGTTTTTCTTTTCACTGGCACTGTGTGTCTTTGTAGGCTTTTTACATGGAATCACATCACAAATCTGTCTGATGCTGATGTTCTTTACCGGCGTGCAGGCTGCCATTTTTGTACATCAGAAGCAGTGCTTCTTTCTCTGGAGACTCATCTGCGATATTTTCTCAGCAGTAGTTTTCCCGGTGATGCTGGTTCTCTTTATCGGTTATGAATTAAAGTACGGCTTCTATGATTTTCTACTTCCAATCTGCCTTATCATAGGACTGGTGCTGCTGGCACTTACCACAGCATCCTATTTCCTCTACGATCCATACCGCAGTGCCCGCCGCAGAGTCGGTGATGCCAAGAGCATGATCCGTTCTATCGAGCGTTCCGCCAAAAAGCAGGTCAAGAAGAGTCAGAAACAGCAGGCGAAAGACGAGCTTCGCCAGAACCGCCTGCAGCAGAAGGAGCAGGATAAAGCCGAGAAGCTTCGCATCAAAGAAGAGCAGCGCCAGGAAAAAGAGCTTAAGAAAGCCGCGCAGCGCGAAGAACAGCAAAAACTCCGTGACGCAAAGAAGCAGGAAGCCTTAGAAAACCGCGAAGAGAAGAAGCTTGCCCTCAAGGACGCTGTGGCAGCCAAGAAAGAGCAGTTCCGGGAGAAGTTCCGGAAGGATGAGGGAGAGGAAACGGAAGAAGAGGAGAAGGAGAAAGCGGAAGAGGGCGTTTTTGCTTCGGATGAAGGCACGGAAGACGCAGAAAATGCAGAGCAGGGCGAGACAGTAGTTGTGGAAGATGCGGCGCAGGAAGAAGAGCCGTTAGAAGAAGAGGCTGTGCCGGAGGATGCAGCGCAGAAAGAAGAAGTGTTAAAAGAGGAAGAAATCGTGACGGGGACGGAAGAAAAATCTGGGGATGAGGCTTCTGATGAGGAGAAAGGTCAGGCTGAAGATAATTAGATAGATGAAAGTTGTAAGATAAGAGCATGGAAGAGATTCTGTGCTCTTTTGTGATGGAAAAATAATTAGATAAGGATAGAGGTATAAGTATAAAACAGGAATCATAGAAAGTATTGTCGAATTGGGGCGTGAAGCAGATTGATAAGAGGGGAGATTTTGACGGTTTTTATTAAAAAAGGTTGCAATTTGGAGAAAGGAGATGCATAATATTTATATAGAATTTTGGGGGGAGAGAAAAGTTATGAAAAAGCTAAGTAAATATGATAAAAAGAAATTAGAAGTTCACAAAAGATATGATGCGTAAGGGCATTGGTCGTTTGTGAATTTTTTTGTTGGGGGAAATTTGTGCTTAGAAGGGAGATGAATTTCATAAGGACTATTGTAGATACTTGTACTTTTCAGAATATGACTCGGAAAGAGATGACTTAATGTACTGGGATTAATCAGGCTGTAATTAATTCTTAGGGATATAAAGTTGGTGAGTGTGGTTTTAAATCAATTAATGCTAATGATAAGGAGATGAAGAGTATTGTAGTTGTATAGAAGAGGATTTCAATCAAAGTAGGAAAAGAGATAGCAGCTAGTGGAAATCAAGCAAGGGTTCATTTTTTAATAAAAATACTTTTATAAGGATGAAAGGAGATTAGTTATGAAGCGAGACAAATTAATTATGGTGATTATATTCGCATTTGTACTAATAATGACTGCATGTGGGAAAAGGAATGATTCGAAGGTAGGAGATGAGAAAAATAATTCAGAAGCAGATCTAGTTTATATTGACTACGCTGATGCAGAGTCATTTGAAGCAGCATTAAATGAGGGAGAAGATTTAGAGGGAAAAATAGTTCAATTTGAAGCACTTGAATTACATCCAGATTCCGCAGTTGGATATAATGTTTGGGCAGGAGAACATCTTAATTTTATATCAAGTAGTAATCCAGATATAGAAGTTGGTGAAATTGTTGTTGTTAAATGTAAGGCAATTACAAGCAGTTTAGGCTCATGGTTTATTAAATATGAAAAAGTTGAAAATGCTGTAATTGGCGATGAGACAATATCATCAGATAAAGAGAATGCTACGACTTCTATAAATAATGAAACAGAACAATTACCGCTTGAATTAGTTGATTATGGTTCTTATATAGGAGAATCATCTGGAGATATGGTATATGTAAATTTTTGTGGAATGATACATAATCCTAATGAAGATTTAATTGCAGAATTTCCAACAATATTGGTTACAGTAAAAGATAGTGAAGGAGCTGTTTTGGCAACAGAAAAGCAAGTTGGCAGTATAGTAATGCCAGGAGATACAATTACTTTATGCGGAATGTTTTCAATACTTGAAACAAATATGACCGCAGACGCACAAATTTATTATGACGTTGAATGGAGCGATTATACGAAATCTACATCGATGTATAGTGCAGCAAAAACGACGGATTTTGATATTACAAACATATCAGAATTTAGTGGAAGTGAGAATAGCGTTACAGGTGAAATTAAAAATAATTTTTCGGAAGATATAGACAATATTAATATATCCATGGTTTTAAGAAAAGATGGAAAAATTGTTTATATGGAAAATACATTTTTAGATAATTTGGGTACTGGACAAACCAAGGCATTTGAGTTTGAAAGTTATCATGATTGGCCGGAACATGATACTGTTGAAGTTTCGGCAATGGTTTGGTGACATTTACTTGTTTTGTCGAAAATTCGACAAAAGAGACCGGGAAAGCTAGTTTTTAATTTGGTCGTGGTATGACAGTATGGCTAAATTAAAGCTATTATTATGCTTGCATAATAGATTGGGGAACGATTAATAAAACGTAGAATAGGTAGTTAAAAGCAAAGGAGAAAACTATGGGACAGGTACATGTAAAGGAAGAATACGAACTATATCAAATTATTACAGATTTTGGAGATCCGTTGGAAATATTTAGAGAGGGGATACAAAATTCGTTTGACGAAGGAGCATCAGAGATTTATGTGAATGTTTATGAAAAACAAAAATTAGGTGGTGATAGTTCGTTGATTATAGAAATCATTGATAATGGAAGAGGATTGCCACAAAAGAATATTGCTAATTTTTTTGATGTGGCAAATTCTACTAAAGTTAATAATGACTTTATTCCAAATTCGAAAAATAAGCATGGATATAAAGGACATGGGGCAAAAGTTTTTTTTAACGCAAATGAGGTCATAATTTGTTCAAAAACAAAGCAAGGAGAATATTGGGCAGCACAATTGAAGAATCCTATCGAACAAATTGCTGATGGAGGTAATTTATTCTATTCTGAGTGCGATAATCCTGATGAATTAAATATATCTTTACCAGAAGAATGGGAATCTGGGTTCATGGTAAGAATTATTTCACCTCGACATTTTAAAACACAACATACGCGATTTAAACTGAATCACATATACCTGAGGGATTATTGTAAATGGTATACTTTAGCAGGAACCGTAGAAACTTTGTACAATCAAAACTTGGTGGATAAAAATATAAAGATATATTTAAGCGGTTTGCTTCGAGATGAGTTTGCACAAAAGTATAATAATCAAAATATATGTGATCCAGTTCCAATATTTAAAGATACAATATTTGGAAAATACGAAGAATTATCTTTAGGTCATTACTTTCCACCAGAACGAACATCGGATTCTTCTATGAAAAAGTATGCTGATTCAATTGGAAGTAATAAACCCAAGTATATGTTTTATAGTAAACTTGTTTATAATGAAATAGTTACAGCCGGAAGTATAGCATTTCGACTTATTATTTCGCTGGAAGGATATGAAACCAAAAGACGTTATGATTTAAATTTATCTAGACAAGGTAAAGCTAGTGAAGAAGGAACTCATACGGATGGACAAAGATATGGTATATGGGCATGTAAGGGGGGAGTTCCGGTAGAAAAAGTAGATGATTGGATTGAAGGCGGAAGAGGTGTTGGCACTTATACATATATGCAAGCCTTTATTGACTGTGATGATTTTCAATTGACTGCTAATCGAGGCTCTATTATGAATACCGATATAGAAAAATTGGATATGATAAAAGCAGAAGTTAATAAGATATTTAAAAGCAAGACTGTAAAGAATGCTATGCAAGAAAGACTTGACTGGGAGGAATTAGAAAAAATTGAAAAATCATTAGAAGACGACCGCGAAGATTTGCAGAAAAGATTCAGGGCAGGTAAGAAAAGAAAAGTGATTCGTTTTACTGATGGAACGGAAGTGTTAGAACCAACAAAAACAAAAAGTGGCTATTCTGAATCAGAGACATTTGTTGTTCTAATGACTATAATGCAAAAATATCCGGATTTATTCTCCTTCAATTTTATGGACTATAACACGACAAAGGGAATTGATTTTGTTGTAGATCATCTTGGAACACCAAAATACATTGAACTAAAAGGTACATTGATGAAAAAGATCAACCATCCATTTAGATATACATATAAATTTATATGTTATGATATTGATGTTAACAAGAACGAAATAGTAGAGGATAAAGAGGGATTCTATACAAGGTTGCAAGTTATAGAAAATGCCAACTTTGAATCAAATAATACATTATATAACAAAAAAACATTTACTGGATATAATTTGTTGCCTGAAAAAACAACAAGTATACAGAGTATGGAAATAATTGTTTTAAAATCTTTTCTTACTGAAGTCCTTGGAGCTGTTATTGTGTAGATTTATTTCTGATTCCAAAGCGTAATTATTCTATGACAGTGATGTATCATGTATTGCTATATTTTTGAAAGTGATAGATTTTAGCATGTGTATGAATATATGCAATAAGATCATTAGCGATGCGATGTTTGACCTAAAAGAAAAAATATTTGGAGAAGATTATCATACTGTAAAAAAGTCAATTTATAAGGAATTAGAAGGATTAGCCAAGAAGATAGGTGAGTATCTTGACTTACCTCAAAGAATGGTATATTTGCAGTAAGAGAGCAGTAGTAACCCGTTCACTTTTTACTCCGTTTCTACTACGTTTTCTGTACACATCTTGCAATATTTTGCTAAGATTTGCATTTTATGTACAGAAATGACTGATACATAAAGAAGAATTAACACTGCGCAAAACGCTGCAAATGGTAGCAGGAAAGCGCATTTTGGAAGGAGATAGGGACTTGATAAAAGTACTATTCCTCTGCCACGGCAGTCTATAATAAATGTGGTAAAAGCTAGGAAAATTGGACTTTTGAACATTTTGCGATTAAGTTTTTACCTGCAATTTACTTATTTCGGTTATGTGAGTAAGTGAGAAAAAATTTAATAAAATAATTAAGAAGGAGTGTAAAAAATATGGATTACAGTTTGGAAACACTAAAAAGAGAATATATAGATATAGTTAGAAATAATTTCGTTATAATGACAACTAATGATTCATTTAATGAACAAGCCGCTAACAGATTGATTGATATTTTTAAAAAGATGAATATCAGTTCATTTTATAAGTTTAAATCTTTGGGAAGTAAATATACTATCCCAAATCTTAAAGATGATATATTTCATTTCAGCTTAATTTCTCAATTAAATGACCCTTATGAATATTCATATAAAATAGATACAGATGAAGAGCGAAAAAAGCGTATTGAAATATTAAGACATATAAAATTTATTGAAGAACCATCAAGGCAAGAAATAGATGACTGGGTTAATACAGATGCATATAAAATGATGAATGCCATTAGAGAATACACATTAGTTTATTCATTAACGACATCTTTTGATAATGCACCTATGTGGTATTCGTATGCAAATGACTATAATGGAATCTGTATTGAATATGATGCAATAGATATATTTGCAAAATATAATTGGAGATTGACACCAATTGAGTATGTAGATGAAATACCTAGAGCAGAGTATCAAATGGAACAGAATGAAATTTTGCAATTTATACATAGAACATGTGTTTCTAAAAGTAGAAAATGGGAAAACGAAGATGAATGGCGTATAACAAGTATACAGTATAATGATAAGAAAAAAGAAAGGAATGACATAATCAAACCTAAGAGCATAATTATGGGGAATAGGATATCAGGAGAAGATAGAAATAAGTTACTTCAATTATGCGATTGGAAGGGTATAAAATTATATGAGATAGAAGTAGATTCGGAATCATATCAATTAAGAAGAAAGCAGGTAAATTGAAAAGGTTTTGTAGGATAATAGATTTCCATGATTTTTAACCGGAATTGAAATTGCTGTTATAAAAAATTATTTTATAACGGAGGTTCGGTTACATGGAAAACAACATTGTAAATGTAAGAGCAAAGGTTTTATCGGTATGAGTGAAGAACAGATTATTGATAAGCTGAAACGAGGTGAGCGAGTTTACGGCTTTGTATTAGGCAATGAGGATGAAAAGGAAACATTGATGTTAGATGTTGACGGCTTCAACATGACGAATTTGCAGTTGAAAAGTGGCGTGAATAACTTGTCATGGCTGAATGAAAATTCTGACTGTGATATGAATATTGCATTAGTTGTGGTATCTGCTTCAGTTGAAAATGGTAAAAAGGTTTATGAAACAGTCAATGCCCGACACGCAAGAGTGGAATATGACGAGAGTAAACTGAAAATGATGATTGAACTCGGCATACCAGTTGCAGGTGTTAAATTGGATAAAAACCGGATCGCAGTATGTGAGGGTGTTGAAGTTTTTGAGAAAGTGAAAGAGGAGGATAAGATGATGGCAGGGAGTTTCAAAAGAAAAATAGCAAAGGACGCATTTTGAGAGATAATGAGATGCAAAGAGCGGACGGTAGATATATGTATGCATACAAAGACCCGACAACTGGAAAAAGAATGTACATTTACAGTTGGAAGCTGGAACGGAACGATAAGACACCGGCAGGCAAAAAGATTGACTTATCATTGAGAGAAAAAGAGAAGCTGATTGAAAAGGATTTGCGTGGCGGCATTTCATATAAAGCAGGCGGTGTAACCGTGCTTGAACTGGTGGAGCGGTATATCAGTTAAAAACGAAGGTGCGCCCTACAACAAGGGCTGGATATAAAACAGTAATAAACGTGTTGAAAGAAGATGCGTTTGGAAAAAAGAAGATTGCTGACATCAAGACATCTGAAGCGAAAATGTGGCTGATAGAGTTGCAGGATGGTGGACGCAGTTATTCATCCATACACAGTATTCGTGGAGTAGTAAGACCTGCCTTTGCAATGGCAGTAGAAGATGATTTACTCCGTAAAAATCCCTTTGATTTTGAACTGGCGAAGGTGCTGATAAATGATTCTGTCAAACGTGACACTCTGACAGCAAAGCAGGAGCGTGATTTCTTGAAATTTGTCAAGGAAGATGAATATTTTAGCCAGTACTATGATGGGATATTCATTCTGTTGAAAACAGGCTTGTGTATTTCTGAATTATGTGGCTTGACAATCCGTGATGTAGATTTGCAGGAACGGACAATTGATATTCATAAGCAGTTACAATATACAGGTGGAAAGAAAGCGTACATAGAGCAGACTAAGACAACCGCAGGAACAAGTGTTCTTCCAATGAGTGATGAGGTGTATGAAGCATTTAAGCGTGTTATCTCGGGCAGAAAAAAGCCAAGAGTGGAACAGATGATAGATGGTGTCAGTGGTTTCCTGTTCTTGGATGACAGAGGAAAACCAATGTTAGCATACCAGTGGGAAAAGAAGTTTCAGCACATAGTTGAAAAGTACAACAAAATCTACAAGGTGGAATTACCAAAGATTACACCTCATATATGCAGGCACACCTATTGTACGAATATGGCAAAGTCGGGAATAGCAGTAAAAACGTTACAATATCTCATGGGACATGCAGATATAGCAACAACTTTGAACGTGTACACGCATCTCAAATTAGAAGATGCCAAGGACGAACTGGAGCAGATGAAAGTAAGGGATCAGTTAAAAAAGGAGATGGCATTGGTGGATATGGAGAATGCCAAGAGAGAATTGAAAAGAGTGAGTGCGGTATAAAACTGGGAGAAAAAATAGGGCTGCTGTACGAGTGGTAAAATTTACAGCCATTTGTATAGCTTTTACCTACCAAGATAAGAAATAATATGCTAAGATATATCGAGATAGGGTTCTAAGGAAAATGGCTAGAACCATTGTAAATACAAGGAAAATCGAGGTTATACCAAGCTATGCGAGAAAAAATAAAAGTCCTCATGGTTTGCCACGGCATTACCTTCCTTGCTCCGCAAAGCCTTATAAATACTGAGTTTTTTGTATAGTGAATTTGCATTACGACAGGTTTACGACAGTGAAAGAGATGCTGTCGTCGTAACGGACATGGATGGAAAGCAACTGGTAATAGATTGTAAAAAGGCAGAGACTCAGGTGGTATTTGATGAGCCTGAGGATGCAGGAATCCTTGCCAGGTTCGCAAGAGAAGAGCCAGCAGGATATGTAGGCATGGCGATGCGTCCGGGCGGCTTGCAGGATTATGTGGATGTGTGGAATGAGTTGAATAAGAGGTGATGAATTGTGGATGGTAAACGTATAAGAGAATATTGGTCAAATGAAATGCAAGCTTTACTTGATACTTATAAGCAGTTTCAGGTGCTGATTCCAGCAAAAAATAGAAATGGTGCAGATCACAATGGAGAAGATGGAAGATATGTTGAAACTCTAATCAGAGAATATCTAAAAAGATATCTTCCTAAGGATTTGGAAGTTTTGACAGGGTTTATTTTGCGCCCTGCGGTAAAAACTGGGCTTAAAAATAAATGTAGACAAGACCAGCAAGATATGCATTCAACACAGTTGGATATTATAGTGTACGATAGTGCAAATTATGAATTCAATTTTCTCTCAATTTCCACTCAATTTACATTCAATGTAGGTTGGGTGGATTTTTTATATTCTATACCTACAAAATAAAACGCCCGCAGGGCAGAAAGGCAGGTACAGAGTATGTACGAAGAAAATAATTCACAGGACAAGCCGGTTGTAATCGGCATTGATCATGGGTTTTCGCTTATGAAGACCAAACATCACATTTTTGGTAACGGAGTAGTGAGGTGTAACGGCAGACCGCCGGTAGCAGAGAACAGTTTTTATTATGATGGCAATTACTATTGCATCGGTGGAGAGCGTAAGACAGTTCAAGAGGATAAGACAGCGGATGAGGATTTCTTCCTTTTGACATTAGTAGCTGTTGCCAAGGAAATTAAAACCAGAGAATTGCCACGTACCTTGCGTGTAGTGCTGGGTGTGGGAGTTCCTTTTAAGAGATTCGGGAAGGAGCAAGCGAAGCTGGTGGCATATTTGAAATGGAGTGGTCCGCATTTTATTGAGTTCGAAGAGGAGGATTATGTCATAACCATTGAAAATGTATATTGTTTTCCACAGTGTTTTGCGGCAGTGGCAGACCGTATCGGCAACATGCATGGGCAATATGTTGTGGCGGATATAGGTTCCTGGACAAAGGATATCATCTGTATTGATGAGAGAAAGGTACAATCGGATAAATGCGTCACCATACCCAATTCCATAATTACACTATTTCAGGAAATCAACGCAGATGTTGCGAAGACAACAGGCGGAAGGATTCCCGAAAGTGTGGTACAGAATTTCATACTTGGTAAGGATGTGGTAATTCCTGAGGAGGTAGAGAAGATTATTGTATCAAAAATGAAAGCATTTGCAACGGATATAGAAGGTATGCTGGACGAAAGTGGATTTGACCTTGCTTATTCTAACATTCTTTATGTGGGTGGCGGAGCAACCATTATGAGAAGATTTGGAAACGCAAGAGAAAATGCAGCTTATCTTGAGGATATCAGACTGAATGCCAAGGGTTATGAACTTCTGGTAGCTCATCATATGAATAAAAGGTAGGTCGGTATAATGCAGAGAACAAAGGACGGATATCGCTGGACCATCAGACTAAGCAATAAGGATTATTCGCTGGCATCAGGTGAGTATGCAACGGAATCTGACATTTTCCGGGAAGGAATAAAAAGCCTTTATCGGGAAAAGACAGAGCTGGACAGAATTGTGGACTGGGACAATCGAATACAGGAATGTGCCCGCATTACAGCAGACAATATGATGGAGCGTATTCGCAAGCGTTAGCGAGCGTATTCGTGAACGAACTTAGGGGAGTGAGCATGTAACCGGAGGGAGGAGCGTAAGCGACGGCGAAAGACAAGTGCCGTATCCGGCACAAGATAGATAAAGCAGATTTAGAGTAGGATTTATATGGCGAGAAACGGAGTTCAATTTAATATGTGGCTTTCACAAGAAGAGAAAGCTAAAATTCAAGAAAAAGCAAATAAGGCAGGCATCAGTATGTCAGAGTATATCAGAAGGTGTGCGCTTGGCAGGAAAATACCACAGTATGGAGATGTGGCAGTATTAAGGGAGATTTCGGCTGAGCTTGGTAAGATTGGTTCCAATCTAAATCAGATAGCACATCATCTGAATGCTGGCGGTAGTGTTTATTCGGTATATTATGATTTGCAGGAAGTGATAAAGGATTGGAATGATATGCGTTTTCGGATGCTGAAACAGGTAGAAGATGTCTGCTGTGGTAAGCATTATCACAGGAGGAGTGCATAATGGCGATTATCAAGCACATACCGGTAAAGAACAGATATTATTCTGCGGCGGTGGAGTATCTCACCTGCAAATTTGATGAGCATACGATGAAGCCTTTGGTGGATGCCAAGGGACGAATTATAATGCGTGATGATTTCTTAATCGAGGATATCAATTGCGAGGTTGATACCTTCGGTGCAGAATGTATTGAGGTCAATCGGTATTATGGCAAAAATAGTGCCACAAAGGATGTGAAAGCACATCATTATATCATTAGTTTTGCACCGGAAGACAACATTACTGTGCAAGAGGCAATGGATTTTGGAAAACAATATGTGGAGAAGTTTCTGCTGGGTCATCAGGCAATTCTGGCGGTGCATCCCGACGGTCATAACGGCACCGGGAATGTTCATGTTCACATTGTAATTAATTCCGTCAGAAAGTATGAGGGCAAAAAAGAACATTGGCAGGATAAGCCATGCGAATACAGGCAGGGATGCAAACATAAAAGCACCGGCAAGTTTATGCACGCAGCAAAGCGTTGAGTAATGCGGGAGTGTATGCTAAAAGGTTACAATCAGGTAGATTTGCTGGCTCGCTCTGATGGTAACAATTATTGGGTAGAGAAACGTGGAAGGGAGGCAGAACCTGATTTTAAGACAGATAAAGATATGATTCGGGATCGGCTAGATGCGTTGATACAGCATGCAGAATCTTTGAATCATATGATATATTATCTGGAGCATGTAGAAGACTGGCAGATTCGTGAGACCAATAAGACTATATCTTTTCGGATGCCACATATGAAGAAGTCCATTCGTGGTAAGTCCTTGGGTGAAAATTATGATAAGGTTGCTTTGGAAAAGCGGATTGCAGAAGCTATTGCTTTTAAGAAAAAAGAACTTAGGGCGGAGCAGGAAGCAATGCGTAAGGAAACGCTTGAGGTTGCAAATGAGCAATCACTTGTGGAGATGCCGGTAGAAAAGTTTGTCGCAGATGTACTTGAGGAAATTGTTGCGATGGAAGAGCCTGCAGAGGAGATGGTTGAAACGATTTTGGAAGGCGAGTATTCTGTAACAGAAAAAAGCAAGTCGATTCAAAGGGATGCAATGTCACAGGAACTTAACTATATGGAATTGTTGGTAGAATTACAATCACAATTCGTTTGCTTGCAATACGAATTTCAATACAATCTGGATAAAATTTCGGATCTTGATTACGAGCATCGTTACAAAAATCCGGATTATGCTACTTATCAAGCTAATATGGCACGCATTTTGGATAAGCCGTCTTATATCAATCAATGGACAAAGGAATTATCCAAGTGTGGTTTGTTTCAAAAAGATTTGAAGAAGATGTATAAGGAGCAGATTGAAACAGCTTCTGCCGAAGTGAAACGCATCGAAGAAGAGAATAAGAGGATACTTAGTAAAGCTGGATGTTATTCGGAAAGTGAGCTTTGGGTAAAACAACAAAGCTACAATGTGAACTGGAGTCTGTGCAACACTCTTGAGGAACGAAATCGGAGTATTAAGGCCGAATGCGAAGGAATTATTCAAAAGTATGCAGAGTTGGTTAGAGGTGCATATGGTATCTTAAACAATGACGGATTTGGCAATAATAATCAGGTAGAGCATATAGCAGAGCAAAAGGCGAAAGTTGTTCTGCAAGAGATGCATGGAAAAGATTTTTCTGAATATGGATTTCGGGATGCCTGTATTAAGGCGGAGATGCAGTTACAGGATGCGGATAAAGAAAGAAGTTACGAAAGAGGTGTTCGGATTCGATAAGATTGAGTGAGGTTTGACCCATATTGTGGTTCAAACCTCGCAGATTTCTTAACAGAAATCATTATATCATTGTAGGATAAATTCGCCAATAATATGAATAAATCATAATCTTAACTTTTAACTTTACAAACAAAGTTAAAAAAGTTAAAATACAGGTGTAAGGAGGGGTGATTATGACCAACGAAGAATATAGCAAGATTATAGCCGAGATTGAAACGCTGCCAACAGGGGGTATTACTTATAAAAAGATAAATGGAAAAGAGTATGCTTATTACCAATGGCGCGAGGATGGAAAGCAACGTACCAGAAGGACAAAAGATGAAGAGTTAGAACAACTTTCCAGACAAATTGAGAGAAGAAAAGAACTTCAACATTTAATAAAAGACATAGATAAGCAGGAAGTAAATGAAGAAAAGCCAGCTTCTTTGTTTCGATGCACGGTAAGAATTGGTGAGGACCTAGAGCGTTTTGTAAAACCAGTGACAAAGTGGGTGAAACGTGAATGTTATCAGCAACTTCATGATTATGTTTATGGAGATATACATGATAGAGTGTATATTTTGTATGGTCTTAGAAGAACCGGTAAAACAACACTGATACGTCAGTTGATATCAGAGATGGATACATCAATGAGAAGTAAAACTGTGTTCATTCAGATACAGGATAATAAGACCTTGGATGATGTGAATCGGGATTTAAAAGTTCTGGAAGAAAAAGGTTATCGCTATGTGTTTATCGATGAGGTTACACTACTGAATGATTTTATCGAAGGTGCAGCACTGTTTTCTGATGTATTTGCGGCGAGCGGAATGAAGATAGTACTTTCCGGTACTGATTCCTTAGGCTTTATGTTTACGGAGGATGAGGAGTTGTATGACAGGTGCATTATGTGTCATACAACTTTTATTCCATATCGCGAATTTGAGAGAGTGCTGGGAATTGTTGGTATTGATGATTTCATTCGATATGGCGGAACGATGAGTCTTGGTGGAAAGCAGTATAATGATAATGCTATGATTTTTGCCACTAAGAAGAGTACCGACGAGTACGTTGACAGTGCCATTGCGAGAAATATTCAGCATTCCTTGAAAAATTATAAGTATGAAGGTCATTTCCGTTCATTGCGGGATTTATATGAGAAAAATGAATTAACCAACGCAATTAACAGAATTGTGGAGGATATGAACCATCGATTCACTATGGAGGTATTGACCAGAGATTTTAAATCAAATGATTTAAGAATTTCAGCAAGCAATTTACGAAAGGATCGGGAAGAATCGACAGATATTCTCGATCGTATTGATATTCTTAAAGTCAATGAAATGCTGAAATCTTTGCTGGAAATCAAGGATAAGGAAGAACAAAAGGTTGAAATCCAAGATTCACATCGTTACGAAATAAAAGAATACTTGGATTTGCTTGACCTAACTGTGGAAATAGAAAGCAGATGGATGTCTGATTATAATCGAAGAGAATCCAGAACAGCATTTTCGCAGCCTGGTATGCGTTATTCCCAAGCAGAGGCACTTATCAAATCGCTTATGCAGGATGATATGTTTAGAGGTTTATCTTTTGAAGAGCGAAAGCGAGTAACTGAAAGAATAATAGATGAAATCAAAGGCAGAATGATGGAGGATATTGTTCTTTTGGAAACAAAGCTTTCTAAAAAGAATTGTGAAGTGTTCCGCTTACAGTTTGCAATTGGCGAATTTGATATGGTGGTGTTTAATCCGGATGAAGGGACTTGCGAAATCTATGAGATTAAGCATAGTAAAGAAGTTGTTCCGCTGCAGTGCAAACATTTGTTGGACGAACAAAAATGCAAGGATACTGAATTTAGATATGGTACAATTACCGGAAAGTATGTGATATACCGTGGTGCTACAACATCGCTTGTTAAGGCAGGCGTGGAGACACAGGAAGATGTGGCTTATCTGAATGTGGAAGAGTATTTGAAGGCGTTGTAAGTGTGCAAAAAATATGTACAATAAGAAGTTAATTAATGGAGGCACATATTGAAATTAATAGAAAAAAAGCTTGCTTTTTATGAAGAGGAATACAAAAAATTTATGGGAATTAATCAGTTCCCCAAATATGAGTTGCAGTTTAAAGAGATATCTTTGAATATTGCTGATAAATACGGATTTGATAGTGTTGCTTTTGCGACTTATCAAACTCAAACAAATAAAAATACGCTTGTTGTCAGTACAAATCTTAAATTAACTAAACATGTAATATTTCATGAGTTTACACATATATACGATTCGTACAGATATGTTAAAGGCGATAAGGCAAGATATGTGGGTTTGTCTGGTTTTACAGAATATCATGCATCACAAGTAGAATTGATGCAATTACTAAATGTTGAAAATATTGATGATTCTTTCACTTTTTCTATGGATTCGATAATAAATACGATTTCTGGCAAAAAGAGTGTGCAGCAATATATCGATGAAAGACAGCAACATGCTATTGATTTGTTTGAACGAAAAGACTTTCCGGTAAACTTAGAAATATTGAAATCTACTTTAGGTATTCTCTATAATTATTTTGGTCTACGTTCAATTTGCGAGATGTATGCTATAGATTATAAAGAGAAAATAAATAATGAGGCATTTCTGAAATATATATCAACTTTACAGTTTTGCACTTTAAACAATTTAATGCATGGATGGTTAGATGAGAAGAAAATAGAACGAAGTATTGAATTGTATGTAAATATTATCTTTCCCCTTATCGAGAAATTTAAGTTGGTATAGTGCATGGAGTATGTGCCTAAGAGTTTTTAGCAAATTAAATGTATAAATGGAAAGGATGATGCAATGAGTAAAAATACTTTTAGCATATCAGGGGATAAAATATATATAACAAGACCTGAATGGAATTATATGGCATGTGCTGCGGTAAGGGCCGATTATGCAGAAGAAATACAGAATGCTACTTGGGGCTTGAATAACGGAAGATACCTTTATAATCAGAAACTAGGGTATCTTCATGCTTATATAATGAAAAAGTGGTATGGCGAAGATGTTTGTCAAAGCATGAAGGAACAGGATTTTGTTATTGATCATATGGATAATAATAGTACTAATTGTTGTATAGATAATCTTTGTTTTTTACCAAATGCATATAATAAGGCGAAAGGACTTACATTTGATCAGGAAAATGAGGACAAAAGATTTATTGCATTGACTATAACTAAGGATTTTTATACAAAACTTTATCAAATAACAATTAAGTTTAATTATCCGGCAACATTAGTCTTAGATGGATTTGAGAAACTTGCAGTTGTCGAATTGGCGTACTTGTTGTATGAAGGGGATTATCGTAGAGTGATAATTGAGGCACAAAATATCTTACTTGAGTATAAAGAAGCATATACATTTTCGCCAGAAAAATTACGAGCTATTGATTATCATATAGAAGGTTGCATAGGAAAAGTTTTGCCACCGGAAGTTCATGAAGAGTATTTGAGTGGTAGACATGGACATGGTGTTTGTATTATGCACAGAATTGCACCATTAAAAAATTGGACGAAGGATGTTGGAGAAAAATATTTTATTATAACAGACATCGCTGGTGGTGCAAGGTATCAGATAGAGTTATAGAAAGAACTATATAGCATGAGTACAAGTACCAGGACAATGCAGGTAAGAGAAAGTTAGTGTACAGTTGGAAACTGACTGCATGAATCCAAAGACCTTGCAATACCTTATGGGACACAGTGATATCGGAGTAACATTGAACACTTACACACACTTTAAGTTTGAAGATGCACAGGCAGAAGTTTTACTTATGGATGAGAGTTGTCGTAAGAAATCATCTCAAGTGTCGTAAAACGTTTTTGGTATGAGTGAGTGAATTGCTATGGAGGCAGTTATGTCTGCCTCCGGCAGTATAAAGTCACTTCTTAAAAAGGTGCTGCCGTAGAGAAAACTCAAATACGACAGTATTTACGACAAACAAGTGAAAAAATATGCCAAATTAAGCAAAAATATACCGAAATGAGGTTGAAGGCAAAAACACCAAAAACCCAGTAAAATCAAGGATAAACAAGGAGTTTAAGGAATGATAAAAGTTCTCTTCATTTGTTTAGGCAACATCTGCCGTTCCCCCATGGCAGAATTCATCCTAAAGGACCTCGTCGCCAGACGAGGGCTCACCGACTGCTTCGAGATAGCCTCGGCTGCCACCAGCACCGAAGAAATCTGGAATGGCATTGGGAATCCGATTTATCCGCCGGCGCAGGCGGAGCTTAAGAAGCATGGAATCGGAAATAAGCCGGAGACCGATTTTCGGGACAAGCGGGCGAGACAGTTGACAAAATCCGATTATGAGATTTATGATTACCTCATAGGGATGGACGAAAGTAACATCCGTGGAATCGAGCGGATAACCGGGCATCGTGGCGGTAAAATATCTATGCTGCTTTCCTTTGCCGGAGAGCAGGCGGCAATATCTGACCCATGGTACAGCGGCAGGTTCGATAAGACTTATGCGGATGTAACACGCGGATGCGAAGCATTCTTAGAATATCTCATAGAGCAGGGAGAAGTGTAGATGATAGAAATCTTATTTGGCGAAAGTGAAGGCGGAGCCATGAAGCTTGCGAAGAACTATCAGGAGCCGGATTATGAGGATGGACCAACCGCATGGCTTGGGGAAAAGCCGGACAAAGCCACATTTGAAGACATGTTTGCAGGAGAAGCAGTTGGCGGAACTTCTGCGGAGGTCATTATACTGCCATTTATGTTGGACATTGGCAGCCTGAGGGAACCGCTGGATGGTACATATCGGAAGAAGATAATCATAGAGCAGTATGGTGTCTATTGGAATGAGGATGAGAAAGAGGAGCGGGAAGAATTAGAGCAGGCAGTGGAAACCTATAGGAAAGAGCTGCAGCGGATGGAGCAGTTTGCAAAGCAGGGAGAATCTTTCCGTATCTGGTACAGCAACAAGCCTTATTCCCTGTGCGGACTCTGCCATGCAGTCAGTGTGCTGCGGAAATATGAATGCGCGATATCCGTGGTACGTCTGCCGGATTATGTAAGAGAAGAGGAAAATACGACGGTACGTTATTCTTCCTGGGGAGAAGTAGACGCCGGACAGTTTTATCGATTCCTCCCATTGGAAAAGGAACTTTCAGAGCATGAGCAAAAAGTATTTGCATCCAGATGGGACGAACTTAAAGAAGAGGATGCACCTCTTCGGGTTCTGATAAATGGCTGTCTGGTGGGTGTAAAAGAGGATTTTTATGATTTTCTGATTCGAAGAGAACTGCCGGAGGGCGAAATCATACAGGCAAGACTTATTGGAAATCTGTTGTTAAAATATCCCCTTGGAATCAGTGACAGTTGGTATATGAACCGCATCAAACATATGATTGAGACCGGAGAAATAAAAGTAGTGAAAGAGGCGGATGAAATTTTCCGCCGGAGCATCAGAAAGGAGCAGTAAGAAATGAACGAGATCATAAAAGCAATGGAGACAAGAAGAAGTATCAGAGGTTATAAGGAAGATATGGTGCCGGAAGAGCTGATTGCAGAAGTAGTGGAAGCCGGAACTTATGCGGCTACCGGAATGGGCAGGCAGTCACCGATTATACTTGCAGTTACCAATAAGGAAGTAAGAGACAGACTTTCCAAGGTAAATGCTGAGATTATGGGAACAACCGGCGATCCGTTTTATGGAGCACCGGTGGTACTGGTGGTGTTAGCAGATAAGAGCCGTCCTACCTATCTTTATGATGGAAGCCTCGTTATGGGCAATCTGATGCTGGCAGCACATTCCTTAGGCCTTGGAAGCTGCTGGATTCACCGTGCAAAAGAAACTTTTGAGCGGGAAGAGGGAAAAGCAATTTTAAAGGAACTTGGCATTGAAGGAGATTACGAAGGCATTGGAAACTGTGTCATCGGCTATGCAAAAGAACCGGCAAAAGACGCCGCTCCGAGAAAAACAGATTACGTTCATTATATAAAATAAAATTGGATAATATAAAGAACATAGTGAAAAAATAGCATCAGATTTGTAAAAAATACTTGCAAAACAAAAAAAGCAGTGCTATCATAGTCAACAACTAGGAGATATAGTTGCAAAAGCTGGGAAAGAGACTCTTACTTTTAGAGGCCGACAGGAATACAGCGTCACCGACTGAGAGCGCTGTTTGGAAGAGAAAGCAAAGGGAACACTCTGGAGCCGACTGGCTGAATTACAGTAGGTCAGTACGTAGTGCACGTTACGCACGAAGAGAGGGAAGATGAAGCATTCATTTTCCAATGCGGGTGGTACCGCGGATAAGAAGATTATTCGCCCCGGAATACGAGTCAGTATTCCGGGGTTATTTTTATACTCCGGGCTGACAATCATATCAGAAAAGGAGTAGATAAGATGAGCAACATTTACAGAGACGTAACCTTAAATCAGGTAAGCGAAAACGACATTGGAAAGACACTTCGGGTAGCAGGCTGGGTAGAAAATATCCGTGACCATGGCGGCGTATCCTTTATTGATTTAAGAGATATGTATGCAGTAATGCAGATTGTAATCCGGGATGGAAAACTGTTAGAGGGAATCCGCAAGGAGCAGGCAGTTTCCATAGAAGGTCTGATTAAAAAAAGAGATGAAGAGACCTACAATCCAAAGATTCCGACCGGAACCATTGAATTAGAGGCAAAGAGTGTAGATATTTTAGGAGAGGTTTATACACAACTTCCATTTGAAGTAATGACCAGTAAGGAAGTCCGCGAGGATGTCCGGTTGAAATACCGTTATCTGGATTTGAGAAACCAGAAAGTAAAAGACAATATTATTTTCCGTTCCAAGGTAATTTCATTCTTAAGAGAGAAAATGACAGAGATGGGATTCTTAGAGATTCAGACTCCGATTCTTTGTGCATCTTCTCCGGAGGGCGCAAGAGATTACATCGTGCCATCCAGAAAATACAAAGGGAAATTTTATGCATTGCCACAGGCACCACAGCAGTACAAACAGCTTCTGATGGTATCCGGATTTGATAAATATTTTCAGGTTGCACCATGTTTCCGTGATGAGGATGCAAGAGCAGACCGTTCACCGGGAGAGTTCTATCAGCTTGACTTTGAAATGAGCTTTGCAACCCAGGAAGATGTATTTAAGATTGGTGAAGAAGTACTTTCTGCAACCTTTGAGAAATTCGCACCGGAAGGCAGTAAAGTAACGAAAGCACCGTATCCAATCATCAGCTATAAGCAGGCAATGTTAGAGTTCGGAAGTGACAAACCGGACCTTCGGAACCCACTTCGTATCATCGATGTGACAGAGTTCTTCCAGAGATGTACCTTTAAGCCATTTATCGGAAAGACCGTAAGAGCCATCCGTGTACATGCAGAAATGTCGAAAGGTTTCCATGAGAAACTTTTGAAATTTGCAACCGGAATCGGTATGGGCGGCTTAGGATATCTGGAAGTATTAGAAGATGGAAGCTATAAGGGACCGATTGACAAATTTATCCCGGATGACATGAAAGAAGAATTCAGAAATCTGGCAGGTCTTGAAGTAGGAGATACCATTTTCTTCATGGCAGATAAAGAAGAGCGTGCCGCATATTATGCAGGCATGATTCGAAATGAATTAGGCGAGAAGCTGGATTTAATTGAGAAAGATGCATATCGTTTCTGTTATGTCAATGATTTCCCAATGTTCGAGCGTGACCCGGAGACCAAGAAAATCGGATTTACCCATAACCCATTCTCCATGCCACAGGGCGGCTTAGAGGCACTCAATACCATGAATCCGCTGGACATCTTAGCATACCAGTACGATATCGTCTGCAACGGTGTGGAACTATCCTCCGGTGCAGTCCGTAACCATGATATGCAGATTATGGAGAAAGCTTTTGAAATCGCAGGTTATGATAAAGAAGTGCTGAAAAATAAATTCGGAGCATTATACAATGCATTTCAGTTTGGAGCACCGCCACACGCAGGAATGGCGCCTGGCATTGACCGTATGATTATGTTACTGCGTAACGAGGATAACATCCGTGAAGTCATTGCTTATCCGATGAACGGAAATGCACAGGATTTGATGTGCGGAGCACCAAACGAAGTAACCGAGCAGCAGTTAAGAGAAGTTCATATCAAAGTACGTGATTAAGGAGGAAAAACAATGGCAAATGTGATTTCAGATGAAACCATGGAATACGTTGGAATCCTTGCAAAGCTTGAGCTTTCCGAAGAGGAAAAAGCAGCAGCAAAAAAAGACATGGAAAGCATGTTAGATTATATTGATAAATTAAACGAACTGGATACATCCGGTGTAGAACCGATGTCCCATGTATTTCCGGTGCATAATGTATTCCGGGAAGATGTAGTAACCAATGGTGACGGCGGCGAGGATACCCTTGCCAACGCACCGGAGCGCAGAGACCGGGCATTTGTTGTACCAAAGACCGTAGATCAGTAAAGGAGGCGGCAGAAGATGAATTTATTATCACTGACAGCAGTAGAGCTTGGGAAAAAAATCAAAGCCCATGAAGTATCAGTAGAAGAAGCTACAAGAGCCGCCTTAGATGCCATTGCAGCAAGAGAGGATGCGGTACACAGTTTTGTTACCGTAGATGAAGAAGGGGCAATGAAGCGTGCGGCAGAAGTGCAGAAGCTCATTGATGACGGCACATTGACAGGACCGTTGGCAGGAGTTCCGGTAGCAATCAAAGATAATATGTGCACAAAAGGAATGCTCACCACCTGCAGTTCTAAAATTTTATATAACTTTATTCCGACTTATACCGCAGAAGCAGTATTAAATCTGGAAAAAGCCGGAGCAGTAATTCTTGGAAAGACCAACATGGATGAGTTTGCCATGGGAAGTACCACAGAGACCTCTGCTTTTGGAGAGACCAAAAATCCATGGAATACCGAGCATGTACCGGGCGGTTCATCCGGTGGAAGCTGTGCGGCAGTAGCAGCAGAAGAGTGCTTCTATGCATTGGGTTCTGATACCGGTGGATCCATCCGTCAGCCGAGTGCATTTTGTGGTGTCACAGGAATTAAGCCAACCTATGGAACCGTATCCCGATATGGACTGATTGCCTATGGTTCTTCTTTGGATCAGATAGGACCGGTTGCCAAGGATGTGACAGACTGCGCAACTATTTTAGAGGCAATTACTTCCTATGATAAAAAGGATTCTACTTCCATTCAGAGAGAAGAGACCGATTTTACCAGTGCATTAGTCGATGATGTGAAAGGAATGAAAATCGGTATTCCAAGAGATTATTTTGGAGAAGGACTGGATGCAGAAGTAAAGGATGCTATTTTAGCAGCCGCTAAGAAATTAGAAGAAAAAGGTGCTATCGTAGAAGAGTTCGATTTGAGCCTGGTAGAATATGCAATCCCTGCTTACTATGTAATTGCAGATGCAGAAGCAAGCTCCAACCTTGCCCGTTTTGATGGCGTAAAATATGGCTATCGTACGAAAGACTACGAAGGACTTCACAACATGTATAAGAAATCTCGTTCCGAAGGCTTCGGAGCAGAAGTAAAACGTCGTATCATGTTAGGCTCCTTTGTTTTAAGTTCCGGTTATTATGATGCATATTATCTAAAAGCACTGCGTACGAAAGCATTGATTAAGCAGGCATTTGATAAAGCATTTGCAAAATATGATGTTATCTTAGGACCGGCAGCACCGACCACCGCTCCGAAGTTGGGAGAGTCCTTAAGCGACCCGCTGAAAATGTATTTAGGCGACATTTATACCGTATCGGTGAACTTGGCAGGACTTCCGGGAATCAGCCTGCCATGCGGCATCGACAGCAAGGGGCTTCCGATTGGCATGCAGTTGATTGGAGACTGCTTCAAGGAGAAGAATATCATCCGTGCCGCATATGCCTTTGAACAGACAAGACCATATCAGCACAGCCCGTTAGCAGCAGAATAGGAGGAAAAGAAGATTATGAGTAAACAGTATGAAACCGTCATCGGACTGGAAGTCCATGTGGAACTGGCAACTAAGACCAAAATCTTCTGTGGCTGTTCTACTGCATTCGGAAGTGCGCCAAATACACACACCTGTCCGGTCTGTACCGGTATGCCGGGCTCTCTTCCGGTTTTAAATAAACAGGTGGTAGAATATGCCATGGCAGTAGGTGTTGCCATGAATTGTGAAATCAACCAGTATTGTAAATTTGACCGGAAGAACTATTTCTACCCGGACAATCCTCAGAACTATCAGATTTCCCAGCTTTATCTTCCAATTTGCCACGATGGCGGCATTGAGATTGAGACTTCCGAAGGAAAGAAAACCATTGGAATCCATGAGATTCATATGGAAGAGGATGCGGGAAAATTAGTCCATGATGACTGGGAAGATGTTTCCCTGGTGGACTATAACCGTTCCGGTGTGCCACTGATTGAGATTGTATCTGAGCCGGATATGCGTTCTGCAGAGGAAGTCATTGCTTATCTTGATAAATTAAGAATGATTGTGCAGTATCTTGGTGCATCCGACTGTAAGATGCAGGAAGGCTCCATGCGTGCAGATGTCAACTTATCTGTCCGTGAAGTAGGAGCAAAAGAATTTGGTACCCGTACCGAGATGAAAAATATCGGTTCCTTTAAAGCAATTGCAAGAGCCATTGAAGCAGAGACAGCAAGACAGATTGATTTGATTGAGTCTGGCGAAAAGGTAGTTCAGGAGACCAGACGCTGGAATGATGACCAGGGATATTCTTATGCCATGCGTTCCAAAGAGGATGCACAGGATTACCGTTATTTCCCGGAACCGGATTTGGTTCCAATCGTCATCAGTGATGAATGGTTACAACGCATAAAAGACAGCCAGCCGGAGCTTCGTGAAGCAAAACGTCAGCGTTATCAGGATGAATTTGGCCTGCCGGAATATGATGCCAACATTTTAACATCTGCAAAGAAAATGGCAGATGTTTTTGAGGCAACAACTGCAATCTGCAATAAGCCAAAGAAAGTATCCAACTGGCTGATGGGTGAGACCATGCGAATCTTAAAGGAGCAGAATAAAGACCCGGAGGATATCGCATTTTCACCGGAGAATCTGGCAAAATTAATCGAGCTTACCGATGCCGGAACCATCAATGGCAATGTGGCAAAAGAAGTATTTGAGCAGATTTTTGCAGAGGATATCGACCCGGATAAATATGTAGAAGAGCATGGATTAAAGACTGTAAATGACGAAGGTGCATTGCGTGATACCATTGCCAAAGTCATCGAAGAGAATCCACAGTCGGTAGAAGATTACCGCAATGGGAAAGAAAAGGCAATTGGCTTCTTAGTAGGTCAGACCATGAAAGCTATGAAGGGTAAAGCAAATCCTGGAATGGTAAATAAAATCTTAAAAGAACTGTTATAAGAGTTGTGATAAAGCTTTGAAAAGAGCATGACAGAATGTGTTTCGAAAGCACATTCAAATTTATAAAAAATCCTGCAGTATGGAAAGTATGTAAGAACAAACTTCCATATTGCAGGATTTTTTGTTTCCCGTTATGGAACCATATCTTTCTTTTGCTTATGTGCCGCCCGGATAAGATAGCATACGGTTCCCACTACAAATCCAAGACTAATCCACTGGGAAGTGGAGAGTGCTAAAAGATGGCCGCGGACGGCATCGTAACGCACATATTCTAACAGGAACCGGAGAATACCATAGACGATGAAATAAACGGCAATGGTATGGGGATAAGATTTCTTTAAATCCAGCACAGCAAGTACAATCGCAAGAATCAGAAGACAGATTGCTTCTACTAACTGAACCGGAAACAGTGTTGTATCCGATGGTGCCAGAGAGCCTTCCGGAAACTGTACAGCAAAAGGACCGTCATATGGAGTACCATAACAGCAGCCGGCAAGAAAACAGCCGATGCGTCCGAAACCGTGAATCCATGGAATCAGATAAATCAGGTGTGTAATATAAGGCTTGCTGTTGATATGATGGAATTTTCCTGCAAAAAGAAAGCAGAGAAGTCCGCCAATGAGTCCACCATAGAATACAAATCCACTTGACATGATATAATTAAAATACCTGGGTTCTAAAAAACGGGACCAGTCAATTTCCCGATAAGAAATGATAAGATACAAAAGCTTGGAGCCTATAAAGGCGCCAAGTAATGTGTATGCTTCTAATATAAGAAAATCATCAAAAATCAACTTATATTTCTTAAGGGGGTAAAGTGCAAATACATTTGCAAGGATTACCCCAAGGGTAATCATAAGTCCGTATGATGGGATATGAAATCCCAGAATGTTAAGATAAATCGACATAGTATCACCCTTTTAAAAAGTCGGTTCTATTATAACAAACCTGCAGATGCAACGCATGCAACACATGCGATGTAAAGCAGTAAGCCTAATACTAATCCGATGATAGAACATACAAGTCCGCCGGTAGCACATTTAGCCTGATTCTTATGTCCGATAGCACCTAAGATAGTTCCTATAAGACCTAAGATTGCTCCAATCCATCCGTAAACACCAATAGTGAATACATCAACAACGATTGCAATAATTCCTAATACTAATGATGCAACGCCCATTTTCAAGTCCTCCTTGGTTTATAAAAATTTAATAAATTACATAAAAAGTTTATCATTAATATGGAATAATGTCAAATAACGGTTGCAAATTTCGAAAAATAGTAAAAAACATCAGGTTTTGTCATATATGAAGATTTTATAAAATTATGGCTGCGAAGGTTGAGATTAAAACCGGCTTGAATTATAATAAAAGCAATGTTTTAGAATCTTAAAACAGATTTGAGAGAATAGGAGAATCAGATATGGCAGAGAATAAAGACAAGAGAGAACTTGAAAATATAGATACTGTAGAAGACGCAACGAAAGAGAACACAGATGAGAAGAAGGATGAATACGAAGAAATCTGTTACATCTGCCGCAGACCGGAAAGCGTTGCCGGTCAGATGATAAAGATTCCGAATAATATCTGCATTTGCAAAGACTGTATGCAGAGAACCTTCGACAGCATGAATAACTCAGGATTTCCAATGGGTGATTTTATGCCAAATGGTCAGATGCCCAATATCAGTATGATTAATCTTTCTGATCTGCAGGGCTTTATGCCGCAGAGTCAGAAGATTAAGAAAAAGAAAACCAAAGAAGAGAAAGCAGAAGCTCCGAAATTAGATATTAAGAAGATTCCGGCACCACATAAGATTAAGGCAAGCCTGGATGAATATGTGGTTGGTCAGGAATATGCCAAGAAGGTAATGTCTGTGGCAGTTTATAATCACTATAAACGTGTGGCAACCGATACGATGGATGATATTGAAATCGAGAAATCCAATATGTTAATGATTGGACCGACCGGAAGTGGTAAGACTTATCTGGTGAAGACACTGGCAAGACTTCTGGATGTGCCACTGGCAATTACAGATGCGACTTCCTTAACCGAGGCAGGTTATATCGGAGACGATATCGAAAGTGTTGTCAGCAAATTGCTTGCAGCTGCAGATAATGATGTAGAGCGGGCAGAGCATGGCATTATTTTCATTGATGAGATTGATAAAATCGCCAAGAAGAAGAATACCAACCAGCGTGATGTCAGCGGAGAATCCGTACAGCAGGGAATGTTAAAGCTTCTTGAAGGCGCAGAAGTGGAAGTGCCGGTGGGAGCCAGCAGCAAGAATGCCATGGTTCCGATGGTTACCGTTAACACTAAGAATATTCTTTTTATCTGTGGTGGAGCTTTCCCGGATATTGAAGAGATTATCAAAGAACGTCTCAATAAGCAGGCATCCATTGGTTTCCAGGCAGATTTGAAGGATAAATATGATAATGATGAGAATCTGTTACAGAAAGTAACGGTAGAAGATGTAAAGAAGTTTGGAATGATACCGGAGTTTATCGGAAGACTTCCGATTCTCTTTACCTTGGAATCGCTTACCGTTGATATGCTGGTTCGTATTTTAAAGGAGCCGAAAAATGCTATCATCAGGCAGTATCAGAAGCTTCTGGCATTAGACGAAGTGAATCTTGTATTTGAAGAGGATGCATTGCGGGCAATTGCAGAGAAAGCAAAAGAGAAGAAGGTCGGAGCCAGAGCACTTCGTTCCATTATTGAAGAATTTATGTTAGATATCATGTATGAGATTCCAAAGGACGAAAACATCGGCCAGGTAACGATTACAAGAGATTATATTGAGAAAAAGGGCGGTCCGCTTATCACTATGCGTGGAGTGGCAGCATTACCGGTAAACGAATAAAATAAAAGAAAATAAGTGCCGGAGCTTATATGGAAGATTGTAAAGACGCACCATACTCGGAAGAATATTACGACCTTCTGGTTTCCTATCTGAGACTTGAAAATGAATATCTTCCGGAAGACTGTATCCAGAATATTGATAAAGATTTTAATGTAGTCTATTTGCAGAGTGCAGGCTTGCCGAAGCTGGATATTGACCAGTATACCTATTCGGCAATTCCAAAATGTTTTACCACATTAGACGAAGAGGCATTGCAGGCAGGCGGAATCATAAGGGTACAGAGTCAGCCAAATCTTGCTTTGAGAGGGCAGGGCGTTCTGATTGGATTTGTGGATACCGGAATTGATTATCAGAATGAAGTATTCCGTAATTCCGATGGCAGCAGCCGTATATTAAGAATCTGGGATCAGAGCATTCAAAGCGGAGATACACCAGAGGGATTCCTCTATGGAACGGAATATACAAAAGAACAGATCGATATGGCATTGTTAACAGATGCACCTCTTCGGGTAGTACCTCACCGGGATGAAGAAGGACATGGTACCTTTATGGCAGGTCTTGCGGCAGGAAGTGAAAAACTTTCGGAGAAATTTGCCGGAGTAGCACCCTATGCACAGATTGCCATGGTAAAGCTGAAGCCGGCAAAGGAATATTTAAGGCGTTTTTATTATATTCCGGAAGGTGCAAAGGCTTATCAGGAAAATGATATTATGGCGGGGGTGGCATATCTGACCAGACTGGCGGAACGATATCGCCGCCCTCTGGTGATTTATCTTGGGCTTGGAAGCAATTCCGGGGATCACAGTGGAAACAGTGTGATTTCGTATTATCTTAATTATGTTTCCTTAAAGCGTAATACGGCAGTTGTGGTAGCAGCAGGGAATGAAGCTACTGCCAGACATCATTATTACGGAGAAGTTGCATTCGGGCAGCAGAGTGATGTGGTAGAAGTAAATGTGGAAGATCCAGTGGAGGGTTTCCATATTGAAATGTGGGCAAAGGCTCCGGAGCTTTATTCGGTGCAGATTATATCGCCAACGGGAGAGCGGACGGCAGGTGTCCGGGTGCAGCAGGATGGCAGAGAGGTATACCGTTTTGTATTTGAAAATACACAGGTTACCATTGATTACCGCATTGTTGGCACTGCCACAGGAGATCAGCTTATTTATATCCGGTTTGACCAGCCCACCAGAGGCATCTGGACGATTGAGGTAAATGGCAATTATAGTATAGAAGGAAGGTATCACATGTGGCTTCCGATTACCGGACTGATTGCCGGTGATATTTCCTTTATCCGCTCTAATCCGGATACGACGATTACCATGCCGGGAAATGCAGCTGCACCGATGACAGCAGGTGGATACAATGCAGGAAATGGCAGTATTTATCTGAATTCCAGCAGAGGATACACTGCATCGGGACAGGTAAAGCCGGATTTTGCAGCACCGGGTGTCAATGTAATTGGACCGGTACCGGGCAACCGTTTTGAGGCAAGAAGTGGTACCAGCATTGCAGCGGCAATTACTGCAGGAGCTGCAGCACTGTATCTGGAATGGGCAGTAGAGCGTGGTTATAATACTGATATTACAAATGCAGAAATTAAAAATGATTTTATCCGCGGCGCGGTGCGGCTAGAAAGCAGAGTCTATCCGAACCGGGAATGGGGCTATGGAACATTAAATCTCTATCAGACCTTCGAACAATTGCGCCGGACATAAGAGGTTCTTGTTTGCATAGAATAACTGCTTCTGTGGGATTCTATATAGAAAACACGAAGCAGGAGGGTAAAGATGAAACAGGAACATGCAATTGATTTACGAAAGGCAGCCATTATCGGATGTGGGTTTGTCGGCTCTGCCACTGCATTTACACTGATGCAGAGCAAGCTCTTTTCTGAACTGGTTTTAATTGATGTGGATAAAGCAAGAGCGGAAGGAGAGGCCATGGATATCAGCCATGGAATGCCATTTGCTGCACCGATGAAAATATATGCCGGCAGTTATGATGACATTGTGGATGCCGACATTATTATCATTACGGCGGGAGCGAACCAGAAACCGGGAGAAACAAGGCTTGAGCTGGTAAAGAAAAATGTAGCCATTTACAAAAATATTATCCCGGAAATTGCTAACAGAAGGTGTCGTGGCATATTACTCATCGTATCGAATCCGGTGGATATACTGACGCTGGCAGCATTGAAATTATCCGGTTTTCCGGAAAACCGGGTAATCGGTTCCGGAACTGTATTGGATACGGCCCGGTTAAAAAATATGCTGGGAAAACAGCTTGGCATCGACAATCGTGGTGTGCATGCATTTATTGTAGGAGAACACGGAGACAGCGAGGTGGCGGTATTCAGTTCTGCCAACGTATCCGGTATTCCGTTGGAACAGATTTATAAGCTGCGTGGCTATGAGGAATATGAAAGTCATACGAAGCGTATATATGAAGAAGTAAAGAACAGTGCTTATGAAATCATAGAGCGTAAGCAGGCAACCTATTATGGGATTGCAATGGCGATTAAGCGGATTTGTGAATGTATTGTCCGGGATGAACATTCGGTGCTTCCGGTGTCCAGTCTGATGCATGGGCAATATGGCATTTCCGATATCGTGCTGAGCATGCCGGCAGTGGTGGATGCCGGTGGCGTGGAGCAGATTCTTCCGGTGTCATTAGACGAAGAAGAGCGGGCAAGGCTTCATACGTCAGCAAAAGCACTGCGGGATGTGATTGCTGACATAGAATTATAGAGCAGGCGGAATAGAAAGAGAGAAAGAAAAGGGTAGAAGGAATCAGGCAGGACAAAAGAAGGAGGAGTTTCCATGAAATATTTATTACTGGTGGTATCCATTTTCGGGCTGGATGAAGGAATCAAGCAGCGGATTGATAAGAAGGAGCCGTTGGGAAAAGAAAGAAGAGTTCCAAAGCTTCCGGTTGTAATTGAAAAATATTATAACAATGGAGCCGCATTGAATCTTTTAGCGAAGAAACCGAAAATTATGCTGGGGTTACACAGTGCATGCATGGCAGGACTGATGACCATATATGGATTTGTATTAAGAAAAGGAAATACAGGACTGAAAACCGGTATGAGTATGATGGTTGGCGGCGGATTAAGTAATCTCTGGGACAGAATTCATAAGAAGCATGTGGTGGATTATATCCGCTTTGATACACCGTGGAAACGCTTTTCAAGAATTGTATTTAATATTTCCGATTTCTTTATTTTTATCGGAGCAGCAGTTTCTATGTTGTTTGCATACAGGTAAGAAAACGGGATTGCAGCCAACGGTAATAATACCGAAGGAAGCAATCCCATTTTTCTTAATCAAATTCGTTCGTTATATCTTAATCAACATAAAAAATCATTATTAAAAATCAAATTCTATATCTGAGAAAGGTACATTGAAAAACCTTGATTATTGCAACTATTTAATTACTGTTACGTTAGTTGCCTGAGGACCTTTAGCGCCTTCTGTTACGTCAAATTCTACTGCTGCGCCTTCTTCTAAGGATTTGTAACCATCCATGTTAAGTCCTGAGTAGTGTACGAATACATCATTACCTTCTGCATCAGAGATGAATCCGTAACCTTTCTGGTTATTAAACCATTTAACTGTACCGTTCATTATAGTACCTCCACAAAAATTATCTAGCCATACGGCTATGCTTAGAATAGCATAATTTATTTTAAAAGTAAAGAAAATTAGTTGATATCAGTATAGGGGATATCATGCCCGGCAAAAAATTTTCGTATCAGCAGATCCCATTCCTGGTCGAAGGTGTGGTCTAAGGTAAAACTGCGGTAAGATACACCATTGGTACAGGAAAGAATACCATCCTGAAATTTGATGTTTAAGAAAACTCCATTCAAATCCTGGGTAGTCAGACCACTTTTACTTACTTCCAGAGTATTTTTAAGATTCTTTGGAGAAAGCTGAAAGATAAAGCGGAAATAGGAGGGGGTATGTTTTCCCTTGATCAGGGCGAAGCAGTTTTCACGCAGCATGCCAAAAGGCAGGCAGCTTAAACCGGTTAGTTCCAGTTCATCCAGTTCTTCCGGACTGTAGAAATCCGGTACAAGATGTCCGTCGATTTCATAGGAACCTTTTCCACGGATGGTAGCTTCTGATAATAAGAAGTGGTCAAATAAATCCGTGCGAAGTAATTTATTCATAAAATCCTTTACCTGTAAAAGTTGTATTGCAATCATAGTATCCTCCTCATTTTTAAAGTGTAACACAAACCGGATAGAAAAAACAGAGAAAGTATTGTAGAATGTCTATGAAAAGAAGCAGATCGAAAGGAAATGATATGAGAAAACAAAGATTATTAACCGGTATTGCAGGAATACTTATGGCATTTCTGTTTACCGGCTGTAATACGTCATCCGTTGAAGAATGGGTAGATGAAGTAGTAGAAGATATCAATGGGCAGATACCGGATAATACTTTGCTTCCGGTAGAGTCGGTTTCAGAGGAAAAATATGTATATGGCCAGCTTACGGAAGAAGAACAGCTTGTTTATGATGAGATGCTGGATGCTATTTTAAATCATCGGGAAGAGGTGACAGTTGCTACATTAGATAAAGACGTACTGGCAAAAATGTATGAAGCAATTATGGCAGACTATGGCGGACTCTTCTGGGTGGATGGCTATTCCTATACGGAATATTCCCGTGCGGGTGTATTGACCGGGCTTAAGTTTGCACCGAAGTATACAATGGATGAAGCTGCAAGACAGGAGACACAGGCGGCAATTGATGAAAAGGTCGACGTACTGCTTGGCGGCATTTCATCCGAGGACAGTGATTACCAGAAAGCGCGGTTTATATTTGATACGCTGGTGCGTACGGTAAATTATGACCTTAATGCAGAGAATAATCAGAATATCATCAGTGTATTTCTAGAGGGAAGAACGGTGTGCCAGGGCTATGCCTGTGCCACAAAATATCTGATGGATTTATTAGGTATTCCATGTACGATAGTGACAGGAACTGCCAATGGAGAACCACATGCATGGAATCTCATCGAACTGGATGGAGCCTATTATTATATGGATACTACCTGGGGTAATCCAACTTCCAACAGTCCAGATGACTTCGGAGATGTAGCTGAAGTGGTAGATTATTGCTTTTTTACTGCAACTACGGAAGAGTTATTTCAGACCCACTGTCCCAATGTGAATTTTTCATTGCCGGAATGCAATTGCCTGGATGACAGTTATTTTGTGCAGGAAAATTGTTATTTTAAGGACTGGTATCCGGAAGATATCGGAGCATTATTTACAGAGCTTGACAGCCACCCTGTACAGATGAAGTTTGAGGATGAGGCAGTTTATGGGCAGGCACAGCAGTTTTTCATTGAAGAAGGGCATATCGGGGATTATTATACCGGGGATAGTTCCTTATTTTATATGAAAAATGAGACAATGCGGGTACTTACTTTCCTGAAAAAATAAAATATTTGTGAAATATTATAAAAATTTAAATATCCTCTTTTCAAAACATAATATTTATGATAATATGACGTAGTAATGAAAACTACTTGTTATTACAAAGGAAAACATAATATATAATTTTAAACATTGCGTACATACTATAAGAGAGATGACCACGCAATCAGGAGGATAGAAAATGAGCTACAAAATCATAGTAGACAGCTGTGGAGAGTTATTTGATGATATGAAAGTAGATGGAAGATTCCAGTCTGTTCCGTTAGAGCTTGAGGTAGATGGATACCATGTGGTGGATGATGAATCCTTTGATCAACTGGAGTTTATTCGCAGGGTAAAGGAAAGCAGGCATAGCCCGAAGTCATCCTGCCCATCTCCACAGAGATATGTGGAAGCATATTTAGGAGAAGCAGAGCATGTATATGTAGTAACACTTTCCGGTAAATTAAGCGGTTCTTATAACAGTGCAGAACTGGCAAAGAAGCTTTATTTAGAAGAACATATGGCAAAACAGATTCATGTATTTGATTCCTGTTCCGCATCCATTGGAGAGACTCTGATTGCAGAAAAGATACAGGAATCAGAGGAAGCCGGAAAGAGCTTTGAAGAAGTGGTTGCTGAGACAGAAAAATATATTAAAGACCAGCAGACCTTCTTTGTATTAGAGACTTTAGAGACTCTGCGTAAAAACGGCAGACTCAGTAACCTGAAAGCCTGGGTTGCCGGGGCATTAAATATCAAGCCGGTAATGGGGGCCACGCCCGAGGGTACAATCTGTCAGCTGGGACAGGCAAGAGGAATGACAAAGGCATTGGACTATATGGTTAATGAAATTGTAAAGAGAACGAAAGAGTGTGAAAAGAAGATTTTATCCATCGCACATTGCAATTGTCCGGAACGTGCAAAACAGGTAAAAGAAAAATTGGAAAAGCTGGCAAAATTTAAAGATATCAGAATTGTAGATACTGCAGGAGTCAGCACCATGTATGCCAATAATGGCGGTGTTATTGTAGCAGTTTAAAAAATAGCAGATAAAAAGAAAACAGATAAAGGAAAACAGAATCGGTGCAAACCGGTTCTGTTTTCTTTTGCTGTCGGTAACAAAATGGAGCATCCGCATATAGTAATAACAGACGATTGCAAGGCAAGGAGGGATGAAATGCAAATCGCAATCATTGGAGCAGATGAAAGAACACCGGCATTGAAACGTTGTCTGATGGAATCAGGAATTGGAATCATAGAAATAACGGAGCAGAATATCCGGCGACTGATGCAGAGTCAGATTATTGTATTACCGTTGCGGGCATTGGAGGAGGATGGCAGAATCAGAGGAAGCAGGGTAAAAATAGGAATGGTATTATCCTATGCAGCGGAGAGAAGTGTTATTTATGGAGGTTGTTTCCCGGAGGTTCTGACACGAAGACCATCAGGGCGGCGGATACGGCTGGTTGATTATATGGAAGATGAAGTCTTTAGAAATGAGAATGCCGGACTGACAGCAGAAGGCTGCCTTGTAGAAGCAATGACAAAGAGCAGGTGCTGCGTGAAAGGAAGAAACTGTCTGGTGGCAGGTTTTGGTTATTGTGGAAGAGCCATGGCAAAGCTGCTTTTATCTTTGGAAGCGGAAGTAACTGTTTATGATATAAAGGAAGATTGCCAGCGGGTGGCAATGGAAATGGGGTGTAGCTTGTGGCAGGAGAATGCAGAGGAGCAGAACTTTGAGTGGATTTTTTATATGGCAGATAAACCATGTCCAATAGACACAGTCTTAAAATGGTGTGATGAGAAAACATATCTATGGGATATTACAACTGGTGGCGGACTTCAGGCAGAGGAGTTAGAAGAAAAAGGTATTCATGTGGAACATCTTACTGCCGTTCCTGGAAGAATACTGACAGAAAGTGCAGGAATCATTCTTGCACGGATGATAGAAAGAGGAGCAGCAGATTATGGAAGAGTATAAGCTTACATTAGGACTTGGAATTACCGGCTCTTTCTGTACTTTTGGGAAGATACTCCGGACGACAGAAGCACTGGTGCAAAAAGGAATAAAAGTTATTCCGGTATACTCCAGACATGCAGGAACTTTGGATACCAGATTTATGACAGCGGAAGTATTTCAAAACAGAATGCAGGAGATTACAGGAGAAAGGGGAATTCAAAGTATCGTGCAGGCAGAAACCATCGGTCCGTCAGGACTTTTTGATGTGATGGCAATTGCACCATGTACCGGAAATACCATGGCAAAGCTGCAGCAGGGCATTGTAGATACCACAGTGCTTATGGCAGCCAAAGCGCATCTTAGAAATGAAAAGCCGTTGGTGCTGGCAATTTCTACCAATGATGCTTTGTCCATGAATCTTAGAAATATCGGACTGCTGATGAATATGAAGCATATCTATTTTGTACCTTTCCGGCAGGATGATTATCAGAAGAAACCTCATTCTCTGGTGGCGGATTTTAGCCGGTTAGAGGAGACTATTGCTGCAGCCATGAAAGAAAAACAGCTGCAGCCGGTGGTGCTGTCTCCAATGCCGGTAGATTATAAATGAAGGTCAATCTTATATTCACTGAGCCAGTAATGAATCTGCAGGAGATAAGCAATCATCTGAGGACCTGCCATAAGCTGGCCATACCATGGTTTGCCATAGTCTCCTTCCTGATTTAAGAATTGCATAGTCTTTTCTTTATCAATCAGCGCAAGAAGGGGACTTTCCCCGGTGGTCAGCAGTGCACTCAGACGCTGACGCAGGAGCTGTTCATAGTAAGGATGGTAGGTCTTAGGATAAGGACTTTTCTTGCGGAAAGTAATGGTGTCCGGAAGATAGTCTTTTGCACACTGCCGCAAAAGGTTTTTCACAAGACCATCTTTGGCTTTCATTTCCCATGGCACATTAAAGACATAAGAAACCAGGTTTTTATCTGCAAAAGGAACGCGGGCTTCCAGACCGGAGAACATACTGGTGCGGTCCATGCGGTTTAGCAGAGTCTGCATAAAGTAGCGGATGTTAAGATAGGAAATACGCCGGCGACTGCATTCCGTATCATTGTCCGATGGCAGAATATCGACCTCTGCAATGGCATTTTCATAAGAACTTTGCACATAGGAATCTAAGGACAGTGCATCTGCAATTTCGTCTTTTAAGAAGGACTTGCGGAAAGACAAATCCGGTGTCCATGGAAATGTGTTGCAGGAAAGAAAATTCTTCCGGTGAAACCACGGATAGCCGCCGAAAACTTCATCGGCACATTCTCCGGTCAGGACTACCTTATGCTGCTTACTGACTTCCCGGCAGAAGAAGAGCAGGGATGAGTCAACGTCAGCCATACATGGAAGGTCATGGGCTTTCATGGAAGCAAAGAGTAAGTCAGCCTGGGAGCGGTTGTCACAGGTCAGATATTGATGCTCGCTCTTAAGATAGTTTTTCATAATATCCACAAAGGGACGGTCTTCGGAGGGCTGAAAATCATTTGCCTTAAAGTAACGGGAATTATCTGTAAAGTCAAAGGAATAGGTAGAAAGAGTCTGCCCGTCTTTTTTTAATTCTTCCGCACAGACCGAAGAGACGAGACTGGAATCCAACCCGCCGGAAAGAAAGGTGCAGATAGGAACATCGGAAACCATCTGCCGGCGGATGGACTGTAACAGCAGCTCTTTTGTGTGGACAACGGTTTCTTCATAGCTGTCTGTATGTGGATGGCTTTCTAATCGGAAGTAACAGTAATCTTTCAGTCCGGAAGCACTGAAAGTGAGGTAATGTCCCGGCAGACATTCTGCCATATGCTCATAAACTGCGTTGCCGGGGTTCCTGGCAGGACCAAGCCCGAAGATTTCGCAGAGTCCTGTTTTATTTACCGAAGGGATGCAGCCGGGATAACAGAAAATTCCCTTCGGCTCGGAAGAAAAGATAAGTGTGTCATGAAAAAGCCGGTAAAAGAGCGGCTTTACACCAAAGGCATCCCGGAAGAGATAGAGAAGCTGATGAGCCTCATCATAAATGGCAAAAGCGAAAATACCATTCATTTTCCGGACAAAGGACGGTCCTTCAAAAAGAAATCCATTTAAAATGACTTCTGTATCGGAATGAGTACGAAAGGTCATGCCATGGGAAACCAGTTCCTCACGGAGTTCTTTCGTATTATAAAGTTCTCCATTATAGACGATGGTGAAGTCTGCGTCACAATAATGTCTGGTCATAGGCTGAAGTCCACCATGAGGATCAATAATGGCAAGCCGGGTGTGGGAAAACCCTGTATGAGAGGTTAAATAAATACCATGGGAGTCCGGCCCGCGGTGATAAAGTGCGTCACTCATATCAGATAGAATGTTACGATAATAAGGCTCCCTTTCTAAAAAATCAGTATGTAAATTACAAAAACCGGAAATACCGCACATAGCAATTCTCAATTCATTTTTTGTAGTAATCTATGCATTTCCCTAAATAAAAAGTACAAAAAAGAAGAGAGATTTGTGAAAGAGAGGAAGCATTTTCTGGGTGCAAAGCACAGGTAAGGAGTTGCCGGCAGTAAGTTGTGTGGGTTATAATAAAAAAGATGAAACTATTTTTCCGGCTGGAACGTCTAATTTACAGAAAGCAAAGGTTGAAAGGCTTTCTTTGCATATGCAGGTTTTCGGAAAGAGAAGAGGAAACAGGAATGAAGAAAAGAGGAATCGCAAAAGCGGTGGAGCAGGAAATCCTTGCATCCTATGAGCAGCTTTACCGGCTGGCAATTACCTATGTAAAGAACGAACAGGACGCAATGGATGTAGTACAGGAAAGTGCATATAAAGCAATGAAGAATGCCGGTCAGGTGAAGGAAGAAACCTATATTAAGACCTGGCTCTGGCGGATTGTTATAAATACGTCACTGGATATGTGCAAGAAACAGAAGCGTATCGTAAGTGGAGTATTTATCCCGGAAGAAGCAAAAGAAGATGTATACAAAGACTGGGATATGCTGGCAGCGTTGGAAGAATTAGAAGAACGGGAAAGAACTATTGTGATATTAAAATATTTTGAAGAATGGAAAATAGATGATATTGCAGATCTTCTGAAAGAAAATCCAAACACCGTAAAATCAATCCTGTATCGCAGCTTAAAGAAATTAAAGATAAAGATGTCCAGGGAGGAAATAGCATGAACCATGAGAAAATAGACAGGATGAAGCAGGAATATGAGCAGATAGAAGTCCCGGAAGCATTGAAAACGCAGGTGGAAGCCGGAATCAGAAAAGGAAAGAGGGAGACCCAGAAAGGCAGTATCCGCTTTTTAAAAGGAGCAGCAACGGTAGCGGCAGCTATGGTTGCACTGGTGATTTCGGTAAATGTAAGCCCGACAATAGCCCATGCCATGGAAGAGGTTCCATTACTTGGCACAATTGTAAAAGTAGTGAACTTTTCTACATATTCTGATGTACAGGATGATAAGAATATGGAAGCAAATGTAGACATTCCCCAGGTGGCAGTGACAAATCAGGATGGGGAAGTATTATCGGATGAGACGGACGAGCTGAATCAGGAAGTGAAAAAGTATGCCGGTGGTATTATTAAGTCTTATCAGTCTGATGTAGCTTCCATTGAAGATGGTGAGAATGGTAATGAGGCAGTGAATTCGTCTTATCAGGTAGTGACAGATAACGACCGGCTGTTTGCTTTAAGAATTGATACTTCCATTGTAATGGGAGGATCGAACCAGTATACGAAAATCTATAATGTAGATAAGAAAACCGGAAATACCATTACATTAAATGATTTATTTCAGAAGGATTCCGATTATCTGGACCGGATTTCAGAGGAAATAGAAAAGCAGATGAAGGAAAATATGGAAAAAGACAGTAACCTGCAATACTTCTTAGACAAGGATGTAGATGGCTACAGCTTTGATGGAATTAAGAATGATGTAAATTTCTATGTCAACAAAGAAGGAGAGTTGACCATTGTTTTTGATAAATATGAAGTAGCACCGGGTTATATGGGAATTGTAGAATTTACGATTCCGACCAGTGTGGTTTCTGATATTATAAAGGACGGATATCTGCAATAATATGACAAAGATGGTGCGTACCAGGCATTTATAGTAATCGAAAACTCCCCCGGATATTGGAAGAAATTTCAATATCCGGGGGAGTTCTTATGCTATATCATGAGATACTTTTATTTCTTGAAGTTAGCTCTCTTTCTTAAGGTCGGGTCAAGAATACGTTTACGGATACGTAAGGATTCCGGAGTAACCTCTAAGAGCTCGTCAACATCGATAAAGTCTAATGCCTGCTCTAAGGAAAGTATCTTTGGTGGAACAAGGGTCAGCGCTTCGTCTGCGGAAGAAGAACGTGTATTGGTTAAGTGTTTCTTCTTACATACGTTTAATTCAATGTCTTCCGGTTTAGAGGAAGAACCGATAACCATACCGGAGTAAACCTTTACACCGGCTCCGATGAAGAGAGTACCACGCTCCTGAGCGGAGAACAGACCGTAAGTTACGGATTCGCCGGATTCGAAAGCAATCAGGGAACCAAGTTTACGATAAGCAATATCTCCCTTGTATGGAGCATAGCCATTGAAAATGGTATTGATGATACCATTTCCTTTGGTGTCGGTTAAGAAGTCTCCACGGTAACCGATAAGACCACGGGATGGAATGTTAAATTCCATACGGGTATAGCCGCCGCTGATTGGACGCATATCAACCATCTCACCTTTACGCTGGCTTAATTTATCAATAACAGTACCGGTGAATTCATCCGGAACGTCAACATAAGCTAATTCCATAGGCTCTAATTTCTTGCCGTTTTCATCAGTGTGGTAAAGAACTTCAGCCTTGCTGACTGCAAATTCATAACCTTCACGACGCATATTTTCGATTAATACGGAAAGATGTAACTCACCACGTCCGGAAACCTTGAAGCAGTCTGCACTGTCGGTTTCTTCTACACGAAGGCTGACATCGGTATTTAACTCACGGAACAGTCTGTCTCTTAAGTGACGGGAAGTAATGAATTTACCTTCCTGTCCTGCAAGCGGGCTGTCGTTGACCATGAAATTCATGGAAAGAGTAGGCTCGGAAATCTTCTGGAAAGGAATGGCAACCGGGTTGTCTGTTGCACAGATGGTATCACCGATATGGATGTCTGCAATACCGGAAATAGCAACGATAGAACCGATTTTCGCTTCCTTTACTTCTACTTTATTCAGACCATCAAATTCGTATAATTTGCTGATTTTGACTTTTTTCTGTTTGTCAGGCTCGTGGTGGTTTACTACGATAGCATCCTGATTTACCTTTAAGACACCATTGTCTACTTTACCAACACCGATTCGTCCAACGTATTCATTATAATCAATGGTACTGATAAGAACCTGGGTGTTTGCATCCGGGTCACCGGTAGGTGCCGGAATGTAGTCGATAATGGTTTCGAATAAAGGAGTCATATCCTTGCGCTCATCATTTAAATTTCTTATGGCGTATCCATCTCTTGCAGAAGCGAAGATGAATGGGCAGTCTAACTGTTCGTCAGAAGCGTCTAAATCCATGAAAAGCTCTAATACTTCATCAATAACTTCTTCCGGTCTTGCTTCTGGACGGTCAATTTTATTGATACATACAATAACCGGCAGATTCAGCTCCAGTGCTTTCATAAGAACGAATTTGGTCTGTGGCATAGCACCTTCAAATGCATCTACCACAAGAATAACACCGTTTACCATTTTCAGAACTCGCTCAACCTCGCCACCGAAGTCGGCATGGCCAGGAGTATCAATGATATTGATTTTTACATCTTTGTAGAATACAGCAGTATTCTTAGAAAGAATGGTAATACCACGTTCACGCTCAATATCATTGGAATCCATGACACGTTCCTGGACTTCCTGATTGGCACGGAATACACCACTCTGTTTCAACAGCTCATCGACCAGAGTAGTTTTACCGTGGTCAACGTGGGCGATGATAGCTATGTTTCTAATATCGTCTCTTGTTGTTTTCATATAAAATCCTTCCTTCTATCAGTGCATAAAATTCAGTTTCTTCTTATATATAATGCCTGTCCATAAATGACCGGCGTTTTTATTCTATCACATATTGAAAAATACGCAAGTATTTCTTTCTTTACAGGAAATTGCTTTCCTATAAAGAAAAAAACGCTCCGCGAGGATGCACACTGCGGCGTATAAGGTAGATGTCGCAAGCGACCGCCGCAGGCGCGAGAATGTGCCAAGGCACATTCTTTGTTCAAGGATACAGCGCATATGCATGGAAAAGTGGCTTTATGCATAATATATCCAAAATGTTATCGACAGATTTTGATGAGTTTCATCTCATTGGAATGGTACTGTAAAAACGTTCGAAAACACACTAAATAAAGGAGAAAGATTCATGGCAGATAAGATTTTAGAAAACAACCAGGTATCCATTGTAGGGGAGATTATTTCCGATTTCCAATACAGTCATGAAGTGTATGGGGAAGGCTTTTATATGGTAGAGGTAGCGGTCAGCAGATTAAGTAATTTTTCCGACTACATTCCATTGATGATTTCAGAGCGTCTGATTGACACTTCGCAGAGTTACATAGGACAGAAGGTATATGTGACCGGACAGTTCCGTTCCTATAACAGACATGAGGAACTTAAGAACCGGCTGGTTCTCTCCGTATTCGTCCGGGAGATTGAGTTTATTGAAGAAGAGACAGAGGAGATGAAGAGCAACCAGATTCTTCTTGATGGCTATATCTGTAAAGACCCGATTTACCGTAAGACTCCTCTTGGAAGAGAAATTGCAGACCTGTTGGTGGCGGTAAACCGTTCCTATGGAAAATCTGATTATATCCCATGCATCTGCTGGGGAAGAAATGCAAGATTTGCCGCAAGATTTGAGGTGGGTGTGCATGTGCAGATCTGGGGCAGAATCCAGAGCAGGGAGTATGTCAAACGCTTAAATGAGGATGAGGTAGAGAAGCGTACCGCCTATGAAGTATCCGTGAGCAAAATTGAATATATGGAATAAAATAGTAGAAATAAAGAATAATTGAGAAAACATGAAACATACAGACATTGCTTTTTATTGGAAATTGTGGTATCGTAAGTAAATCTGGGATAAAGAGTCCCTGTAAGAATTGGCATGGAGGTTTGTCATGGAAAAGGGTTCCGTACAGATTTATTATGGTGCAGGTCGTGGAAAGACCAATGCTGCACTGGGCAATGCGTTGCGGGCAGCCGGAGAGAATAAGAGTGTAATTATTATCCAGTTTTTAAAAGGAAAAACAGATGATCAGATTGCTTATATGAAGCAGTTAGAACCGGAAATCAAGGTATTCCGTTTTGAAAAATCAGAAGAGAATTATGATGAACTGCCGGAAGAAAGACAGGCAGAAGAGAAACTCAATATGAAAAACGGACTGAATTTTGCCAAGAAAGTGCTGGTTACCGGTGAATGCAATGTACTGATTCTGGATGAAGTTCTGGGCCTTATAGATGCCGGAGTAATTTCGTCGGAAGAATTAGAAGCTGTTTTAAAAGCAAAGATGGATGAAACAGAGGTTATTATGACCGGAAGGGTATTAGAAGAATCCATTCGCAGCTATGCAGATGAGATTTATAAGATTACTGCGGAAAAATAAGAAAGAAAATGTAAAATGTCTGCATAGGACGTTGACAGATAGTAGCAGCGGTGCTATATTGAGGTAAGAAATTTAATATATGAAGGTAGAGGTTGCGTGAGACAAGAGTACTTGGTCGGATATGGCAGACATAGAAGAAGACATAAGGAAAGGGGAACACGCCGAAAGGTTATTTTTCCTGCAAAGAATAATCTTGGGCATGGATTGAAGAAGTTCATGACTGTCATCTTGTAATAAGATGGGGCGCTATCGGTATGATCCATAATAATTTAAGTGGAATATCAACCGGCTCCCTGTGAGCCGGTTTTTTAACTTTACAGGAAATTGCTTTCCTGTAAAGTTAAAAACGCTTCGCGAGAATATGCCAAGGCACATTCTTTTTATGCGGGTAATAAAAGCAAAACAAACGATATCTTCATACAATAAATAAGATACTTATAAAGTGGAGGAAAAAGAACATGTCTATTTACAAAGGTTCCGGAGTTGCAATTGTAACCCCAATGAAAGCAAATGAAGAAGTTAACTATGACAAATTAGAGGAATTAATCGAAGAACAGATTTCTGAAGGTACAGACTGTATCGTAATTGCAGGAACAACAGGAGAGAGTTCTACCTTATCCATGGAAGAACATCACAAAGTAATCTGTGCAGCAGTAGAATTTGCAAAACACAGAGTTCCGGTAGTAGCAGGAACCGGTTCTAACTCAACGGAGACAGCAATCCAGTTGACCCAAGAAGCAGAAGAAGCAGGAGCAGACGGAGCACTTATCGTAACTCCATATTATAATAAGGCAACACAGAAAGGTTTAATCGGACATTATTCTAAGATTGCACAGGAAACAAGACTTCCGATTATTATGTATAATGTACCGGGAAGAACCGGATGTAACCTTCTGCCGGAGACAGTTGCAGAATTATTCCGCACCCAGGAAAATATTGTTGGATTAAAAGAAGCAACCGGTAACCTTGCACAGGCATCTAAGACCATGTACTTGACCGATGGAAAGCTTGATTTATATTCCGGAGAAGACGGACTGGTTGTACCACTTATGTCCATTGGCGGAATCGGAGTAATTTCCGTGTGGGCAAACCTTGCTCCGGCAAAAGTGCATAATATGTGTGAAAGCTTCTTTAAAGGAGACCTTGCAACAGCAAATCAGTTACAGAGAGAAGCCCTTCCATTGATTGATGCATTATTCTGTGAAGTAAACCCGATTCCGGTAAAAGAAGCATTAAATCTTATGGGCAAGAACGTCGGACCGCTTCGTTCCCCGCTTTGCGAGATGGAGCCAGCCAATAAAGAGAGACTGATTCAGGCAATGCGTACATATGGATTAAAATTAGTATAAGAAACTGGAGATGATAGAGATGACAAAAGTAATCATGCATGGCTGTAATGGAAAAATGGGTCAGGTAATAACCGGCCTGATTGCGCAGGACGAAGATGTGAAAATTGTAGCCGGAATTGATACCTATGATGAAAAGAAAAATGATTATCCGGTATATAAGACTATCCGGGAATGCCAGATTGCAGCAGATGTTGTGATTGATTTTTCAAATGCGAAGGCAGTAGATGAACTGTTAAATTACTGTGGCGAGAAGAAGCTTCCGCTGGTACTTTGCACCACCGGTTTATCCGAAGACCAGCTGGCGAAAGTTACTGAGACCAGCAAAGAGACTGCAATTTTAAAATCTGCCAATATGTCACTTGGAATCAATACCTTAATGGATTTATTGCAGACTGCTATAAAGAAGCTTGCACCTGCCGGCTTTGATGTGGAAATCGTAGAGAAACATCATAACCAGAAGCTGGATGCGCCGAGTGGAACTGCTCTTGCATTAGCAGATGCCATGAACGAAGCTATGGACAATACCTATTCCTATAAATTAGACAGGAGCAGTGAGCGGAAGAAGAGAGATGCAAAAGAAATCGGTATTCAGGCAGTCCGTGGAGGAAGCATTGTTGGTGAACATGAAGTAATCTTCGCAGGAACTGATGAAGTGATTGAATTTAAGCATACGGCATATTCTAAGGCAATCTTTGGGAAAGGAGCTGTAGAAGCAGCAAAGTTCTTAAAGGGAAAACCTGCCGGAATGTATGATATGCATGATGTAATCCGTGCAGAGTAGAGTTGGGCACGCATATAATTACAAAATAAGAAATCCCCGGTATCATATCCGAAAAAGATATGATACCGGGGATTTAATATTTACGAATAGTTCGTTTTACAATAACTGGATACCTGCATCTGCTGCAGCCTTGCACATGTCTTCCGGCCAGAGAGAAGACTGGACTTCTCCGATATGGGCCTTACGAAGGAAGAACATACAGATACGGGACTGTCCGATTCCTCCACCGATGGTATATGGAAGTTTGCCATCAATGATTGCTTTCTGGAAAGGAAGCTTAGCACGTTCCGGGCAGCCTGCTTTATCAAGCTGTGAGAGCAGTGCAGCCTTGTCTACACGGATTCCCATGGAAGATAATTCCAGTGCAATATCAAGGACAGGATAGTATACTAAGATGTCGGCATTTAAAGACCAGTCATCGTAGTCCGGGGCACGTCCGTCATGACGCTCGCCGGATTCTAAGACATCACCAATCTGTAAGATGCAGACAGCACCCTTTGCCTTGGTTATGTAATATTCACGCTCCTTTGGAGTATTTTCAGGGAACATATCCTCTAATTCCTGAGTGGTAATGAAGAAGATATCATGCGGAAGAATCTCTTCAATATAATCGTACTGGATAGCCATATATTTTTCTGTTTTACGAAGACATTTGTATACAGTACGGACAGTATCTTTTAAAGTTTCCATGCTGCGGTCTTTCTTTGCAATGACTTTTTCCCAGTCCCACTGGTCTACGAAGATAGAGTGGATATTATCTGCGATTTCATCGCGGCGGATAGCATTCATATCGGTGTAAAGACCTTCGCCCTCTTTGAAATCATAATGCTTTAAGGCATAACGTTTCCATTTAGCAAGAGAGTGAACAACTTCTGCTTTACGCTCATTCTGTTCTTTGATGGTGAACGTAACCGGACGCTCCACACCATTTAAGTTATCATTTAATCCGGAATCAGGGTCAACGAAAAGTGGTGCTGAAACACGGGAAAGGTTTAAGCGCAGGGAAAGCAGATTCTGGAAGAAATCTTTCACTGTTTTAATCGCAATCTGTGTATCATGCAGGTTAAGTTGAGACTGATAATTTTTTGGTATAATCAGATGTTCCATAATAGCTCCTTTTTCATTTTGGTCTGCAATTATTATAGCACAGCAATTCAAGTTTGCAATGGATTATTTGTTTAAAAAAGAGTACAGAAGCGGATATAATTTATCACTGTGTTCAATATAACTTCCATGACCTTCTCCCGGAACAATAACCAGAGTGGCATGCTCAATATTTTCTGCAATCTTTTTTGTAACCTTTTTCTTGATTAAATCTTTTTCGCCGGCTAAGACAAGGGTTGGAATCTTGATTTTATGTAAGTCCACCGGCTGGATATCTGGCTCATTGAGCATCATTGTGGAAAAAGGATTCGGATTCTTTTTGCATTCCCTGCGGATGCGGCGGTAGTCTCTTCCTTTGATGTCCTTTGGCGTCAGGTTTGCACCACTGATCATAAGCTTGGAGAGCTTATCCGGGTATTTCGAAGCTAAGAGAAGTCCGACGATACCGCCGTCACTGAAGCCATAAAAGAGAGGGGCCTTTAATTCTAAGGCATCAATAAAAGCTGCCATGTCGTCTGCCATATCCATGTAATGAAGTTCTTTTGGAGAAGCAGAAAGACCGTGACCTCTGGAATCGATGGCATAAACGGTGTAATGTTCGGCAAGCTCCGGAATCAGTACATCAAAAATTTCGTGGGTTTCTCCATTTCCATGCACCAGCAGGAAAGGCTGCCCTTCGCCATATTTTTCATAATAGAGAATCTGACCATTTAATTGAATATACATAATGATTATCGTCCTTTAAAATTGATTATTTTGTCATTCTATTTTATAGTAAAGGTAATTCAACTTTTTTAGTGTAGCATTTTATAAAGGAGAAAACAAGATGGAGACAGAACATGTTATGCATACTTTTGCCCCGGTATACGATAAAAAATCCAGAGTATTAATCTTAGGCACGTTCCCGTCGGTCAAGTCGAGAGAGAACCGGTTTTACTACGGCCATCCGAGAAACCGCTTCTGGAAAGTAACGGCGGCAGTATGCGGTTGTGAGATCCCAGAGACGATAGAAGAAAAGAAGGCATTTCTTCTTGAAAATCATATTGCTATCTGGGATGTTATTGCATCCTGCGACATAGCAGGATCTTCAGACAGCAGCATAACAAATGTTGTGGCAAATGATATTGAACGGCTGTTAACGGAGGCTCCCATCGAGGCTGTTTTCCTAAATGGCACAAAAGCCTACGAATTATTTATGAAATACTGTTCCTGTAAGGATAAGGCAGAAATCTGCAAGCTGCCGTCCACCAGTCCTGCCAATGCTGCATGGAGTCTGGAGCGGCTGATAGAAGAATGGAAAAAAATCAGGAGATAGGATGAAATGTATACAGACAGACAGTTAAAGATTATAGCGGTCTTAAAAAGTGCAGATGGCTGGATGAGTGGTTCCCTTCTGCGGGAAAATATCGGGGTGAGCAGCAGGACACTGCAGATGGATATTAAGGCAATCAATGAAAAACAGTCAGGAGAGCCTCTGATACAGTCTAATAACCGGCTGGGGTATCTTTTGAAAAATAAGATTGCATTAGAGCAGGAACAGAAAAGTTACGGACAGGAGAACTATGTGCATTCCAAGCAGATTATTACTTTACTGCTGTTTGAAAAGGAGTATACCAGTATTGGAACGATTTCTGAGCGATTATTCCTTTCCCGGTCATCTGTAACTTCTGACCTGCCGCAGGTAAAGCGGATTATAGGCCGCACGCCGGGGGCAAATCTTTTGGTATCCGGACAATATGGACTTAAGATTCAGGCATCGGAGAATGTAAAGAGAATCATGTGCATGAAGAGCATGCAGAGCAGACAGGATTATCATATGTTGTTTTCGGAAGAAGAGATGGAGCAGTTTGCAGAAAATCAGAAGAAGTTACAGGCTGTTCTGGCAGAAGTATTTACCAGAAACCAGTTTATCGTATCGGGAGAAGCCTATCATGATTTTGCACGTTATCTGGCAGTATGCATGATGCGAAGCCAGATGGGATTTCCGGTAACAGAGGAAGAGGATGGCACAACTGAAATGCCTGGCAGACTTTTTACTGAGCTGGTAGATGAAATCGAAAAGGTGTGCACCTATCGGTTTAAGGAGAAGGAAAAGCAGAATGTAGAGGCACGGTTAAAGGAATTGAATATGGTCTGTAAGGAGACGGACATTCAACTGGATATGCTGCAGAAATTAGAAGTATTTATCCAGCGGGTGCAGGAGGAAACCGGACTTAAATTGCAGGTGGAGCGGGACCTTTTAGAGGTTTTATCAGACCATGTGTCAAGAATGGAACTCCGGATTCAGAATGGACGTAATAATATCGGTAATCATACCAAAGAAATGGCGAAGCGGTATCCGCTGGAAATGCATCTTTTAAGAACCTGTTTAAGTCCTGTTTTAAATACAGAGATTCCGGATGCGGAAATGGGCTATCTGGTGCTTTATTTTGCATCTGCCATTGAACGGAACAGAAGAAAACCGGATATTTTATTTATCAGTGACCAGAGTGCCAGCAGCATTTATAATGTGCAGAATAAATTAAAAGGCTTCTTAGGGGAGCGAATCAGTGAGATAACAGTTATCCCGGAATATTTATTTGAACAGAGAAAGGAGTGGTATTGCCGGAATTACCAGCTTCGGATTACATCGGAAAAGGAGCTGGTATTAAAGGATACTTCCTTTACTTATCTCGATCTCTTTGCAGACAATGAGCAGATTATGCGGCTGGGGAGAAATGTTGATAAGCTTGAAAATAACTACTGGAAGGAAAAGGAAGAAAAGCTCCGGAAAAAATATGGCACAAAGGACAGTCTGTACTTGATAGAAGAAGTGGCAGACTTTGATGATTTAAAGAAAAGAATCGGCTATGAATATCAGGAACAGAAGGTGTCGAAGGAGACCATCGGAAGCAACCGTCTTTCTATGATTGACCATGAGCAGGATGGCAGAAATAAGATTTATCGCATTTATCTTAAAAAGCCATTTTCTTATGGCGGTAAGCAGATTACAGAAGTTATTGCAGCACATTATGGCGGAGAAGGGGATATGATAGAATTCTTTGACTATGTAAAAGAGCTGTTAGGTGGACAGAGCTAGGCAGAGGATTTCGCTATTAGTGACGCAAAAGTATAAATTTCCTGAAACATAAAAGCACGGTATAATAAGCTTAACAAAATAAATGCGGGTCATTTATGAAAGGAGAATGTTTATGGGAAAAAATTATGAGAAGCTGGGAGATGAAATTATTACCCGGCTGGGAGGAGAACAAAATATTACCAAGCTGTTTCACTGTGCTACAAGACTTCGTTTTCAGCTTGCAGATATGTCTAAGGCAGACCTGGAAGGAATCAAGAAGCTGCCGGATGTCATGGGCGTAGTAGAAAGTGTTGGTGGTGTTCAGGTTATCATTGGAAATGATGTAGCATCCGCTTATGCTGCAATTGTAGCAAAGCATAAGATTGAAAACAGCAGTGATGGCAAGAAGGTTGAAAAAGCAGATGCAGCACCGGAGAAAAATGGAATTGTATCAAAAATTCTCAATGTGCTTTCTGCCATTTTAGGACCGGCAATTCCACTGATTATGTGTAGTGGATTGATTTCAGCATTACTGATTATTTTAACCAAGTGCGGACTGAGTACAGAAGGCACAACCTATACCATCATCAGCATGGTTGGAAATGCAGCATTATATTTCCTGCCGGTATTACTGGCATATACTTCTGCCAAGAAATTCGGCTGTGATATTATGACCAGTGTTTTCCTTGGTGCAATTATGATTAGTCCGACATTGATTGGATTAACGGAGCAGGGAAGCTTTGTATCACTTTTCGGACTGCCAGTGAAAACAGTAAATTACAGCTCTACCGTAATCCCGATTATTTTAACCATCTGGATCTTCAGCTATGTAGAGAAGCTGGTAGTTAAAATTGTTCCAGCAGCAGTTAAATTTGTATTTAAACCGTTACTGTCTGTTATTATCATGATTCCAGTTATGTTATGTATTACCGGACCAATCGGAAGCTATTGTGGAGACCTTTTATGCAAAGCACTGACCGCAATCAATAATGTAGCACCTTGGTCTTCTGTATTAATTGTTGGCTGTCTTGCACCACTTTTAGTATTAACCGGAATGCATCTTGCATTGATTCCGCTTGTAATGTCCATGTTTGCAACAGCAGGATATGATAATATGTTATTCGTTGCATTTATCGGAATGAACTTCTCACAGTTCGGTGTAGCATTAGCTTGTATGTTAAAAACTAAAAATAAAAACCTTCGTACACTGGCATCTTCCTGTGCAATTACAGCATTCCTGGCAGGAGTTACAGAGCCTACCCTTTATGGAATCTGTGTACGAATGAAGAAACCTTTGGTTGCTACCTGGATTGCATGTATAGTAAACGCAATCTTCTGTGCAATCTTCAGCGTAAGAGTATACAGCTTTGGCGCTCCATCCTTCTTTACAATGCCGATTTTCTTAAATCCGGATGGAACGATGAGTAACTTCTATTTTGCAATTGCTGCTGCAGCAATTACCATTGTAGTAAGCTTTGTATCAACCTGGGTATTAGGATTTGATGACAGCATTTATGGAGAGGAAGCAGCTTAATGGAAAAAAGTCTGAATGTAGTGGAAAAAATATCGGATCAGCTTTATGTGATTACGGAGACAGAGAGTGTGCATTGTTATCTTGTTATAGGAAGTGATAAGGCAATGCTCTTTGACATCGGCTATGGCTATGAAAATATCATGCCACTGGTTCGTACAATTACAGATTTGCCGGTTATGCTGGTGTTAAGCCACGGTGACCCGGATCATGGTCTTGGAAGCAAATGGTTTGATGAAGTGTGGATACATCCGCTGGACTGGGGAAAGCTTCTTTGGAATGACACTACAGAGATGCGTAAAAAAGCAATGGATTACAGGGTAAATAAAATGCCCTGGACAAAAGAACTGATACCGGAAGAGTTCCCGGAGTGGAGAATCAGCAGTAAGACGAAACCTCATTTTCTCTGTCATGGAGACAAGATTTCGCTGGGAGATATTGAATTTACGGTATTACATACGCCGGGACATAGCTATGGACATATTATGCTTCTGGAAGAGGAGAAAAAATGGCTCTTTTCCGGAGACCAGATATCTGCACACAACATCTGGCATTTTCAGGGAAATGATGTGCAGGCTCCCTTCCGGAGTACACTTCACAGCTTGAAGGAGCTGGCATTAAAAGTAACAGAGGATTATAAAATTTATCCGGCACATGACATTATTCCGATTCAGAAAAATTATCTGACAGATTTGATAGACTGTTTCGAATGGGAACTGCAGGAGAATTATAAAAAGGATGCACCATTCCATTCCTTTGCAGGAGACGGCTATCAGCATTTTTATCAGACTGTAAATCTCATATATTCTGATGAGCGGCTGGGTGAATTCCTCGGAAGGAAAATAGAGCGATAGGGGGAGTGTAAGTGGAATTTAAAGAAAATTTCTTATGGGGCGTAGCCACTGCTGCGAACCAGTGCGAAGGAGGATATTTAGAAGGAGGAAAAGGACTTACCATACAGGACAATATAAAAGGTGGCGGAATCGGAAGACCACGGATGTTTCGCAGTACCATGGAAGAAGGAGCATTCTATCCGAGCCATGATGCGGTAGACCATTATCATCATTATGAGGAAGATATCCGCCTTTTGGCGGAGATGGGCTGCAAATGTTATCGCATGAGTATCAGTTGGGCAAGAATTTTTCCAACCGGATGCGAAGAGGAGCCAAATCAGGAAGGACTTTCCTTTTATAAGAATATTTTTACTCTGTGCAAATCCTTTGGCATAGAGCTGGTGGTGACATTAAGCCACTTTGAAATGCCGTGGTATCTGGCAAAAGAAAAGGGCGGTTTTGCAAACCGGGAAGTAATTGATGATTTTGTTCGTTATGCCTGTTGTGTAATGAATTATTTTAAAGAAGAGGTACATTACTGGCTTTTATTTAACGAGATTAACTTTGGCGTAATGCCAATGGGTGCTTATAAGTCGCTGGGGCTGATTGATGGGAAATATCTCGGCGGGGAAGCATTCATTTCTCTTAAATCCATGACCGTAGACGAAAAAGTAAGATTCCAGGCATTACATCACCAGTTTGTTGCCGGAGCGAAAACGGTGATAGAAGCAAGGAAAATCAGTCCGGAAATAAAAGTGGGCTGTATGATTGGACACATTACGCAGTATCCGCTGACCTGCCGGCCAGAAGATATGTTAGAGTGCCAGCACAAAGACCGGCTATTAAATAAATTTGCCGGAGATGTAGCCGTGTTCGGCAGTTATCCGTCTTATATGAACCGTTATTTTAAAGAGCATCAAATTACGATTCAGAAGGAGCCGGAGGATGATGCAATATTAAAAGCCGGCTGCGTGGACTTCTACACCTTCAGTTATTACATGACAAACTGTGCCACGATAGATGATGCAGCAGAGCAGACCGATGGAAATCTTTTGGAGGGAGCCAAGAATCCGTATCTGACCGCCAGTGAGTGGGGCTGGCAGATAGACCCAAAGGGACTGCGCTATACATTAAATGAACTTTGGGATCGCTATCATCTTCCAATGATGGTGGTGGAAAATGGATTTGGTGCACCGGATGAAGTCGATGCAGATGGAAGCATTCACGATGATTACCGTATTTCCTATCTCAATGACCATATCGCAGCAATGGGCGAGGCAATCGAGGACGGTGTAGACCTGTTCGGCTATACCATCTGGTCAGCCATGGACATTGTCAGTGCCGGAACCGGCGAAATGAAAAAGCGTTACGGGCTCATTTATGTGGACAGACATGATGACGGCAGCGGAGATTTTAAGAGAATCCCAAAAGACAGCTATTACTGGTATGCAAAGTGCATTCAGGAAAATGGAAAAAATATTACCGCATAAAGGATTGTGGAGATAAAAAGTAAGATGCGTACAGCGGGTATCGGGTATGCATCTTACTTTTTTACGCTGCAACGCATCCGTAAGAAGCTGCCGGTGGCAGGTTCTACAGGTGAGTAGCGAGAAATCTGGGGGGACTGTTAGAAAATTTGACACAACAGAAAATGCATGATAAATTTACTCTGAAAAAAGAAAAAAGAGAAAGAAGGAAGAAGCACATGGAGAAAATCGCAAGCTTTACAATTGACCATATTAAACTGCAGCCGGGTGTCTATGTATCAAGAAAGGATGCAGTAGGAGACAGTACAGTAACAACCTTTGATTTAAGAATGACATCGCCAAATGATGAACCGGTTATGAATACCGCAGAGGTGCATACCATAGAACATCTTGGTGCAACCTTTTTAAGAAATGACGCAGAGTATGCCAGCAAGACCGTATACTTTGGACCAATGGGCTGCCGGACCGGCTTTTATTTATTGCTGGCGGGAGACTATACATCCAAAGATATCGTGCCACTGATGATTCGCATGTTTGAGTTCATCCGTGACTTTAAAGGTGAAGTACCGGGCGCAAGTCCAAAAGACTGCGGCAACTATCTTGATATGAACCTTGGTATGGCAAACTATCTGGCAGACCGCTATTTAAATAATGTGCTCTATCATATTGATGATGCACACCTGAATTATCCGGCGTAGAGGATGCTTGGAAAATTTGCTTTAAAGCAGATATGAAAAATGTATTGCGTAATGCATAAGTAGGAAATCGGCAGAAAGAGGAAAGAAAACATGAGTAAAATCGGAATTATCGGAGCTATGGAATTAGAAGTAGCAACATTAAAGAAAAATATGGATACAGACCAGATTACAAAGAAAGCCGGCATGGAATTTCATGAGGGTAATTTAAAAGGAATGCCGGTAGTAGTGGTACAGTGCGGTGTAGGAAAAGTAAATGCAGCAATGTGCGTGCAGATTCTTGCAGATTTATATGATGTAACACATATTATCAATACCGGTGTAGCAGGCTCTTTGAATCCTGTATTAGATATCGGAGATATTTTAGTATCTAAGGATGCTATTCAACATGACATGGATGTGACACCATTAGGCTATGCAAAAGGACAGATTCCGGGATTAGAGCAGCTTGCTTTTGTGGCAGATGAAAAGTTGTGTAAGACTGCCGTAGAGGTATGTAAAAAAGTAAATCCGGATATTCATGTAACAGAAGGCCGCGTAGTAAGTGGAGACCAGTTTATTTCCAGCAAAGAGATAAAGGATGCATTAATTGCAGAATTTCATCCGGACTGTACGGAGATGGAGGGAGCCTCCATCGCGCAGGCAGCAACCTTAAATAACATCCCATATGTAGTCATTCGTGCAATTTCAGATAAAGCAGATGGCTCTGCACAGGAGGATTATCCAACTTTTGAAAAGAAAGCAGCAGAGCATTGTGCAAAGTTAGTACAGGAAATGATGAAGGAACTGTAAGAATCTTTGAATTGGGTAAAAAACCGCAGAAATGCCAGCCTTTTACCCTGACGAGAGTCAGAGAAGCCAGAATTCCCAGCTTCTCCAGGAATCCGCAAAAAAAATACAACCCGGATATTTGTAATGCCCCTAAAACTATGTTTTTTAGGAAGCAACAAATATCCGGGTTGTATTTTTGCAGTCATCTTACATAAATTTCATAAACATATTCAAAAAACGTAAATAATCATCATAATTAAAGAAGCGGTCAAGAATATCCTGCAGGGCATTCTGCTCAAGGGAATCCCACTGGTCAACAGAAAGGGAATTATCTACAGTACCTGCATTGTAGGCAGCATTGCTGTTTGCACTTGCAGCAACGGCTGTTCCGTCCGGAAGAGTGACACCTTCCTGCATATAGCCGGTGATCTTGGCTACATAATTCTGGGTTTCTTTAAATGGAGGAATTCCACCGTATTTTGCTACGTTGCCGCTGCCTGCATTGTAGGCGGCAAGAGCAAGGGAGGTATCTCCGTTGTATTTATTTAAAAGCTCGCTGATATATTTGGCACCTGCCATAATATTCTGTTCCGGGTCATAAGGGTCGGTACAGCCAAAATAAGAAGCAGTGGAAGGCATTAGCTGCATGATGCCCATGGCTCCTGATTTGGAAGTGGCATTTGCCTGAAAATTGGATTCCTGCTTTGCCATGGCGGTCAGAAGAGAAACAGAGACACCATAGGTATCGGAGGCTTTCTGAAAAATAGATGCAAGGGAATTGTTGCCTGCATTATTTAAATAGGATTCAAAATTATTTACACCGTTTACAGAGGTTGTGGAAGCAGCGGTACTTCCAAGCGCAGCGGTAATCGGATCAATCTGCATGGATAGAACTCCTTTCATAATCTGAAATTCTTCTTTCTCATTAAGATGCGAATTCCAGGCTGTGTATTAAAATTACAATTTATGCTAGTATAGCATAAAAAACTTGTTTTTTGAAGTCTCATATTGTAGAGTTATTGTGTTTGATGTAGAAAGGGCGAATTAGAAAGAAGGATTACAGAATGAAACAAAATGGCTATGTCAAAGCAGTGAAAGCAGCATTTCCGTATACGATACCGGTATTGACAGGTTATCTTTTTATAGGAATTGCATTTGGCGTGATGTACCAGGAAAAAGGCTACAATTTTCTTTGGGCAATTCTGATGAGTATCTTGGTGTACGCCGGAAGCGGACAGTATCTGGCGGTTAATTTCTTTGCACCGGGAGTCAGTTTCCTGCAGATTATATTCTTAGAATTTATGGTAAATATCCGGCATGTCTTTTATGGACTGTCTTTAATAGAAAAATTCCGTGATATGGGAAAAAAGAAATTATATATGATTTTTTCCCTGACAGATGAGACCTATTCCTTATTCTTTATTACAAAAGTGCCGGAGGGCGTGGATGAGCACAAATTCCTATTTTCCATTGCGTTGTTAGACCAGCTTTACTGGATTATTGGCTCTGCCATCGGAGCCATTGCCGGAACGCTGATTCCGTTTGACACAACGGGTATTGATTTTGCCATGACAGCATTGTTTGTCGTAATTTTTGTGGAGCAGTGGCTGACCAGCAGGAATCATTTGCCGGCGCTGACCGGAATTGCAGCATCTCTTATCTGCCTGCTTATCTTTGGCAGTGATAATTTCATTCTGCCATCCATGATTTGTATTATGATAATTCTGTTATCCGGTCGTAAGGTGATGGAAGAAAAGGAGGTAGCGGAAAATGCCAATTAGCGTGGAACGGTCGTTATTAATTATTGTGGTTTGCGGATTGGTTGTATTTACAACAAGGGCAATTCCGTTTGTATTATTCAGCGGGAAAAAAGAAATCCCGGAAATCGTAAAATATCTTGGAAAAGTGCTGCCGCCTGCAGTTGTGGGAATGCTTGTTATTTATTGCTTAAAGACAGTAAATGTAGTGAAGTTTCCCTTTGGTCTGCCGGAATTTATTGCAGTTTTCGTAGTAGTTGTTTTACATGTGTGGAAAAGAAATAATTTACTGAGCATCGGTGTGGGAACCGTGCTTTATATGGTGTTGATACAGACAGTATTTGCGTGATGTTAAAGAAATCTTAAAGACTTGGTGCCTTGGTTCTTAAAGGTTCATTCGATACAATAATGGTGTACTTGGAAAGGGGAAAAGAAAATGTATAACATATTGATATGTGATGATGAACCGGATATCGTGTCCGCGTTAAAAATCTATCTTGCATCGGATGGCTATGGAATTTACGAGGCTTATAACGGTCGGGAAGCAATTGAAATGATGCAGAAAACAGAGATACATCTTGTGCTCATGGATATTATGATGCCGGAAATGGACGGCATCCAGACCATGGTGAAGATTCGTGAGAACAGCAATGTCCCTGTGATTTTCCTGACTGCAAAAAGTGAAGACAACGATAAGGTTTTAGGACTTATGGTGGGAGCAGATGATTATATTACCAAGCCATTTAATCCGGTGGAGGTCCAGGCAAGAGTAAAATCCCAGCTGCGCCGTTATATGCAGCTGGGAGGCGGAAACATGACAAAGAAGAATCTTGCCATCGGAGGCATTGAGCTGGATGACAGTGCCAAGGTTGTGACGCTGGACGGAGATGCGGTGAGTCTTACCCCTACAGAGTATGATATTTTGAAACTGTTTATGGAGCAGCCCGGAGTTGTATTTTCTCCCAAGGATATCTATCGCAAAGTATGGAAAGATGCGCCGTTTGGCTCAGAAAGTACAGTGGCAGTGCATATTCGCCATCTTCGGGAAAAATTAGAGTATGATCCTGCAAATCCACGGTATTTAAAAGTGGTGTGGGGACAGGGCTATAAGATGGAAAGAGGAAACACGCCATGAAAAAGAAAAAAAGAGGCATCAGAAGAGCAAGCGCAGTCATTGCATTTATTTTACTGACTTCAATTGCATTTTTATCTGCAGTATTTACGCTGGAAATGATAGACAGCCAGATCTATCGAAACAGCCAGGAGGAAACAGAGGCAGATTATCGGGAACAGATTGGTTCCTATCTGGCAGCAGAAATTTTTTCGGAATTTGTAAATTCTGATATAAAGGATGCAAGGTCTTTTGTATACAGTCTGGCTGATGAGACGAACTTTAATTTTTATGTATTTAAAAAGAGTGTAGATACTTCTGTGGAACGAATCTGTACCATAGAAAACGGAAGCATGGGAAGCGTCATTCCGGAAAACATGGCAATCGTGGGAAATTATGACAGTTATTGCTATCCGGGAATTTCCATAGATGTTTTAAACAGTCCGGAGCAGATATTTACGGAAGTAGAAGAACAGGATGCAAATCTTTCAAGAGGTGATATTTATGCAGTGGCATTCTTCCCGCTGGGGGATTTGACTTATCATGATGATTTGTATTTTAAAATGAAATATATTGATTTTGCATATAAGGTCCGCTATGCAATATTTGCGGTACTTGCAGGAAGTACGATTGGAGCAGTTATTTTACTGGTTACGCTGGTACGGACTGCCGGAAAGAAGGATGAAGAGGGCAGGATACAGAAAAGTTTTATCGATAAGATTCCACTGGAACTCTATGGACTGATGCTTTATATCGTTGAAGCCTGTGTGGCAGGATTTTTTGGAAATATATGGGGATTTTACGGAACGAACATAGGCTCCCTTGCTGCCATTGTGATACTGGCAGTATTGACAGCAACCCTGCTTTTAGTATTTCTCATGAGCTGCTCAGTAAGGCATAAGACAAAGACGCTGTGGAGCAACACGCTGTTATGCCGGTTTGTAAAATGGCTGAAACAGGCATTGTCTTATATTAAAAAGCATATGCCGTTTATTTATAAAGGTGTAGTGATTGCACTGGGCATTATATTTATAGAATTTATCGGTATTCTGATACTGGAAGGCAGTTACAACTGGGAGGGAATTTTCCTGGTATTTCTGGTAGAAAAGGCAGCACTTTTCCTGATATTCTGCATCATACTGGCAAATCTCAATCAGTTGAAGCAGGGTGGTGAGAAGATTGCAGAGGGTGACTATGATTATCAGATGGACACCAGCCATATGCGTGGAGAATTTAAAAATTATGCAGAGCATCTGAATCAGATTGGAAGCGGAATGCAGACAGCACTGGATGAGCGGATGAAGAGCGAGCATTTTAAAACAGAGCTGATTACCAATGTATCCCATGACATTAAAACACCGCTTACTTCTATTATTAATTATGTGGATTTGCTGACCAAAGAGGATGTGGAAAATCCGAAGGTGCAGGAATACTTAGAAGTGCTGACACGACAGTCTGCCCGGTTAAAGAAATTAATTGAAGATTTAATTGAAGCATCCAAGGCATCTTCCGGTGTGTTAAAGGTCAACTGGGAAAAATGTGTGCCGGAGGTATTGCTGACACAGGCAGCGGGCGAATATGAGGAACGGCTGCAGGCAAAGAATTTAGAGCTGGTGATTCATCATCCCGAAGAAGAACTTTCTGTTCTGGCAGATGGAAGACATCTGTGGAGAGTTTTTGATAATCTGTTGAATAATATTTATAAATATGCACAGCCGGGAACCAGAGTATATCTTGACTTAGAGCAGGATGAGAGAAATGTTTCCATCGTGTTTCGAAATATTTCCAAGAGTCCTTTGCATATGACGGGAGAGGAACTGCAGGAACGCTTTGTCCGGGGAGACAGCTCCAGAAATACGGAAGGCAGCGGTCTTGGATTATCCATTGCCCAGAGCCTGACGGAGCTTATGCATGGAAGCTTCCACCTGTTAGTGGATGGAGATTTCTTTAAGGTAACGCTGACCTTTCCACGCATTACAGAAAATGCATAAAAATTACTTTGACGGGTTGACAAGTCACAGTGGGAATTTTAGAATACTACTTAGCTGAGGCGTGAAGGAGACTAACTATTATGAAGAAAGAACCATTTGTGACAAAAGAACAGATTGAAGAAATTGTAAAGACATATCCAACCCCGTTTCACCTTTATGATGAAAAAGGCATCCGTGAAAATGCAAAGGCAGTAAAAGAAGCATTTGCATGGAATCCGGGATTCCGTGAGTATTTTGCAGTAAAAGCAACTCCGAACCCATTTATCTTAAATATTTTAAAAGAGTATGACTGCGGCTGCGACTGTGCATCCCAGACAGAGCTGATGTTAGCTGATTCCCAGGGATTTGACGGAAAGCATATTATGTTTTCTTCCAATGATACCCCTGCATATGAATATAAATTTGCAGACAAGATTGGCGCAATCATCAACCTGGATGACTTTACCCATATCGACTTCTTAGAGAAGACAATCGGTAAGATTCCAGAGACCATCAGCTGCAGATATAATCCGGGCGGAGTGTTCAAAATGAGCAACGGTATCATGGATAACCCGGGAGATGCAAAATACGGATTTACAACAGAGCAGTTATTTGAAGGCTTTAAGATTTTAAAAGAAAAAGGTGCAAAGAATTTTGGTATTCATGCATTCTTAGCAAGTAATACCGTAACCAACGAGTATTATCCGATGCTTGCAAAACAGCTTTTTGAAGTAGCTGTTAAATTAAAAGAAGAAGTAGGCTGCCATATCAGCTTTATCAACCTTTCCGGTGGAGTTGGTGTGAACTATACACCAGACCAGGAACCAAACGACATCCGTGTTATCGGCGAAGGCGTACACAAGGTTTATGATGAAATTTTAGTTCCGGCAGGTATGGGTGATGTAGCTATCTATACTGAGATGGGCCGTTTTATGTTAGCACCTTATGGATGCCTTGTGACGCAGGCAATTCATGAGAAACATACACACAAGGAATACATTGGTGTGGATGCCTGTGCAGTAAACCTGATGCGTCCTGCAATGTATGGTGCATATCATCACATTACCGTGCTGGGCAAGGACAACAGCGTATGCGACCACAAATATGATGTAACCGGTTCTCTTTGTGAGAACAATGATAAATTTGCCGTAGACCGTATGTTGCCGAAGATTGACATGGGCGATTATCTGGTAATTCATGATACCGGAGCACATGGTTATTCCATGGGTTATAACTACAATGGTAAATTAAAATCCGCTGAGTTACTTCTGAAGGAAGATGGTTCCGTACAGCTTATCCGTCGTGCAGAGACACCGAAGGATTATTTTGCAACATTTGACTGCTTTGATATTTTGAAAAATATGAAAGACCCGGAAAAATAAACTTGCAATCTATTAGAAAATATGATAAACTTTCATTTGTTCGGTTCGACGGAACCGAATAAATGCCGGCGTGTCGGAATGGCAGACGAGGCAGACTCAAAATCTGTTGTGGGCAACCACGTGCGGGTTCAAGTCCCGCTGCCGGCATTAAAATTTTGGAAAAGAATCGACTACAGGTCGGTTCTTTTTTTACGCGAGTAGCGAGAAAAATCTGGGAGAAAAGAAGGAGCCAGGCTCGCTTTGGCGAACTTCTTTTCTGTTCAGATTTGGCGAGCACCGCGATAACTCGAGAAACTCGCTAAGCGTGTTTCCCGTAGTTACGCGAGTAGAAGGTAAGGAGAATTACATGGAACAGACCAATGACAGAATATTTTTAGAAACAGAACCGGTAGGAAAGCTGTTATTAAAACTGGCATTGCCTACCGTTGCAGCCCAGTTGATTAATATGATGTATAACATAGTAGACCGTATGTACATCGGCCATATTCCGGGGGATGGTGCAATGGCACTGACCGGAGTTGGTGTATGCATGCCGCTTATTATGGTAGTATCTGCGTTTGCAGCACTGATTAGCAATGGTGGTGCTCCACGGGCAACCATATTTATGGGAAAAGGAGAGAAGGACAAGGCGGAAAAAACGCTGGGGAACTGTTTTTGCACCCAGATTATTGTATCGCTGATACTGACTGCATTTCTGCTGGCTGGAAACAGAGGCTTTCTTCTGGCATTTGGAGCCAGCGAAAATACGATTTCTTTTGCTGCTGATTATATGAATATTTATGCTATAGGAACGATTTTTGTGCAGTTGACCCTGGGGATGAATGCATTTATTACGGCGCAGGGATTTGCCAGAACCAGTATGCTGTCGGTACTGATTGGTGCAGTGATTAACATTGTGCTGGATCCGGTATTTATCTTTGGATTTGGAATGGGTGTAAAAGGAGCAGCGCTGGCAACGGTTCTTTCCCAGACATGTTCCTGTATCTGGGTGCTGGCTTTCTTATGCGGAAAGAAAACGCATCTTCGCCTGAAAGGAAAAAATATGGTTTTGCAGGCAAATATTATTTGGCCGAGTATTGCACTTGGAACAGCAATGTTTATTATGCAGGCAAGCGAGAGCGTGATTTCAGTCTGCTTTAATTCTTCATTATTACGATATGGCGGAGATATGGCAGTAGGAGCCATGACCATATTAACCAGTGTCATGCAGTTTGCACTACTTCCGTTACAGGGATTGGGTCAGGGAGCGCAGCCGATTATCAGCTATAATTATGGAGCCAAAAGAGCAGACAGGGTAAAAGAAGCCTATTTCTTATTATTGAAAATTGATGTTGGATTTTCCTTTGTTTTGTGGGCATTGGTGATGGCATTTCCAAGAGCATTTGCAGCCATGTTTACCTCGGATGCGGCACTGATTGCATATACGGGAAATGCACTCCGGATTTATCTTATGGCAATTATGATATTCGGAATCCAGATGGCGTGTCAGATGGCATTTACATCACTGGGAAAAGCAGTATCTTCCATTATTGTAGCGGTCATGCGTAAATTCGTATTATTACTGCCGCTTATTTATATTATGCCACACATTTTTACCGGCAATCAGGCAATGGCAGTTTATATGGCAGAGCCGGTAGCGGATGTGCTGGCGGTAAGCTTCACGTCTGTACTGTTCTATTTCCAGTTCCGCAAGGTGCTGCGTCAGATAGAAGAATAGTCCCCAAAGAGCCTTTTTGAGGCTCTTTTTCGTTGACAATAAGTTATCATATATGATAACATAGAGACAGTTGTTGAGGTGAGAAATGGAGAAGAATAAGAGCAGGGAGCAGTCGACGCGTTCGGATGTGGTGCGTCAGTTGAAGGCGGTGCGCAAGGAACAGCATATTACCCAGGAAGTGCTTGCAGAGCGGGCAGGCACGAAGAAATCCAATATTTCCAGATTGGAGAGCGGAAGATATAATCCAAGTCTGGATTTTCTGGTGAAGGTAGCAGGCTGTCTGGGGAAGACCGTAGAGATTCAGATTATGGACAAATAGAAGGAGACAGGGTATTATTATGAAGAAGAACAAACCGAAGGCCATGGGGAAAAATATTGACCGGGATGTGGAATTATGCAGAACTACCAATGCCAGAGTCAGCAGTCAGATGATGCGGACACTGGTAAGCCATGAGATTCCATTTACACAGAACTGGGTGAGAGTTCCATTTTATAAGAGAGTTGCTTATAATGGGGCGAAGGAAGTCTGCGTTATCAGCACACATTATAACCAGTATCAGCGGGCGAGAAGAGTATTAGACCATATGGAAGTGGTATATCGGGAACGCATGATTTTGCATGCGGTATAAGACAGGAGGAAAAAGAGATGGAGAGCTTAACAAAGCAGTTTCCGGATAAGGAGACCTTTGACAAATTCTTTGTAGAGAATTTCAAGACCATGACTTACGAAGATGTAAAAGAAGGCTTAGAGGAATTAGTCAAGGCAGAAGGATTAAATATATTTCAGGATGATTATGTGAAAAATGTACGGAAAGAGGATTTTAAAGAGCATCTTTCCAAGGGCGCACGATTTGAATTTGAAAATGCCATGACAGAAGCATTTTACGATAAGAATCCGGAAGTATATGAGGCGGCATTTGGACTTTACGAAGAAGTACCAAAGCAGGCAATGGCAATTACTGAGACTTTTCACCGTACGTATCAGGAGATATATGAAGAGAGTTTAAATTGTATGTTTGATGCAGTGATAGCTCCGTTGTTATAAGAAAAAATTTTTCGGATATTTGAATGTATAATCCACTTTTTTAGAATAGCAGATTCTGACTGTGATTCTAAGAAAGTGGATTTTTTCGTTGTCAGGCATTCATAAGAAAATGCTGGTGGCAGGTTTTGTAGGTGTAATTTGGAAAGCGTACTTCCTGACTTTAGAAAAATTTAATTTCAAAAAGTGAAAGGATTGTGCTACCATTACAATAAGCAGGTAACAGGTGATTGTGAAGGGGATAGATTTTGTCATCAGGACTATCTTTCCGATGTTTGTAAGAATTGCTGCATGGTTCGTCGAAGTACAGATGCCTGATAAAGGCTGTTAGGGACACTGGGAATTTCATCAGGAAACAGGCAACGCTGGTATAGGGATGTACCAGCGAGGCACAACTGAACATGGATGTGAATTTGTGCCGGTTGCCGGATGGAATTAATACGATAACAAAATTCCCAGTGTCCCTTGCAGGCATTATGTGGCATCTGTCTTCGACGGACAGTGCAGCGATTCAGCCAAAGCAACCGGAAAGACGGTTTTTATAACTTTCCGTTTGCACAATCACCTGAATAATCAGAATAAAAGGAGGAAGCTATCAAATGGCATTTGTATCCTTTCAGAATGTAAGTAAAGTATATAAAACCGGAGAAGTTACGATAGAAGCATTACATGATGTGAATTTTGAAATAGAAAAGGGAGAATTCTGCGTTATCGTAGGAGCGTCCGGAGCGGGAAAGACAACAATATTAAATATATTGGGAGGAATGGATTATCTGACCACCGGAAAAGTATATCTGGATGGAGAAGAAGTCTCAGCATATAATAAGCGGCAGCTTACCAGTTACCGGAGATATGATGTGGGATTTGTATTCCAGTTTTATAATCTGGTGCAGAATCTTACAGCATTGGAAAATGTTGAACTTGCAGCACAGATTTGCAAGGAACCGTTAGATGCAGCAACAGTTTTAGATGAGGTGGGCTTAAGTGAACGGAAAGCCAATTTCCCGGCACAGCTATCCGGTGGAGAACAGCAGAGAGTAGCAATTGCAAGAGCGCTGGCAAAGAATCCGAAGGTGCTGCTTTGTGATGAACCGACAGGCGCACTGGATTATAATACCGGAAAAGCCGTTTTAAAACTGCTGCAGAATACCTGCAGAAAACAGGGCAAAACCGTCATTGTAATTACACATAATCAGGCACTGACGGCAATGGCAGACCGTGTCATTACCGTAAAGAGCGGAACCATTCAAAAGATAGAGAAAAATGAACATATTGTGGATGTCGATGAGATTGAATGGTAGTTCATGTGGAAAAGAAAGGGTTTGAAATATGAAATCCATGATGAAGAGAAATACATTTCGTGAGATAAAGAAAAGCTTTGGAAGATATTTTGCTATCCTTGCCATTGTTGCACTGGGTGTTGCATTTTTTTCCGGCCTTAAGATTACCCAGTCGGTCATGGTGCATTCTGCGGATGTCTATTTAAAGGATTTGCAATTCTATGATTATCGTCTGGTATCCACACTTGGCTTTACAGAAGAAAATGTAGAAGCACTGGCAGAAAAAGAAGATGTCCGGGCGGCGGAGGGTGCCATATCGGCAGAGGTTCTTTATAAGGATGCCGGAGAAAATGAGCGCGTTATCAAGATGCATTCCATCACAGAGAAGGTCAATAAACTGAAGCTGGTTGCCGGAGAAATGCCGCAGTCCGCTGATGAATGTGTGGTAGATTCCGCACTTTTTTCAGAAGATGCCATTGGAAGCAAGCTGGTTCTTTCGGAAAATAATACAACAGATGATTTAGATAAATTTGCATACAAAGAATATACGATTACCGGACTGGTACAGTCACCGTGCTATATCCAGTTTGAACGTGGCAATACATCCATTGGAAATGGCAGAATCAGCGGATTTGCCTATATATTAAAAGATGGATTTGCAGTAGATTATGACACAGAAATCTATATTAAATTTGATGAAGATTATGACATCTATTCCGATGAGTATGATTCCTATATGGACGCAAAGGAAGCAGACTGGGAGGCATATACAAAGGAACAGGCAGATATCCGTTATGAAAAGATTGTAAAAGACGCACAGGACGAACTGGATGAGAAGAAGGAAGAGTTAGAGGAAAAGCGGGCAGAAGCGGAAGCGGAATTAGAATCGGCAAAGCAGCAGCTTACGGATGGAGAAACAGAGATCTCCGATGGAAAAAATCAGATTGCTTCTGCAAAGACCGAGCTTTCTGCTAAAGCATCGGAGCTGCAGTCCGGGAAGGATGCATTGTCTTCTAAGGCGGCAGAATTAGAGAGCGCATCGCAGCAGATTTCCGGGCAGGAAAGTGCACTGGCAGCAAAAAAGGCAGAGTATGAGCAGGGATTGAATGCTTATTTGGCAGCAAAGCAGCAGGTGACGGATCAGAGAAACAGCCTTGAGGCCGCAAAAGCGCAGTTGACGGAAAATACTCCGGGCTATGAAGAGATGCTGGCACAGATTGAAGCCGGTTTAACGGAGGTTGCCGGTGCAGAAGCAGAATTAAATGCAAAGAATGCGGAATTAGAAGCAGCCGCAGGTCAGCTTTCTTCTGCGGAAAGCCAGCTGGCAGCCGCAAAGCAGCAGATAGAAGATGGAAAAAATGCACTGGCAGCTGCTGAGGCAGAGCTTACGGATGGGGAGAACCAGCTTGCGGCAGCAAAAGAACAGATAGAAGAAAAAGAAGATCAGCTTGAGGCTGCAGAAACAGAGCTGGCAGACGGCTTATTGCAGTATCAGGAGAATCAGAGTGAATTTGATGAGCAGATGCAGGATGCGGATGACCAGATAGCAGATGCACAGAGTAAGATAGATGAAATCGAGAAACCAGAGACTTATGTACTGGCTCGGAATACCAATGTAGGTTATGTGTGCCTGAAAAATGATTCCGGTGTAGTAAAAGGAATTGCCAATGTATTTCCGGTATTCTTCTTTCTGGTGGCAGCGTTAATCTGCATGACGACCATGAATCGTATGGTAGAAGAACAGCGGACACAGATTGGAGTATTAAAGGCACTGGGTTTTAGTGAAGGAAAGATAATGGGAAAATATCTTTTCTATTCCGGCTCTGCAGCCATCAGCGGAACGTTAATCGGCTATGTGCTGGGAATCCATTTCTTCCCGTTAGTCATCATAACCGCCTATGGAATTGTCTATAAAATGGGTGGGATTTATTATGTGTCTGACCTGCCACTGGCACTGGTTTCACTTACCGTTGCAGTACTTTGTTCCGTTGGGACGACCTGGCTGTCCTGCCATAAAGAGTTAAAAGAAGTGGCGGCAGATTTGATGCGGCCGAAAGCACCAAAAGCCGGAAAACGTGTATTCTTAGAGCATGTACCATTTATCTGGAAGAGGCTTAAATTCTTACAGAAGGTATCCGTAAGAAATATTGTCCGCTATAAGAAGCGTTTCTTTATGATGGTAATCGGAATCAGCGGCTGTACGGCATTGCTGGTGATGGGCTTTGGTGTAAGAGATTCTGTAGTGGCAGTGGCAGACCAGCAGTATGAAGAAATCCAGCTTTACAACATCGGAGTTACATTAAAAGCTGGAAAGATGCCGGGAGAGGCCGACCTTAAATCTTTAGATTCTGTATTGGAAAAGGAAAATGCAGCAGGCATGTATGCCATGGAAAAGACCATTGACCTGGTGACAGATAAAGGAACTAAGTCGATTCATATGGTGGCAGTGGAAAATCCGGATGAAGTAGGAGACTTTATTTCACTGCATACAAAGAAACAGGAGCCGATTGCTTATCCAAAAGAAGGAGAAGCAGTACTTTCGAAGAAAGTGGCAGAAACCTATGCAGTCAAAAAAGGCGATACGATTCTGCTGCGTGACAGTGACAACAATGAGATGCACTTAAAAGTCACCGGAATCTGTGAGAATCATATTTATAATTATGTATACATTGCACCGGAATCCTATGAAAAACAGATTGGGGATGTGGTATTTAAAAATGTGTATGTGAGACTGCCGGATGCGTCAGATATTCATGAAGTGAGTGCGGCACTGATGAAAGCAGATGGTGTGACGGCAGTAACCGTTAATTCCGATATGTTAAGCCGGATTTCACAGATGATGTCCTGTATGAATTATATTGTCATTATCATTATTATCTGTGCCGGAGCACTGGCATTTATCGTATTATATAATCTTAATAATATCAATATTACGGAACGGGTGAGAGAGATAGCTACCATTAAAGTATTAGGCTTCTATCCAAAGGAAACGGCATCTTATGTGTTTCGGGAGAATATGGTCTTAACTGCCATCGGCTGCGGACTGGGACTGATTTTAGGAAAATGGTTCCATCGTTTTGTAATGGGTGAGATACAGATTGATATGGTATCCTTTAATGTACAGATTAATGCAGTAAGTTATCTCTTTAGTGTTTTGCTGACGATGGGCTTTGCATGGATTGTAAACTGTATGATGACAGGCAAATTAGAACGTATCAACATGGCAGAATCCTTAAAATCAATAGACTAAAGCAGGCTGTTTTCTGGCGATTTCTTTCTGGCAAACCGAAGGAGCGCAAGAAAGGATAAAAAAGTAGTCAGCAGTTCGCCTGCAAGCATGCCATAGAGGTAGCAGCGGATGCCATATGTTGGAATCAGTGCATAGATAAAGGAAATGCGTAAAGTGCAGCCGCTCATATTAATGTAGAACGCACGTCCCGGTTTCCCTAGACCGTGAAGAACGGAAGTAAGGGTGGTGGACAGATAGAGGAAAGGGCAGATCCAGCTTAATATGAGTATGAAACTGCCGGCTAATGTGTTCTGGAAAACGAATTGTCCAATCCATTTCCCAGTCAGAAGAAAACCGAAGGTACAGGAAAAGCCAAGAAGCAGACAATAAAACACCGTTTTTTTAATAGTACGGCGGATTAAGTGAAAATCCTTTCTTGCATAGGCTTCTGAAATAGCAGGCATCAGCAGCACCGAGACAGAATTTACAAGGACATTGGGAAAAAGAATCATTGGCATTGCCATTCCGGTAAAAATGCCGAAGACGCTCAAGGCATCCTGATTGCTGTAGCCATATTTTTTTAAGCAGATGGGAATCAGAATGGCTTCAATACTGGAAAATAAGTGATATGCTACGTGATTGGTGGTAAGGGGCAGCGCAAAGAGGGAAAGTTCCTTAAAAATTCTTTTTATATGCCTGCTGCACTTTTGGAAATGAAGGCAGCTTACGGAAAAGAGTGAAGAGGCCAGTTCACCGCAGACAACACCCCAGACAGCAATGGATGGGGTGATGGGATAACTTTTTTCCAGGCAGATAAGATAAAGTGTATAGACACTTAAGACCCGGACAACCTGCTCCATAAGCTGGCTTACGGATGGCACCAGAGTTTTCTTCTTCCCATAATAATAACCATTGATACAGGCATGGACACTGGCAGGAATCAGGCAGTAGGAAAGAATAACAAGGAGTGGAGCACAACGGGCTTCATCTAAAATATGAATGGCAATAAAATCAGAATAAGAAATCAGAATAACAGTAAGTGAGAGTGCAATTCCCACAGAAAGAACCAGACCGGCATAGAGGTAACTCATGCCGGTATTTTTATGGTCGGCTGCAGCAACAAAGCGGGAGACAGCGGTCTGGATGCCTGAGGAACTGAAGGCAATACAGAGGGCAAAAACCGGAAAAATAAGCTGATAAATTCCAAGACCTTCTGCACCAATTATGCGGGAGAGGAATATTCTATAGAAGAAACCGATTACTCTGTTGGAAAGTCCGGTCACAGTAAGCAGGAGAGTACCGGCAATCAGTGGATTTGAAATGGATTTCAACGGTTTCAATTGGAGCCTCCATGAAAAAGCAGATTTGTCAAAAGTATATGATAAATCAGAGGCAGAAAGAACTATTCTCAGAGGGAAAGAAGCATGAAGAAAATGATTTATCTTGATAATGCAGCAACAACACCGACAGCACCGGAAGTAATCGAAGCAATGCTGCCCTTTTATGAGCGTCGTTATGGAAACCCATCTGCCCTGTATGATCTGGGGCAAAAAAGTCATGATGCCATAGAAGAAAGCCGGAAGATAATTGCGCAGAGCATCGGGGCGCAGCCGGAGGAAATATATTTCACAGCCGGAGGAAGTGAATCTGATAACTGGGCATTGAAATGTACCGCAGAAAGTATGGTTATGCGTGGCCGGCATATCATTACCACGAAAATAGAGCATCATGCCATTTTAAGAACCTGCGGATATCTGGAACAGAATGGTTATGAGATTACTTACCTTCCGGTAAATGACAAGGGAACGGTTTCCTTGGAGCAGGTGCGGCAGGCAATCCGGCCGGATACCATATTGATTTCTGTTATGATGGCAAATAATGAGATTGGTACCATAGAACCTATAGCAAGAATCGGTATGCTTGCCAGGAGATATGGAATCTGTTTTCATACGGATGCCGTACAGGCATATGGACATATTCCCATTGAGGTCAACAGAATGAATATTGATATGATGAGTGCCAGCGCACATAAATTCAACGGACCTAAGGGAACCGGATTTTTATATGTGCGAAAGAAAAAGAGGATACCTCCTTTTATCCATGGAGGAGGCCAGGAAAGCGGTGTCCGGGCGGGAACTGAGAATGTGCCGGGAATTGTAGGCATGGGAAAAGCGGCAGCCATGGCAATGGAAAGCTTAAAAGAGCGGATGGAAATCGAGACAAGGATGCGGGATTACTTGATTTATTCAGTATTAAAGCAGGTGCCGAAGGTAAGGCTGAATGGGGAATGGAACAACCGCCTTCCGAATAATGTGGACTTTTGTTTTGATGAGTTAGAAGGTGGGAATCTTTTGGTTATGCTGGATATGGATGGAATCTGTGCATCGGCAGGTTCAGCGTGTTCTTCTGGAGAACATGAGCCATCCCATGTGTTAACAGCCATCGGTGTACCGCCGGAAATTGCAAGGGGAGCATTGCGGCTTACTTTAAATGAAAAAATTACGGCAGAGCAGATTGATTATGTGACTGCCTGCATCAAAAAGAATGTCACAATCCTAAGGGGACAGAAGGAAACCGTAAAATTCACTTGACGGATGCTGACAGTGTGGGTAAACTGTGAGTGCAGCTAAAAATTTGCCTGTAGGATAGGATTAAATATATGAAGGAAAAAGTAGTAGTTGGAATGTCCGGCGGAGTGGATTCTTCCGTTGCGGCATATCTTTTAAAGGAACAGGGCTATGATGTGATTGGTGTAACCATGCAGATCTGGCAGGATGAGGAAGAGACACAGCAGCAGGAAAATGGTGGCTGCTGTGGTCTAAGTGCCGTGGATGATGCCAGAAGAGTGGCTGACCGGTTGGAAATACCATATTATGTGATGAACTTTAAGCAGGAATTTAAACAGTATGTAATGGATTATTTTGTGGCAGAATATTTGGCAGGAAGAACGCCGAATCCATGTATTGCCTGTAACCGTTATGTGAAATGGGAGTCACTTCTTGCCAGAAGCTTAAGCATCGGAGCAGATTATATTGCAACCGGACATTATGCAAGAATTGCAAAATGTGACAACGGACGTTTCGCAGTGGCAAAATCTGTAACAGCAGCCAAGGATCAGACCTATGCATTATATAACCTGACACAGGAGCAGTTATCCCATACATTGATGCCGGTAGGTGCTTATCATAAAGATGAAATCCGCAAAATCGCAGAAGAGGTGGGACTTCCGGTGGCTCATAAGAGAGACAGCCAGGAAATCTGCTTTATTCCGGATAATGACTATGCAGGTTTTATTGACCGTGAGGTTGGAGATGCAGTTCCGGGAGAGGGAAACTTTGTGACAAAAGATGGTGAAATTATCGGACGGCACAAAGGAATTACCCACTATACCGTAGGACAGCGCCGTGGCTTGAATATACCATATGGCAAACGGATTTTTGTAACAGAGATCAGACCGGAAACCAATGAAGTAGTGGTAGGTTCGCCAGAGGATGTATTTACGGATACACTGGTTGCAGACCATGTCAATTATATGGGACTTACCGATTTTGATGGTAGACGTCTCTTAGGTAAAATCCGTTATGGACATGCAGGAGCCATGTGTACCGTGGAAAATATCGGAGAGGGCAGAATCCGCTGTCATTTTGAAGAACCGGTCCGTGCTGTGACACCGGGTCAGGCGGTGGTATTTTATGATGGGGAATTTGTCGCAGGCGGTGGAATTATTATAGGAAAATAGTGAATTGTGCACAAAAATGAAATGGTAAAATTATATATTATATACGAAGTTTACATTCCGGACTTGACGTTTCTGATAAAATATAGTACATTTGTAATGTAATAAGCAGGGACGCAAACCGGATTGTTACTAGAGATAGGCAAGACTGGATTGCACTTTAAGATAATTGTTAGGTCGGATTATTTAGAGTGTAATGCAGCTTTTTTTATATCATAAACAGGTGAAACGTAATGCAGATTATCAAAGTAATTAACAATAATGTAATTAGTTCCGAGGACGATAAAGGTAAAGAAATCATCGTTATGGGAAAGGGCATAGGCTTCGGAAAGAAAGCCGGAGAAGAAATAGATGAGACAAAGATAGAAAAAGTATTCTCCCTTCCGGACGAAAGTACCAGCCAGTTCATGCAGGTGGTAAAGGACATGCCGTATGAATATATCCGGACAGCCGAGCTGGTTATCGCATATGCCAGAGAAACATTAGGTTATCATTTAAGCAAAAATATTTATGTGACATTAACAGACCACTTGGGATACGCTATAGAGAGAAAGCAGCAGGGCATCGTTGTTGCGAATGAGCTTTCCTGGGAGATGAAGAAATTCTACAATGCAGAATTTCAGGTGGGATTGAAAGCCTTAGATATTGTAAAACAGGAACTAGATGTGGAGCTGCCGGAGGATGAAGCTGGATTTATTGCGATGCATCTGGTAAATGCACAGATGGGCGGTCAGATGAATCAGTCCAGGAACATGCCGGCAATGATAAAGGATATACTCAATATAGTCAGATATACCTTTCAGGTGGAATTGGATGAAAAGAGCCTGTCCTATGAGCGTTTTGTAACGCATTTAAGATTCTTTGTACAGCGGGTAATCAGTCGGGAAGACAGTGAACGTAATGATGAAGAATTTGACCAGTTGATTGCGGATCGTTTCCCACATTCCTACGAATGTGCACAGAAGATAAAGAGTTACATGAAGAAGAAGCTTGATTATGAAGTCTCGGATGTAGAGATTTCCTATCTGGCAGTACACATTCATCGTGTGATTCACAGTATGAATAAGTAAATACCCTTTCGGCAAGGGATTGTTACGTTAAGACGGCAAAACCCAGACGAATAAGACTCATAGGAAGAGTTTTATTTGTTTGGGCTTTTTTAATTTACAGGAAATTGCTTTCCTGTAAATTAAAAAACGCTCCGCGAGGATGCACACTGCGGCGTATAAGGTAGATGTCGCAAGCGACCGCCGCAGGCGCGAGAATGTGCCAAGGCACATTCGTTGTTTTTAACAAAATGAATAAAACACAAGAGTGTTTTAGATAAAAATGAACATGCTATAAAAAATAAAAATGGAGGGATTGTTATGGCAAGTAAGTATGATGGACTGGCAAGAATTATTATCCAGAACGTAGGCGGCAGGGAGAATATCATAAGCCTTGCGCACTGTGTTACCAGACTTCGTTTTAAATTAAAAGACGAGTCCAAGGCTAACACAGAAGTATTAAAAGCAACGGAAGGAATTGTGACAGTAATGAAATCTGGCGGACAGTATCAGATAGTAATCGGAAATCATGTACCGGATGTCTATGATGTGGTTTGTGAACATGCACATTTGGCCGGAAACGGAGCTGTTTCCGAGGATGCAGAAGACGGCGGAGAGAAGATGGGGCTTGGTGCAAGACTCATTGATTTGATTTCCGGTGTATTCCAGCCATTCCTTGGTGTGCTTTGTGCAGCAGGTATTATCAAAGGTCTTTTGGCACTGTGGTCTTTTATCGCAAGTCAGTCAGGAATTGATGTTACCACAAGCGGAGCATATCAGCTCTGGTATTCCATTGGAGACGGATTCTTCTATTTTCTGCCGATTATCTTAGGATATACTGCAGCAAAGAAATTTAAGATGAATGAATTTATCGGAATGGCACTTGGTATATCACTTACCTATCCGGCACTGGTTAATCTGACTTCAGGAGAACTGATAGGTTCCCTGTTTGCAGGAACTTCCTTTGAAATGAATTATTATACAACCTTTTTTGGAATTCCTGTTATTATGCCATCCAGTGGTTATACTTCTTCGGTAGTACCAATTGTTATTGCAGTGGCTTGTGCTGCCTGGCTGGAAAAGAGATTAAAGAAAGTAATTCCGGACGTTATTAAAACATTTATCGTTCCGGTTGTAACTTTGGCAGTAATGGTTCCACTTACCTATCTGGTAATCGGACCGGTATCTACTTTCCTTTGCAACATTATCGGTATTATTTTCGGAGCAATCTATAACCTTCCGGTTGTAGGAGGTCTTGTAGCAGGTATCTTAGTCGGAGCATTCTGGCAGGTACTGGTAATCTTCGGATTACATTGGGGACTTGTTCCACTGGCAATGATTAATTATGGAACTTTAGGATATGACTTCATCCTTTCTCCATATTTCGCAGCATCTTTTGCGCAGTCCATGGTTGTACTGGCTATTGTATTAAAGACGAAAGATAAGCAACTTAGAAATATTGCATTACCGGCGTTTATCTCAGGACTCTTTGGTGTAACAGAGCCATGTATTTATGGTATTACACTTCCAAAGAAAAAACCATTCGTAATTTCCTGTATTGCATCCGCTATTGGTGGTGGAATCATAGGATTTGCCGGAGTTAAAACTTATATGATGGGTGGTCTTGGATTCTTCGGACTTCCGGCATTCATCGATGGTGAGTCAAAGAGCGTTTACAGTTTGATCTGGGTATTAATCGGTATGGCAGTAGCTATGGTAGTTGCGTTCGTAGCAACTTACATTACCTATCATGATGATGCTCCACAGAATGATGAAGCAAAAATAGAAAAGAAAGGCACAAAAACCGCAGCAAACCAGGTAATTGCATCTCCTCTTACCGGAGAAGTAAAAGCCTTGGAAGAAGTAGAAGATGAAGCATTTTCAAGCGGAGCATTAGGTCAGGGTGTTGCTATTCTCCCGTCCGAAGGCAAATTATATGCACCATGTGATGGCGAAGTAGTAACCTTCTTCCCAACCGGTCATGCCATTGGAATAGTATCCGATGGCGGAGCAGAAATCCTGATTCATGTGGGCATGGATACCGTGAAATTAGATGGAGAAGGATTTACACCGAAGGTAGCACAGGGAGCCAAAGTAAAGAAAGGTGACCTTTTATTGGAATTTGATATTGCAAAGATTACAGAAGCAGGATATTCCGTTCTGACTCCGGTTATCATCAGCAACACAGCAGATTACGCAGATGTAGTTCCGACAGATGCAAAGAAAGTTGCAGCGTTGGACACATTGATTACCGTTTTATAAATTAGTTTTCCATAGTTTTTTATACCTAAGGGTGCGGGCTCTGATAAAGGGCTCGTGCTCTATCCAACAAAATCAGAAGCCTTATTGCAGGGCAGAATGAGAAAAGAAAAATATAAAAACAGAAATTATAAATTTTCACAAATAAAAATAATAAGAAGCAGGAGGAAAAAGCAATGAAGACATTTCGTAAAGATTTTCTCTGGGGCGGTGCAACCGCGGCCAATCAGTTTGAGGGAGCATGGGATGTAGATGGAAAAGGAGCATCTGTTTCTGATATGTGTACGAATGGTTCCCATACCGAGCCGAAAAAGGTAACAAGAACCATTCATCCGGAATATCTCTATCCGAGCCACGAAGCAATTGATTTCTATCATCATTACAAAGAGGATATTGCATTATTTGCAGAAATGGGATTTAAAGTATTCCGTTTATCCATTGCATGGACAAGAATTTTTCCGACCGGAATGGAGAATGAGCCAAACGAAGCAGGACTGGCATTCTACGATAAAGTATTTGATGAGTGTTTAAAATATGGCATTGAGCCGCTGGTAACCATTTCCCATTATGAAATGCCATATGCACTGATTGAAAAATACAATGGCTGGGAAGCCAGAGAATGTATTGATTATTTTTTAAATTACTGCAAGGCAATTTTCGAAAGATATCAGGGCAAAGTAAAATACTGGCTGACCTTCAATGAAATCAATGGCGGAACCACACCGCTTGGCAACCTGCTTTCCCTTGGAACTGTAAAAGGCTATGAGGGAAAAATTACAGAGATTCCGGATGACCCGAAGGTTCGTTTCCAGGCATTGCATCATCAGTTTGTTGCCAGCGCAAAAGCAGTAAAATTAGCACATGAAAAATATCCGGAATATCTTATCGGTGATATGAATGTCTTTATGACCAAGTATCCATTTACCTGCAATCCGGAGGATGTATTAGCAACACAGAAGGAAATGCGGATTATGAACTGGTTCTGTTCCGATGTGCAGGTAAGAGGAGAATATCCGGCGTATATGGAGCGGTATTTTGAAGAAAATAATATTCATGTTAAAATGGAACCGGGCGATGAAGAAATTCTGCGGGAAGGCTGTGTGGATTTCTATACCCTCAGCTATTATATGAGCAGTTGTGTATCAAAAGATCCAAATGGCGAGCAGACGGATGGAAACCTGATTGCCGGTCTTAAGAATCCATATCTTAAGGCAAGTGACTGGGGCTGGCAGATTGACCCACAGGGCTTACATTATTCCTTAAATGAAATTTATGACCGTTATCAGATTCCGGTTATGGTAGTAGAAAATGGCCTTGGCGCTTATGACAAATTAGAAGAAGATGGAAGCATTCAGGATGATTACCGTATCGACTATCTGCGGGATCATATCAAAGAGATGAAAGAAGCGGTAAAAGATGGCGTTGACCTGATGGGATATACACCATGGGGCTGCATTGATTTAGTAAGTGCATCCACCGGAGAAATGGCAAAGAGATATGGCTTCATCTATGTAGAAAAATATGATGATGGAACCGGAACTCTTGCAAGAAGAAAGAAAAAATCCTTCGACTGGTATAAAGAAGTAATTGCTTCAAATGGAGAAAACTTATAAAAGAAAGAAGGTATGGACTATGGAAAAGTTTAATGGAAAAAAGGTATTCAGCGGTATTGCAATTGGAAAGGTAAAACTCCTTGTAAAAGCTGAAAATCAGGTGGTAAGAAAGAGAATAGAAGACCCGGCAGCAGAGATTGCCCGCTATGAAGCAGCAAAGCAGACTGCAATTGAACAGCTCCACAAGCTTTACAAGAAAGCATTAAAAGAAGTGGGTGAAGTAAATGCACAGATTTTTGATGTGCATGCCATGATGTTAGAGGATGGAGATTATAATGATTCCGTTCACAATCTTATTGAGAGCCAGAGCGTAAATGCAGAGTATGCGGTAGGTGTTACCGGAGATAACTTTGCAGAAGTATTTGCAAATATGGATGACGAGTATTTCAAAGCCCGTTCCATTGATATGAAGGATATTTCTGAGCGTGTCATCAATGTATTATGTGGAAATGATATGGGAAGCGACCTTGGAGATGAGCCGGTTATTATCGTAGCAAAGGATTTAGCTCCGAGTGAAACCGTACAGATGGATAAAAGTAAGCTGCTGGCATTTGTAACACAGCTGGGCTCTACGAATTCACATACTGCAATTTTAGCAAGAACTATGGGCATCCCGGCACTGATTGGTGTGGAAATCAAGGAAGAGTGGAACGGAAAACAGGCAATTGTGGATGGCTATACCGGAACTCTTATCATTGAACCGGATGAAGCAGCTTTGGCAGAATATAAGAAAAAAGCAGAAGAGGATGCAAAACAGAAGGAATTACTGCTGACTTTAAAAGGAAAAGAAAATGTGACAAAGAGTGGTCAGAAAATCAATCTTTATGCTAACATCGGAAATGTCTCTGACTTAGCGGCAGTACTTAAAAATGATGCCGGTGGAATCGGACTTTTCCGTAGTGAATTTCTTTATCTTGAAAAAGATACCTTCCCAACAGAAGAAGAACAGTTTGTAGCTTATAAGCAGGTCGCAGAGACCATGGCAGGAAAGAAGGTTATTATCCGAACCCTGGATATCGGAGCCGATAAGCAGGTGGACTACTTTAACCTCGACAAAGAAGACAATCCGGCAATGGGATATCGTGCCATCCGGATCTGCCTGACCCAGCCGGAAATTTTTAAGACCCAGCTTCGTGCTTTATTCCGCGCAAGCAATTACGGAAATATTGCAATTATGTATCCGATGATTATTTCGGTAGATGAAGTGCGTAAGATTAAAGCAATTTCAGAAGAAGTGAAAGAAGAACTTACAAAGGAAGGGATTCCTTTTGGGAATGTGGAGCAGGGTATCATGATTGAAACTCCTGCAGCAGCAGTAATGAGTGATGAACTGGCAAAAGAGGTTGATTTCTTCAGTATCGGAACCAACGACCTGACCCAGTATACACTGGCAATTGACCGTCAGAATGCGAAGCTTGACAGCTTCTATAATCCGCATCATGAAGCAGTGCTCCGGCTGATTCAGATGACCGTGGAAAATGCACACAAGGCAGGCATCTGGGCAGGAATATGTGGAGAACTTGGGGCAGATACAACTCTGACCCAGCGTTTCTTAGAGATGGGGGTAGATGAATTATCTGTTTCTCCTGGCTGTGTTCTTCCGGTTCGAAAAGCGATTCGGGATGCAGAATAATGAGCCGTAAACTGATTTTTTTGGATGTAGACGGAACCCTGGTGGATTTCACCATGCACATGCCGGAATCTGCCAGGGAAGCATTAAGCATTGCCAGAAAGCGGGGCCATCTGATTTCGTTATGTACCGGAAGAACTGTAACGAATGTGTATCCATGGCTTTTAGATTTTGGATTTGATGCCATTGTGGCTTCGGCAGGTGCTTATGTGTCTGCAAATGATAAGGTGATTTACCATAGCGTTCTGGCAAATGATAAGGTGCAGGATATGGTAGAGGTGCTGAAGGAGCACGGTGCATGCTTTATGCTGCAGGGAATCAACGGACGTTATGTGGATGAAGAGAATGCAAAGAAAATGAGAGAACGCTGTATGCGGCTTGGACTTGATATTGACGGTGCTCTAAACGGATTGACGCTTGTTGAACATCCGGAACAGATGCCGGCTCTTGAAAGTGGAATGTATTTTGATGCCGATATTCCGGTGGATGTGATGCAGAAGGAAGTCGGAAATTATATCAAGATAACTGGAGCAAGCTTTGGCAAGGATCGTCAGATGTCCGGTGAAATGACGAAGATGGGAGTCAACAAGGCAACCGGAATGCAGCGGCTTATGGATGAGTTAAAGATAGGCAGGGAAGATACCATTGCTTTTGGTGATGGACCAAATGATGTGGAAATGCTGCAATTTGCAGGAACAGGAGTGGCAATGGGAAATGCGATTCCGGCAGTAAAACAGTATGCGGATATGGTTACAGATAAGATTGATGAAGACGGACTGTATCATGCATTCGAACGGCTGCATCTGTTGGGGTAGGATTTGAAGTAAAAACAATTTTCTTATGATAGAAAAAGGCGGCGTGGTTTGTCTCCTAAGTTGACGAACCGCGCCGTTACTTTTACATACACAGGAAAAATCGCATGCCTGCATACAGATTTGGTGAACACCGCAATAAGGTGAGAAATTCGTAAAGCGTGATTCCCATAGTTTACAACGGAAGAAAAGCCGGTTTTCTCTTTTCGAATACAGTAAAATACTGAAAGCCTGCGGCCTTTAAAATATCCGGTACTTTTGCAAAATCAAATGCAACATGCTCCGGTTTGTGGGCATCGGCACCGATGGTAATGATTTCACCGCCTAGTTCGTGATAACGTTTTATAATATCTTCTGTTGGATTCGGATGTCCCAGACCATATTTGAAACCACCGGTATTGATTTCAATTCCTTTTCCCATATCAATGAGCTTTTCTAAAATCGCATCAATGACATCGGCATATTTCTGATAAGAATATTTAAGGTTCCGGTTTGGACCGTAGCGTACCACATAATCGATATGTCCATATACATCAAAATTATCAAATACCGCAAGATTTTCCAGGATAGATTCAAAATATTCCTGGTAAGCCTGCTGTTCGGTTTTTCCTTCAAAAAAGCGGGAGTAGTAAGGGTCTTTGCCGTGGATTACATGGGAAGAGCCGATGACAAAATCAAAGTCATATCGGCTTATCAGTTTCTGATGTTTTGCAGCAAGATGAGGCTGCAATCCAAGCTCAATGCCGGTCAGCACTTTTATTTTATCTTTGTATTGCTGTCCCAGCTTCTGGATAGTTGGGAAGTAGACCGGAGTGTCTAAGATAAATTCCGGTTCATCCTCCGGATGTTCTTTTGGATAATCATAATCCATATGGTCGGTAATGCAGATCCCACCAAGTCCCAGTTCAATAGATGCTTCAATCATGGATTCCGGTGAGGCCTCACTGTCTGTAGAAAAAGCGGTGTGCATATGTGTGTCCCAAAGCATAGTGTACTCCTTTCTGTGGGGTGTATGGCGGGTAAGGTTGTGCAGGTGGGTGAGAGGAAAGAGGTTTCTTCCTGAAAGCATTGGAACGGTTATGATGTGAGAATACGCAGCACTTCACGGGCAGTATTTTTTTTTGAAATTAAGCTGTCTTTCCGGTTGCTTTGACCGGATACTGCTTTTGTCTGCCGGCAGCGGATACCATACTTTGTCTGAAGGGACTCTAAGAATTCCTGTCAGGATATTTGATTTGCGGCAACCGGCACAAATTCATATCCATATTCAGATTGTGCCTCGCTGATACATCCATGTACCAGCGTTGCCGGGTTGCAAAGGGAATTCTAAGAGTCCCTAACAGACGCTGTTCACGGTATCCGCACGCCGGCAGACAAAATGCAGTATACTGTCAAACATTGGAAAGACTGCTTATTATAAAAGAAAGAAAAATACTGCCGGTAGAAGTGCCGGATTCTTGCATACAAGCGTCCCGGTGCTTTTGGGAAGAAACTTCTAAGTCTCATTCCCTACATATTGCACAAACCTTACCCGGTGTTTACACATTTCTACTAAGAAAAATGTTACATTTTCACAAGTATAGTAAAATCTTTGTATATAATACACAGAATACTATAATAGAAATTTGACAATCTGTCAAAAGACAGTATGAAAAATGGAAAAGCTATTGTAACATTTGTTTGAAAATGAGAAAGAAGAAATAAAAATAGTGAAAAAATTAACAAAGTGATGGGAACTACTTGAACTTTCGACAAAAATTGGTTAGAATAATACCAGATTGGGTACAATCCCAAATAAAGATATTTTATATTAAATTTCTAGGAGGAATTAATAATGGCAGTAAGAGTAGCAATTAATGGATTCGGCCGTATTGGTCGTCTGGCATTCAGACAGATGTTTGGTGCTGAAGGATACGAAGTAGTAGCAATCAACGATTTAACAAGCCCTAAAATGTTAGCACACTTGTTAAAATATGATTCTTCTCAGGGTAAATATGAGCATGCTGATGAAGTATCCTGCACAGATGATTCTATCATCGTATGTGGAAAAGAAATCAAAATCTATGCATTCCCAGATGCAAACAACTGCCCATGGGGTGAATTAAAAGTTGACGTTGTATTAGAGTGTTCAGGTTTCTATACAAGCAAAGAAAAAGCACAGGCACACATCAATGCAGGTGCTCGTAAAGTTGTTATTTCTGCTCCAGCAGGTAATGACCTTCCTACAATCGTATACAACACAAACCATGAGACATTAAAAGCATCTGATACAATCATTTCAGCAGCTTCTTGTACAACAAACTGCTTAGCACCTATGGCTGATGCATTAAATAAATATGCTCCAATCCAGTCTGGTATCATGGTAACAATCCATGCTTACACAGGTGATCAGATGACTCTTGATGGACCACAGAGAAAAGGTGATTTAAGAAGATCTCGTGCAGCAGCAGTTAACATCGTTCCAAACAGCACTGGTGCAGCAAAAGCTATCGGACTTGTTATCCCAGAACTGAACGGAAAATTAATCGGATCTGCTCAGCGTGTTCCAACCCCTACAGGATCTACAACAATCTTAACAGCAGTTGTTAAGAAAGCTGGCGTTACAAAAGAAGATATCAATGCAGCTATGAAAGCAGCAGCTAACGAGTCCTTCGGATACAATGAAGACGAAATCGTATCTTCTGATATCGTTGGAATGAGATTCGGTTCTCTGTTCGATGCAACACAGACCATGGTTAACCAGGTATCTGATGATCTGTACGAAGTACAGGTTGTTTCTTGGTATGATAACGAGAACAGCTACACATCTCAGATGGTTCGTACAATCAAATACTTCAGCGAGTTAGCATAATTTACGAGAGAAACCCGCAAAGCGTGTTTCCCATAGTTTAACGAACAATCACTGCACGGTAGACTACCTTTTTTTAGCGACAGGCTGCCAGAGTGCAGATAAGACTCAGGAAAAGGGTCCGGTCTTTTAGGACCGGGCTCTTTCTTACTATTAGAAATAAAAATTAAAGGAGACTACTTAATATGTCATTAAATAAAAAATCTATAGATGATATTAATGTAAAAGGACTTCGCGTTCTTTGCAGATGTGATTTCAACGTACCATTAAAAGAAGGAAAGATTACAGACGAGAACCGTCTGGTTGCAGCACTTCCTACAATCAAGAAATTGATCGCTGATGGTGGAAAGGTTATCCTTTGCTCCCATTTAGGAAAAGTAAAAACAGAAGAAGACAAACAGACCAAAACTCTTGCACCAGTAGCAGCAAGACTTACAGAGTTATTAGGACAGGAAGTTAAATTCGTTGTTGACCCTGAAGTTGTTGGTGAGAACGTAAGAGCAGCAGTAGCAGCTATGAACGATGGCGATGTTATCTTACTTGAGAATACACGTTTCAGACCAGAAGAGACAAAGAACGGAGAAGCTTTCTCTAAAGACCTTGCTTCTATCTGTGATGTATTTGTAAATGATGCATTCGGAACAGCTCATAGAGCACATTGTTCTAACGTAGGTGTTGCACAGTTAGTTGACACTGCAGTAGTTGGATACTTAATGCAGAAAGAAATCGACTTCCTTGGAAATGCAGTAGAGAATCCGGTAAGACCATTCGTTGCAATCCTTGGTGGTGCAAAAGTTGCTGATAAATTAAATGTAATCAACAACTTACTTGAGAAATGTGATACCTTAATCATCGGTGGTGGTATGGCTTACACATTCTTAAAAGCAAAAGGATATGAAATCGGAATCTCTTTAGTAGATGATACTAAGATCGATTATTGTAAAGAAATGATGGCAAAGGCAGAGAAACTTGGAAAGAAACTTCTTCTTCCGGTAGATGCTGTAACGATCAAAGATTTCCCAAATCCTATCGATGCTCCAGTTGAAGTAGAAACTTATGATGCAGACAAGATGCCGGCAGACAGAGAAGGCTGTGATATCGGACCTAAGACACAGACACTTTTCGCAGATGCTGTTAAGACTGCTAAGACTGTTGTTTGGAACGGACCTATGGGTGTATTCGAGAACCCAACTCTTGCAGCAGGTACTATCGCTGTAGCAAAAGCTTTAGCTGATACAGATGCAACAACTATCATCGGTGGTGGAGATTCTGCAGCAGCAGTTAACCAGCTTGGATTCGGTGACAAGATGAGCCATATCTCAACAGGTGGTGGAGCATCCTTAGAGTTCTTAGAGGGTAAAGAGCTTCCAGGCGTTGCAGCAGCAAACGATAAATAAGTAATCAAAGCACATGCCTGTATGCAGGCAAAAGCTTATATATTTAAGAAAGAAGGACATTTTAAAATGGCAAGAAAAAAAATTATTGCCGGCAACTGGAAAATGAACAAAACTCCTAGCGAGGCAGTTGCACTGGTAAATGAATTAAAACCATTAGTAGCAAACGAAGACGTAGATGTAGTATTCTGCGTACCAGCAATTGATATTATTCCAGCAATGGAAGCAGCAAAAGGTTCTAACATCTGCATCGGTGCAGAGAACATGTATTTTGAAGAGAGCGGAGCATACACAGGAGAAATCTCTCCGGCAATGCTTACAGACGCTGGCGTAAAATACGTTGTATTAGGACATTCTGAGAGAAGAGAATACTTCGCAGAGACAGATGAGACTGTAAATAAGAAAGTATTAAAAGCTTTCGAACATGGTATTACACCAATCATCTGCTGTGGAGAGACTTTGACACAGAGAAAACAGGGTATCTACCTTGACTGGATCCGTATGCAGATTAAGATTGCATTCCAGAACGTAACAGCAGAGCAGGCTGCAACAGCAGTTATTGCTTACGAGCCAATCTGGGCAATCGGAACCGGTGAAACAGCTACTTCTGATCAGGCAGAAGAAGTTTGTGGCGCAATCCGTGCCTGCATCCGTGAAGTATATGATGAAGCAACAGCTGAGTCTATCCGTATCCAGTACGGTGGATCTGTAAATGCAGGAAATGCAGCAGAGCTGTTCGCAAAAGCTGATATCGATGGTGGTCTGGTAGGAGGAGCTTCCTTAAAGGCTGACTTCGGAAAGATTGTAAATTACAATAAATAAGCTTTTCGGAAAATAGAATATTTTCATAAGAAACGTCACGAAATGCATTATGGCATTGGTAAAATTTACCGGTGAAATGCATTTGGTGGCGTTTTTTTGTTCCCCGAAAAGAACAAACCAGAACCGATTCACCTATTGACATAGTAGGCGAATGGGTATATGATGCGAATGAACCAGAAAAGGAGGAATGTAGAGCATGATTTCAACCAAAGGAAGGTATGCATTAAAGGTCATGGTCGAGCTGGCGGAGCATGATGCGGAAGAATATATTCCGTTAAAAGGAATTGCCGAGAAACTGAATATTTCCCAGAAATATTTAGAGAGTATTTCGACCATTCTTTCCAAGGGACATATGATAGAAGGAGTCAGCGGCAAGAAGGGCGGTTATCGTCTGAAGCGGAAACCGGAAGAATACAGGGTTGGTGATATCCTGCGGCTGACAGAAGGAACGCTTGCACCGGTATCCTGCTTAAGAGAAGACCAGGAGCCATGTGAAAAATCAGATTCCTGCTGTACACTTCCAATCTGGAAGGGACTGGCAGATTTGATAGATAAATATTTTGATGAAATGACGCTGGCGGATGTTCTGCAGTCGAAGCAGGAAGCGGAGAAGAAAGCAGCGAAGAAGAAACAATAGATGCAGGAGGAAGAAAAATGAGCAAAGAATTACTTTTAGAGGTTAAAAATCTGAACGTCAGTGTAGAAGAAAAACATATTTTACATGACGTAAATCTTGAAATAGGAAGACATGAGACACATGTACTGATGGGACCAAACGGAACCGGTAAATCCACACTGGGTTATACATTGGTTGGTAACCCACGTTATCAGGTAGAGAGCGGAGAAATCTTTTTCCAGGGAAAAAATATTACCGGAGAGCCGGTGAATGAACGCGCAAAGAGCGGCATGTTCTTATCTTTCCAGAACCCACTGGAAGTACCGGGCGTTACCTTAAGTTCCTTTATCCGTAGTGCATTGGAACAGAAGACTGGAAAGAGAGTCCGTTTCTATGATTTTAAGAAAGAACTGGCAGAGAAAATGGAACTTTTACAGATGGATCCATCTTATGCAGAACGTGATTTGAATGTAGGATTTTCCGGCGGCGAAAAAAAGAAAGCTGAAATTTTACAGATGTTGATGTTAAAACCGGAGCTTGCGATTTTGGATGAAACCGATTCCGGGCTGGATGTAGATGCGGTAAGAACCGTATCAAAAGGAATCGAAGAATACCAGAAGAGCAGTAAGGGAAGCCTTTTGATTATTACACACAGCACCAAGATTTTAGAGGCATTACACGTAGATTACACACACATCATGGTGGAAGGACATATTGTTAAGACGGCAGATGCTTCCCTGATTGATGAAGTAAACGAGAATGGTTTTGCAAAATACGAGTAAGGAGTGTAAGGAATGGAAGAGAAAAGCTATGTAGAAGATATCGACAGAAGCATATATGATATCCGGGATGATGAGAAGGATGCTTATAAGCTGAAAGAAGGTCTTACTCCTGAAATCGTAGAGCAGATATCAAAAGAGAAAAATGACCCTGTCTGGATGCAGAATTTCCGTTTACAGTCTTTACAGATTTACAATGAAATGGAAGTGCCAGACTGGGGACCATCGATTGAAGGACTGGACATGGACCATATCGTAACCTATGTCCGCCCAAACACAAAGATGAAGGGAAAATGGTCTGAGGTGCCAAAGGACATTAAAGATACCTTTGAACGTCTTGGAATTCCACAGGCAGAGAGAAAGTCACTGGCAGGTGTTGGCGCACAGTATGATTCCGAACTGGTTTATCATAATGTAAGAGAAGAAGTTGCCGCACAGGGCGTTATTTATACGGATTTGGAAAGTGCAATGCATGGCGAATATGCAGATATGATACAGAAGCACTTTATGAAGCTGGTAAAACCAAATGACCACAAATTTGCAGCACTGCACGGTGCAGTCTGGTCCGGCGGTTCTTTCGTTTATGTGCCAAAGGGTGTGGACGTAGAGATTCCGCTGCAGTCCTATTTCAGACTGAATGCCAAAGGTGCCGGGCAGTTTGAACACACACTGATTATCGTAGATGAGGGAGCATCGCTTCATTTCATCGAAGGATGTTCTGCACCAAAATATAATGTGGCCAATCTGCATGCAGGATGCGTGGAATTGTATGTTGGCAAGAATGCAAAACTTCGTTATTCCACCATCGAGAACTGGTCAAAGAATATGTATAACTTAAATACCAAGCGGGCACTGGTAGAAGAGGGCGGAACCATTGAATGGGTATCCGGTTCCTTCGGTTCCCATGTATCTTATCTGTATCCGATGAGCGTCTTAAAAGGAAAGGGCGCCCGCATGGAATTTACCGGTGTAACTTTTGCAGGAAAAGGACAGAACCTTGATACCGGAGCCAAAGTGGTACACTGCGCACCGGACACCAGCTCCTATATGAATACCCGTTCCATTTCCAAGGATGGTGGTATCAGTACTTTCCGTAGTTCCGTTGTGGTAACGAAGGAAGCGAAAGGCACGAAGTCAGCAGTATCCTGTCAGTCTCTGATGTTAGATTCTGAGTCCCGTTCCGATACCATTCCGGCAATGGACATCCGTACCAAGGATGCTAATGTGGGACATGAAGCCCAGATTGGAAGCATCAGTGATGAAGCAATTTTTTATCTGATGTCAAGAGGCATGAGCGAAGAGGACGCAAGAGCCTGCATCGTCAGCGGATTTGCGGATAATGTTTCCAAGGAACTGCCTTTAGAGTACGCACTGGAAATGAACAATTTGATTCGCCTTGAGATGAAGGGCAGCATAGGATAGCAGAAGGGATGTGGAAAGAGCATGGAACAAAATGTAAGTATGAAAATCAATGAATTGCCTTCTCCTACCTGGAACTGGCTGAAGGTAAATGAAACTCCGATAAAATGGAGCAATAAGATAGAACCCTGTGAGATTGCAGCAGAGGGAGATGCAGTAGCTACTGAAACAGAGCAGCTTTTGGACATTGAAACCGGTGCCGGAAGAGAAGCAGATGCAATCTTTGCAACAGAAAATACTGCAAAATATCAGATTCTTGCAGATAATGCAGGACAGGATAAAACCGTAAGACTGCACATTTCCGGTAAAAAAGATGCACATACGGCAGGCTGTGTAGAGATAGTTGCAAAAGAAAACAGTACACTTACTGTTGTGATGGACAGCCGTGTGGCTCCGGATGCCACAAAAGAGGAAGAAAGTACCGCAGAAGCATCTCTGGCAGTCCGTGTCAGAATGAAAGTCGAGAGCGGTGCATCTGTAAGATTAGTTCAGGTTCAGATGCCGCAGGAGCATGAGACGTTATTAAGTGATATAGGCGGCAATTTAATTGGCGAAGGAGCAAAGGTAGAATATATCCAGTTGTTCCTTGGAAAAGGGAATCTCTATTCCGGATGCCGCATGGATTTGAATGGAAAAGAAAGTAATTTTGCCACAGAGACCGGATATCTTGGTCAGGCACAGCAGATTTTAGACTATAATATGGTAGCCAATCATTTCGGCGAGAAAACCATGAGCTATATCAATTCTGACGGAGCTCTTCGCGGACAGGCACATAAGGTTTTCCGCGGAACCATTGATTTCAAACGTGGTTCCTCCGGCGCAGAAGGGCAGGAAGAGGAAAGCGTACTTCTGCTGGGTGATGATGTGGAAAATAAGACCATTCCGCTGATTTTATGTGCACAGGAAGACGTAAAAGGAAATCACGGAGCAACCATTGGAGAATTAGATGAAGATACCATGTTCTATTTTGGAGCAAGAGGTATTGATAAGGAAGCTGCAGAACGTATTGTGACAGGTGCAAAATTGGAGCATATCTGTGATTTGATGAAGGATGAAGCAGCAGAAAAAATTGCGAAGGAAGCGCTGGAAGAGGTGATTTAGGATGTACGATTTTAAGAAGGATTTTCCTCTTTTTAAAGACCGGGATGTCATCTATCTTGACAATGCGGCAACCGCACAGAAGCCGGCATGCGTCATTGAAGCGGAAAAGGAATTTTATGAAAAACATAATGCCAATCCGCTGCGTGGATTCTATCCTTTGAGCCTGGAAGCAACCGATGCCTATGAGGCAGCGAGAAAAACAGTTCAGCAGTTTATCCATGCTGCATCTGAGACAGAAATTATATTTACCAGAAATACCACAGAGAGCCTGAATTTAGTAGCGTACAGCTATGGCTTAAATAATCTTTGTCCGGAGGACGAAATTGTGGTTTCCATTATGGAACATCACAGCAATATGCTGCCGTGGCAGATGGTGGCAAGACAGACCGGCGCAAAGCTTATTTATCTGGAATGTGAAAAGGACGGTAGTTTAAGCGAAGCAAAGCTAGACGAAGCTTTCTCCGATAAAACAAGACTAGTGGCAATCACACAAGTATCCAATGTGCTGGGACGTCCGACTCCGGTAGAGGAAATTGTGCGAAGAGCAAGAAAGAGCAATGCAGTAGTCGTGTTGGATGCAGCCCAGAGCTCCCCACATATGCCGATTGATGTGCAGAAGCTGGATGTGGATTTTCTGGCATTTTCCGGTCACAAGTTAATGGGACCGATGGGAATTGGTGTCTTATATGGAAAGAAAAAACTTTTAAAGGCAATGCCACCATTCCTTACCGGCGGAGAAATGATAGATTCTGTAACAAGAGACGGTGCAAAATATGCAGAGCTTCCTCACAAGTTTGAGGCAGGAACCGTCAATGCAGCAGGCGCAGTGGGACTGGCTGCCGCCATTGATTATATTAACAAAATCGGTTTTGAAACCATGCAGGAGCGTGAACTTACACTTACGAAAAGAGCCTTAGAAGGACTGAAAGCAATTCCGAAGGTTCATGTGCTGGGTTCGGAACTGGCAGAAGAGCATACCGGAATCCTGACATTTACCATTGAAGACGTGCATCCGCATGATGTCAGTGCGGTATTGGAATCTGACGGTGTTGCTGTCCGGGCAGGACATCATTGTGCACAGCCGCTGTTAGAGTATCTGGGCGTCCGCTCTGCTACAAGAGCAAGCCTGATGTTCTACAATACAGAAGAAGAAGTCGATGCGCTGGTGAAAAGCGTAGCAGGAGTCAGAAGGAGAATGGGATATGGAGAGTAGAAGTTTTTATAATGAAATCCTTACCGAACACAATATTCACCCGGAGTTCAAGCATGACCTTCCGGATGCCGATCTGGTATTAGAGGGCGTGAATCCAAACTGCGGGGATGACATTTTTTTAAAATTAAAATTAGATGGTGATGAAATCGTAGACGGTGCATTTGTAGGAGATGGCTGTGCTATTTCCCAGGCATCTGCCGATATTATGCTGGGCATGATTGTTGGAAAGAAGAAAGAGGAAGCACTGCATTTAGGAGAATTATTCTTAAAAATGATAAAAGGAGAAGCTTCGGATGAAGAGATTGACGAGCTGGAAGAAGCTTCGGCATTAAAGGATATTTCCCATATGCCGGCAAGAGTAAAGTGCGCCGTATTAGGCTGGCATACCTTAGAAGAAATGTTAAATGATGAGGTTTGATATAAAAGAATACGCTTGCAAAATAAGGATTGTTAGAAAAAGAAAGATAGTGTATAATGTTATCGGCAATAAAGCAGGACACAAGAGACGAAAGAGGAGTTGAGCGAGGATACCGATTTGAGAAGAAAAGCTTTGCAGATGGCAGGGATAGGAATATTGTTGTTTGGAATGGTTTGCAGTGGATGTGACAGGAAAGCGCAGGTAAATGCAGAACCGGAAAGCAGCGAGAAAATAGAATATGCAGTGACGGAAACAGAAGAAGTCTCTACAGAGACGAAGAAGCTGGTGATAGAAGATTTGGATGATGCATACGAAGCACTGCTGGATTCCTGCAGCAAAGAATTTATCGGGGATTATCGGATTGACGAAAGTTTCTTAAACTGGGTTTATGCCAATTACGGAAAAGAAGCAGTATTAAATATTGCACAGGAGTCTCAGGAAGACCAGAATGTAAATGTCTGGTATGAAGAGACCGGAAATTCCATACATGTGCTGTGGCTTCTTTATTGTCAGGACACTGGCATGAATGAAGAGGATTTGCAGCAGGTTTACTGGAAGGCATGCGGCTCTGAGGATGAGATTGTGCTGGATTTTACCGGCGATATTAATTTTGCAGAAGGCTGGGGCACAACGGAACACATGGATGGACAGCCAAATGGAATCAATGACTGCTTTTCCAAAGATTTATTGCAGGAAATGAATAATGCAGACATTATGATGATAAACAATGAGTTCACCTACAGTACAAGAGGGGAACCTTTAGCCGGCAAGGATTATACTTTCCGGGCAGATCCAAAGCGTGTCGCATTATTGGAAACATTTGGAACAGATATTGTCAGTCTTGCCAATAATCATGTCTATGACTATGGCGAAGCTGCATTGATTGATACCATAGATACACTGGAAGAAGCAGGAATTCCGTATGTAGGAGCAGGAAAAGATTTAAAGGATGCCATGTGTCCGGTATATTTTGTGGCAAATGGAAAGAAAATAGCAATTGTATCAGCTACACAGATTGAACGCTCTTTAAATTATACGAAGGAAGCAACTGAGACGACACCGGGCGTGTTAAAGACCTTAAATCCGGACAAGTTTCTGAAAGTAATAGAAGAAGCAAGAGACAACAGCGATTATGTGATTGCTTTTGTACACTGGGGAACAGAAGGAAATAACTATTTTGGTTCCGACCAGGTGGCTCTTGCAAAACAGTTTGTGGAAGCCGGTGTGGATGTTATTATCGGCGGACATACCCATTGCCTGCAGGGCATGGAATATATGGATGGCGTGCCGATTATCTATAGCCTTGGCAATTTCTGGTTTTCGGCTTCAACATTAGATACCGGTTTATCCCAGGTAATCATCCGGGATGACGGAACTATTGATTTCCGGTTTCTGCCGTGTATACAGAAGAATTACAAGACCTCACTGGTGACAGATGAAAGTGAGAAAAGACGTATTTTTGATTTTATGGAATCCCTTTCCGTGGGAATTACCATAGATGATGATGGTTATGTGACAGCAACGGAGTAATCCGTTTCAATAGAAGATTTTAAAGAAAAGAGGAAAAAACATGAGTAAAAAACCAACCGTATTGATGATTTTAGATGGTTTTGGTCTGAATGACAAAACTGAGGGTAATGCAGTAGCCCAGGCAAACAAGCCAAACATTGATGCACTGATGAAAGATTATCCATGTGTAAAAGGAAATGCCAGCGGACTTGCCGTAGGACTTCCGGACGGACAGATGGGTAACTCCGAAGTAGGACATATGAACATGGGTGCAGGAAGAATTGTATACCAGGAATTAACCAGAATTACCAAAGAAATCGAAGATGGAGATTTCTTTAAAAACGAAGCATTGCTTGCCGGCATGAAAAATGTAAAAGACAACGGTTCTGCACTTCATTTATATGGATTATTATCCGTTGGTGGAGTTCACAGCCACATTACACATTTATTCGGACTTCTGGAAATGGCAAAAAAAGAAGGCTTAGACAAAGTATATGTACACTGCTTCTTAGACGGCCGTGATACCGCACCTACTTCCGGAAAAGGATTTATCGAAGAGCTAGAAGCAAAAATGAAAGAAATCGGTGTTGGTGAAATTGCAACCATCAACGGACGTTACTATGCAATGGACCGTGACAACCGTTGGGATCGTGTAGAAAAAGCATATAAAGCAATTACAGAAGGTGTTGGCGAGACAGCAGACAGCGCTGTTGCAGCAATTGATGCATCTTATGCAAAAGATGTAACAGACGAGTTCGTAGTTCCGACTGTAATTATGAAAAATGGTGCTCCAACTGCAACCGTACAGGATAACGATACCATTATCTTCTTTAACTTCCGTCCTGACCGTGCAAGAGAGATTACCAGAGCATTCTGTGCAGATGAGTTCGACGGATTTGACAGAGGCACAAGAAAGAACGTAACTTATGTATGTTTCACAGAATACGATGGAACCATTCCGAACAAAACCGTTGCATTCCACAAGGTAGAACTTACCAATACATTTGGACAGTTTCTTGCAGACAATGGCAAGACGCAGGCAAGAATCGCTGAGACTGAGAAATATGCTCATGTAACCTTCTTCTTCAACGGCGGTGTAGAGGAGCCAAACAAAGGCGAAGAAAGAATTCTGGTAAAATCTCCAAAGGTAGCAACCTATGATTTGAAACCGGAAATGAGTGCATACGAAGTATGTGATAAATTAGTAGATGCCATCAAATCTGAAAAATATGATGTAATCGTAATCAACTTTGCTAACCCGGATATGGTTGGACATACCGGAGTTCAGGCTGCAGCAATCAAGGCAGTAGAAGCAGTTGATGAGTGCGTAGGCAAAGCTGTTGCAGCATTAAAAGAGGTTGACGGACAGATGTTCATCTGCGCAGACCACGGAAATGCAGAGCAGTTAATCGATTATGAAACAGGCGAACCATTTACAGCACATACTACCAATCCGGTACCATTCATTCTGGTAAATGCAGACCCTGCATACGGTTTAAGAGAGGGTGGATGTCTTGCAGATATCGCTCCTACATTAATCGAGCTGATGGGAATGGAACAGCCAAAAGAAATGACAGGGAAATCTTTGTTAATCAAAAAATAAGACCGTAAGGGCGAAATGCAAACTACGAGAAACACGCTTTACGAGTTTCTCGAGTTATCGCGGTGCTCGTCAAATCTACATGCAATTTATCTCGCTGCTCGCGTAAATAAAAAGATTCTGTATCTCAAGTGTAAGGTACAGAATCTTTTGCTATAGATAAGTATTTTCCAGCACATATATTAATGATACTTATAAATAGAAAATATTAGACAAAAAAACTAATAAATTTCGCTCATTTTTCTATATGGGGCAAAAGGCGCACTTCGCCCAAATTCATTGACTTTCTAAAAGGCACTGTATTATAATTTTCCAGTAGTGTTTTTTATCATAACAAAAATTTGCGAAAGCATAAAATGGAGGACAAAAGCAGTATGCAGGAATTTAAACCATTTAAAGAAGGAAAAGTAAGAGAAGTATATGATAATGGAGAAAGCCTTATCATTGTTGCAACAGACAGAATTTCAGCGTTTGACCATATTTTAAAGAATAAGGTTACCAATAAGGGCGCAATTCTGACACAGATGTCCAGATTCTGGTTCGATTTTACAAAGGATATCGTGCCAAACCATATGCTTTCCGTTGATGTAAAAGATATGCCGGAATTTTTCCAGAATGAGAAATATGATGGCAACAGCATGATGTGCAAGAAACTGAAAATGATTCCAATCGAATGTATTGTTCGTGGATATATTACCGGAAGTGGCTGGGCAAGCTACAAAGAGAACGGAACCGTCTGCGGAATCAAATTACCGGAAGGACTTGTAGAATCCGATAAATTACCTGAGCCGATTTACACACCAAGTACCAAAGCTGAGATTGGTGACCATGACGAGAATATTTCTTTTGAACAGAGTATTGACGTATTAGAGAAAGCATTCCCGGGCAAGGGTGCTGAGTACGCAGAAAAGATTAAAGAATATACCATCGCACTTTACAAGAAATGTGCAGAATACGCATTAAGCAAAGGAATCATCATTGCAGATACCAAGTTTGAATTTGGTCTCGATGAGAATGGAAATGTAGTTTTAGGTGATGAGATGCTGACACCGGACAGCTCCCGTTTCTGGCCATTAGAAGGATATAAACCGGGACAGGGACAGCCTTCTTATGACAAACAGTTTGTAAGAGACTGGTTAAAAGCAAATCCAGACAGTGATTATCTCCTTCCGGATGAAGTAATTAAGAAGACAATTGAGAAATACGAAGAAGCATTTGAATTACTGACCGGTAAGAAATTTGCTTAAAAATATAGTCAGGAGAACCCTATGAATAACAATGAATTAAAGGAAAGCCCATGGGACGGACTGCATGAAGAATGTGGCGTCTTCGGCATGTATGATTTTGACGGAAATGATGTGGCTTCCAGTATTTATTATGGTCTGTTTGCATTACAGCATAGAGGACAGGAGAGCTGTGGTATTGCAGTAAGTGAGACAAACGGACCAAAGGGAAAAGTTACTTCCTATAAAGATATGGGACTGGTAAACGAAGTATTTACCGGAAAACAGTTAGAAGCAATGAAGGGTGATATCGGAGTCGGTCATGTCCGCTATTCCACTGCAGGTTCTTCCACCCGTGAGAATGCACAGCCGCTGGTATTGAATTATGTAAAAGGTACGCTGGCATTGGCACACAACGGAAACCTCATCAATGCAAAGGAGCTTCGCAAAGATTTGGAATATACCGGAGCAATTTTCCAGACCACCATTGATTCTGAGGTAATTGCTTACCACATTGCAAGAGAGCGTCTGAATTCCAAGACAGCCGAGGAAGCAGTACGCAGAGCCTGCCAGAAGTTAAAAGGAGCTTATGCTCTGGTTGTAGCCAGCCCTCGTAAGCTGATTGGCGCAAGAGACCCATATGGCTTCAAACCCCTTGTGATCGGAAAACGTGACAATGCTTATATCATTACTTCTGAGACCTGTGCCTTGGAGACCATTGATGCAGAGTATGTCAGAGACGTATTGCCGGGAGAAGTGGTAACAATTTCACCAGAAGGCGGCATTCAGTCTGATATGACTATGTGTCTTCCAAAAGAACAGGAAGCACGTTGTATTTTTGAATACATATATTTTGCGAGACCGGACAGCCATATTGACGGGGTCAGCGTTTATGCATCCCGTATCCAGGCAGGACGTTTCCTTGCAATGGATTCACCGGTAGATGCAGACCTGGTAGTAGGAGTACCGGAGTCCGGAAATGCAGCAGCTCAGGGTTATGCCCTGCAGTCCGGAATTCCATATGGAACTGCTTTTGTAAAAAATGGTTATGTGGGACGAACCTTCATCAAACCAAAGCAGAGCAGCAGAGAATCCAGCGTAAGAGTAAAATTAAATGTACTGGAAGAATCAGTCCGTGGCAAGCGTATCATTATGATTGACGATTCCATCGTGCGTGGAACCACATCTGACCGTATTGTAAATATGTTAAAAGAAGCCGGTGCCACAGAAGTGCATGTAAGAATCAGTTCCCCGCCATTCTTATGGCCATGTTACTTTGGAACCGATATTCCGGAGCGGGAACAGTTGATTGCCTATAACAGAACCATCGAAGATATCCGGAAGATAATCGGTGCAGATTCTTTGGGATACTTAAAGATAGAGCGTCTGGAGCAGCTGGTAGGAGGACTTCCAATCTGTAAAGGATGCTTTACCGGAAAATATCCGATGGAGCCGCCAAAAGAGGATATTCGTGGTGACTATGAGCGATAAAGCAGACTGACACAGCGGCTAATCCTTATAACCGTACCGGCTGTCATGCTTGCATGAACCAGCCGGTATGGTTGTAAGGATTGTACGGTGCACGAAGGTGCAACGGACAACGAGGAAGCGAAGCTTCCGAGTGGAGCGAAACTTTTGAGTGGAGCTGAGTCTGCAATTATGAATATAAAAAATAAAAAGGAGCACACATATGAGTACCGATAGATATAACAGCCCATTATCAGAGCGTTATGCCAGCAAAGAAATGCAGTACATCTTTTCCCCGGATATGAAATTCCGTACCTGGAGAAGACTTTGGATTGCACTGGCAGAAACCGAGAAAGAACTTGGACTTGATATTACACAGGAACAGATTGACGAATTAAAGGCACACAAGGATGACATCAACTATGATGTGGCAAAGGCAAGAGAAAAAGAAGTCCGTCATGATGTTATGTCCCATGTATATGCTTACGGCGTACAGTGTCCGAAAGCAAAAGGAATCATCCATTTAGGAGCAACCTCCTGCTACGTTGGAGATAATACCGATATCATCATTATGTCAGAGGCATTAAAACTGGTTCGTAAGAAATTAGTAAATGTCATTGCAGAACTGGCAAAATTTGCAGATAAATATAAGAATCAGCCGACACTGGCATTTACCCATTTCCAGCCGGCACAGCCAACTACCGTTGGAAAACGTGCAACACTGTGGTGCCAGGAATTTATTATGGATTTGGAAGACTTAGATTATGTATTAGGCAGCCTGAAACTTTTAGGTTCCAAGGGAACCACAGGAACACAGGCAAGCTTTCAGGAGCTTTTTGACGGAGATCAGGAAACCATCGATAAGATTGATCCGATGATTGCACAGAAAATGGGCTTCAAGGAGTGCTATGCAGTATCCGGACAGACCTATTCCAGAAAAGTAGATACCAGAGTTGCCAACATTTTAGCAGGCATCGCAGCAAGTGCACATAAGATGTCCAATGACATCCGTCTTTTGCAGCATCTGAAAGAAGTGGAAGAACCGTTTGAGAAGAGCCAGATTGGTTCCTCTGCAATGGCATATAAGAGAAATCCAATGCGTAGTGAACGTATTGCATCCCTTTCCCGCTATGTCATGATTGATGCATTAAACCCGGCAATTACATCCGCAACCCAGTGGTTTGAGAGAACTCTTGATGACTCTGCAAACAAGCGTCTTTCCATTCCGGAAGGCTTCCTTGCAATCGACGGAATCTTAGACCTTTGCTTAAATGTAGTAGACGGACTTGTTGTATATGAAAAAGTTATTTACAAACATATGATGAGCGAGCTTCCGTTTATGGCAACCGAAAATATTATGATGGATGCTGTAAAAGCTGGTGGTGACCGTCAGGAATTACATGAGAAGATTCGTGTACTTTCCATGGAAGCAGGCAAAAATGTAAAACAGGAGGGTAAAGAGAACAACCTTCTTGAGCTGATTGCAGCAGAACCTGCATTCCATACAACCTTAGAAGAACTGAAGCAGAATATGGACCCTGCAAAATATGTAGGAAGAGCACCAATTCAGGTAGATGCCTTCTTAAAGAATGTGGTACAGCCGATTTTGGATGACAACAAAGAGATTCTTGGTATGACAGCCGAGATTAACGTATAATAGAATTATTTCGAAAGAATAAAAAATCTTCTTTTGGAGATACTGAACTATTAATTCAGAATATTTTCAAAAGGAGATTTTTTTATGGCTGTAAAAATGACGATTACACGAATTCATGCAAGAGAAATATTAGATTCCAGAGGAAATCCCACAATAGAAACAGAAGTAACTGTGGAGACAGAGACAACCGGAAGGAAGTCGACTGCCCGGGCGGCAGCACCTTCCGGAGCCAGCACCGGAGAATTTGAAGCCATTGAATTAAGAGACGGCGGCGAGCGTTATGGTGGAAATGGTGTGCAGCAGGCGGTGGAAAATGTAAATACAAGAATTGCAAAAGCACTGATAGGCAGAAACGTATTGCGGCAGGAAAATCTAGATGCACTGATGCTGGAACTGGATGGAACAGAAAACAAAGGAAGCCTTGGTGCCAATGCAATCTTAAGTGTGTCTTTAGCCTGTGCTAAAGCAGCGGCAAAAGCATTACAGATGCCGCTTTACCGCTATGTGGGCGGCGTAAATGCAGTGACGATTCCGGTGCCGATGATGAATATTTTAAATGGCGGCGCACATTCCGATAATAATCTGGATGTTCAGGAATTTATGATACTTCCAATTGGAGCCGACAGCATTACGGAAGGAATCCGCTGGTGTGCAGAAGTCTATCATCATTTGAAAAAATTATTAAAGAACCGTGGGTTGTCTGTGGCAGTGGGAGATGAAGGTGGTTTTGCTCCGAACATTGCAAATGAGGAAGAAGCCATTCAGCTTATTATGGAAGCCATTACCAAAGCAGGGTACAGCTGCGGCAGAGGCAAGCAGTTTATGATTTCTCTGGATGCGGCTGCCAGCGAATGGAAAGGAAATGCACCGGGAGAATATTATCTGCCGAAATCCGGCAAGCTTTATACTACGGATGAACTGATTGTTCATTGGGAAAAGATGATTCGCCGTTTTCCGATTTATTCCATTGAAGACCCGCTGGACGAAGAGGATTGGGATGGCTGGAAACGTTTGACAGAAAAAGTGGGAGATAAAGTGATTCTGGTAGGCGATGATTTATTTGTCACGAATCCGGTGCGCCTGAATAAAGGAATTTCCATGGGATGCGGTAATGCGATTCTGATTAAGCCAAACCAGATTGGAACGCTCTCAGAAACTATGGAAGCCATCCGCATGGCAAAAGAACATGGTTATGAGACCATCATGTCCCACCGGAGCGGCGAGACCGAGGATACGACCATAGCGGATTTGTCAGTAGGGCTTGGCAGTGACCTGATTAAAACCGGAGCACCGTGCCGTGGCGAGCGGACGGCAAAATATAATCGTCTGATTCGGATCGAAGAATCGTAATAGATTTCAGCAAAAATTTCAATACAAATGCGAAATAAGTGGTTGTAATTTGTCTGTGTGTATGATATACTGTCAAAGTTACGAGTATTATAAATCCACAGGAGGTGTCATTCGTGGCAGTTTTAAAAACGGTTTTAACAGTTGTATTTATTATTATATGTATCGCATTGACAGTAATTATTCTTCTTCAGGAAGGTAAGTCCGCAGGACTCGGAGCAATCAGCGGAGCAGCTGATACTTATTGGGGCAAGAATAAAGGTCGTTCTATGGAAGGAATGTTGGTAAAGGTAACCAGAGTACTGGTAATCTTATTCCTGTTAATTTCCATCGTACTGAATATTGGAAGTTTCTAAGAACCAAAGAGCTGTCGTGTGAACGACAGCTTTTTTTACTTTACAGGAATTGCTTTCCTGTAAAGTAAAAAAAGCTCCGCGAGAATGTGACAAGGCACATTCTTTGTTTCATGAGCAGCGAGAAAAAATAGGAAAGAAAAGAATGAATAGAGAAGCACTGGAAAAAAGAAAGAAAATTGTATATGAGTTTATCTGTGATGACTTATATGTCCCGATGAAAGCCAAAGAGATTGCAATGATTCTGCAGGTATCCAAAGAGCAGCGGGAAGAGCTGCATGCGGTTTTGGATGCTTTGCTGGAAGAAGGTAAGGTAGAGCTGACCCAGAAGGGCAAATATGTAAAGGCTTCCGGAAGATTCTTAACCGGTGTTTATACCGGAAACAGCAGAGGCTTTGGCTTTGTGACGGTAGAGGGTGAAGAGGAAGATATCTATATCCCGGAGGAGAATACCAACGGAGCCATGCATATGGACACTGTATCTGTTGCAGTAAATCCGCAGAAGACCGGAAAACGCCGGGAAGGCAGAATTATAAAAATTATATCCAGAGGTCTGCATCAGATTGTCGGAACTTATCAGAGCAGTAAGAACTTCGGATTTGTGGTACCGGATAACCAGAAGCTGGCACAGGATATTTTTATTCCAATCGAACGCTCCAAAGGAGCAGTAGATGGACACAAAGTTGTCGTTGAGATTACCGATTATGGTAAAAACGGTAAGAAACCGGAGGGAAAAGTTGTTGAAATACTTGGTCATATCAATGACCCGGGAACAGATATTTTATCCATTGTAAGAGGCTTTGACCTGCCGACAGAATTTGCACCGAAGATTATGAAACAGGTGGAAAATGTAGCCAAAGAAGTCAGTGAGGCTGATATGGCAGGCAGGGAAGACTTGCGGGACTGGCAGATGGTGACAATCGACGGAGAAGACTCCAAAGATTTGGATGATGCGGTATCTCTTACTATGGATGGAGAAAATTATATTCTGGGTGTGCATATTGCAGATGTGTCCAACTATGTGCAGGAGCACAGTGCACTGGATGTGGAGGCATTGAACCGCGGAACCAGTGTATATCTCGTTGACCGCGTGATTCCTATGCTGCCCCATGCATTGTCCAATGGAATCTGTTCCCTGAATGCAGGAGAGAACCGGCTGGCATTGAGCTGCATCATGACCATTAACCCGAAGGGCAAGGTCATTGACCATAAAATTGTAGAGTCTGTGGTAAAAATTGACCGCAGAATGACTTATACAGCAGTAAAAGAAATTTTAGAAGACCATAACGAAGAAACGATTGCAGCGTATCGGGAACTGGTTCCGATGTTTGAAAAAATGGGAGAGCTGGCAGCACTGCTTCGAGGGAATCGTATGAAACGCGGCTCGATTGATTTTGATTTCCCGGAAACGAAAATCCTTTTGGATAAAAATGGAAGACCATTGGAAATCAAGCCATACGACAGAAATACAGCTACAAAATTAATTGAAGATTTCATGTTGATTGCCAATGAGACGGTGGCACAGGAATTTTTCTGGCAGGAGATACCATTTCTCTATCGTACCCATGAGACACCGGACGAAGAAAAAATCCGAAAACTTGCAACATTAATCGGAAATTTCGGATATACACTGCATATCAGCCAGGAGGAAATTCACCCGAAGGAATTGCAGAAGCTGTTAGGAAAAATCGAAGGAACACCGGAGGAAGCATTAATCAGCCGGCTGACCCTCCGTTCCATGAAACAGGCGAAATATACCACAGAGAACACCGGACATTTCGGACTGGCAGCAAGCTGTTATTGCCATTTTACATCGCCGATTCGCCGTTATCCTGATTTACAGATACACCGTATCATCAAGGAAACATTGCGGGGCAGGATGAATCATAAGCGGATGGCGCATTACGAAACGATTCTGCCGGAAGTAGCCAAGCATTCCAGCGAGACAGAACGTCGGGCAGATGAGGCAGAGCGTGAGACTGAGAAGCTGAAAAAAGCACAGTATATGGCAGAGCATATCGGAGAAGTCTATGAAGGCGTTATTTCCGGGGTGACATCCTATGGAATGTATGTAGAATTGCCAAATACCGTGGAAGGGCTTGTGCATGTAACCAGTCTTACCGATGATTATTATCAGTATTTTGAAGACACTTTTGAACTGGTGGGCGAAGTAACAAACCGCCATTATAAGCTGGGACAGAAGGTATATATCCGGGTAATCGGTGTAGATGAAATTGTAAGAACCATCGATTTTGAATTGGCAGAGGCAACAGGAACAGGAGAAATGAAGAATGGGAAAAGAATCGATTAAGATGATTGCCAATAATAAGAAGGCAAGACATGATTATTTCTTGGAAGAACTTTATGAGGCAGGAATCAGCCTGCATGGAACAGAAGTAAAATCACTCCGTATGGGAAAATGCAGTATCAAGGAGTCTTTCATACACATTGAACATGGGGAAGTCATCATATATGGTATGCATATCAGCCCATATGAAAAGGGAAACATTTTTAACCGTGATCCGCTTCGTCCGAAGAAGCTTCTGATGCACAAAAACGAGATTCGTAAATTAGAGCAGAAGATTAAGGAAAAAGGTTATACCATTGTTCCGGTGGAAGTATATTTCAAGGGAAGTCTGGTAAAAGTCCAGATTGCGCTTGCAAAAGGTAAGAAGCTTTATGATAAGCGGAATGATATTGCAAAGAAAGATATGAGCCGTGAAGCAGAGCGGGATTTCAAAGTAAGAAATCTTGGTTAATAGGCGGATAAAAATTGTCAGTTAATGGCAATACAAACAGTGGTTCTATCTTTGCCTCTTGCAGGAATAGCGGAGGCAGGTTATAATAGAATAAATATATAAGGGCTAGTAAAGGTTTCGACAGGGATTATGAAGCTGGAGAAGCGAGCCGCAGGGTGATGCGTTAAATTCCAAACTTAAAATTAAACGCTAACGATAATAAATTAGCTTACGCTGCCTAATGGCAGCAGTCTGACCTAGAGCACTCACACTTTAGGACCCAGGCTTCGACTATGTGAGAAACGACACGGGCAAAGCTTTGAACCCGTGGGCGTATGATGAAGCTACTGAAACAGTTACGGTGTTCATACCGGAATTGCAGAGGGAATGTCAAATTATGAACTACGCTCGTAGAAGGACAGGGGATTGGTTTTTGGACACGGGTTCGATTCCCGTCAGGTCCACTATCAAAAAAGTGCCTGAAATCTTAGAAAATAGTTGATTTTTCTGGGGTTTCAGGCATTTTTTATGGTTCGGATATTTGTTGAAATTATATTGTATTTGTCAAATAAATGCACTTTTTTGTCATGGATTTTGTCATGACAAATTTAAGAAATATTGTTGAATAGTTCATATCCAGATTTTGTCAAAGAAACAGGATATGGAATGGTGACCGGATCAAAGGACAATCGGTGGAAAGACCTATACTTATTATGAATCCACGCAGAAACAGCGTCAAATGGAGCGGCAGATCAGAGCCACCAAGAGAGAAATCGAAGCAACAAAAAGTATCGGCGGCGATGCACAGGATTTGCAGAATAAATTGCGTGCGCAAGGGCTACCGTGGGAAATTAGTAAGGCGTTTGATAATTCGGCTGTGATCGGGACCTTTATTCCGCTGGAGCAAGCGGGGGATGTAAACCGGCTTCCATTCCATCTGGATATCAATGGCTCGAAGGTACAGGAAGGCAATACCTCGAATATGCTGTTTTCGGTAGATAAGATTATTGCGTATGTAAGTCGCTTCTTTACGCTGAAAATAGGCGATTTGATTTATACCGGAACACCTGCTGGCGTAGGTCCCGTGAAGATCGACGATCATCTGGAGGGATATCTTGGCGAGCGGAAGCTTCTGGATTTTTATGTGAGATGAGAAGATTAATATATATATTCATTATAGGTTTATTACTTTGCTCATATACATGGGCGGATGGTAGCCGTTATGCTTCTAACTCCCTGTTATCGGAAGGGAAATGGGTGAAGATCCGGGTGGATAAGACCGGAATCTACAAATTATCCTATGCGGATTTGAAGAATATGGGTTTCTCGGACCCATCGAAAGTCTCTGTCCATGGCTATGGAGGATGGCCCTTGGATGAGGATTTCAGTAAAGAATATATCGATGATGTCCCTTCTACTCCGGTTTGGCGTGGGAGTGATTACCTGTTATTCTACGGGAAAGGGTCGGTTAAATGGGAATATGACTCGTCGAGCCAGACATT
>OLZJ01000017.1_pt1 | contig 113618 bp, 142 predicted proteins | sample 1673951 | NCBI WGS metagenome assembly OLZJ01 (sample SAMEA103958135, study PRJEB25191) | human gut metagenome
TCCATAATAGAAAAAATTCCTCCAAAAGGAGTGAGTTTCTCAGATTTTATTTGTATCTTTGCCATGTCATATTAGAGTTTTGCTTGTCTTCTTTTCGCAACACTAAGGTAAGTGAAAATTCTGACATGGCAAAATCCTGGGCAACTTTTTGTTGCTCAGGCACTTATAAATAATGTTAAACTATAGTGTTGCGGAATTAAGGTATATGAGTAAAAGAAAAGTTTATGTTGTCCCAGAGGTGAGGATTGTAGAGGTTTGTCAGGAGAATCTGATGAACAATCCTACGTCATGGGATGACGGCTGGGGCAATAAGAATACGATTATCGAAGGTAATCCTGACGATGAAAGTGATGACTATGCCGAATGGTATTGATTATAATGCGTGGGAAGATGATATGTAAGTATTGATAATGTATAAAAAAATTATAAGATGAAGATGAAACTCTTTTTCAGAATTTCGGTGCTTGTCTTGTGCATCTTGATGTCCTTGTCGTCTTTTGCTGACGATAAGAAGGATAGAATTAGTGTAGAGGAAATAGACTGGTCTAAAAATAATCAGAGTTTAGAGGATATTGTCAGCACTACTCCGGGTGCGCCGAAAATAACATATTTGTATGCAACAACTCCCAACAAGTTTGTGACAGTGGGTGGCCGCTATGGAGCGCAGCCTATTCTGGCAGAAGTGGGTATGAACTTCTATGTAGAGAAGGTCGCCAACGATGATCGTTATTACATCCATTCATGGGTGAATAACCTTACAACAGCTCAAGGAGCCGGAAATGCCGACTATCTTGGTGTCGAGCCTCTCATGGATAAGGATCAGCACATCGATTTTTATGATTCGAATGGTACACCTCAGAAGTCCATTTATTTGTATGTGGATCGTGGAAAGGACAATTACGATGATGAGAAAACAATTAATGCTCCCGAAAGGGTTCAATGGTATTTTAAGCAGGATGAAAACAATGGTTATCAAATCTATTCTAAGTTCAAAGACAATCTGGGGGGATTTAACGATGAAAAAGAGCGAGAATATTACCTGAGTTATTACGAAGGTCCTAGAGAAGAAGGCAAACCACAGAAGAAATTCCTGGTGGTTACTACGGACGCAAACAGGGCTGAGACGTTCTATTTCATCAATATAGAAGACTACCATAAGGTCATTAATAGCCAGACTAAAAAGTATATCAATGTATCTGGTCTTGTGCAGGATGCTCGTTTCGAACGAAACAACAAGGGTATTAATGGTACTGCAGGTTTGAAGGGTGATTATGGTTCAAATAACAATGTTTGGCAGTTCCGTTACGACAGAAACGATGATACCTATTTTTTCCCAAATAGGCAGGAGGATGTGGAAGAACTGGCGTATATGACGGCTTGGGTAGGCCCTAAAGGCAGCAGTTCTGGTAATCAAGGCAATTATTTGATTCAGAAAATTACAGGCTTGAAGCCGGGTCTTTATCGTGTCAATTGCCAAGGTTTTTATTTTAATCCTGGTAATAAGGAAGACAAGGACAACACTTCTTTTGTTTTTGCCTCGCAAAACATTGATAAAATAAGCAATCAGACAGCTCTGAAGACCATTGAAATCAATGACTGGTATATGATGCGGGATGGGACCTATAATGGTTCCAAACAAACAGCGGATGGCAAGAATGGTTTTACGGATTATTCTATCAAGCATTGTGTCAATGCCGGTAAAATATTCGCAGACAGCAATCCTTATGAAGACAAGGATGTGGACCATCGTAGGTACGACAGCAGTGTGGCAGTCCTCGTAAAGGCGGATGAAGGCTCAGAGACGGGTACTCTCTACATCGGTGCTGGCAAGAGAGCCAACGAGGGAGGCTATGCCTTTTTTGACAATTTCCAACTTTTCTATATGGGAAACAAGGAGTGGTATCTCGATGCTACGAACACAAGCCCCGGTGAGTTTACCATAAGCACCGATGGCACTCCAAGTGGCATCAACCGCAATCCTAAGGGTGAGAACCATTATGAATACCCCGTTACTTACAACATACGCCGCTACTTCCACAAGGACCAGTGGGAAAGCCTTATTCTTCCTTGCACACTGACGGGCGACCAGGTAAAACAGACATTCGGAGGCGACCAGGGGGTGAAACTCAGTGCCTTTGAGAAGGTGGAAGGAACCTGTGTCTATTTCAAGGCTGTTGATCTTGATAAGGAGGGTATCGTTGCTGGCACGCCTTATATCATCAAGGTGGGCAAGGAGGCCGATATCGAGACAAAGAATGATGAATACACATTCCCTTGGGGTAACAATACCACGGTAAAGGTAAATGGACCTATCTATCAGGTAAAGGGTGTTGTTCCTCCTACATTTACTGGTGATGGTGTGACAACAGAAGAGACAACTTCTGGTGGTTATAAGGTTCAGTTCCATGGCTTCTATTACGACCCAGGTTCAGCTCCTGCTCATGCATACGTGGTAAATAACGGTAATATGTATCATCTTAGTTCAGACTGGAACAGCTTTGTGGGTACAAGTTGGTATGTCACCATAACAGATGCACAAGGCAATGCCAAGGCGCTCTCGTTCAGCTTTGATGGTGATTCTTCTACGACAGCCATAGAGAACGTGACAAGACAAGAGGACGCTGCGGTTCAAACCGATGGGTTTGTTTATAACCTGAGCGGGCAACGCGTGGGCACCCGGAATAATATGAGCAATCTTTCTTCTGGCATATACGTCGTGGCTGGTAAGAAGGTTGTTGTTAAGTAATGTATGAACGTCAAATCATGAGAAGAGCATGATTGAAAAATATATTTATATGAAAATAATGAAGCCTGCTTCAATGCGTGTTGAAGCAGGCTTCGTTGTTGATTGAAGTAAGTTTCGATGGCGAATGAAGCTTACTACGTTTTTATGCTCATTTGTATTCCTTTATGCTCCGTGGAAGAGGTATTCCTTTTGAATCTTCTCCGTGAGTCGAGTAAAGAGTTCTTCCACCAATTCATCTGCCACTTCGATGGCGTGGTTCAGAACCTCATCTGAGAAGTGCTGCAAGAGGTCGGTGAGCGAGATCTTATGCGCAGCCTTGGCAAAGACAGGGAAGGTATTCTTGGTGACATCATTCTGGATGGCTGGTGGGATGTAAAGAATACAGGTAAAATGGCTGGTAAGGAATGTACGCTCCTTTTTTACAAATAGTTAAATAACTACAAGAATCTCCTTGGAAGTTTGGCATTATGCTTTTAAAACATTATTTTTGCAAAACGTAATTCAAGTTTCGCAAGTTCAGAAGTTAATGAAGTTAAAGGAGTTATCGCTCCCTACGGTCGCTGAGGAGTTAAGACAATAGTCTTTTTGGCGTAGTTATTAAGCTGCAAGACATACGTCTTAACTCCTTAACTTCCTTAACTCCTTTAACTTCCTGATATGCGAAAGTTCAGAACGTAATAATTGTAGATTTTTAGAAAAATTCAAAAACAATGGAGATAGTAATCGGAATCATCATAGGGCTTGTCATCGGATTTGTTGTTGGCAAGCTGATGGAAGCTAAAACTGGTGGAGAGGAAAAAACACAACTGATAGCAAAAGTGCAGGTGCTGGCGGCTAACATTGAGCAGGATAAACTACATCATGCTTCTGAGATGAAAGGTATGAAAGAATCTCATGCTTCTGAGGTTCATTCCTTGAAAGCTCAAATGGAGAACGAGCGACAGTATGCTGCGAAACTTCGGGCAGAGAGCGACCAGCAGTGGGCGCAGAAACTCGAAAACCTCAAGCAGGAGATGCAGCGGATGAATATCGAGCAGCAGCGGGTGGCAGCAGAACAACTGGCTGCCAAGCAATCGGCTTTGCAGGAAAACAACCGTCTGCAGATGGATGAACTTCTGAAACCGATCAAGGAACAGTTTGCTGATTTCAAGAAATCGGTGGAGGAGAGCAAAACGCAGAATGAAGTAAACAAGAAAGAACTGCAGAATACCTTCGAGGCTACGATGAAACTCTTTCAGCAGGAACAGCAGCAGGCTGTATTGAGCCTGAAAGAGCAAACGTCCAAGATTGGGTCTGATGCAGCCAATCTCACCAAGGCATTGAAGGGTGATAGCAAGATGCAGGGTGACTGGGGAGAAATGGTCTTGGAAACCATCTTGGAGAATAGCGGATTGAGAAAAGACGAGGAGTTCTTTATCCAGGAAAACACCAAGGACGAGAATGGCAAGAATTTCCGTCCGGATGTCATCGTCCGATTCCCGGAAGGAAGAAGTGTGGTCATCGACTCTAAGGTTTCGCTTACTGCCTATACAAATGCCCTTGCTGCTGAGGATGATGCTGAGAGAGAAAGATTGATGAAGGCACATGCACAGAGTGTTCGCAATCATATTGATGAATTGGCTGAGAAGGATTATTCCAAACTGGTAGAGGATGCCATCGGTTTTGTGCTGATGTTCATTCCGAATGAAACCAGTTATATCGCTGCTATGAGACAACAACCGGAGTTGAGTCGCTATGCTTATCAGAAGAAAATCATTATTATCTCTCCAAGCAACCTCTTGATGGCGCTACAACTCGCTTATAATCTCTGGCAATATGATCGCCAGAATAAGAACGTGGAGAAAATAGTTAAGACTGCTGCCGATTTATATGATAAAGTTGCTGTCTTTGAAGATACTTTTACCGGTATCGGCGATTTGATTACCAGACTCTCTGGAACCTTTGACAAGGCTAAAAAGCAACTTTATGATGGTGCCGGAAATGTGATGCGAAGGGTGGAAAGTCTGAAAGGACTCGGTGTAACTCCAAAGAAGCAACTGAAGGCTTTGGAGGAATAAAATGCCTTTTTAGGTGGCCTGTTTTTCATCTACATATATGGTACATAATATATAGGAGTAAATATACATAAAACAATATCAAAAGGATTTCAATATGAAACTAAACGACATTCTTTCTAACAATTTTAATGCTGAAGAATGGGAGGCGAAAGGTTATCAGCTTCCTCAGTATGACATCGCTGCTGTAGCCAAGAAGACTCATGATGAGCCTACTTGGGTTCACTTTGGCGCAGGTAACATTTTCCGTGCGTTCCCTGCCGCTATCCTCAACGATGCACTTAATACGGGTAAGTATGACCGTGGTGTCATCGTGGTTGAAAGTTTTGACTATGAAATTATCGATAAGGCTTATCGTCCTTACAATAACCTCTCTCTTCTCGTAAGCCTCCAGTCTAATGGAACCATTGAGAAGAAGGTCATCGCTTCTATCACAGAGAGTCTCAAGGCCGACAAGCAGTTTGGTGAAGACTGGGCTCGTCTGGTTCAGATCTTCCAGGCTCCAAGTTTGCAGATGGTAACTTTCACCATCACCGAGAAGGGATATTCTTTCAATGATGCAGATTTGGCTCGTGGTCTCGATGCAGTTTTTGCTATGGGTAAGTTGACTGCCCTCCTTTATGAAAGATACAAGGCTGGTAAGTTGCCTGTCACCCTTCAATCTACTGACAACTGTTCTCACAATGGCGATCATGTAAAGGCTGGTGTGAAGGCTTATGCTGAGCGCTGGGTAAAGGACGGTATCGTAGAGGCTGGTTTCCAGGATTATATCAACGATAGCAGCAAGGTTACATACCCTTGGTCTATGATAGATAAGATTACTCCACGTCCTCATGAGAAAGTGCAGGCGATGCTGGCAGAGGATGGCTTTGAGGACAACGAAACCATCATCACCGAAAAACATACTTTTACAGCTCCTTTTGTGAATGCTGAGGAGGTGCAGTACCTCGTTTGTGAGGATACTTATACCAATGGTCGTCCACCATTGGAGTTGGGCGGTGCACTCTATACCACCCGCAAGACGGTGGATGAGGTAGAGACCATGAAGGTAACGACCTGTCTGAACCCGCTGCATACTGCCATGTCTATCTATGGTTGCATGCTCGACTATACTTTGATTTCTGCCGAGATGGCTGATGAGGACCTGCGTGCCTTCATCCAGAAGATAGGTTATATCGAGGCGATGCCTGTGGTAACAGACCCTGGAGTCTTGAATCCATACGAGTTTATCGGTACCGTGATCAATAAGCGTCTGCCAAACCCATTCATGCCAGATGCTCCTCAGCGTATCGCTACTGATACCAGTCAGAAACTCTCTATCCGCTTCGGTGAAACTATCAAAAAGTATATCGCCCGCGGTCTCGACAAGAGTAATCTCGTATTGATTCCATTGGTATTAGCTGGTTATGCCCGTTATCTCAAGGCTTTGGATGACAATCTGAAGCCATTCGAGCCATCTTCCGACCCATTATTGGCTGAACTTCAGGCGATTGTAGCTCCTCTGGAAGTAGGCAAGGCAGATCAGGACTATTCTTGTCTCAAGAATCTCTATACCCGTAAGGATGTATTTGGTCTCGATCTCTACGAAGCAGGTTTCGGAGAGCAGATAGAAGGCATGGTGGAGGAACTCTTTGCCGGCAAGGGTGCTGTAAGACAGACATTGCATAAGTATGTTTCTGCGAGATAATTCATTTTCAAACTTATACATTATATAATATATGGAAAGAACATGGCGCTGGTTTGGCAAGAAAGATAAGATTACGCTTGCACAGTTGAAACAGATAGGTGTTGAGGGCATCGTTACCGCATTGCACGATGTTCCTCTGGGCGAGGTTTGGACACGTGAGAAGATTCATGAACTCAAGGAGTACATTGAATCTTACGGTATGAAATGGAGCGTGGTAGAGTCTTTGCCTGTGGTTGAAACCTTGAAATATGGCGGTCCTGACCGTGATCATCAGATTGAGGTTTATAAGGAAAGTCTCCGCAACTTAGGTGAGGAAGGCATCAAGTGCATCTGCTACAACTTCATGCCGGTTTTGGACTGGGCACGTACCGATTTGTCTCACGACAATCCTAACGGAGCCAACAACCTCTATATGAACTGGGGCGAGTTGGCCTACTTCGATATCTATATCCTGCAGCGTGAAGGCGCCCGTGAAGATTGGGCTGAGTTCTCTAAGGAACACAAGTGGGGTAGAGACCTCGTGGCTGAGGCTGATGAAATCAAGAAGACTTCTACGCCAGAGCAGGATCATGCTTTGGTAGAGAACATCATCATCAAGACCCAGGGTTTTGTATCCGGTAATTTCAGCGAGGGTGATGCTGCTCCTGTACAGAAGTTCCGCGACCTCTTGAAACTCTATGATGGCATTGACAAGAAGAAGTTGCAGGAGAATATGAAATACTGGTTGGAGGCAATCATGCCTATCTGCGATGAGTACGATATCAATATGTGTGTTCACCCAGATGATCCTCCTTATCCAGTATTCGGATTGCCAAGAATCATTGGCCGTGCAGAGGATATCCAGTGGATGTTGGATGCTGTGCCAAATAAGCACAATGGTTTGACTTTCTGTGCAGGTTCTTTCTCTGCCGGCGAACACAACGACTGTGTGGCAATGGCTAAGCAGTTTGCCGATCGCACTCACTTCGTTCACCTGCGTTCTTGCTATATCTTCCCTAATGGCAACTTCACAGAGGCTTCCCACTTAGGTGGTCGTGGCCATCTCATCGAACTTTGCCGCATCTTCGAGAAGGCAGAGCAGGAAGGCAAGTGCAATTCTGGTCGTCGTCTCCCTATGAGAGTGGACCATGGTATGACCTTCACCGATGAGCCTGGCGGCGTATTCGATGAGAGTAACCACGGACACAATGCGGGTTACACGCTTCTGGGTCGTATGTTTGCCATGGGTCAGATTCAGGGCGTCATCGCCACCGTGGATGATGAACTCGGTATTGAGTACAAACAGCCAGGATTTTATGATTAGTTAATATGGATTCCAGAGTTGAACATCCCTAACTTTGTTGCCACTATGGTTAGCGCTATCTCCTTCGAGGTACTGCTCCATAGTGGCTTCTTTTTGTTTGGATATGCATCGAAGCAGAGTTCTTTTTGATTTGGAAATGCAATGAAAATGGTAATTTTTGGCTTGGAAATGCATCTATAAAATGGAATTTTTGGTTTGGAAATGCTTGATTTTGCTTATTTTTGTTTGGATTATTAAAAATAAGTTGTATCTTTGCAGCATGTTTTAAAAAGATAAACGTATGTTTGAAAGAATCGCCATCCAATACCTTCGTCAATGGGCGAAAAAAGAAGATCGTAAGCCGCTGGTCTTGCGAGGCGCCCGACAGGTTGGTAAGACAACTTTGGTAAAGTTGTTTGCCAAGGAGTTTGATACTTATATTTACATGAACTTGGAGGAGAAGGAATATGCAGAATTGTTTGCCGCAGACTATTCTTTCGAAGATTTATTGGCTGGAATATATCTCAAGGCCAACGAACCATTAGATTTCGGTAAACGGACCTTGATCTTTATTGATGAGATACAAAATGAGCCAAAAGCCGTGCAAACTTTGCGCTACTTCTACGAGAAGCATCCTGAAGTCTATGTGATAGCAGCAGGTTCTCTGTTGGAAAGTCTTATGGGCCGACATATCTCTTTTCCTGTCGGTCGTGTAGAATATATGGCTTTGCATCCATGTACTTTCGTGGAGTTCCTTCGTGCCATGGGACAGAAACTGATGGCTGATAGTATAGAAAACATGTCCTTGCCTGCTTCTTTGCATCTTTCTGCTATGGAGTGGTTCAAGAAGTATATGATTGTGGGAGGCTTGCCCGAAGCAGTTGCCAATTATGCAAAGTATATGGATATTGTCAGGCTGAATGAAGTGTTTAATTCCCTGCTTTCTGGGTATAGGGATGATGTGGAAAAATACGCCAGTAAACCAAAGGAGCAGGATGCTATCCGATACATATTGAATTATGGTTGGACATTTGCAGCACATCGCATCCAGTTTTCCAAATTCACAAGTTCTTCTTTCAAGGCGGCAGAAGCAGGCAATGCTTTCCGGATATTAGAGAAAACGCTTTTGTTGGAGTTGGTATATCCTCAAACTTCTGCATCTTTTCCTATTTTACCCGACTTGAAGAAAAGTCCTAAATTGTTATGGATTGATACGGGGTTGGTGAATTATGTTGCAGGTATGCAAGAAGATTTGCTATTTAGTAAAGATACCGATGAACTTTGGAATGGTGATATTGCTGAGCATATCGTAGGGCAGGAATTGTTGGGTTCAACATTTATGTTTGGTGAGAAAAGATTGTTTTGGGTGCGTGAAGCCAGGAACTCTCAGGCAGAAATCGACTTCTTGATGAGATACAAATCACATCTGATTCCGATAGAAGTGAAGACAGGCAGTAATGCTAAACTCCGTTCTTTGCATCTCTTTATGGAAGAATCGAAAGAGAAGGTGGCATTGCGCCTCTGGAATGGTCCGATGACATCGGATACCGTAACAACTCAGAAAGGTAAGTCTTTCACTTTGTATAATATTCCGTTATATTATGCAGGATATCTGCAGGTGTTTCTGGATAGGATAAGCGATATCATCTGAGACTGATACTTCCATCTTTTGCCGATGGACGACATGATTAGTAGTATTATATATTTTCAGTTTCTGCGTATGCTGCTGGTGTACTTTAAATACTTTTGCTCTTTCAGAAAAATATGCATTATTGGCTGAAAGGAATGTGGAATTTAGCCAATAATGTTTAAAAATATGTATTATTGGCTTAAAACAGTGTAAGATATAGCCAATAATTGCTTTTTTCTTGCTATATTTGTAAGCGATAAGAAATTAAAGCAGGAGAAAAGGAAATGAAGAACAATATAATAGGCAGAAAAAGTGAACAAGATACACTGGCTTGCATATATGAGTCAAGGCAGTCTGAATTTGTGGCTATATGCGGACGCCGCAGAGTGGGGAAAACGTTTCTTGTGCGTGAATATTTTGAGCAGGAAATGGTTTTTCAAGCATCCGGACTGGCAGGAGGAAACACTCAGGAACAGTTGAAAAACTTCTTTTATACACTTCGTCGTTATGACCGGAAAGTATCATCGCTGCCCCATGATTGGCTCGATGCCTTTGAGATGCTGATTTCTTATCTCGATTCTCTGTCCCAAGTAGAACGCAAGGTGGTTTTTCTCGACGAACTGCCTTGGATGGATACTGTGGGTTCTGACTTTATCTCTGCCTTGGAGCACTTCTGGAATGGATGGGCTTCGGCACGTCGCGACATCGTTCTGATAGTCTGTGGCTCTGCTACTTCCTGGATGATGGACAAACTCATCAATAATCATGGTGGACTTTATGGTCGTCTTACCCATCGTCTATTCCTGCAACCTTTTTCTCTTGGAGAATCGGAAACGTTTCTGAAAAACAAGGGGATGATGCTGTCAAGATACGAGATGGCAGAGCTTTACATGATATTGGGAGGCATCCCATACTATCTTAATCTTTTGGACGAGCGGTTAAGTTTAGCGCAGAATATAGACCGTATGCTGTTCAATCCCAACGGCCAGTTGTATAATGAGTTTTCGATACTCTATCGCTCCCTGTTCAAGGATTCTGAGGCATATGTCAAGGTGGTAGAGTGCCTGAACAAGCGTGGATATGGAATGACTCGCACAGAAATAGCTAAGGCAGCTCAGATGAAATCAGGCAAGACATTGACCACGATTCTTGACAATCTGGAATCGTGCGGATTTATCAGAAAATATGTCAACTTCGGATGTTCTACCCGAAAATCTCTTTATCAGTTGGTGGATTTCTTCACCTTGTTTTATTTTCGTTTTCTGCGAGACAGTTCGTTCCGGAATCTTCTGTATTGGAGCAAGTTGCAGCGCACGCCCCGTTTCTATGCCTGGGCAGGAGTTTCATTCGAGATATTGGCGATGAATCATATCTCTCAGGTCAAGCAGCGGTTGGGTATAGCTGGTGTATCCACCAATTTATATTCATGGCGGAGCAAGAGTAGTGGGGAGGCTGATGAGCGGGCAGCTCAGATAGATATGGTGATAGAGCGTGGCGACAACACCATCAATCTATGCGAAATGAAATTCTCGGAAGGAGAGTTTGCCATCAATAAGGATTATGATAAGATTTTGAGAAACAAAATTGCCCGTTTTATGGAAGAAACGAAAACTCGGAAGTCCATACAGCTGACGTTTATCAGCAGTTATGGTCTTCAGCGCAACATGTATTCGGGCATTGCCCAGAACGAAGTGGTGCTTGATGATTTGTTTTAAGTACCATCTTGTTCTGGTGAATGATTCCTCTGTAGGATTCATTATGGGTTCCAGAGTTGAACATCCATAATTTTGTTGCCACTATGGTTAGTACTGTCTCCTTCGATGTACTGCTCCATAGTGGATTTTTGGGGTGTCACTTGGTACTGATGGACACTTTTAAGGACGACTTTTTGCGATTGTCTACACTTTTAAGGACGACTTTTTGTTGTTTTATACATTTTTAAGGACGACTTTCTGTGCTCTTTGAAATAAAAAATGTATCTTTGCATTCAGAAATATCAAATAATCAGATAGTTATGAAGAGAAATGCCATCAAATACCTCTATCAATGGAAAGCAAGCAACGACCGAAAGCCGTTGATTATGCTTGGAGCACGCCAAGTTGGCAAAACCTGGCTGATGCAGGAATTTGCCAAAGAGGCCTATCCTCGTAGTGCGTATGTGAACTTTGAAGATAATGAAATGCTCCGGGAAGTTTTTGCTCATGACTTTGATATCCCCCGCATTATTAATAGCATACAATGGAGTACAGGAGTTTCTATAGACGAAAATACGCTTATTATCCTTGATGAGATACAAGAAGCGCCCAGGGGTATAACTGCATTAAAGTATTTTGCAGAAAAAGCACCTCAATATCATGTCGTAGCTGCAGGTTCATTGCTCGGAATAGCAATGCATCAGAATGATTCTTTTCCTGTAGGTAAGGTAGATTTCTTGCATTTATATCCCCTTACATTCTTTGAATTTCTGGATGCAATCGGTGAAAGCCGTATGGTGGAACTGCTCATGTCAAAGGATTGGAGTATGATAACCATGTTTCGGAATAAATTCGAAGAATGCCTGAGACAGTATTATCTGGTAGGGGGAATGCCTGCTGTAGTACAGTCTTTTGCCAGTGAGGGCAACCTGTCTAAAGTCAGAAACATTCAAAAAGGAATCCTTGAAGCGTATGAACGTGATTTTTCCAAACATGCCCCGGCTATAGAAGTTCCACGTATCCGAATGGTATGGAAATCTATCCCCTCCCAGCTCGCCAAGGAAAACAAGAAATTTATCTATGGTGCTGTGAAGGAAGGAGCCAGAGCTAAGGATTTTGAGCTCGCTATCGAATGGCTGAAAGATGCGGGGTTGATCTATAAGGTAAATCGCTGTAAGAAAGCCCTGTTGCCATTAGCAGCATACGAGGATTTCTCTGCTTTCAAGTTATTCCTGTCTGATGTCGGACTGATGGGAGCCATGAGTAATATTCCTGCCCAAAGTTTACTGGAAGGAAATATGCTGTTTTCAGATTTTAAAGGGGCGCTGACTGAACAGTATGTCCTGCAGCAACTAAAGGAGAAATCTTCCCTGTCTATTTATTATTGGTCGGCAGAAAATTCACGTGGTGAAATAGATTTTCTGGTACAGGATGAGGAAAAAATCATTCCGATAGAAGTAAAGGCTCAAGAGAATTTGCAGGCTAAGAGTCTGAGGGTGTTTGTAGAGCGCAATCCGGGACTAAAAGGTATGCGCCTATCTATGTCACCTTATAGAGAGCAGGATTGGCTTGCTAATTATCCTTTATATTCTGTATCTGGAATATTCGGCTAATTATATAGGTATAGTATGCAGATAATCTGCGCTAACTTGCTTTTTTATACCCTTTTGGGGGTTTGGATATGCATCGTTTCGATTTTATTCAAATAGACTATCCATAGTAACCTCTTTTTGTACAATGCCACTCTTAGAGATGCTCCTTCAAATCCACTTCCTCCACGTATTTCACAAGCGAATCCTTGCCATTAAGCAGATAGAAATCCACACGAACCACGTGGTCGATGTCTGCACTTCCCTTTACTTTTACGTGCCGGGTCTTACTATATAATAAGGTGTCACGACGGGAAGGGTAGGAGACAAGCTGAATCTGGTCTTTGGTGGAACCGCTTCCTACATAATATATGCCTACACTATCCTTGCTTGCTTTTATGGCTGCTATCTTCGCCATCTTCTTGGCATGAGCGGCAGTTGTGTCCTCTGGATAAAATTCGCTGGCAGCTACCGTGTCGCCATCATGCAGGTCGGGAGCATACTTGCAACTTGTATTTGTTGTTGTGATAAAGGCGGTGGCAGTTAGGACTGCTACAAAGTATAAAATCTTCTTCATCTCATTTTTTATTTCTAATTTGCCGCAAAGGTATAAAAAATAAGAAAATCGGCAAAATAAACGTTTGCTTATTTTGCCGATTTTATATGTATTTATGAGTTTGGTGCAATTACATCTCCACGATTACCTCGTGTTTACCTGCTTGACAAGGGATGACGCAACCCTCAATAGGTTTGCCATCTACGATGATTTGCTTCACACCTTTCTCCTTGCCTTCTGGGTTTTTCACGGTGATATGATACTCGCCGCCACGGAACTTGCGGGTTACCTCATACTCCTTGGCCGTGCTTGGCAGGCAAGGGTCGATATTCAAGCCCTCGTAGTCTGGTTTGATGCCCAGGATGAACTCGCTCACGGTGTACCACATCCATGCGGCTGTACCCGTCAACCATGAGTTCTTGCCTTCGCCAGGTTTGGCTGCATCCTTACCAGCTACCATCTGACAGTTTACGTATGGTTCCACCTTGTGTAAGGTCTGATATTTCTCCTCTACATAACTTGGAAGTATCTTGGTGTAGTGCTTCCAAGCATCGTTGCCACGTCCGGCTACCGTTTCGCCAATGATGACCCATGGATTGTTGTGGCAGAAAATTCCGGCATTCTCCTTGTACCCCTCTGGGTAAGAAGAAATCTCGCCCATTTCTACATGATAGGTTGTATAGGCAGGGTTGTTGAGCACCATACCATGTTCGCATTCCAATCGCTCCTTGGCACTATCCAAAGCTTTGTCGCAGAGTCCGTCTTCCAGACCGATACCAGCCATCGTACACCAGCCCTGGCTCTCGATGAAGATTTTGCCTTCCTCGTTCTCATCGCTACCTATCTTGTTTCCGAAGAAATCATAGGCACGGAGGAACCATTCTCCATCCCAACCATGTTGCTTTACGGCTTCGTTCATCGCATCCACCGCCTGCTGCATGCGCTCGGCTTCTGCGAGATAATCTTCCTCGGCAAGTCCTGCTATTGTGCCCTCATGACAGTTTGCTGCTTCCTTGGCGAGTTGCTTGCAGAGAGCAACGTAGTCCTTGCCTGTTACAACAAACAGACCCGCAATCATCAGACTCTCTGCCTTGCTGCCTTCACCCTTATTCTCTGTAGTCTGGAAACTCTCGTTTGGATCCCAGGAGAAGCAGTTGAGGTTGAGACAGTCGTTCCAGTCAGCTCTTCCGATGAGTGGCAACTTGTGAGGACCGAGATTATTGATGACGTGATTCATCGAAATCTTCAGATGTTCGAAGAGACTTACCTCGCTACCAGGCTGGTTGTCGAAAGGTACCTGCTCTGAAAGAATAGAGAAATCACCTGTCTCCTTGATATATGCTACTGTACCGAAGATGAGCCAGCAAGGGTCGTCGTTAAAGCCGCCACCGATATCGTTGTTGCCGCGCTTGGTGAGTGGCTGGTACTGATGATAGCAGCCACCATCAGGGAACTGAGTGCTGGCAATATCGATGATGCGCTGACGGGCACGGGTAGGTATCTGATGAACGAAGCCTACCAGGTCCTGATTGGAATCGCGGAAGCCCATGCCTCTGCCGATACCACTCTCGAAGAAGCTTGCGGAACGGGACATGCAGAAGGTAATCATGCACTGATACTGGTTCCAAATGTTCACCATGCGGTCGAGCTTGTCGTTTCCGCTCTTCACGGTGAAGATGTTCAGCAGGTTATCCCAGTACTGGTTGAGTTCAGCAAAGGCTGCATCCACTTTTTCAGTGGTATCGAACTTAGCCATCAGTTCGTGTGCCTTTTCCTTATTGATCACTTTCTTGGCTACGAATTTCTTGTCCTGCTCGTTCTCCACGTATCCCAAGAGGAAGATCAGGTCGCGGCTTTCTCCCGGTTGCAGGGTAACTTCGATATAATGTGATGCGATAGGACTCCAGCCATGAGCGAAACTGTTGCGAGGTTTTCCTTCCATGACTGCTTCTGGATCAGCAAACTCATTATAGAGACCGATAAAACTTTCGCGGTCGGTATCGTAGCCCTGAATGTCGGTATTGACAGTATAGAAAGCATAATGATTTCTGCGTTCGCGATATTCCGTCTTGTGGTAGATCGTAGAGCCTTCTACCTCAACTTCTCCTGTAGAGAAATTGCGCTGGAAGTTTTCCATGTCGGTGGCTGCATTCCACAAGCACCATTCTGCAAAAGAGAATACCTTGAGAGATTTCACTTCTTTGGAATTATTTTTGAGCGTCATCTTCTGTACCTCAGCCCAAGTGTGGAGAGGAACGAAGAAGAGTACACTTGCCTCCACACCATTTTTGCTACTTGTGATACGGGTATAATTCATACCATGGCGGCACTCGTAGCTGTCGAGTGGGGTCTTACAAGGTTTCCAACCAGGATTCCAGACGGTATCGCCTTCCTTGATGTAGAAGTAACGTCCGCCATTATCCATCGGAACCCCATTGTAGCGATAACGGGTGATGCGACGGAACTTGGCATCCTTATAGAAAGAATAACCACCTGCTGTGTTGGAGATGAGCGAGAAGAAATCCTCGTTACCCAAATAGTTGATCCAAGGCCATGGAGTCTTTGGATCTGTAATCACGTACTCGCGATTGGCGTCATCAAAATGACCATACTTTTTCTCTGCCATTGTCTTTTTAGTATTTATATTGTTGTTTATTCTTGTATTGAAGTGTTGATTCCGTATTCTAATTTGGTATTATATAATGAATGTTTAATTTAGTAAATAACATTATTTTGGTGCAAAGATAGCAAAAACTTTCAGTTATAAGGTTAGATAACGGATATTTTTTGTATTTTTGCAATTAGAATAGGTTAGAAATCTGACAATTGCTAACATAATGTGCACTTGGCTTATGAAAAGAAACATTATAACACTTATCATAGTTGTGTTTGCCATGATGCAAACTACGGCTCAAACTTATGACAACTTGTGGAAGCAAGCTGACATCATCGCTCAGAAGGACCAGCCGAAGAGCGAAATTGGGGTGATGCAGAAAATCATCTCCAAGGCTTCTGCGGCTAAAGACTACGGTCAGCTGCTGGCGGCTGAGATGAGGCAGGTGATGCTCTGGAAAGAGATTTCTGCAGACTCACTGACACCGAATGTGAAGCGGATGGAGGCTGAAGCTTTGAAGACAAATGACCCGATGCTGAAAGCGGTGAGATATGCTGTGCTCGGCAAGGTGTATCATGATAATCCGTATGGAATAGAAGTGGATGAGGCTTCTTTGGAACAAGGGGAGGATGCTTCTTATGATCAAAGTCAGCGAAAGGTAAACCTGAAGAAGAGCCGGGAGTTCTTCAAGAAAGCGATGGCGCACCCAGAGCTTCTTGCCAAGCATACTTCCACTGAGTATGTGCCATTGACGCTGAAGGGTGTGGATGGCAGTTCCTTCAACAACGATCTGCTGCATCTCATCGGATTCGAGGCAGACAGCAAGGAGGCGTATCTGCAGCTGTACACCTATTATAATAAGGTGGGAAATCGGGGTGCGGCTTGTCTCTGTGCCTACAAGCTTATTGAGAAATACCGCCAGGACGACGTGAGAGAGGTGAAGAAATCGAAGTATCTGCAGACCATCGACTCGCTCATCCAGGTTTATCAGGATATTCCGGAGGCAGGCGAACTTGCCGTGGAGCACTTCCGCTTCATGGAAGGTGCCACCGATGCCAAACCGCTGGATAAGCTCAACTATATCAACTATGCGCTGAGCCGCTGGGGTGGATGGTCGAGAATGAACGAACTGAGAAATGCGCAGAAGCGACTCACCGAACCGATGTTCCGGGTGAAGGATATGCCGCAGGTGTTGCGACCTGGGGAGAAGGCGTGGGTGCATCTGGACGTGCGCAATCTGCAGAACCTGAAAATCAGTATCTCCCGCCTCAATATTACGGCAGATAACGATTATAATGCCCAGGATGAGGCTACCTATAAGATGCTCCTGAAGAAGACTACGAAGCTGCATCAGAAGGATTTCAGCCGCAACTACTATGGTCGTCCGGATTACGAAGAGGTGAAGGATTCCATCGAAATCGGTGGCAATCTGCCGCTGGGTGCCTATCTGATGGAGGTGACTTCGGACAATACGGGCATCGCTCCGCAGCGAGAACTCTTCTATGTCAGCAATCTGGCGGTGATGATCCAGCAGTTGCCTGATGACAGGCATCGCTATGTGGTGGTGAATGCTACAGATGGCCAGCCTATCGCCGGGGCGAAGATCATGCTCTATGACAAGGATTATGATGTGAAGATGGTCAAGTGGAAGAGACTGGTTCATGCCCGCTTGACGACCGATGAGAACGGAGAGGCTTACTTCAAGAATGTGGATGGAATGGTGTTGATTTCCACTTCTGCGGATAAGTTTGCGCCAGCCAAGTATATTTATCTTTCTCGTGACCGCTATTATGAAAAGAAGGATAATGAGACTAAATATCAGGTTTATACCGACCGTGCTCTCTATCGCCCAGGACAGAAGGTGCATGCCTCAGCCATTTCCTATACTGTCAAGAAGGGGTTGGATGCCAGCGTGCCAGGAAAGAGTATGGAACTGAAGTTTGTCCTGAGTGATGCCAACTGGAAGCAGGTGGCAGAACAGAAGGTTACGACCGATGAATATGGTACGGCTTCGGTAGATTTCGAACTCCCGAAGGAGGGAAAGACAGGACAGTATTCCATCTCCGTGAATGGTACAGCAAGCGAATATTTCAGAGTTGAGGAGTATAAGCGTCCTACCTTCGAGATTACCTTCCCGAAGGTGAATGAGAAATATAACTGGGGCGACACCGTGGTGGTGAAAGCTTCGGCAAAGACCTATGCAGGTGTGCCTGTGCAGGGTGCCAAGGTGGAGTATCAGGTGACCCGCAGAAACCAGATGTGGTGGTGGGGTGTCCGCTCTGCAGATGTATTGGTAAAGACTGATACTGCCGTGACCCGTGAAGATGGTACTTTTGATGTGGAAATCCCATTGGAGGCATCTACATCGGGCAACAAGGCGGATATGAACGATTTCATGCGCATTGCCCGTTTCTTCAATTTCGACGTTTCTGCCGTGGTTACGGATATCAGTGGCGAGAGTCATGAAGGTGAGATGAGTCTGCCTTTAGGTACCAAACCTACTGCTTTCTCTGTGGATATGCCGAAGCGCATGGAGGCAGATAGCTTGAAGATTGTGACCTTTGCTTATCGCAATGCCAGTGGAATGCCGATTTCGAGCAAGTTGAAATATCGTATTGATGGTGGTGATTGGAAGGAGGCTGAGGCAAATGCTCCTGTTCTTATCAAGGAATATGCAGCATCTTCTTCATCTGTATCTTCTGTCCAGTTCTGGAAATCTGGCGTTCATCAGTTGGAGGCAATCTGCGGACAGGATACCCTGCAGCAGAAATTCACGCTCTTCAGTATGAAGGATACCCATCCGGTGGAGCCAACTACCGAATGGTATTATCAGACGGCGAAGACCTTCCCTCGTGATGGAAAGCCAGTCTATATCCAGGTGGGCTCTTCGGAGAACGGAGCGCACATCGTATATTCCATCATCGCCGGCAACAAACTGCTGGAGAAGGGTGCCTGGGAGCTGGGCGACAGCATCGTGACCCTACCTTTCACCTACAAGGAGGAATATGCGTCGGGCATCGTACTGAACTATAGTTTCGTGAAGCAAGGCAAGTGCTATACCCGAATGATGAGCATCGCCCGTCCTTTGCCTGAGAAGAAACTGAACATCGCCTGGAAGACCTTCCGCAACCGTCTGACCCCTGGACAGAAGGAGGAGTGGACGCTGAAGATTACCACCCCTGACGGCAAGCCAGCCAAGGCACAGCTGATGAGCGTACTCTATGACAAGTCGCTCGACCAGATAGCCCCGCATTTCTGGAATCTCTCCCTGGACTTCTATCAGAGTTTGCCAAACTGCTACTGGAAGCACAACCTCACTTTCCGCCCATTTTACTTGAATGGCGTTTATCCTACCAAGTATTATGATGAGAAGCAATTGGATGTGGATAAGTTTGATGGCAAATTCTTTAGCTATAATGGTTATATGCAAGCGGAGGAATTGAGCATGTTGGGACGTTCTTCTGGCGGAATCGTTGAGGCTGTTCGTGTACAGAAAGACGAGTTGGTTCGAGAAGAAGCGAAAGTCATGAGGATTCGCGGTTCTAAGATGGTTCGTGTTGCTGCGGCTGCTCCATCTGCCAACAAGGTTTTTGATGTAGTAGAGGAGATGCCGCAGTTTGCCGGCGGTTCTGGCTCAGATGCAGGACAGTACCTTGACAAAGTGCAGGTGCGTGAGAATATGAACGAGACCGCCTTCTTCTATCCTGCCTTGGAGAGCGACAACTATGGCAACGTAGCCATCAGATTTACCCTGCCGGAGAGTGTGACTACCTGGAAGTTCATGGGATTGGCTCATGACAAGGAAATGCGCAACGGTTTGCTGGTGGATGAGGCTGTGGCTCAAAAGACCGTGATGGTGCAGCCTAACATGCCTCGATTCCTGCGTGAGGGAGACAAGAGTTCTATCGTGGTGAAACTCTTCAATACATCTGATAAGAAGGTGAGCGGAAATGCCCGTATGCAGATTTTGGATGCTGAAACCCAGAAGGTGGTTTGGCAGAAAACGCAGAACTACAGCATCAATGCTGAGGGGTCTGCTACCGTTTCTTTCGATGTTCAAGGTCTGAAAGAGGGTGTATATATTAATAAGGTGGTGGCTGCCGGAAACGGATACAGCGATGGCGAACAGCACTATCTGCCGGTCTTGAGTGATCGTGAACTCGTAGTGAATACGCTGCCTATCACCTTGCATCAGCAGGGCGAACAGAGCTTCGACCTGTGCAAACTCTTCCTGGACAAGGAGGGCAAGCAGGCAAAGGGAACAGAGGAGGCAAAGGTCACCGTGGAATATACCAACAATCCAAGTTGGCTGATGATCAAGGCGTTGCCTGCCATCAGCAATCCGGATGATGAGGACGCTATCTCGCTGATGTCTGCCATCTATGCCAATACCATTACCACTTTTATCCAGAAAAATCTATCTTTGGAAACCAGCCGTCTGCAAAATCAGGTGGAGAAACTGAAGAAATTGCAGAACGCTGATGGTTCCTTCTCCTGGTGGAAGGGAATGAAGGGCAGCAGATCTATGACTACGGCTGTAGCCGAGATGATGGTCCGTCTGAATGCCATCGCCGGCACGCAAAAGTCAATCTCTAAAATGCTGACTTCTGCCATCAATTATCTCTCCTGGCAGACAGCTCGTGAAGTTAGAGAGATGAAGAAGATGGAGGAGAAGAAGCACAAGGTAAGTCCAAGTGAACAGGCGCTGCATTATCTCTACATTCTCTCAATGGATGGCAGAAAGATGAAGGAGAATTTCGAACAGGACCAGGCTTATCTGCTGGATAAAATGTCGAAGATGACCAGTGATTTCACCATCTATGGTAAGGCACGTGCTGCTGTGGTGCTCGCCAAGAACAGCCAGCAGAATGCTGCTTATCGCGAAAAAGCGGGTGAATATCTGCAGAGCGTGAACGAATATGCCGTTTATCGTGAGGAGATGGGCCGCTATTATGATACCCGTAAGGCACTCTATAGCTGGAGAAACTATAAGATTCCTACTCAGGTATCTGTGATAGAGGCGATGCAGCTGCTGAAGCCGAATGACAAGCAGACCATTGAGGAACTGCAGCGTTGGCTTCTGATGTCGAAACGTACTCAGGTTTGGGATACTCCTGTAAATACCGTGGATGCTGTCTATGCCTTTATGAAAGGTAATGAAAGCAACTGGAACAAGAAGGCAGAAAATGCCGTTTTGAAACTGGATGGCAAGCTGCTTCCGATGCCGCAGGATTCTACGATGTTGGGTTATATCAAGACAGAGAAGGTGGGCAAGGCATCAACCTTGAACATCAACAAGAAGAGCGACTATACCAGTTGGGGTGCCGTTTATGCAGAATTTAAACAGCCGCTCAGCGAAATCGCTTCTTCCGAGTCGGGCATCAAGGTTCGCCGTGTCGTTGTTACTGCCGAATCGCAGGGCAAGGAAAAGTCTCTGGCTAAGGTTGGCGAGAAGGTAAAGGTAACGCTGATGATCACCGCAGACCGTGATTATGATTTCGTGGAAATCGAAGATAAGCGTGCCGCATGCCTGGAACCGGTAAACCAGCAGAGCGGTTATCAATGGGGCATGGGTTGCTATGTTTCACCAAAGGACAACACAACAAATTTCTATTTCGATCGTTTATCTAAAGGTAAGCACGTTGTAGAAATGGAATATTATGTTGATAGAAATGGTGAATATCAAGCAGGTTCTTGTTCTGCCCGATGTGCTTATAGTCCTGAGTTCTGTGGACGTGATATCGCTTATAAGTTAAGTGTAAATGAATGAGAAATAAGAAATTTTGAAATTAGAAATATAATAATTGATTATGAATAAGATTGCTATAAATAAAAGAATAGGGGTGTTGCTGTGTACTACATTGGTGGCGATGGCAGCCAATGCACAGAAACTGACAACGCAAAATGAAAAGGTGGATTGTGGACAAATTGTTTATCTGCATCCTGTAACTGCTGAGTTTCAGATGAAGAATGATGGTAATCGTTCCTTGATTATCAATGATGTGAAGAAAAGTTGTGGCTGTACTGATGTCTCTTATCCTAAAACAAGTATTCCTGCAGGTGATAGCTTCGTGGTCAAGATGACTTATGATGCCAAACAGATGGGTACTTTCCACAAGCAATTGTTGCTTTATACCAACGCTTCAGAAGAACCATATCTCTTGACTATGCAGGGAAAAGTTGTAGAAAAAGTTTCAGATTTTGCAGGTAGCTATGATTATATGTTAGGTGCAGTGAAGTCTGATGCCCAAGATGTGGAATTTGATGATGTGAATCGTGGAGACCGTCCTGTTCAGCGTATTCATATTTTTAATCCAACAGAATCTGCCATGGAACCTGTTGTGATGCATTTGCCAAGTTATTTGACCGCACAGGTATCACCTTCACGCTTGGGGCCTCATCGCTCTGGAGAAGTTGTACTGACGCTTGATTCTAAGAAATTGCATGATTTCGGTTTGAACCAGACAAGTATTTATTTGGGAGAGCGACCTGGCGATAAAATCTCTTCTGAGAGAGAAATCTCTGTTTCTGCAGTTTTGTTACCTGGATTTGAAGAGATGACTTCCAGTCAGAAAGCGCAAGCTCCAAAGGTAGCGCTGTCAACGTCAACTTTGGACTTGGGCAGTTTCAATGGCAAGAAAAAACTGAAAGGTGAAGTCATCCTGACAAATCAGGGAAAGTCAAATCTGGAAATTAGAAGTATGCAGATGTTTACTGAGGGACTGCAGGTTTCATTAGGAAAGCGAACCATCAAACCTGGTGAATCTGTGAAACTGAAAGTGACTGCCATTGCAGCTATACTCAAAAAGCAGCGTTCAAGAACTCCTCGTGTACTGATGATTACAAATGATCCTGACCATGCGAAGGTGGTAGTAAAAATACAAGTGAAAAAATAATAAGAAACAGGTATGCAGATAGAAATGGATAATGGCAGTGGCTTTTGCTTTGGCGTGACTACTGCCATTAAAAAAGCAGAGGAAGAACTGGCAAAGGGTGTCAAACTATATTGTTTGGGTGACATCGTACATAATGGTATGGAGGTGGAGCGACTTCACGAAGCTGGTCTTCTCACCATCGATCATGAGGAAATGAAAAATCTTCATCATGTAAAGGTTCTTCTTCGTGCGCATGGAGAACCTCCTCAGACTTATGCTCTTGCAGAAAAGAATGATATAGAGATTATTGATGCGACTTGTCCGGTTGTGCTTCAACTTCAAAGGCGTATCAAAAAGCAGTTTGTGAGCAATCCTGATGCTCAGATTGTTATTTTTGGAAAGAAAGGTCATGCTGAAGTATTAGGATTGGTGGGTCAGACGGAAAGCCATGCAATTGTTGTAGAGAAGTTTGATGAAGTGAAACAACTGCAGGAAATGGGTAAGTTGGATTTCTCCAAAGATATCTATCTTTATTCGCAGACGACCAAGAGCTTGGATGAATTTCATCGCATTATAGATTATTGTCAGGAGCATATTGTGGATGGAGCTACATTTAAAAGTTTTGATACCATCTGCAGACAAGTGGCAAATCGCATGCCTAATATTGCAAACTTTGCCAGCAAACATGATGTGATACTTTTTGTCAGTGGCCGTAAAAGCTCTAATGGAAAGGTATTATTCAATGAATGTAAAAGTGTGAATCCGAATAGTTATCAGATAGAGAGTGCTGATGAGATCAATATGGATTGGGTGAAGAATGTGAAGACGGTTGGTATTTGTGGTGCTACAAGCACACCAAAATGGTTGATGGAAGAAATCATGAATCATTTGAAAAATGCAATCGATCAATCTGAGTAAATATGCATATATAAAAACAGGTGGTAAGGCTTCTCACGAAGACCCACCACCTTCAAAAAACAGTAATTAACTCAAAATTTATAATCTATATCATTACTACCTTGTCATTTGATTGCAAATATATTAAAAAGAAAAATAAATTCCAACTATTTTTCAATGAAAGTTATGATTGTTTAGCTGAAATCTTCCTGTTTAACAGATTTTTGCAAATCTAACGCTATTTTTGTGTTATAGCGGTCTGGTAATGCTGCATCAACCATTCTTTTTGTTGAGGAATAGTCATGTTGCTATTGTCCAGAATCAAGGCATCATCAGCTTTCTTGAGAGGGGATACCTCTCTATGGGTATCAATATAATCTCGTTCTTCTACATTTTTAAGGATGGCGTCAAAATCGGCTGCCATTCCTTTTGCTTTCAGTTCATCATAGCGGCGCTGTGCTCTAACTTGTGAACTGGCAGTAACAAAAACCTTCAGTTCGGCATGAGGGAACACCGTAGTGCCGATGTCTCTACCATCCATTACGATACCTTTGGCTTCTCCCATTTTTTGCTGTTGTGCTACCAAGGCTTTTCTGACGAAAGGTATTGCGGCAATAGGACTGACATGGTTGGATACTTCCAGAGTTCTGATTTCTTTTTCTACCAATTCGCCGTTGAGATAGCAGTCTGGAGTTTGTGTGTCAGGATTCAGTTTAAAAGAAATATGGATGTTTGGCATTTCTTTTTCTAAGTTGTCTGTATCTACGCTTCCATCTTCCAGGAAGAGATGATGACGCATGGCATAGAGAGCCACCGAACGATACATCGCTCCTGTATCAACATATATGTAACCTATTTCTTTAGCAAGGTCTTTCGCCATCGTACTCTTACCACAAGAAGAGTAACCATCTATAGCTATAGTAATTTTCTTCATTTTATTGGATATTTATGATATTGTTTTGAATTATAATCTTATAATGTATATGCTAAATTGGCAATGATGCTGCTACTGCTGACGTGATATTTTCCGTAAGCAATATTCAGATGGAAACGGTTGAGATTGATACCTCCTCCAAAAGAAAGTCCTGCTCCATGGCTACTGCCTTTCTCCTCAGAGTTGCTGTCTATTTTCATCTCTTTTACTCTTCTGAAATTATAGCCTCCACCTATCCATATCTGATCGGAAAGTAAAAGTTCTGCTCCAATCACGGCATGATAGATAAAACTCTTCTCCCAATTGTTGAGATTAACCAAAGTTGCGGAGACTCTTAATGGAGTGTTCGTAAAGCGTTTGCTGACTCCCACTTGTAAATCAATCGGCATTTTGTCATACTCATCCTGATATGCTTTTATCTGTCCGCCCAAATTCTTGGCAGTAGCAGAAATGGACCATTCATGCTCGGGATCATAATAATTGATACCGAGATCAACACCCACTCCAATAGAATTGTAGTCGCCAATATATGAAGTGATGAATTTGGCAGCAATACCACCAGCAATTTTTTCGCTCAACATATATGAAAAGTAACCGGCTATGGTAATGTCCTTGGCAGAAAAATCGCCTAAGATGTTATTGTTGGCATCGGTTTCCTTCATGTTACCATAATCCATGTATTGGGCAGAAACCGCCCAGGATGCTTTTTCCTTGATGACACGATTAAAAGAGGCAGAAGCAGTATTGACTCCTGACATATAATTCATATAATTGAGATTAATGGTCTTGTCGCTTACCGATGAAAGTAAGGCTGGATTTTGGAATATGAGAGCTTCGTCATCTTCTATTAAGGTGACGTTATCTCCACCAAGTGCAGCAGCATGAGCACTAACAGGTAGGCGGAGGAAATTATATCCCGTTTGGCTCTCTTGTGCGAGTAATTTTGATGCAAAAAGCGTCAAGAGAGCGAAAAAAACTATTTTTTTCATTTAAATTCTCTAATTATTTTGCAAAGATACACTTTTTTTCAATAATAAGACGTAAATTTGCATTGATTTCGTTTAATATAACGATTGTACACTTCATTTATTGTAGAAGATTCTGCAAAAGAGGAGATTTAAAAGTGGAAATAAAGAAGACTAATAGTGCACGACTGGATAATAAGCGGGGAACTTTTTTCTTGCTGGGTATGGTTATGACTTTATCTTTCGTATTTGTAGGCTTGCAATATCAAAATCATGCTTCAGACTCCGATTTAGACTCTGATGATCTGGAAGAGTTAGCACAGGATTTTGAGATGAATATGCCTGCAGAACAAAAGGATATGGTATCGGCAGAAGCTCCTTCTGCGCCCGTTTCTAAATCCATTACGCAGGAGGTGAAAACTGCAGAGAAAACAGAAACTGCTCCTCAAAAAATCAGCAGTACTACAAGTGAACTGGTGATTGGTGATGGGGAAGGGGAAGTGGATGGCTCTGATATCAAAGAGGCTGTGCCAGAAAATGTGGTAGATAAATCCAATTCTGCTGCATTGGCTGAGGCTCCAATCAATTTTACGGTTGTACAGAAAATACCACAATTTCCTGGGGGGTGGTCTGTTTTTATGCAATGGCTTACAAAAAACTTAAGATATCCTCATTCTGCACAACAGAATAAAATACAGGGAACAGTAGTTGTGTCTTTTATCGTCAACAAGGATGGTAGTGTGGCCAATCTGAAAGTGAGCAAGTCGGCAAATCCTATCTTGGATAATGAGGCTATGCGTGTGCTGAAAATGATGCCGAAATGGAAACCTGGAATGGATAAGAACAAGGTTTGTCGTACTATGATTGCTATTCCTGTGGTATTTCAATTGTAACGTGAATCTTAAAAAGATATGTTCGATTAATTAATAATAAATTTAATATATAATGAAGACAGCTGATGAAATTTTAAAGATGGTTAATGAGTTCTTGGACCATTTGTCATACGACAGAAAACCTGAGTCTCTTTACGAACCGATAAAATATGTCCTCTCGATGGGTGGAAAACGTATTCGCCCTACGTTAATGCTTTTGGCTTATAATCTCTATAAGGAAAATCCGGAAGACATCCTCATGAATGCCTGCGCTTTGGAGACCTATCATAATTATACTTTGTTGCATGATGATTTGATGGATAATGCCGATATGCGTCGTGGTCATTTGACGGTCCATAAAAAATGGAATGATAATACCGCCATCTTGTCTGGTGACTCTATGTTGGTTCTTGCCTTTCAACGTATGATGCAGTGTGATGCAAAACATTTAAAAGACATCTTGGATCTCTTTACGGTTACTGCATTGGAAATTGGTGAAGGTCAGCAATATGATATGGAGTTTGAAACTCGCAATGACGTAAAGGAAGAAGAATATATTGAGATGATTCGTCTCAAGACGAGTGTTCTCTTGGCTTGTGCCTTGAAAATAGGTGCAATATTGGCAGACGCAAGTGCTGAGGATGCAGACAATCTTTATAAGTTTGGAGAACAAATTGGTTTGGCGTTCCAGTTGCAGGATGATTATCTGGATGTCTATGGTGACTCTAAGGTCTTTGGTAAAGAAATAGGAGGTGACATCACTTCTAATAAAAAAACTTATATGCTCATTAATGCTTTCAACAAGGCCAATGATGCACAGCGTAAGGAATTAACCCGCTGGGTTAGTGCTCGTGATTTTGACAGAAATGAGAAAGTAGATGCTGTGACTCGTCTTTATAATGAGATAGGTATCGATCAATTGGCGCAAGATAAGATTGCTTATTATTTCGCGCAAAGTAAGAAATTCCTTGACGCTGTCAATGTACCTGAAGAGAAAAAAGAGGAATTGCGCAAGTATGCTCAAAAAATGATGAAACGCCAATATTAACAGGTGTTCGTCGGATCGTTTGTATTGAAAGTAACTTTTTAAAATAGTAGAGGAGATATTCAAGTGCCATATAGGAGACTGCCAAAAACTGATACTGCAAGGCTGAAAGCATTGAAAACGCTTTTGGACAATAATGATACTTATACGGTTAGGGAACGCTTTATTGATTGGAAGACAATCAATAAAGCGCAACCTGCGTATGATAAATTGTTGACTGCTTCGGAGCAGTACAAGGTCAACTTGAAGGCTCAGACCAGATTTACGGGGAAGATAGATAAATTGCAGAAAAATGCGATGATGTATTTGAGCCATTTCCTGCAAGTCTTATTTTTAGCTGTGGAACGTGGCGAAATCAAACGAAGCTGTCTTGCTCTGTATGGACTTGACGAGGAAGCGTCTGCTGTTCCTCATCTCAAAACTATAGATGGACTTTTGGACTGGGGACAGAAAATTATTGCTGGTGAGAAAGCCAGGCTCAAACAAGGTGGAAGACCGATTTATAATCCTACTATAGGCATGGTCTCTACCCATTATGATATATATTGTGAGGCCATTGAAAGGCAACGCATTTTGCAGGATAGGGTGAATGATTCGATAGAAAAACTCAGGTTGTTGAGACCTGCGGTCGATGAGGTGATTTTGGATTTATGGAATCAGATAGAACATCATTTTGTGAATGAACCACCTGAAAACCGTTTTAATCATTGTCGTGAATATGGCATCGTATATTATTATCGGCGCCATGAACCGCATATTTATTAATATGGATTTAAAATATTGATGTATATGAAAATAGTAGATACACATACTCATCTTGATGGTGAGGAGTTTGATGAAGATCGCGCGGAAGTTATTATGCGTGCGAAGGAGGCTGGGGTCGGCATGGTGTTTCTCCCTGCTATTGATGTGAAGACATCAGAAGCAGTATTGAAGTTAAGTCATGAATATCCTGGCTATGCATATCCTATGATTGGACTTCATCCAGAGGAAGTGAAAGCCGACTGGAAAGAACAATTGAAAAAAATAGAGGCTATTTTGGATGAGCATCTTACAGCTGTGGATGGTTTGAACGGGATTAAGTATAAGAGCGATTACATTGCAATCGGGGAAATCGGACTTGATTTCTATTGGAGCCGTGAGTTTGAAAAAGAACAGCTTGAGGCTTTCGAGAAACAAGTTGAGTGGGCTTGCGAGACGGGTCTTCCTCTGATGATACATTGTCGTAAAGCTCAGAATGAAATGTTGCATATATTACGTAAATGGAAAAATAAACTGCCAGGTGGAGTCTTTCACTGTTTTACAGGCAACCAGCAGGAGGCTAAAGAATTATTAGAGTATGATAATTTTGTGCTTGGTATTGGTGGCGTGTCAACATTCAAGAGCAGTCATTTGCGTGAAGACCTTCCCGCAGCAGTACCTCTGGAAAGAATCGTTTTAGAGACAGATAGTCCTTATATGGCTCCTGTTCCATATCGTGGTAAGCGTAATGAAAGTGCCTTTGTAGTACAAGTCATGAAGACCTTGGCAACTGCTTATGGTGTCAGTGAAGAAGAGGTTGCAAAGGTGACAAATCAGAACGTAGAACGTGTTTTTGGCGTAAAAACGGGACAATTGTCTTAAAGAAATATAAAAAGAATAGTTATTTATGGTATTTTGCCCGAAAAGCGATAATTTTGCAGTCCGAATTGCGATGCTATGTTTATCATGGTATTGTTAGATTCTGTATTCAATAGCGTCTATGACGGCAGATGAAGGAAAGGTGCTCGAGTGGCTGAAGAGGCACGCCTGGAAAGCGTGTATTCCCCTAAAGGGAATCGGGGGTTCGAATCCCCCTCTTTCCGCTAAAATCACTGAAAATCAAACGTTTCCACATTATTATAATTTATCCGACTAAGTAGAATCCTGCACATTCCTGCACATTCTTGCACATTTTTGCACAATTCTGCTTGCAAATAGCTTGCAAATGATAACAACGAAACTATATTTAGATACAAGAGCAGTAAAGGAAGGAGAGCCTGCACCACTCAAAGTTGCCATAACCAAGAAAAGGCAGGCAGCTTACATTCCTCTTGGCGTCAAATTAAAAAAAGAACAATGGGACTCTAAAAGGCAAAGAATAATCGATGCTCCTAACAAACAGCGATTGGAAAACTACATCAGAAATAAATTAATAGAGATTGAGAATGCCATATTGGAGCTACAGACGAAAGGAGAGCTAACAAAGCAGACGTCAACACAGATAAAGAATAAGGTCGTAGCATATCTCGATCCTGATGTTAAGAAGAAAGACTTATTTATAAATAGGTATATAGAATACATGAATAGTCGCTCAGCGCAAAGAACCAGGGAAATATATGCAACCACTTTGAAGAAGATGCGCGATTTCGATAGCAAGGTAGATACCTACGCTTTTGAAGATATCTCAAAGGATTGGTTGAAAAGGTTGGATGCCGAGTTGGTAAGACAAGGGTTAAAGAAGAACTCCAGGAACATACATTTCAGAAACATACGTGCCGTTTTCAACGATGCCATCGATAACGAGATAACCAGCCATTATCCAATGAGAAATTTCGACATAAATCCGGAGCAGACAGAAAAACGTTCTCTTTCTATTGATGAACTACGTACATTATTTAATTATAACGTTCAACCATGGCAGCAGAAGTACCTGGATTATTTCAAGCTTACATTCTTCTTGATCGGGATAAACCCTGCCGATATTCTTAATTGTACGGATGAGAATGTTGTAGATGGAAGATTACTGTATAGACGAAAGAAGACCGGAAGACTATATAGCATTAGACTAGAACCGGAAGCCATACAGATAATAAATAGGTATAGAGGAAAGGCAAAGCTAGTCAATTTCTCAGAGAACATGAGGAACTACAAGCAATTTGTGTGCAAGGCAAACAAGGGTCTTAAGGCAATAGGACCTGTCACTAAAGAAAAGAACGAGAAAAAGAAAGCTCAAGATTTTCAGAAGGAATATCATACGAAGCATAATCCTCTGTTTACTCATATCTCTCTGTATTGGGCTAGGCATACGTGGGCAACAATAGCATTCTCCATAGGAATACCCGAAGAAATTATTGCCGAAGCATTGGGACATTCCCATGGAAACAGGACAACATCTATCTATATTGACAAGAGTGTTGCCAATATAGACGCTGCAAATAGAAAAGTATTGAATTACGTTCTATATAAGGAGCAACCAAAGGACTAACCCTTGGAAGCTCCTTTAGAACCAATTAAATAATCAGACCATTGTCTCTCATGAAGTTCACCATTGCCCTGTTCTGTGGCAAAAGGGCAGGTATGTCCATTCTGTTAGCCTTATACAAGTTGGTAGCAGAATTATACATATCCCAGGCAGTTACAAACTCCTTATCGTGATAGGCCTCCAGCATATCCTCTGTGAAGAGTGTAATCTGTGACTGATTGAGAGGGTAGGTGATATTCTCACGAATAGACTTTCGTGATGTATCTGCCTTTACTCTGGTAGCAGTCATCAGTCCAATGAGCAAGAACATCTGTTCTGCAGAAATACGTGTCTCCTTCATTTTGGCAATACGCTCACGATCAGTCTCGATGATGTGCCGGGCATCGACCAGCCATGATTTTAATGTATCAAGCATTGATGCCACTTCCATACCGGAACCCTTCTTGCCCTTTTCTGAATAGCTGGACATATATAGTTCTGGAGAAAGCATACACTGATTGTGACAAATCATCACATTCGGACCGAATCCAATCTGAATACCCTTCTGATGGAAGGCTACGGCTACATTAGTTGTAGTCTCATCATTATCAAAATCTGTGATACGGATATTGGCATAAACTCGGCGAAGGATATGCGCTTCTACCGCATGCTGACCTTTGACCGCTTCCACTTGTGGGAGGCGAACCACTCCAGGCGACTGACGGTCTCTGTTCTGTGCTGCAAACATATCATAAACCTCCACATTGTAGCCGAGCTCTGTACACTCATCAATGACCTTATTGAAAAGGTCAAAGTGATAGATGCCACGGAGCGGATTTCCGTAAACATCATCCTCGCGGTGTGTGCGACTCAACTGTTCGAGAGTGATAGCCTGAGTTTTGGCTTTCTCGAAATCAAAGAACTTATCTTCATTAACTGAAGAAGGAACTGCTACCATATCCTCGGCAGCCTTACTCAAAATTGTTGCTGTTGTCATAATCTTTAATATTTTAATTGGTTACAAATTATTTCAATGGAATACCTGCTTCTTTAAGAAGCTTGATCCTCTCTTCCTTTGTTGCTTTTGTCAAGTTTGTCTCTTTGACAAAATTCCCGGCAGAGTCTCTTGTTATAAGAAAAACATAATCGGCATGATTGATCCAACTTCTCTGACACTTCTCACGATAAGAATTGGCCTCCTCGTAAGTCTCAAACCCGCTCTTTGTGTCATACATTTCATCGTCGCGGGTAACATATAAACTGCTATTCTTCATTTTTAATCTCAATTATGTACATTAATTCTTTCTCCAGAACATCCTTATCTTGATAAGGAGAATCGTACTTATATACGACCGCATCATCAAGATAAGTTCTTACTCCATCAATAAAACTATCCTGTGATACTGAGTTGCATGTGATATAGGCTACCAGGAAGAAACCGTTTCGTTCTTGTGCATCACCTAACCCAACCGCACCAAAATGACTTCTGAAAGTAGTGCCCTGCAACTCGTCGCATGAGTACTGAATCATCATATTCTTCATCATTTCAAAGAATATTGCTACTTTAATTGCTTTCATATCTATCGCTTAACCGTGCTGCGTAGGGCTATATCTTTAAATATTTCTAATTTTAACAACGTATCTGAAGAATAAAGAACCATAACAACTAAATTGAATCAGTCTTACGGAAACAGCTTCTCCTTCTGCAAGAAAGGCTATTGCTTTTCCTACAACACGTTGATCAATCTCACCAGTTCCGTTGACACGAAAATAAGATTTAGCATCTTCATAAGAATCTACAACTCCTCCGAAACCATTTTCCAGAAAACCTTCGTTAATAGCCATTTGCAATTCGCCAGAGTATTTCCATTTGAAATTATTCTTAGCTACAATTTTATTAAGCTCTATATTTGTATTTGTAATCATACAAGTGGACTTAACCGTGTTGTCGAGGGCTTTGTTATTAATATTTTATAGCAGCATATGCCACCAAAACTATTGATAATACGATTATTATATTTGTTAATATAATAGATACCATATCTACTTAAAATTAAAGAAGTCCTTAATCTGTTTCTTTTCATCATCTTTGGCATTCAAGATGTCCTTCACTATGAAATCCGCAAGTGGAGCTAATACGGTATTCATTGCATCAGTCAATTCACCTTGCGCTCCCAGTTCAACAAGAACATCTGTGTATTCATAAAGAAATACTTGTGCAGAAATGAATCCCATTTCATAATTCTTTTTGATTTCCTTAATTTCTTCCATCTTTTTAAAATTTTAATTGGTTCAATATAATCTGTGGTTAGTCAAAATAACCACTCTTTCTATATGCAAAGATACAAAAAAAGTGTGATATATGCAAATATACCACACTTTATTTTAGTTAAAAATACCAAATTTAACTCCCTGTGTATCAAGTAGTTAAGCGTTTTTGTATATGCTGCTTAGTGTAATGATTTTTGTAGCTTCACCGATTTTGTCAATCAGATTGGTTACGGCTTCATCCACCTCACATAATGCATTGTACACATCGTTTGGAATATCTGTCGTTTCCAAACCATTACTACTCATTTTCCATGTTTGGTTAAGCTGTCTTGCAGCATCTACCATTAATTTAATGTCCGTCATATTTTTTCTAAATTTTAAATGAATATCCTACTAACTGCCTGGCAGATCCATCCCATCATGTAGCAAGGCTCTTCGTCTTTCAAGTCAATACCTAGTGATTCGCAGATATGAGTGACAACGTGGAACATTTCGTGTGTGACAGTATTCACAAACTCATATTCCGATGTGGTCCTACTGACAGCAACCACGCTCTTTCTACCTGCAAGATTGGAGTAGGTTAGACCTGTGTTCGGCATTCCTCGTAAGCAATGCTCCCTTGCGCTTTCGACTGCCTTTTCTGTGCAGCCTATCTGCACAAGGGAGTTGCATACCTCATCGGTATCTGATGATTCCAAACCGTAAAACACAAGAACTTTCCAATCGTATTTTTCTAGATATATCTCTTGACTTATCATAAAATATCATCCCATGGAATGCCGATGCCATTATGGTTGCAATCGGCATAGAATCTGTTAAAGATGAAGCCATCCTTCTGGTCGGTATCATCAACCATATCTTTCACGAACAAAGCCATGTGAGCTTCGTCCTCGATGGAAGACTTATAGAAATCAGCTTTAACCATGTTTGCCACATAGACATGATCATAGCCTACATTATTTTCAAGCGTCACTCCCTGCTTGGTAAGGATGGACTCAACCTTATCCTTATCCATGTATTCAACCTCCTCATCCTTTTTTGTGACTGGGTTGTATTTTCTCATCTGAGCGACTGCCCACTCGCAAGATTTCTTGTTGAAGTGCCAGCCATTATATCTCAGATATGCTATCATTCCTTCTGGCTTCATATCGTAAGCATCCAAAGGCATTCTACATTTTCCCATAGCTTTTTCTATTAAGGGTGGCAGGGAGAAATCCCCACCACCGAATTAAACATTAGTAACGTCCACCACCACGGCGACCATAGTATCGTCGCTCTCCATAGCGGTCTTCGTCGCGCCAATCATCATCGTCCCACTTGTCACGATAGTCTGGCATTGGCATACGGTTTCCCATACGCTCGCGCTTCAAACTATCCAAGCACTTCATAACCTTGTCACCTGCTCGAACCATTTCCTCGCAGTTGTCAACAAGCTCATCGAACTTGTTTTCCGTAATTTCTACCATATATCCCATAGCAATTACTTTTTAAAACTGTTACCGTTCAAAGCCTTAGACAGCATGGATTCAATATTGGATAGCGTTCCTTTCATGCCGCTGACCTCTGATTTTAGGTTATTGATGTCCTGCTCTTGCTGCTTCTCCTTGGCAATCTGTGGGTTGATTCTAGTGAGCATTTCCTCGCAGGAGCTTATGACTCCATTGTGGTAATCTACACTTTCCACGACTCCCTTGGAATGTCGCAACATAGCATCTATCTCAGCGCACATAGCTTCTCTGCTGTCACTTACAACAACACCTTCATTGCCGAAGTTCACTATCTGTGCTGTAGATGGCAATTTTTCGAAATTGACCTGCTGGTCTTCTACTTGCACCTTAACATCAACGGTCGTCTCCAATGTCGGAGTCTGTCCTGGCATATAGCTAGGATATTTCTGCTGAGGATTGCTGACCGATATTACTTGACCGATTTTTAGAGTCGGCTTTTCTCCTCCCTTGTTTAAAATGTAGAAGAGAGAAGACTGTCTTAGTCCTTGAAACATTTTCTTTCTCTTTTATTAAAGGGGCAGACTTTTCAGTCTGTCCCATAGTTAATACTCTGTTAGACGCCTGTAGGCTGCTGAAACCCAAGCAGTCGGATAATACCGCTCTTCTTGTTGATGTAAGCCAAAGCTTCCGTAACGTTAGCCAGTCCTGCACCTGTTACTGCCGTTCCGTTGTGGTCAACCACGTTAGTCTTTGCAGTTCCCGATGTCGTGCTAGTGGTTCCGTTCACGGTGGTAGATCCACTAGGAACTACGACCGTTACAGGAAGGGCAGCACTAGCGGTAGGCACTCCTTGGTGTATCTTAAGCAAGACAACACTTTCACAAGGCAGTGCATTATAACAGTTAGGGTTGATACCGAAGTCCACACTTGCCTCTGTTACCTGTTGTGCATTCGTTCTAAGCTCATAGATGCCACCGATGTCAACTCGTCTCAGACCATTGCGCTGACCGAAATACATTGGGTTGAATGGATTAAATGGATTTAAAGGAAACATAGTTACCTCCTTTCCTAACAACCGCATCCTACGGTAGAACGAGAAGCCGCTACATCACCTGCATAAGCTCCCATGGCGGCAGCAGTATAAACGTCCTTGTTGAATACTCCGTACTGAGGGTACTGGACACTGATGGTATTAGGCAACTTGCACTTGATGCCAGCCACCTCTGCCTGCAGCGCAGCCAAAGCTGCATTTACTGGTGTGATAACCTGAGCCTGATAAGACTGCAAAGCCTGTGTCTGATGCTCGTTTGAAATCTGTGCAAGCAGGGCACTGTTCTTCTCTCTCAAAGCATCGAGCTTATCCTGCATAGCCTGTGTCTGCATCTGATCCAACTTAGCCAAGACAGACTGATTGTTAGCATCAGCCTTGTCACGAAGCATCAAAGCATTGGCATTTGCCGTATCATTGATGGCGTGCGTCTGCTGACAGATAGACAACTTGATGTTGCCATCCATTGCAGTTATGGTGTTATTGGTCTTGCAGCAGCATTCTGCCAACTGGGTAGCGATGGCATTATTGCCCTGCATGATAGCAGTCAAAATCTGATTAGCATTCATGCCCATCTGATTGCCGAGGTTGCAAATCTGCTGACCTAAGCCATTGATTGCATCCATAACTGCGTCACTTGATGTGTTGAGGGCTGTAGCCAAGCTCTGAACGTCAAAGCCATTGCGCTGAACTGCCTGCATGATAACGGCAGTATTGGCATCGTTGTTAAGCATTGGCACAACACCGCCCTGTCCGTTAGAACCCATGCAGCGATTACCTCCGAAGAGTCCCATACCATTATTGCCCATAAGGATGAACAACAGAAGGATTGCAAAGATGTCTTCACCCCAACCATTTCCGTTTCCACGGTTGTTCAAGAGTGCAATCAGACCTGGGTCAACGCCCTGTCTCTGCATGAGTGCAGGAAGCATAGCCAAGATTCCATTAGAACCTGTACCGCTTGTGCCGCTCTCTGGATTGAACACGTAAGTTTTACTTTCCATATCCCGAATTTTTAATTTAACCTTAATATATATAACTAACACTATTTGTAACGTTACGTGTGCAAAGTTAGAAAATAGTATTGAAATAAGCTATAATACTATCATAGTTTTTGTTAGCGGCTCTGTATCAGCAGTTTAGTGTGATAGTGGGTTGTATCATTTTTTATCCTCTTAGAACGAAAGAATTTACTTTGCAAAGAAAAACCTTCTGAATATCAGTTGTTTATGTAAAATTGGAATTTACTTTGCAAATAAAAAAGCGACTACTCATCACGAGCAGCCGCTTCATAAATTACCCTGTTTTAATCTTTACACCTAAAGAAACTAAGAACTATCTTTTCTTATACTTATATATAATATATACAATGATCAAAATCAATGCAAAATAGAAGAGCTTACCGGTTTCTGTAAATACCTTTTGCATAAAACTTGTAGGCTTTTCTATATAAATCTTTTCTTTTTCAATATGTTTAATATCTACTTTAGATGAATCTTTTCTCGAATGCTTTTCTTGTTCATCTTTAAGTTTATCTTTATATAAGGCAATGCTATCCAGTAAAGCTTGATACCTTTCTGTCGATAATTCATGCCTTTCATAACGAAACTTATTTTCAGATATTTTATTGCCATTAGCATCATATATGAGTACCGTACTATCAGTAATACAAGATTTGTCTTTTATTGATGATTTTAGTACCTCAGAATGTTTGGCTTTATACTTCTCTATTTCTTTCTCCATTATAGACTGAAAGATGGAGTCATATTTTATTTCTGTCCTATTGTCTGTCAGTAACACATCTTTTGTTGTTGTCTTTGTTGACTTGCAGCCAATGAACACTAACATAATGACAAATATAAGAGTTATGTTTAATATCTTCATTACCTGTTTAACTTTAAATTTCCATACGTAAATATAACCAACTTGACGGATTTAACTTACTCCTCCTTACTATAATCGTTACCTTGAATTAAGCAACCAAATGCAATAACACACGCTATAATAATAATTGCTAAAATAATCTTTACCATCATACTTTTTCCTCCTTTTCTGCGTAATTAAAGTAAGCTGTCAGATATGGTATTTTCTCAATAAATTTGAATCTCATGAGATAGTAGAGAAAACTCACTACATACCATGGAGGAGTGCCCTTCTTAAAAATCAGTTTCAAATTCTTAAGAATATTACATCCATAGAACCACAGAACTAAATACGATATAAAGGAAACGCATTGAACCGAGCCTGTCATTTGCCCTTTGAGCCGACCTATCACATATACGGCAGCGCACAGAACAAAAAAAACTGTAGCGTGTCCTATGCACACAACTGCTTTCTTTAATTCAAAGTTTTCGCCTTTGGCGATCATTCCGCTAAGGTATCCAAAAACGAAGTTGAGTAAAAAGACGATCATGAGTGACGATAATTCTCCTTCAATCGGCTTAAGATAGGCGAGTATTGCAAGAACTACACCAATAATTATATCTTTAACTTTATCTGTCATACGATAACTATTTGATGATTAAATAATAATGCTGCAAATATACGATAAAATATTTAATCATCAAATAGATTCCACAAAAAAGTGCAAAACTTTATGCACTCATATAAACGCATATATATAATTTCCTCGAAATATTGTATTTTTTTATATATATTTTCCTCGAAATATTGTATTTTTAAAAGCATCGGAATCGGGGGAATAAAAAAGAGAGGCAATCACTTACCTCTCTTGCTCTTAATATAGTGAAGAATATCCCACTTCTTAAAATATCTCGTATGTCCACGCTTCTTGCATTCTCCGTTAGGAATGTCGCCTCTCGATACCATTCTGTTCAAAGTAGCATCAGAAACGTGAAGTTTCTCCTTGACCTCCTCAGTGCTCATCATCGGGTTGAGCATGTCGGGTATGATGTCGCATAACCTATCCAAGTCCTCATCGCTCATTCCGCAAGCGGTGACTTTATCTCCGTTCTTCTGTTGCTCGTCAGCTTTAAAGCAAGCATCACTTAATGACTTCAAAGCTGTTCCGAGTATCTTATAATTCAATATCTTTGTCATATTACCTTTGTTTTTACGAAAAATCCTCAAAAATCGACTTTATGCGCATATTTTTCTTCCTAATTTTGTTCGACTGATAAACAAATCCACAAAAGAGTAAAGATAGAATATTGCCGTTATCACCATAACAGTGAAGCAGGAATCTATCATATCATTTGTCGTGTACCAGCTCCATTCTACGATGTGAGCCGCATTGATGCCGAAAAAGTAGAAAAACGGGATGCGGTATCTCCAACATAGGAAGAAGAATCTGCTCGCCAATATCAGAACCATCGGGAAAATATACAACATGAAATATATGTAGATATAGCAAGGCGTATTTTCTTCGTATGGGATAAACATTTCACGAGGATTCTGCGAGAAATTCCACATTCCATAAGCGTGGAAGCACATAATAATTATCGGAACGTATTTGCAGAACCAGCGAAAAAATTTCAGAATCCTCCTGCTATACCGATTACCATGTTTCATCAGTAAGTTCATTACCTCACTGAGGTCTTTATCTTGCAACCACTTTAATAGGTCGCTTTCATCTTCTTTATTCATTCTTTTACTTATTTTAAAATCAATTCTGGTGCAAATCTAAGAAATATTTAGCTTACTTTCAAGAAATAAACATAAAAATAATACAAAAAGCGACAATTTAACATTAAAAAGCAATTAAAAATACTGAAATGATAGTTTTATACATAAAATATACAGTTAGCCCTTGCGCTATGAAAGGTATTGCAAGGGCTTTATTTTTATACATCCTTATATTCAGATTTTGCATCGAAACAAGGACACCATTTCTTCCATTTTTTCGGATTGCTTCCCCAGATGTCTCTGTGTCCCATGATGGATGCGTGAGGGTATTTGCGATGCAACTCTATAAGCAATGACCTCAGAGATACCTTCTGAGCCTCCGTTCTGTTATCGACAGGCTTACCTTTGCTATCAATGCCGCCAACGTATGCAATATTAATAGCGGTAGAGTTGTAGCCCTGAACACCGTTACTGACCTTGCTTATGTCTAACAACTGATGTATAACTCCATCCGCAGTTACCACCTTGTGATAACCGGGATTTTTCCATCCTCTCGCCTTAAATTCAGCAAGAAGTTCCTTGACTCCCCACTTCTGATTAGATGCTGTACAATGAACAAAAATGAATTTTATCTGTCTCATAATAATGAATCTAAAATTAAGTAATTAATAATACTGCCGAGAATAATGATAATTGAATATCTTACCACGTCCTCCCACTCAAACTTTGCCAAGTGATAGTTCTTGTACTGATAAATCTCTCTACCTACCATTACTGGCAAAGCAAGCAGACCTATCAATATACTTACCAGCAGCCAACAAGCAAGACCAATCCAGTCTCGCTTGTTTAATTTGAATAAATCTTTCATAGTGCAAATATCCAGTAAGTCAAATATACGTCTAAGAATGCCGCCAACTCTGCCCAGTAATAACCTACAGTCTTTGTCTTTTTGGCTGGAGGAAAATAGATAATCAGCACCGCGATAGCCAACAATATGGTAGGAATGAGGTTTACGCTTGCGCACCATCCTACACATCCGATAGCCGCTGTGATAGCTGCTGATTTATGAATGATATGTTCCGAACTATCAAGGTAGCGAGGAACGAAACCTACGAACATCAGTCCTGCGCACCCCAAGAAGGCAAGGCATTGGATTCCCCTGCCCGAGTCGAGGAGAGAAACAAGCATAAGCAAGGCACTCGCCACCATGACAGCGGTAAACACCCATCCATAGTTTTGTTTGCGTTTTTCACCAATTACCTCGCTGCCAGCACAGTTCTGCAACTGGTAATACACGTCGCTTACCATTGCGGGAACGCCAAACCTCATTGCTGCAAGAAATAGAAATACTCCAAAAAGGAGAAATGAAATAATACTTAGTAACATAATCTTTTTATTTTAATTAGTTAAATACTCATTTCTAACATCTTCGGATAGCCTGCCTTATAGTCGTAAGCCTCCACCTCTTCGATGGTCGTCAGCTCACTCACAGCTTGCTTATGGCTTGCCGTCACGTTAAAGCAATCAAGGGCATACATCTCAAGCGCAGATAGCAACTGGATAGCCTTGTCACAATCAACCACAAGTTTCATCCCTCCGAGCCATAGGGTAGTTGTTTCCTGACCTGCTGCTTTGGCAATAGTGGTGGAGTTCATCAATCCAACACGTGTCGCCTTGTCAAGCCAGACAAGTAGTCCGTTCAGCACGAATCCGTTTACCGATGACGAGGTATCGTAGGCTGTTATCTCCGCTATCTTAGCCTTTTTGGCAAGTACTAAGGCTTTTTCTGCCCACTTCTGCTTCCACGCCTCATACTCTCGTCTCACCTCCTGTTCGTTATATTCAGATGCAGATACAGAACCCTCGACACAAGAATATGCGTCCATGTCTGCATCTTTAACTGCATCAAAACGAACAAGCATCTTGTTTCCTACTTTTTCTACTGCGACAAAATCCTTTACTGGGATAAATGTCTTTACAAAATTTACTTTCATAACTTTTTATTTTTAAATTCAACAATCTTTTTCATGTTTACGCAATATATTTTATCTTTATGTTTTATCTCCTTCCATGCTCGCCATCTTATTCCGTAGCTATAGCAATGTACCAGATGTCCGAATAGGGAGTTTACCTGAATCACGAACTTTTCTGTCTGTTCTTTCGATGGATTTTCTGTGCTATTCCATTTCTTGATAACATCGAAAAGGTGTTTAACTGTAGCATTACCAGCATATACTCTTCCTGGTTTAATTACTGCGCCAGTAAACTTCACTCCCTTCTTTACTTCCTGAAGATAGACTTTATCTGGGTGCAATGTAAGTTGCAGTTTATCAAAAAGGTAGTTACGAGAGTCATGGAGTATTTCGAGCAATAATCCTTTATCTCTGCTTATAACAACGAAATCGTCTACATATCTTCCATATCCTCCACTCTCACCAATACGACTCAATACCCATTTGTCGAACGCAGACATAAGCAAATTAGCGAGTATCTGACTTGGAAGATTGCCGATAGGAAGACCGATGCCTTCTCCGCAGGTAAATAGCGATTTATTGGCAGGAAGTCTATCCCATAGACTCAAATCGCCAACCTTTACACAATTCTTGCTTGGGTCGTTCATGATAACCTTCCTCCACAGCCACAACCAGAAGTCCACATCGCCACCTTGATATTTCTCCCTTATAATCTTCTCTACAATATCATACAACATCCGTCTATTGATACTCATAAAGAAGCCTTGAAGGTCGCACTTCAATATCCATGTCTCTTTAGTGTAGTTATCACTCACTCGCTCTATCTGTTGCCTGATATGGTCGATACCGTAATCAGTTCCCTTTCCTTTTCGGCAGGCATAGGCATTATCCACCATTTCACCCTCCAATATTGGCAGGAACTTGATGGCAAGGATATGATGCACTATCCTGTCTCGAAACTGCGCACAGAATACCTCTCTCAGCTTCGGTCTGGTCACACAGAAAGCCTTACTCTTACCTATCTCGTAGGTCATGGAGTTCAGCTCGTTGTATAGCTGCAAGTTATTGAGAAGGTAATTCATCTTGTATTCAAGACAACCTTCTGTTCCTCCCTTATGCTTGCAGCAATCCCTATAAGCTTCATCTATCAACTCAATAGGGATGTATTCTTTCATCGTTTTTGCATACTAATCGACATACCCGAAGGATGAACGTCATCAAGTGATAATCGTAGAACGGAATCGCCAGATAACTGTTGTTCTTGTTGTTGTTGCTGACAGCCGTAGCGAAGTAGTAGCTGTTGTTGGCATTGTTCTGGGTTCTCAGCATCTCTATCTTATTCTTAGCTTCTTCACCTCTTACGAGGCGACTGAAAGCGGATGCTCCTTGTCACTATGGTGACGGCTCTCCTAAGTCGATATATCTTCTTAGTTCTCGCCTTTGCGCTTCCTCTCGCTCTTTAGCCAGCCATACCCGTCTTTCATTACCTTTTCGATTTGGAAGGTGAAATTTGTCGCTTGTTTAACGCTAAGATATTGCGATTCAGCGAAGAGGGTGATTCTGCTTCTGACCTCAGACAAGAGTAAGATGAAATCCCGCAAATTTTCCTCTCTTCCATCGAAGCTGCTATTGATGCGCCTTACAAGGTCGAGTGCTGCAAAAGCCTTGTCGATAGCCTTACCGTACTGCCCGAATCTGATAATTTTCGATACGTTCTTGCTATAATCCAACAATAGCTTGCAGAGCTTGTGGGTTTCTTTGTATATGTATAAATCCTCCGAGTATGCCATATTTTTAAATATATTTTCTGTTAAAGCCGCCCGAAGGCGGCATGTTAAATTGCTTATTATGCTGCCAGTGCCAAACTTCAATCCTGCTCATCTTTGAGAGATAAGAGAGATGGAGAGTCGGAGAGACAAGCGTAGAACGGAATCGCCAGAAAACTGCCGTTCTTGTAGTTGAAGCTGACAGCCGTAGCGAAGTAGTAGCTGCCGTAGGCATTGCCCTGGGTAGAAGTCCACTTATTACCACTGAATACAGTCTTATTGCCATTGATGTCTGGGTACTTCTTACTGATAGCATCTATCACGATATCCATATTCTGCCATGTTAACTCCCATTGGTAAGCTGTCGGTAGATAACCTTGATAAAGCTTATCTCCATTCGTAATCGTAGAACTATAGCAATAATCAGCAGCACCCGTAGTCAACCCACGCTCGTCACCTTCCGCTATAATGGTCTGTGTAGCCAACAATCCGTTATACGCAAAGCGAGACCAGTTCGAGTTGTTTGTATCACGACCATTCAAAGGTATATTCTTAAACTCTACGTTCTGATTACACCATTGCTTAGTCACGGCTACCTTATAGAAGTCCGCCATCTTGTCAATACTGATAAGTATGTCTCCATTGTAACGTTGTGTTGCAAGCGTAGCAATACGCACAAACATCAGCTTGCTGTTATCATTTCCGCTTGCCTCCCAGTCATCGTAAGTCCACTGTTTATTGTTGTCATCAATGAGCCAGATTCCGCTCTCGTAAGGGCGATATATAAAGTTAAAACGGTAGCTATCAGCAATAGCCGTTCTGGTAATAGAGTAGCGGTCGTACTGCTCGTACATACCGTCTATCTTGTCAACGCTTACCGTGTAAGATGTTCCATTCTTAATCTCAACGACAGCCCTACCATCGGAATCCATAATATATTCTGTTTTCTTGCCAGCTATGGTAACATACGCCTTGCCGCCTTCCCACGGAGTTATATTTCCGCTTTCGTCAGCCTTAGACATCCTGATGGTTAAACGCTCCATCTTTTCGGTCTCAGCGATATAGTTAGCGTCAATAATTCTGTTACCTACGCTTGCCACATGCTGTACGGGGTCGATAATGTTGCACTTCTGTACGTAAGGGAACACAACTTTATAGGTTGCACCTTTGGTGATAGTAAACTCAGTCTGGCCATTTGCATCAGTAGTGTACTGATGAGGGTCTGCACCATTATTAATATAGACATTAATAACCAAGCCTTCCATGATTACTCCTTCCATCGTGGTAGTACAATTAACTGTCACGTGCTCGTCAGTATCAGTAAGATTTACTGATTTTACCTCTCCGTTTCGGTTCGTTACTTTCAGTACATTTCCCTCCAGTTCTGCATTGACCTTTTCTGCACCTAATGTAGCAGTCTCTGCTGCTTGGATAGCGGTGTCAAAATCACGCTCTCGCTTTGTTTCTGCGTCCACACGAGCTTGTTCCGATTTAGCTCTTGCGCCTTCTGCGGAAACTCTGTCGGCTTCTGTCTTTATACGCTTATTTTCCGCTTCGACACGTTTTTGTTCGTTAGTCTGCCGTTCCGTCTCTTGACTTATGCGCTCGGTCTCGCTCTCTTGACGGATGCCTTCATTGTCATTTCTACTCTTCTCTGCACTCTTACGATTCGTCTCTGCTTCGACACGTCCTTGCTCATTCGTCTTGATAGACTCATTAGTAGCGTGGGCTTGGGCTGCTGCGTCGTTGGCTGCTTTAACGGCTTTGGCAGATTCGGTCTGGCGATTACTTTCAGCTTCCGCTCTCTCAGTTTCAGCAGATACCCTTTCGTTCTCGGATGTAACACGAGATTTTTCGGCATTCGCTCTTGCAGTTTCAGCTTCAACACGACTATTCTCAGCGTCAACTCTCTGCGCCTCTGCTTCGTCAAATTCCGTGCGATGAGCATTAAGTTCACTGATTGCAGTCTCTATTCTCTCGTTCATATTACCGATAGCAGAAGACGTATCATGCTGGCGTTTATTTTCAGCTTTTACTCGTTCTGCTTCGGCAGATGCACGACCGTTCTCAGCAAATTCTCTTTCGTTTTCGGCAGTCACACGCTGTAATTCGGAGTTCGCACGGATGTTTTCGGCAGTCACACGCTCTTCTTCTGCATGTTCCCGCATAATCTCGGCATTTACCCGTTCGTGTTCGTTATCATTTCGGGTGCGTTCGTTAGCCAGTATTGTATTCTCGTTTTCTACACGAACACGCTCTGCTTCTATGCGATTAAATTCTGCAAGCTCACGGTCTCTTTCTGCATTTGCTCTATCGCCTTCAGCAGACACCCTTGTTTCCTCAGCAGATGCTCTCGACTGTTCAGCATTAGTCCGCTCAGACTCAGCAGTCACTCGTTGTGCCTCGGCTTCCTGGCGTGCGCTCTCATTCGCATTGAGGGTATCGTTTGTCTCCTTATTGGTCTTCAGGGCATCATTCGCCTTATTGATGAGGTCTGACAACTCCACGGTAGGAGGGAGGATAACCATAGCGGTATCCATTTCCACGCTGTTGTCGCCATCATCGGTCTCGCCAAACTCGGTGTCGGCATCGGCATTCTTGGCTACGATGGAAAACTGATGGTACTCGTTGCTTCGCCAGTCGTTGCCGAATATCTTGCCCTTTGCCTCGATGGCATAAGTACCGAGGCTCATCTTGTCACCCTCTACTCTCGCCAGGAGCACATTGTCCTCCTTTACATCAATCGTAAACGCAAGAGGGATGCGTCTGAACTGATTACATACCTGTACCACCACATCGGTACAGGCTGGCAGAGGGAAAGCCTGCGCTTTCCCATCTACCATCTTCATCACTGGTATTCGCAGTGTGAAGTCATTACCTTTTACTATTTTTTTCATAAGCTGATAATATTTGTTTCTGAAATATTTAATTCTATCTTTTCTGGATAACCAGCAGTAATATCGTAAGCCATAACCTCATCATAAGCAACCGACTTTATCTTACGTGTTAAGCTTGTATCACTTGTCCCCAGAACAATGTGGTCTCTTTGCTGCAAATCTTGCCAACAATACCCAACTCTGTAGAACCAGCAAATAATGACATCGGTAAAGCACGACTATAAGTAGGCTTATAGTAAGATTCTCCTGGTTTAAGGATTGCTGGCATCAAGTTACCTTGATTAACAACTCCTGCGTTCACATTCCAGTAATCGCCATTAGGGGCAAGGCTTGCAAGGTTTCCGTTCTTTACAACATCAGCTTTCGCCTTGCTGGTGAAGTACTTTCCGTCAGCTTTGCTTGCCAGCTCTTGTGTAGTGAATCCATTCAAGGAGTCTGCCACTATCTTCCCGTTTATTCGGGGAGCTTTATAGCGATATAATGTTGTCTTTGTATTTGTGCTCGGATTCAAGCTGGGGAATAGATGACTATCATAGCTATTATCAGCAACCAAAAACGTCTCTGATATAGATGGTGGGTTGTGTGATGACGTGAATGTCTTCATTGTTCCATAGCTATATGGTGTACTTGATACTCCAAACAGGTTCTGTGATGTGTAGAACTGGTATGCAGTGAAGCTACCGTTAGTCTTATCCATCGTAGATATACCATCGGGACCGAGGTCATACAGCAAATCCCCGTTATTGTCATAATAGGATAGTACTGCACTTCCCTCAGAGTTAAGACCGAATCTGATATTCGGCTTTGTTTTATTGACAGAACCGAAGAACTCCATAATTCCATCGCTAATAGACACCCTTGCACCGTTACTTCCGAGAGACTCCAACACCTTTGCTGCTATCAGATCCGCATTAAGCATTCCGTTCTTGAATAATGCTGCAATAGCATTTCCGTTCATTACCTTTACCTGCTCGCCATACAGCAGGACTTCGCTATCAGTAATACCGATACCAGCCTTCTTCAGACTCGCCTTATCTACAAGGTCACTCTTGCGCTCGGTGTACTCGGTGACGACGGCACCCACCTCGATTTTCGGTCTCGTGATGGTTACACTCCAAGATGTTACGCCTATCTGTTCACTGTTCTTTGTGAACTGGAAGTAGATTTGCTCTGGAAGTCTATCTTTGAATCGGAAATGCACCCATACCTTCTGTTGCTTTGATAGCACTTCAAATTCACCCAAAATAACATAAGCAACAGTCGTTCCATCACCTGCTGTTTCATACATTAAATTATTCTGTTGTTCTCTATAGCAAGTGTAATTGGTGTTGTTTGCTGGGTAAAAAGCATTCACTTGTAGATATTTAGCATCACCCCTTAACTCAAAACTGAGGGTGTAATCTGTATTGAGCTTAAAAGCATCACCCTTAATTCGGTATAACTGGTTATAGTCATCACTACCGCTTGCCGTCAGTTCATAAACATCACCAACAAGAGTCTTATTACCTGTTACCGACAAGATATTACCACCAACATCAAGCGTCCTTGAATTATCAATCAAGTTTGCGCCAATGATGTCATAATCTTCTTTCGATAGCGTCCAACCATTATAGGTGTCACCTTCCTCAACCATCGGTCTGCAAATATAGGCATTAATTATTCCTGCGTTAACATTGCAGTACTCCCAAAAGTTGAATGCAATATAATCAGATTCTGCATCAGTTGTGTCAATGACAGTTTTAAACAATTCCCATTGATTGTATTTAGGATTGAAGTAGCTTGGTGAGAGAAATTTTGGCCGTCCCAATCTCTCTGCATTTGTTTCCTTATTTGTATAGATTGCTTCAAGTGAAAATTTGGCATTGCTATCATTTGTCTTATAATAACATGATATTGTATATTTCTTGCCCTTTTCAATCTTTACGCTTCTTCCACCTTGTGAACCATCCCAATATACACCAACATAGTGTGAAGTACCATCCGTATCATCAATGACCTTGATACAGTTAGTTCCATTGTAGCCACTGTTCATTTCAATTCTTGCGTCATTGGATATAATACGGTTATTATCCTCACGCAGGAATGCACTACCTACCAGTAAGTTTCTCCTTCCTATCGACTTCTCGCTCACAGAAAGTGATATTTCCCTTGCTGTCTGTTCAAATGTCGATGTTACGTCCTTCAGCTCGTTTTTAGTTGCAGCATTCTTTGACAATGCATCAAATTGTGCCTTGTATCCCTTGTTATCAAAAGCTACAGAACCAGTGAACTTAGAAACGTTGACTTGTACGTTTACCGTAACCCACATAAGAGTACTTCGCTCTCCAAGAACGTCGATAGGGAAGGAAATCTGTCCGCTCGACTTACTGACAGTTACATCTCCGCTAATAGTTTCCTGTCCTATACTACCAATAGTAATTCTTGCCTCTCCATCGCTATTTGATATACTACCATCTACGTTTGTGCATTTTTTAGTTGCGTAATTACTTGGCAGAGAGAGGTTGTCTGTGCTTATCTTCTGATTGCCCTTATAGACGGTTACGGTCGCATATTTACCGCTTAATGTATCGACAAGACCATTTTCGTTTGTATCGAAAACGAGGGTGGATGGTGAGACTTCGACCCGATAGGCATCATCGCCTGTTATCTGTACAGGTGTTGACCAAGGAAGTACAGCCTTTCCTTCTTTCAGCACAGCCTGACTCATCCATACCATTGATGGCATAGAGGCGAGATTGTCGGATAGGTCAAAGCGAAATAAGCCGTAGTCTCCGTTACTATTTATACTGACATCCTTACAATAAGAGACATAGAAGAAATGCTGACCTGCCTTTACGGAGGTAAAACTATGAGTGCTCTCAACGCCATTGCCCGACTCATTGAAAACACCATTCAGTCTTAAGGCTGGAGAACCTGTTATCTCCGTATCAAGTGCATGGACTTGAATGAAGTCACAGTTATACTCGGAATAAGCCTTAATGATAAATTTAACGTCCGAATTATCTACATTCGTAGTAAATGATACCTTCATCAATGCCCAACCAGAATTACCCAGCCCAGCAGGAGATTTTCGCCACATTTTTTCTCCATCAGAAACTTCTGACCATTCAGAGGTGCTATATCCGCTATCGGTGTTGCCGGCGCTGTAATTTCCATAGCTGATGTTGCTCACCTTTTCTTGACTACCTCCCTTCTGTGGTGTGCGAGACCATCCGTCAGATAATTGGGACAAGTCTTCAACAGTTGGTTCTGAAGGGCGAGACGTAGCATTTTTGTACGCCATTACGACACCCTCACCACTCTGCCCAAGAGAGAAGTTGGCAGAAGCAACGATATTATCACCGATATACATAACGACGGTAATAATAGACTTTCCTGCCCAAGCATCCTCATAATTCAAATAGCCGAAGTAATCATTTCCGCTATTTATCCAATCTGTCATATTATCGCTACGCTCACCATCTACATAGCATTTTACAGAAGCAGAATCACCAAAAGTCGCAATGTTTCCAGAAACGGTACTCTTGCTGCCTTCCTGCTTACGAAAACTAACAGTTACAGCGGATTGATTGCTGTGACCTGCGATTGTTCTTAATTCCTTCATAAGGCTCACGGAATAGCTAATGGCATCATCACCTTTCTCGCCTTTGCCACCAGAAAGAACCTTTTTCCAGTATGTTGCACCATCGCGAGGCTCTTCGGTTACATCAACCCCTGAATTAGCAACACATACCCATACGGCATTATTGTGATTTACTTGGTCGTTCTTATGATAGGTATTGTTTCCATCCCAGTCGCCTCGATAGTTGATGATATTGATAGTACTTCCGTCATCCGAAATCCATTCAAAGCGTGAAGAGTTGATTTTCGTGCCTCCCTTTGGAGAAGTTTCAAATACAGACAGAGACACCTCTTTATCACTATTATTCACTCTTTTCGTTATAGTATGCTTATATTCTGTGATATTAGCATAACAAGCGATACGAGGAGCATATTCGCCCGTCGTCTCCAAGATAATCACGTTCTGTCTGTCCGTCTTGTCATACTCACCGTGTTCATTACGATGTCTGTTACCGTCAAGGACGATTGTATCGCCCTCAGAAGGAACGCCACTCGTCTCAACAGGTGCACTGTTCTCATCAGGCTCAATATTCTCATTAGTATATCCATCTAAATCTCCATGCTTGCCTATGACAATCCAAGCAAACGCCTGCCCATCGTACAGCTCTACCTGTACTTCTCTCGTCTGCTCGTTGCCATCCTCATCAATGTAAGTTTCCGTCTTAGTGCCGTAAATTTTTTCGTTCTGCGTAGATACACCACCGTTAGGAATAGTACGCCAGTAGCTCTTATTGCTTGCGTTCTGGTATGTTCCTCCAGACACAATCTCACCCATCGTCTGACAGCGCACTTGGTCGCCCTCCTGCCAGTAATTCATCGTAGCAGTAGTACCATTATCAGCTAAGAGATAGCATTTCCAGCCAGCACATTCCGATTCCGCATCATCCTCAGTCATTTCGACCCAAGATGTCGCACCGTCAGCAGATACCGATTGCTTGACAGGTACAACCTTGATAAGCTTGCTTCCTGCTCCAGACAGATAGATGTTACCTCCCGAATAAGACAGCTTACGTACCTCTAATTCGTGGAATATCGCCTTACCCCAGATTGTGAGGTTAGTAAAAAACGCATGATACTTGCCGTTCTTTTCCTTCTCGACAGAGAAGCCCTGTTCAGCCGCATTGTCGTAATCGAGAGACTTTATAGCACTAAAAAACGCATCGCCAAGCTCTGTAATCTTAGCACTGTTACCGAACTTCGCTCCCATCATCAAATCTGCGAGACCTTTGGCAATAAGACCTTTAATAAAGGTTATCTTGCCATTTGCAGTGTCATCTGTAAGCTTGGAAAGGAAGGAATTAATTGACTTTCTTGCTGATAGAACATTACTATCTGTAGGTGGTGTTAAGTCGTTCATGCCTATTACATATACTCCACCACCGCCATTCCCACTCCCTATACCTCCTATCTGAGTTCCGTTTACCGTGATAGAGTCAACCTTGTCTTCCAACTTACCCAATCGGCTTGTTGCAGCCTTTTCTCCTACTATGTACTGAGGGTGGTCGTAAGGAATATCCAAAGGTATCTCCATTCCGATGATACGAGAGTTTCGGTAGTGCTTGCCATCCGCATCAACCTGCGCAAACATATCATTAATCAGCTTTACCTGTTCACCGATAGGATGGTAATCGTATGTTCCATTATTGTAGAACTTATCACCATCCATCGTACAGGTGAAGTTTGAGTTGCTGATCATAGTCTTCTGATAGTACTGCTTCGCTCTATCGAACAGAGATAACTGAGCAGTAGGGATGAGGTCAGTATCTGTAATCTTGGTTGCATCCCAGTTGTAAAGAAAGAACTTGTCACCAACATTTGGGCACATAACGCCATCTGGAAGAGTTCTTCCGTAGGTGTCATTAGCAACAATCTCAAAGTAGTTAACATTGTCAACGACTTTAAAACTAACATCGAACTCCATGCCCATGAGAGCACCGCTAGTGAACTTGATTCCTAAAGTGAGATTACTCTTTATCCAACTCTCCTTGAAACTATTAGTAAAAGAGTCTGTAGAAGTTACCTGCCAAAACGTCTGTGTAGTCTTCGTTCCATCTTCGTTATCAACGGTGCTATCATAGGTCTTTATATTGCTTACTTCACTCTCAACCTTTGGATATTCGTCCTCAAACATAACGACACCTTCGATAGCCTGCTTGTCGTTCTTCACGACATTCACGTTCTCCAGATAGCCATCCTTGGCGTAGAAACCATCACTATCCACTTCCTTGTTAGGGAGCATGAGGTAATCGGTAGCTACACCATCGGTGGTGACGTCCGCATCGGCACCAGTGAAATATCCTTTCGGAATATTCCTGTCTGAGCCGAATGCGTACAGTCTCGTAATATAAGTTGACTTAGATTCCGAATAGGACATAGACAGAACATTAACATCCTGTTCGAATGTTGTCTGCCCTTCCATTTCGCAATATCCAAGGTATATAATAGAGCCATCTATCCACCACTCGCAGTTGAGTGCGTCTTCAGAACAGATGGCGTTGAGAGCATCGAGAATACTGATTGAACCGTACTCGATCAAGAATCTCTTCTGAACATCGAAAGCCTTGTTGTTGTACGTAGTGTAGTCAACGGAGAAATCCTTGCCATTGTACGTAAGACCTAGTGCCTTTAGGTTGCCGAGTATAACGTTCATGTGTACGCCTACCGTTGTGGTGAGGTTGAAGGATGTCTCGTTGGCTCCGTGCTGAGGGCGATACTTGCAAATTTTGTTCTTCCAAGACATATAGTAGGCATCCATCTGCATTTCGTAGTCGTAGCCATCACTATCATTGTGCTTAGGGAAGTATGATGACGTAAGTTCGAAGTATCCGAAGTCGGGAATCTCCACGGAATCACCAATCTCGAAATAGACTGGCGTTTCCGTAGTGAACTTCAATATGATATAGTGGTGGTCCATAAGCTGATATGACAGCTTAGAACCCTCACCGAAGTCCTCTAATGTGAAGAACACCTTATTATTTCTCTTTATCTGAATCATTAGCTTGTATATGTTTACTTGTTTCACCTCTGTCACTAGGGTCTGGCTCGTTGAGCTTTAGACTGAACTTTGCCATTTCCCGAATGAACTGACTGAACTGTGTGCAGGAGAGATAGATGCACCGATACCACACATTAGGCTGGAATCGGGTGCGGATAACCAACTCTCCCTTTGCAAGAACCTCCTCGCAGAACTTAGCATAGTTCATCATGAATGTATCTTGGTCCTTTGCGGTCATGTTGAATGGAAGCGTTATCTCCCTTTCATCCAATCTAGGATTGTGCTTGATAACCGACTTACCGTCCTTTGAACGATACTTGTTGCTGACGAACTCCTTGTTTGGAGCAGGGGTCATGAGCGTACTGAGGGCGGTTTCGTCTAATAATATGCCCCACGTAAGGTAGGCATCCTTGCCATTGATGTAAAGTTGTCCATTAAGCATAACTATTTAATCATTAAATAACCCCATAGGCTTCGCTGTGAGCCGCTTTTGCTATTTTTGAGTATAGTTGTAAGGGCGAACAAGCGAAAAGCCTATAGAGGTCAAATATCCTTTAATCTTCTGTTCATGTCATCCAGCTTTGTTCCGAAGTCATTGTAGGTGAGCTTTGAATACTTCACGATGTCTTCGAGGTAGCTGTTTGTCATGATCATCATATTTCTAATCTCCAATACCGCGCCATTGGTTGAGATTCCGAGTGTAACGATGCTCTCCATCTGTGATATGGTGGTAGTCATGTTCTGAGCGATGGACTCTCCTGCAATCTGCAGGGCAGTGAAGCGACCATTCAGCTCGTCTGCTGTATCTTGACCCATAGATGTCCATCCTCCGCTTGTTGCGGTCTGTGATGAGGATGAAGAGCCTGTATAGCCTGTCACCTTTGCCCACTCGTAACGTCTCTTCAATCCTTCCTGGACTATATCATCGTAGCGCTTGTTGAATGCTTCTATGTCTGTTTCGGTAAGCTTGCCATCGTTGTCCTTGATAGCCTTTGCCCAATCATCATAGAGCTTCTTCAAGTCGCCGTTGATGAGGTCTTCCATAGAGTAGGAGAGAAGAGCCTTTTGCATCATTTCAGCGAAATCATCTGCAAAGTCCTGCGCTGACTTGCTCATATCCATAAGGTCTGACACGAAGCTATCCTTCATGCTGTCAAAGGAAATCTGCGTAAGGCTTTCCTTCAGCTTGTCTGACAACTCTTCCAGCTTGCCTGCTTGGTCTATGTAGTCATTCAACTTCTCCGTCAGACGGCCACCATAGTTACCCTTTCCAGTGTTCTCGATATGCTCCCAAATTGCAACGTTGCCACGGAGGAGCTTCATTTCCTCTGGACTGAGGGAGAAGAGGTCGCCATTGAAATCTGATTTGACGTTCTTCTTGATCCAATCCATCTCCTCTTTACCGAAGCCATCCCAATATTTGTTCCATGAACCGTGCGCTCCATGATAACTTGCCTGCGCCTTTGCAATGTCGAGGTAGTTCTGATTGGTCTCCTGTTGATTCTTATAGGCTTGCTCGTAGTATGAGGTTGCCTTTGAACCGTAAGCATTTTCCATTGCGTCAGTCAAATCCTCGATGGATTGCTGCAAGAGTTCGTTTCTGTCTGTCAGTCTATCTATGGTCTTCTGAACCTTTTCGGCATTCGAGTTTGTGAACCAGTCTGATGGGCCTTTCGAAGACAAAGCGCCGAATGATAACACATTCCCTAATCTTCCTACTAAAGTGTCAAGCATTCCTCCAATGCCTTCAACTGCAATCCCTTCAAGAGCCTTATATAAGTTTTCTGGTAGTTCAAAGATGGCATCTATCAGATTCCCTACGGCATTCGTGATACTGACAACTAAGTCTGACAGCCATTCAAACTTCAGTAAATCCGTAAACGAATTGAGTATTCCGGTTACAAAATTCTTGATAGAGTCAGCAATATTTAGTATCAGCTTTGGTATCTGTGCAACAATTCCTATAACGGAACTGAGCCCTTTAGAAAGCATACCTTCAACACCATTACCAATCGATCCAAGCGTATCTCCAATAGTTTTTGATAACCCTGTACCAATAGTCTTCGCTGCCCCATCTGCCATAGATGAAAGAGTGGTATCGAGAGCACCTTTCAGGACATCAACGTTTCCAAACGCACCTTGAAGCTCAGAGAAACCTTCATTACCTTTCCAAGTTATCAGCTTGTTGAGTACAGCAGTTAGACCAGATGTATAATTTTTGACTGCATCTGTAGCAGAGTTTACTGTAATGCCTAAAGCTTCCATTTTCTCTTTGGCTTTGGCAGTTGCCATGCTTGCATCATCCGCAGTCTGCTTGAAATTATCAAAAGCTTCTTTCGAAATCTTTCCTTGCTTCAAGTCAATCTTTGATTGCTCATACTCTTTTCGTATAAGCTGCTCCATTTCCGCAGACTGCTGATAGTCGGCAACTGCCATATTGAAGTTCTGGATTGACGTTGCAAGCGATTGCCATGTTGCATTCTGATCAGTTCCGAGATAAGTGCGAATCTCCTGCATGAGGTCAACAACCTTCTGTTGTGTCTGAGTATCGGCTTGCTGGAATTTATCTGTGTTGGTGTAAGCGTCTAACTTTTCGAGCATAGGCTTAAGCATTTCCTTGCCCATATTGCCTACGCCGCTCATCAGACCCTTCCAATCAATGCCCATAGAGATACTTTCGTAGTCGAAGTTGGCGAGTGCTTTTTTCTTCTCCTGCTGTAGCGTATTCTTCTCTCCTTCCGTCTGAGCCTTGGCAATCTTCTCTTCATACTCCTCGGCAATGGCTTGCTTCTGCTGATAGAGTGAACCATACTCCTTCAGGTAGTTGCGCATAGAGGTGAGGGCTTCCCTATTGACCTCATCAAGCTTCTTGTTATACTCTTGTGTAGCGAGGGCTCTTGCCTTATTGAGGGCATCGGACTGATCGGAGGTAAGTGATGCCTTCTTGCCAGCTTCCTTGTTCTTCTTCTTGAACTCTGCTTCCTGCTTGTCAATCTCGGCTTTGCGCTTGGCATAGTCGTTCTTGATTTCAGCAATCTTCTTCTCCGTACCTTCCTGCATCTGAGATATATCGGTGTCGATATTTTCCTGCTGCAGCTGCTTCAAGTCCTCATTCAGTTCCTCCTGGGCCTTCTTGCGGTCTTCTGCCTGCCTCTTGGCATCGGCAGCTGCTTTCTTGGCTTTGTCAGCGTTCTTCTTGGCATTGGCTTCTGCCTCTTCCTTCTCACGACGCTTCTTCTTAGCATCGTCTTCTGCCTTGGCCTGCTTGGTGTTGGCTGCATTGGTATAATCCCATCCTCGCTGGGCGATATCGTTGGTTGACATCCATTTGCCATTGACTAGCGCACCAGACTTCTTGTTGTTTGCAAGGTCACGTGCCAAAGCGGAAAAGTACTTACCTAAGCGTCCCAGTTCCGGAATATTCATATTCTGCATCCACGATGGTATCTTGGCATCGAAGTTGACGTGGAAATTGATGTTGTTCTCGGAATAATTCTGCATGAACTCCTTGACACGGTTGTAGAGAACATGTACATCCTCGCCGGCACCCTGGAGCTGCTTCTGCAAAGCATTTATCCTATCCTTGGTAGAGGTGGCCTTGTTTCCGAAATCCTCGGTAGCATCTGCAGCCCTGTTAACATTGTCGGTTTCCTCGGCATGTATCTTCTTGGCAGTACGTAACTCATACAGATAGCCTGCTAATGCTTCTTTCGCATCTTTTGTTTTGCTGTCCGTAATCCCAAAAGATTTAGCAAGTCCTACCGTCTTATCTACCATCGTCCCTATTACTTGGTTGTATTGACGCATATAGGATTGGTATTCCTTGGAATGCTCATTCAAGCCAGCCATCTTCTGTGCTAAGTCGTCAAGCTGCTTGATAACCGAATCAGATACGATATTCTGTATTCCGACTGCAATACCGCTGCTAGAGGTTCCATAATCCTTCAACTTATCCAAAAGGGCTTGCTGAGCGCTATCCAAACGGTTGTTGTAGTCTTCGTTAGCCTTGGAGATTGCATTGGCTCTATTGCGCTCTGTAGTCTCCAGCTTAATTTGCTCGATGAGTTCATTGGATTTATCTATCTCCTGCTGCTTAACATCCACAAGGTTGCTCTCGTCTTCCTTGATCTTGTCAATAGCAATCCCGTAGTTGTCATAGATGTTTAACAGCTCCTTGATGGTGTCCTTGTAAACCTTGGAGCCTTCCTTTGCAGTCTTCAGGATGGAGACTAACGACTCGACCTTACTTGATGCTTCATTTGCACTTTCAGTAAACTTAGAGGTCTTTGTTGCTGCATCTTCAGCGCTATTGCCGAATAGATTGAACATCGTGACTCCAGCTGCTATTGCACCAAGAACCAGACCGAGAACATTTGAAGAAGAGACCAAATTGAACAGAGCCATGGCATCCTTGGCGGTTGTGATAGACTTCGCTAAAGACAAGAATGCTTTCGCACTCTCCCAAGCTACCTGTGCCTTAGATATTGCTATCATCGCTATCACCGCAGCCTTGTATGCTCCATACGCTGCAACAACGGTCATGAGTACTTTGCCTACCGTCTCCCAATTCTCAACGAGGGTGGAAACGATTCCCAATCCGGTATTGATAACACCCTCCTGGGATTTGCCGAGGTCATTGAACATCTGCTCGATGGCATCCTCGATGTTGCTTATCTGACCGGTAATAGTCTTGGACTGAGCCTCCATCAAGCCACCGAACTTGCTACCCTCGGCGGTCATACTCTGCATTGCCTGGATGAAGATATCGCTGGTTACCTTGCCTGCCTTGATTTGCTTCTGGACCTCCTTGATGGCATTGGTAACGTCAAGACCCATAACCTTAGCTATCTCATCTGCGATAGGAATACCTCGGTTGAGGAACTGGTACAAATCCATTGTGTCCATCTTTCCCTTGGCGATGGTGGTGCCGTAAAGCATCACGAGGTCTTTAAGGTTTAGACCCATACCTGCTGCAACGTCTCCCAATCCGATAAGCGTCTTGTTGACATCCTCGGCTGCTACATTGAACGCAAGGAGCTGCTTGGCTCCCTCTGTAACGTCTTCAACACCGAAAGGTGTGACGGCTGCCGTGCGGATTAACTGCTTCATGAGAGCATCAGCTTTCTCCTCAGACTGCAACATCGTCTTGAATGCCATTTCTGTCTGCTGGAACTGACCGCGGACCTGCATCATCTGATTGACGAACTTGCCAATGCTCCAACCGCCAATGGCAATGTTCATACTGTTCTGTATATTAGAGATTACATCGTCAATAGACTTTCCGTCCTTCTCAACCCTCTCGGCAGTCTGATGAACTGCGTTCTGAATGTCTCGAAAACCTGAAACGACCTTGGCTGTCTCGACTATTGTATCGAATTTAATGCTTGGCATAATGTTCTATTTTTCCTTGAATTTATACTCTGTTATAAAGAATCGTCGGGAAAACACCAAATATGAATGTTCGATATGGGAACTTTACGTGCGTGCGCATGAAGACTTCGGTTAAATCTCGGTCTCGGACTCTATCACCGCCCTCATGACCGCCTCCTTGTTGTTGCCATCGATGACCTCTTCTCCTGCTGCCGGTATATGTGCTTTCTTCCTTTCCTCATCAGACAGATAGATTGAAGTAATCTTGTCTTTGAGCATGAGAGTCAGGTTGTTATACGATATTCCCCATACCACGTAATCGAAAGTCCATCCGTATCTTTCGCAAGCAGCATCTATGAGTGTTCCCCATATTGTCTTTCCTCCGAATATAAAGCTATTCTCAGACTTCTTTGCTGCGTTTACCTTAGCCATACGCTTCGCTTCTTCTTCCATTCCTGTCTCTTTGGATATTGTCTGGTATGAGTTAGCCTTAAGGATGATGATGAGTAGAGTGGCTATATCTTCGTTGGAACATTCCTTGAAGATTAGCTCCGTCTGCTTGCTTACACATCTGGAGTCTAGTATTTCGTTCTTTGTGTTGAGTGAGTGATATGCAATCAATCTGCAGCATGTCTCCCTTTTGGTGTTTGCAACTCGCAATGCTTCCAAGAATGGATCAGCTTGAAGTAACTCTTTGTCTAGCTCCAAGCTATCTACCAACTGCGACGTTAGGTACATCATGCCCAGTGTAGTAGGGTAGATGTTAACGTGATCGTGCTCTGTATCAAAGCCTATCGGCATATCTGTGAGCGTATTCGATATAATGATTCCTAACTCTTCCATATCACTCGAATTTAAATTGTTGGCACCCAAGGCAGGACTCGAACCTGCGTCTTTCAACCAGCTTTTTAAAGACCAACTGGATTTCATGTGACGGACTTTGGTCTCGCTCTTCCCCTGAGCTACTTGGGTAGTTGCCGACTGAGGGTTATCAGTCGGCGGAAGGGATATTAGGATATGACTATGTCTCTGCGTAGTTTTCCGTGATTTCTGTAGGAGGGGTCTCACCGTCCTGCGGCTTCTTGAAAGTCAAGGAATACTTTCCTCCTGACCCCTTTGTGGCAGTAATGACACGCCAACGGTAAGAACAATAGACATCCTCACCCTTTGCGTTTGTAGTCTTAGCCACCACATCACCCTCTGGAATGAGAGCTGAGTGAGTGTACGTGACAAGAGCACCGCCCTCAGTTGTATAGGCCTCCTCTGCACCGACAGTAGTGTTACCCATATAAACGCCAGGAAGCTCGGCGTCTTCCGGCTGGATAGCCAAACGGTAGTTACCCTCTACGGTACCGTCGATCGTCTTGAACGGCTGCGACTGGTTCTTCTTAATGAAGAGCTGATATGCAGCCTCGTATGTGGACTTCTTTGTCTTGCGGTCAACAATTCCGCCACCTTCCTCAACCTGAGTCATGGTGTCGCCTTTCGTTGGTGTAACGGTAGTAGTGCCATCCTTTGGGGTAGGAAGCTTATCCCACTCGTTCTTTTTGCTACCTACCTTTTGAACGTAGATATTGCATTTTCCCCATGATGTTACTGACATAATTTAATCATTTATGAGTTTATATTCAACTTGATTATTTATTACATGTTCTCCCGTGCTTGTTGCATATACCCTTTGCTCAATAGCGTGGGCTGCATACTCGCTCGTTCTGAACGTTTCCAAGAGATTCCAAGCCAGTTTGCAGATTTCGTCAACTCTGATAGTGTTCTCCTCGAACTGCCCATCTACGTCATGGTCTTGTGTATATATGTTTACATTTATAATTGCCGTTTGAAGCTGCGTTCCCTCATTAGCCAAGATGGAGATAACGACATCTTCCTCATGAGAATTATGCGGTCTCATCGTCTTTGACAGCTTGCCATTGACGTTATTCATGAAACCGCTTTCATTGATGTACCGGTAAACATCTGTCTTAATTGCTCCGTCTGATTTCATATCTTCCACTTGTTTATTTCATTAACTGCTGAGTCTATTGCTGTCTTCACGCGCCGCTCTACAATGGATGTGGCCCATATCTTCGTTGATGCGAGAACATCCTTGCTTTCCAAGGCTTCCACCTCTCCTGCGTATTCCATTCCGGCAACGACAACCAAAGCATAAACCCTGGAATATTCCTTAGCAAGGTCATTGATCATCTTCTTACCCTTTGCAGAGCCGTCCGTGCCACTGAGAACCTGCGAAAAGGCTGATTCCATATATTTACTTCCCTGCTCGTACACGGCGAAGCCTATGGAGCTTCTTAGGTTGCCCGTATGGTCTATCCAGCTTTCCTTGGCAGACCTGTTACGGATTCTAACCACAGATTCGTCTCCTAGCTTGCTCAATGCCTTAAGCACATTCTCCTGTATCTTCCTTGCGGCTCTCTGTAGGAAGGCGTCAAGAGCAGAAGCGCTGGTTGTCATTCTTATGCCCATATCTTACACTGGAGTTGGTAACGATGAAATCCCTTGACCTTGATAATTACCTCCTCAGCCCCTAAAATTTCTAGCTTGATAAAATCCCCATAAGAGAACTTTTCAATTCCTACGGGTAAGTTATGAACTTCGTAGGAGTAGTAATCAATGGAGCCGTCAGATGTAACTAACTTGTTAGCCTCGCCAGCAGGAACAACATCACAAGTGCAGCAGAACTTCCACTCGGTCTTGCCCTGGTGATAATTTCCATCATCATCTGTGTAGCCAGCTACCTTCTGCTGCCTGTATAGCTTTGAGGCATGAAAATTCAATATACTCATCAGCAATTAATGTAAACTGTCGGCTTCGGAGTAAGTGATACCTCCTCTTCTCCGATAGAGTTATATAAACGATTGACTTGAACTAATATAGCCTTTCGCTGGTCTTCCGAGAGAGAACCTATTGATTTGTCCGCTTCGGAAAAGCTAACGGCTTGTATGAGAGAAAGCAGACAGTCGGCAAGCGCTCCCTTATACGCATCGCTTTTAGCGACATCGCTATCAAACTCGTCCTCGAAACCCAATTCGCGCTTGATACAAGCGTTTTCCACGAAACCATAGGGGATAGGGATATGTACCTCATCCACCAAAGCTTGTCCGACCGTCTTCATGATTACCCTTCAGCTTTAGCTGCCTTTTCCTTGAACTCCTTCTTCTTCACAGGAGGAAGCTCGTTATAGGCATCAATAACCTCCTTGTCACTGGCGTCACTAAGAAGTGTAGCACCAAGAGCGTTGAGAGTTGTGATAGCCTCCGGCTTCTTGTAGGTCACATCAGAGATTGTTACCTTAGCGTCCCCTGTATCTGCTTTCTCCTTTTCGGTATCAACCGAAACGTCTGGGTCTGCCAGCTTAGTATTAATCTGATAGATTGTGTCAACATCCTCAATGACAGGCAAGCAGTATGCCTGCACCGCAGTAGTCTCACGCAATGGATCAGTTGTTGAATACTTAGAGATAAGCTTGTAATCAATCTGCTGATAGGTTACACCTGCCACTCTGTTGGTTGCCTCTGCTACCTGACCATAAACGAGGGCACCAATCATCCGTGAGCAGACACCGATAATCATATCGTTGTTCCAAGGCTTGACGCTCTTCTTCACACCATCATGCTCCAAACGGACAGTACGATTAATAATTTGGAATGATACACCGGTCTCGTCCAAGAATGCCTCCTGGAATACGCTGGCATTAGGAACAGGCAACTTTGTGTTTGAGTCATAAGTCTGCCCCTTGTAGTTGGCAACAAGCTCGCGAGCGTCCTGTGCTTTCTTTAATTCATCAAACTTTGTCTTGCTAATCCAGAAGTACAAAATGGTATTGCCGTCATTTGATGCTAGTTCAATACAATTCTTCAAGTCAGCAACGGTAATTCCATCATCGACGTTGTTAATGCCGAGCTGATTTTCCGGCAAGTACTGATACTTGATACGGAGCAACTCCTTCGGATTATCGTCGTCACGGACAGCTACGTAACCGTTAGAGAGACCATACAGAAGAGCGTACTCATTACGTTCATCAACACCGACATTACAAGCTACCGGATCCTGCGCAAGCTTACGGCGAATCTCTGCTGTCTGACCGCCCTGGGCTTCCATAAGTCGGAGGGAAAGAATATCTGACTCCTTCAAGAACTTCTTCATACCAACCTTTGGCAGTTTGCCGTTGGCGGTTGAAATCTTGTCACGAGACTTCAATGGAACCGGAGAATCCACTGCCACGTAGTCAGCAGCTACGTAAGAGGTATCAACTGTGTCGGCTTCCCATTTGTTGTCGGTAGAATAAACGCGGCGGAGAATGGATGTATCCTTATGGAGATACGTCATCTCGTTCTTGCGCTTACCATTAATCTTCTCAATCAATGTCTTCAGGATTGGGAAGAAACTCAAGATATACTTAAGAAATAAAGAACTCTGTTGCATAAATCACCTCCTTAACCGATTGCATCATGTCCCCACTGAAGAGTAGGAACGGCTGTTTTCAAAGCTGCCTTGATTGTATCGACAGAATAAGGGACAGCCTTATCATTAGCCTCACCTGCCGTCATAACACCTACATGAGGGGTATCTGCAGGAGCAGTTGTCATACAGACACCAACATACTCGTGATTTTCCGGCAATGAAGCATAAGCCTCACCAGTTACCGGCATAGGCTTGTACTCGCCAGACTTTGTATCACGAATGATAATGTGTCCACACTGGATTAACTCTCCAGAGAAACCTGTCATGTCAAGAATGACACCACCCATGATGCCATTCACGTAATTTCTGATGATTACAGACTCCTTGCCTGAATCAAACGTTTTTGTCTTGCTTACGCCATACATAACTTTTAAAATTTAAAGATTACATAGTTTCGGCAAGCTCATCAATCTCATTGTCCTTGATAACCTCAACCTCATCCTTCTTAGGCTTTCTCTGAGCCGCAGGAGCACCAAGCTTTCCGAGACCTTCGTTAGCACGCTCTTGATCGATAGCTGCCAAGTCCTCCACAACACCATCATAGAAATCGTCGAACTCAGATTCGTTCTCGAACTTCATCTTGTCGAAATTCTTCAAGACAGTCTTTCCGAACGTACCTTTGTCCTTAAGGAGTGCCTTCAGCTTAGAACGGCGGCCATCATTCTCACGCTCTGACTTCAAACCGAGGATTTCGGTCTGCAAGGCTTTGTTCTGAGTAATAAGTGCCTGTGCCCATGCTGGAACCTGCTCATCTTTCTCTTTCTTCTGTTTGCGGATTGTTTTCTTGCTGCCGGCAGGGTCGTCATCATCGTCATCGACCTCGTCGTCATCCAAGTCTTGACTATCCTTAAAGCTCTGGATAGTACGCTGCGCGGTCTTTTGCGCAATCTTAAGATAAGGAAGAACCGCATTGACCTGCTTTTCAATCTCTGCGTTTACATCCTCGTCTGAGGCTTCTTCATCGAGTTCTAAGTTATTGGCAACATCGGCAGCAATACCCTCTAACTCCTCTCTACTGAACCCCAACGCCTTTGATTTGGGTTTCAGAATAACTAAAACTTGCTTCGTTCTTTTTTTCATTCTAACTAAATATTTAATTGAACAATAAATTCAACAAATATCCCAGTACGAAGCGATAGCAATAAGTAATACTGCAAAATTAAAAAAAAAGTATTTAATCACCAAACATATTTGAAGAAAATATACTTAATGATTAAATACTTTATGACTACATATAAATATTACTCTGGATAATTGAGCTTATCAGGTCCAGCTGTGGATAGATATACGGAGAACATATCACATAGCTCTTTTGCTCCTTTTAAGTCGTTGAGCCTATAATTACCGCATTCCACTTCCGATGCACCTGGAATCGTCTTTGATAGCGAACAAGCCTTGAAGGCATCCACTATCATTTCCTTTATTAGCTTTGAAGTCCATGTACCTTTAAGGATAAGGTAAAAACCTGTAAGACATCCCATCGGACCAAAATACAGAACCGAATTTCTAAGAGGGCTATCATTGCGTAAGTAGTCTGCCATCAGATGCTCTGTTGTGTGCGCGACAGCTGGTGACATCATATCCTTATTTGGCTTGCACACACGAATATCGAATGTTGTAGCAGTCTCCAATCCCCATTTATCTACTCTTGAAACATAAAGACCTGGCTTCAGTTTCGTATGATCAACTTTAAAACTCGGTATCATTCTCTAATAATTTACAAACAACATTAAATGCCTTTTCGGCAAGACTGTCCCAAAAATCAGCATATTGCTCGATTTGATTCGGTTCCAGAGGATTATCGCTAATAACTCGAATAGACGTAAACCCTATCCCTTTCTTGTAGCATACTTGCGCAAGGGCAGCAGACTCCATATCGATGGCGCATACGTTATACGAATTAGGAAGGAAATCCTTAATCTCCAATACCTGCTCTCTCGTAGTGATAAACTTATCTCCAGTTGCTATCGTTCCTAATCTGAATCTTTCATCCATATCAATCCAGGAGAAATCAGAAGGAAAAACTGCCGGCATACCTTGAACTTGCCCGTTGGCATTCGGCTCTCCGCAATATACATCGTGGTAGCAGTACGAATTGCCAATCACGACATTACCAGGTTTCAATCCTGCAACAGCAGCACCTGCGCATCCTACCGAAATAACTCTTGTAACTTTGCTGGACGTATTCGAAGAAAGAAATTCTGTCAAGCAAGATGCCGCATTAACCTTTCCTATACCAGACTTGATCAAAGCTATGTTTTGAACATTTTTGTAGTCAAGCCAATTCTTTGCAATCCATTCGCTGATAAGGTCGTATTCCTTATCCATAGCGGTAACTATGACAATCATTGCGCACCTCCTTTCGTTAGCTTAAGCTTCTTGCAACGGTTGTAAATAGCGTTCTCATCCACTCCAATCTTGGTAGCAATGGCTTTTACCGGGTACTTTCCGTACATTCTACGAATGACGAAATCTTCGTCAGCAGTAAACACGTGGCTCTTGCTGATACCCATTTCCTTCATCTTACGATGTATGGCCCAATAATTACGATTGAGCTTCTTCGCAATCTCTGTTGTTGTCATCACCAAAGCATTAACCTTTATGTACTCAATCTCTTCTGCACTAAAATGTTTTCCTCTACTCATTATTTAATATTTGGGTTCATTAAGCCGCCCAAGGCTTTTTTGCTTTTTTCGACTGTTCTCTAGTATTCTTTCTCTGTTCTTTAGATAATACTTATGATTATATTCTTTCATACGATGATGTGTACTGTTGTATATTCGGTTGGCTATAACACGATCAGCGTTCTCATCACGCCATTTCTTTGCTTGCGCTAGCATCTTCTGCTTATGCTACTGGTAGCACTTTATATGGTACTATCGGATTTCTTCTACAGTCTTTGTAATAATCAAAACATTTTAACGTCCATACTGATGTTTCTTATACGTTTCTTAGCGTTACCTTTCTCATCCTTTACGATTTCCTCTTCAAGGGATATATCTCTAACATGAGTATTGGTGTCCTTCTCGAACTCTGCGATAATGCTTAGAATGAGCTTTTGAACGTTATTTGTCTTTTGTTCTATCTTATGGATTCTGCTTTCTTCGCTTGTCTTCATTAGCAGGTATGAACAGCATAAATCCTTGTAGCTACTATCTGCAATTTTGGTTAATTCCAAAAGGTTTTGCTTCTCTTTACTACTTAGATACTTATCAATACCATTTCCAAAGAACTTCTTATGGGCTTCAACAGCACTCTCTACTATGGAGCAAAACTTTTTATTCTGCTCCATTTCGTTAGCTATTGCGATACCTAGGTTTGTAGAATTTCCCACAGGAACTGCTCCTGTGAGATTTCTTTCCTCATCATAAGTAACGATGAGTATTCCTCTTTTACTAGGCTCTTGCATCGCCCATTGCATAAGCTTACATGTAAGCTTCATGTACTCTGTTATTTCTGTCTTTTCTTTATCCATAATCTATTTAAATTTAATTACAAAAAATTCCTTATCAATCCACTTTTCTGGGCATAAGCCTTTCTTAGGCTTCCCGATGGTGATACTCTTTATTTCCTTCTCTATTCGTGGGCTATCCTTGCGGTAGCAGTTAATGAAGAGGACGTGTGTATATTGTTTTAACACAATTCTCTGTGCTTCAATATATTTTTTAAGTAAATCCGTTCTCCCTGCCAAACCTGAAGCTAAATACTTCATATCAACAATATTGCTGTTATTCTGAAATAATCGTGCTACCCAATACGGATTAATCTCCCGATACTCCTCGGTCTTTTCGCAAGAAACGATCATATCGAACCATTGTTTACTGACGGTGAGGGTCAATATTTTCTTTTCCATACGCTTACTTTTCAAGTTTCTCAATCAATGCCTTAATCTCATTATATGCAAGAATATCTGTGCTTCTACATAGATTGCCGATATTCTTCAACTCCATGATTATATCGTGATTGGTAGGCACACCATGCTTCTTTCTTACCCATTCTATGAACTCTGGAATTACAACATTACCGCTTTCCAAAAATTTACCTTTTCTTTCATTGTAAGACAGAAGATAGTAGTTTTCTCTTGTCAAGAACCACCACAAAGCGACTAACTTGTTCTTGATATTTGATAATTTCTGTTTCATACGTTTTACTTTTTACGATGATTATACTTCTTAATAGCGTCTTTCTTAGAAGCTGCCATAATCTTAACACCCTTGATTGTGAACTCATGCTGCGCCTTTGGCTGACATTTCTGTTTATCAGATGGAATGTTACCTTTCGGAACATTATATCTAACACGTGGAATACCAAAAGGGAAATCATCACCAATTTGGTATTCCAATACAGTTTGCATACCAATCATTGATAATAATCCATTCATACGATTTACTCCTTAACTTCTTTAAATATTACATCTTTACCATCTGAACGAAATTGTGCAACACACTCTAATTTTAATCCAAGTGAAGTTGCACCGCAGTAGTCATCCGCTCCATTAAAGAAGCAACCATTACAACTTTTTTGTTCAACAACTTCAAGAGTAATGGTTACTCTTTCTCCAATTTTAAGCTCTTTTTCCTTAATCATAAGCTATTCCTTCTCTTTAAACGTATGGAATCTTTTGTATCATATCCTTAGGCGGATTATGGAATAGGATAATACAGAAGTCGCCATGCTCTTTCGTGTGCACCTTTTTCAGACCACAACCGACAAGCCAGCCAGCACCATTAATAAACGGCTTAAGAATCTCGTGTACCGCACTCATTGCGTCCGGCTTAACGATAATAACTCCACCTGTCTTACGAAGCTCTTCGAGTTTCTTCCACTGAGCTTCAATATTTTTATAACCTACAAAAAGCTCGTATCCATAAGGATTAACGACCTCTTTGTCTATACCCATTCCCTCTACAATTTCTATTACAATAATCGGTTTCATAATTCTTATTCTTTTATATCTTTAATTTCAATAAAATCACCAATACCCAAACGAGCCTTGTTGATGCAATCACATATCCATCCCCATAAGGTATGCCTGATTATCATTTCTACAATTATACACTCTTTCAAAATCGCAAGCATAGTAATTGGCTTAATCATGATTACCTCCTTCATTTCAAATCATCAATGTAGAGCCAGCGAGTGATTTTTTCTGTCTTAACCATTGCACTCCAATATTTTTCACATAAACTATAATATATATTTTCATATTGATAAGGCAATCTCATTCTTACATCTGATGGGTTCCCGTTTTCATATTCAAGCAAAATGTCTCTATCTCGCTCAGGCTCTTCGCTTGCATCATGCCAGAGGTTATCTAAGAACCAGTTGATACCAGTATTGAAGCCATTCTTAAAAGTGTCCTTTATTATCGGAATATCTTTTGCGTATTCCTTTTCCACGGCCACCTTAGCAGCTTCTTCTATTTTCTTTTCGTCTATCATATTAATTGCCTATTATTGTTATTTTAAGATTTGGACGTTCTCCTTTGAACGCCCAGTTATCATCTTCCAATATGCGCAAGAATGATAACTGTTCTTCTGTTACCCACTTGCAGACTATGTTATCACGTACAGTACCTTGTATTCTTATCTCAATCTTTACCATTTATTCTTACTTTTCTGAATGTGTCTGTAACTATCATCAAAGAATTATCCTCTTCATTGTAGATAACATCATTTGCTATATATCCTAAGTCATCAACAACATCTATATTACCAAACTGCTTCTTACGATATTCAAGAAGCTTTATAAGTTCTGATATTTTCATTCCTCACCTCCTTTCCACTCATCAGTCGTTCCTATTAGATGTGCAGTCTCATCATTGTAAGGAAGACAATAAGTATAACCACTTATACAACCGATAGTGACATATTTTCCATGTGAATCCATGTGACTGAAAATATTTGCAGTCCATATAGAATTGACATCAACTCTTGTTATCACCTTGTCAAATGGTTTTAGAGCCATCCACTTTATCTTTAAATCAACAACCTGTTTCTTATCGGCATTCCAAACCTTATTTTCCTTTGCTAAAGCTTCAAAGAGTTGCTTCTTTTCCGAGTCAGTGGCAATGCGAATTTCTACGATTTCATCTTTGTGTATTGGGTATTTACCACAAATATCAATCATATGTAGTGTGGTGCTTAATGAAGCGTAATCATATAATTCATCATCATTAAAGTAATTAAAGATTTCAATATAACAAAATCTTTTACATCTAACAAACACAATATCCCCATCCTTGAACTCTGGCTGCTTTTCAATCTCCAAAGTTTCACGATTAAGTTTACCACCCAAGCGTTCCTCGATGTCTTTGATGTAGGCCTGAGCAGCATCCTTATCTTCAATAGAATATCTTCCAGTCATACAAATAAAAGCATCATTATACTTAATGTTATTTTTATCTTCGCTATAAAGGAGATGCTTACCATAGAAATTTGTATAAGTATCATCATACCAATCATAAAAGATAACTTCTTTACCATAATCATTACTTACCAGTACGTCACCTTTCTTCCATGCGAATTTGCGCCAGTCTCGCATTTCCTTTGATGGGAATAATAAGCATTCTCCTAGAATATTATATAACCCTTTAGAATTAAAGAATGCTTTTTCACCATTATGTTGCTTTACACAGATATTATCTGTTTCTTCTTGCACAAAACTAAATGCGCACTCACCAAACATAGGCGAGTATAATCTTATTCCCTTCGGTTTATCCTTAAGGATTTCCGCTATGTTAATCTTTTCTTCCATATTATTTTACTCTTTTAAATTGAACATTCTTTCCGTCTTTTCGCTCATTTTTGCCGCATTTGATTCGCTTGCAGATATTCTCATTAATCTCGGTAGATAGGTCATCAAAGAAACAACCGCTACATTCTTTCTCGCTTTCAACCACCTTCAAGATGACTTCTGCGCCAATAGGTAAATCTTCCATACGCTTAATTTCTCATTATGTGACACTTGATAACCTTGTGAACCGCATTTGGCTGCGATTCATTAAAACTATTAATAAACTGACGCTCCATTTCCTTTGGAAAGATGGGCTTTGTCGGCTTCTGGATAGTGAGGACGGCTTGAATCTTTGCCCCCCCATCCAAGGTAAGCAGACATCTGCGAGTTATCATTTCTCCTAACATCATATCTTTATCCTTTCACATAGTTGATTACGTGCTCCTGGGCCTGCTCATGCAAGTTATCAAAAGCGTCTTCAATAACTCTGGCTGTCTGATCGCCATTAAGGTTCTCCAGCATTTCGCTAACTACTTCTTCCATCGAGCCTATTGGTAATGAGCAGAACTTATCAACTAAGAAGTTCTTCTGCTCGTTAATGGTCATATCATCGAACAAGTCCGATAAATCTACTTCAACTTTATATTCTGCCATAATTTAAAATTTTAAATACAATTAGTTGTACCACACATCATTTGGCATAATAGCCAATTTCCATCCATACTTCAGTTCGTACCTTAATGTTATAAGGTCGTTACTCATTACAGACGAAATGCCAACAAACTTATTATCATACTCCATAGCCGTAATTTTAGTTACCATACTTATAACGCAAATAATTAGCTTCTGAGCCAAAATAAAGCTCTGTGTCGCTCATATTTGCCTCCATCAAGTCATTCTCTACATCTTTATAAGAAGGCACGCAATCCTTAACTCTTTGGCAGAACAAAGGATATTTTGAAGAAACGTCTTCTCCGTCTTCATTGTAGATATTAATCTTATCTACATTGTAATATGGATAAGAAGAAACGTTCCCATTTGAATGGATGACCTTTCTACTCTTAACAGAAACTACGATTTCTGCAGGTTTGTTAATAGCATCAAACTCGCAAGTAAAATCATCAAGCTGCGCCTCAAAAGCCGCATCGTTAATCTTTTCTGATAAGTTTTCAAAAAACTTTTTCATATCTAAATTACAGTTTTTGTAATCTTCCATAATCTTAATCGAAAATATGATGGTTCAACTTTCTCTTTCTGAGGTTTCTCTTAATCACTTCCATATCCTTGTGGTCATTAGTGTGGTCCGCAAGAAGCTTGATGATGTCGTAGATGTCATTTGCGTTATCCTCCAGGTTAGCGCAAATGTTCTCGTCACCGAAGAAATTCTTTGTGAATGGTTTCAAATGGAAGTAGTACTTCTTGGCTGCATCCTGCATTTGAGTGTAGTGCATCTTCTGTTCTTGCTTGTACTGAACATCAAGTAATTTGAGCATAGACTGCTCATCCTTGATAAGCTGATCCAATACATCTGACACCATTGCAATCAAACAGCCGTTAACCTGCAGGCGTTGAATAATCTTTTCTTGCTTGATACCAGAACCAATTCCTTTTTGAGAAAGTGCTAATTTTAAATCTTCAGGCGTAACTTTTTCTCTTTTCATAACTTATTTTTTTTGTTGTTATTTATCAAACCAGCTTCCCGAGTATTTACATTCCCACTGGTTACAAACAAAATCTTTTCCTTCTTTTGGATTGTTGCAACTTCCATGTTGAGAACAATCCATACATGAATGCCCTATCATAATTTTGATACTAAGTAATCTATCTCCTTTTCTGTAAGTTCTATATTATTATTATGCTTGAACTTGATAATAGCATCAATTCCGACTTCTCCTTCAACCAACTGGTAGATGGCATCCTCATCAAATCCCTTGTCGAGAACCTTGATAATTTCCATTCCCAAATCATGGATTTTCTGCTGAAACTCCTTTTTGAGGTCTGCATTGATTCGCTCTAAAACTTCTGCTTTCTGAATAAATCCGCATCCACCCTCAATGGCGAAGTCGTTACTGATGTTCTGACACATCTGATCAATGTCCTTGCTGCCGAAGAACTGAGCGAAATAGGTATCTCCCTTCAAGGACTGTAGGATATCGATTTCTTCTTGCTTTGTCATAACTAATCCTCCTTGTCTAATTCATCATACTCTTTACGTAACTCAATTAATTTATTTGTGAAGTGGACCATAGTATCTTTCAAAATTGAAAGCATATCTTTATGGTTGAGAATGTCGCCAACCGCTGTGTAATACTTAAGGTTGTCGTTTGCATCAAGAATGTCGAAGCTACCGCAGCATGCCACATTGGTGTTGAAAGACTCTTCCTGGAAATTACCAACTTTATCTTGATATCGAATCACCAAGTCTCTGTCTCTTTCGACTCCCTTCAAGTTCAAGTGGACGTTAAGTGACTTATAGCCTAAGTCAATACCATCTACCTCCCAATCAGGGCAAACAGAAATAATACCCTTTATCTTCTTTGTGGCTGACTCAAACATGTTCTCGATATTCTTTCTAACCTCTTCCTTCTTTGTTTCTACTGAATTGTTCATAATCTTTATAATTTTAATTGGTTCAACTTGTAAGGCAGGCTCTGAATAGTCAAAAGTACTACCTTTTATCTATATGCAAAGATACGAAAAATTTCTGATATATGCAAATATACTAATGATTATTTTAGTTAAAAATACTAAAACTATTAAATATATGCGAATATATCAGTAATTTTGCTAAATCAAAACTTCGAAGATTATGATAGATTTTAATGAACTTTTTAAAAGAAATGACGTTGGCAGCATCATAGGAGAGCTGAAACAACGCGTGCTGGATATTCCATTTTGGAGTACACTGTTGTCTGAGTATGAGCCTATGCTCCATGAAATCGTAAACGACCACGTAGGCAGACAGGACAGAACGCTTGATGACGGAATGGTAGAAAAGGCAGCTAGATTGCCTATCGGATTGGAGAAGCTTCTTACACGAAGAATCTCTGAGTTCACAATGGCTATACCGGTCAAGCGTGTATATACGTATGATCAGGAAGACGAGGAACTGAAGACGATTGTTCGTGCCATCGAGAAAATCTACACCTGTGCACACATTGATGCCGTAAACATGCACAGAGCAAAGTGCTATTACGCCTCTTGTCAGATGTTCACACTTTGGTACACGCAGAAGAAGCCAAACAAACTCTACGGCTTCGACAGTCAGTACAAGCTGAAATGCAAGACATTCTCTCCAATGGACGGAGTTGACATCTATCCTTATTTTGACGAGTATGACGACTTGCTTGCTCTGTCATTCGAGTATAAGCGTAAGGTTACTGACACAGAGCACACCTTCTTCGAGACATATACCGCAGACCATCATTACAAATGGGACCTGTCTTCAGACGATGAAGAGTCCGGATGGAATCTGGTGGATGAAAATGAGATTTCTATCGACAAGATTCCTGCCGTGTTCTGGTACCGTCACAAGCCGTGCTGGGAAGGATTGAAACCTATCCGTGAGAATATCGAGTACACAATTTCCCGAAACAGCGATGTTGTGGCATACAATTCCGCTCCTGTCTTGAAGATTGCAGGTGCCATCGTTGGAATGGAGAGAAAGGGAGAGAGCAAGAGAGTGTATAGAGTCAGCGAAGACGGCGATGTTAGCTACGTGTCTTGGCAGCAGGCTATCGAGGCTCTTAAGTATCACGTTGACACTCTCGTCAAGCTTTACTTCATGCAGTCTCAGATGCCTGACATTAGTTTCGAGAACATGAAGAGCCTTGGAAATATCGGATACGATTCAAGAAAGACGCTCCTTATGGATGCACATCTTAAGATAGGAGAGGAGACTGGTGCCTGGATTGAAGGCTTCGAGAGAGAGGCCAACGTCATAAAGGCGTTCCTTTCCAAGATGAACACGAAGTGGGCAGCTAGAATGGATGAGATTACTGTAGAGCACATTATCACTCCATTCATACAGGAGGATGAGAATACCCAGATTGACAAATGGCTTAAGGCTAACGGCAATAAGCCTCTCGTCAGCCAGAAGGAATCTATACAGCGTGCCGGTCTTTCCGATGATCCTGACAAGACTTTCAACGAAATTCAAGGAGAAGAGGAAGCAGAGGCTACAAGAACAGCAGCTACTATGCCTAACTTATTCTCGGAGGAATAGCTATGAGAAAGAAGAAGGAAGATAAAGTGCAACATTTCTGCCGCGAATGTGCTCATGCTACTGATTTTCATAGTATGAACCTTAAAGGACAGCCTATCCTAGCCAAATGCCCATATCAAGAATGGAGCGTTCTTCTCAACTGGGATTGCTGTAAACACTTTAAAATGAAATTGTATGAAAAAGCCAAAACTGCCTAATCAGAAAAAGGCATATAAAGACCTTGGCAAGAGATTGAATACTTATACCAGGAAAATCATTTCCATCTATGAGACTCTTGCCAAGGAGTCCGCTAAAATCGCCACCTCCACCGACTTCGATGGGGATGGCGAGTTCTCTTTTGATGATTACCCTAGAACAGAAAAGAAGGTGAACGCCTTGCTGGATTACTATTCAAACAATATGCAGGCATTGGTCTATAATGGCATATCGGACGAATGGAAGAACAGTAACACGCTGCAGGACCTACTTGCCAAGAGGGTAATCGGAACCTTTACAAGGAAGATAGCGGACGCAAAGCAGAAAGCTTACTTTGAGCACAACAACGCGGCAAAGAAGGCTTTCATAGAGAGAAAGATAAAAGGCCTCGGTCTTTCAGAAAGAATATGGAACCAGAGAGCTGATGTAAAGGAGGCTCTGGAGAAAGCTCTATCTGTCGGCATAGAGAAGGGTATGAGTGCTGTTAAACTCAGCAAGAAGGTCAGCAAGTACCTTAATGATTATCCATCACTCGCCAAAGACTATAAGAATAAATACGGCAAAGCCATCACCATTCAGAACTGCGAGTACAGAAGCGTTCGCCTTGCACGTAACGAGATAAACATGGCCTACCGTTCTGCCGAGCAGGAAAGATGGGCTAGAATGGACTATATTAAAGGCAAGGAGATAAAGCCGAGTGGTAGCCATCCTAAGCATGATATGTGCGATGAATTAGCTGGTATTTATCCGTTGCCATTTGATTGGAATGGCTGGCATGTAAATTGTATGTGCTATGCTATTCCTATCGTTATGAGCGAGGAAGAATATTGGAGCGTAAGTCCTAAACTAAGAGTGTCTGAGGTTCCTAAGCAGTTCAACGACTATATCAGAAGAAACGAATCAAAGATTCTGTCATCTAAGAGCATTCCTGTATTTATCACAAACAACGAACAGTATATTACTTCTAGCATAGTATTGAAAAGCGAAAGGGGAAAGCAATTCTTATCACTGAAAGGCGACAAGGAATATACAGATGTGTCAATGAACTCTAAAGGCGGTCTTAAGGCTACTCACGTAAAACACGAAAAGGCAGACGAGAACCAAGAGCCATGCCTTGGTAAAATGACAGGGTATGATCTGGAATATGAGTTAAGAGATTTAGCTTACAATAACGGGCATAGTGTTATTTTATGTAAAGAGGGTGAAAGAATGCCTAATACTACCGGCCAATACAAATCTCTCGATATGATTTTTGATGGTGTGCGCATGGATATAAAATCTGTTTGTAGTTATACCTGTAAATACAGAAATCAAATAAAGACCAAAAATAAACAGCTGAGTATTTGGAATGCTCAGCAGAATGACAATAGCAATACTGTTTGTCTTTATTTCCATGATAAGAAAATGTTCAAAGACGAAAGCGTTATTGAGAGCTATAAAAGTTTTGTTAACGTCGCTAAACAGAACAAACAGCCAATAGTTGCCAAGAATATAGTTTGCGTTATAAAAGATGGCGAAAAATTGGTAATAAAGAGATATTCTTTCTAAAAATGAAGCACTGAAACCATCCAAGGTCAAACAGGCCTCATGGGCGCCCCTGCCTGACTCAATTTGGGCTTAGGTTCCGGATGAATTTCAGTGCTTTTATCTTTCTCCTTTACCGCTGCAAAGGTAATATTTTATTTTGGAAAATCCAAATCTTTTTCGAAATTTAATTGGTTCAAGCCCTCGCTGGTGCATTTAATGTATTATAAGCCTCGAAAGCCAATGTGCTCACGTGCTCACTGATGGTGGTGGAGATTGTCATAATGTCTCCCATAAGGAGCATCGTCTCTCCCTTTCCGACCTCTATGATGAGACTCAAAAGACAGTTGATTCAGATAGTTAAATCTGCTTTTCTTCGCCAGCAATTAAGCATGCTTTATATATGGCATCAATTAAAGCTTTCTTTTCATTTAACTTGCTTACATAACTTTCCATTTGAACTTTCTCTAGCCATGCTACTGGTTTAAATAATTCGTAAACTTTACCTTCTCTGTTTTTACATATGGCAAAAAAACATAATTTATCAGCTGGTTCACCAGTATAAATAATCCAATGAAGATTAAATGTTTGTATAAAAGCTGTATCATTGCAGCAAATCAATGTTTCCTTTTTGAATCTTTCCTCATCTGGCTTTCCCTTATGAGAAATAGCAATCTGGTCTTCTTTTATGTTTTCTTTGTTAAGGCTGTCTATAACAAACTCGAACCTTTCAGTTGCTATGTCTTGGAAACGCTTTTTGCAACCAGAAAATGTTACTATTATTATAAATAGTACAAGAAATTTCTGCATTTTTCCCATATGATGCGCCCGTCATGCCGGTAGCTAAGCTTTAGTTAATAATCCATCTGTCAGATTAATAACGCATCATATTGTACTTTATTGTGTTGAGCCAAAAAAAATCAGCTAATATTTTTGAGTGCCTTTTCTCGCCCTGCATTCAGCTGGCAGTACTCATTGAAGTCTTTGTAGTGTTCGACCTTACCGTAAAGCTTCGGGTGGTCCATCATCTTGTCAATCATTTCATTGGAAAACTCATGATATCCGAACTCATAGTCTCCCTGGACGGAACCCATTCCCTGGCTTCTCGACGGCTTGTAATTATAGGTAAAGTTGATGCCTCCCTCATAGGAGTATCTAGCAAGGCTATACGACAGGAACTTACCATCCTTTCTTAAGATGTACCCATACGTCTGTGTTAAGCTGATGACGCGATAGCCAAGCTTCTTGATTTTCTCCAGATTATCTTTCATACGCATCATGCTGATGTCCTCTGAAAAGCGTACATTTCTTACATTGAACTCGCTGTGTGAATTGATGTGCAAATCGAGCTTGTCAATATCCCAATCATCAGGGTAGGTGAATTTTACCAATCTCTGCAGTCTACTCTCATAGTTAACAAGAACCGAAAGAGTTGACTTTGGCTTGTAATTTCTCTTAATCTTAACCTTTACTTCCATAGTTATTTCTTCTTGAATTTATAGTTTGGGCAGCTTCTCTTGTTTCCCATCACAAGAAGTACCGGGAACAGCAGACCGTGCCTGCAACCATTTCCGTGATCGTCAGCAGCTTCGCAAGAGAAGCATCCGTAATACTCGTTAATATTTAATGCTGCCATTATTCGTAATCCCTAATGTTCAACAATACTGGAAATCTTGGCACTCCAGCGTCAGAATACCCTTGATGCTGAACAGTCGCCGCCATACCTATCAACTCTTCCTTGTCGGCTAAATATTGGGCTCTGAGTGACTTTGAACCTACTGGGCGGGCACAGAACTCGTACTCTCCACACTTCAGTTTGAATATCGCGGTACCTGCATCATTGCCCTCTGCTTCCAAAACATCGACCACCTTGAACTCTGTCGTGTCGAACGATTTCAGCTTCATAAGATCATTGCTTCTACCTTCGGTGTATATTCCATCTGCATTTCTGATAATGGCACCCTCGTAACCAGTAGAAACAAATATCTTATGCCATCGCTTGATGTCTCTCTCTGAATGGGCAACGAAAGTCTGTGTAAGGTATACAGGTTCGTTAGCGTTAACGGAAGAAAATGTTTCCTGTAAGGCTTTCCATCTATCAGAAAAGTTTCCCGGAATCTGTGCATCGTAGATAACCATACGTAGCTTGTCGGTCATAGCAGAACGGCACTTGACGGCAGAACATATCTGCTGGAAGGTCAATTCCTGGTGGTTGTATATCTCCCCATCCAAAGGAAGCATAACGCGGTGTTCCTCCCCCCAAGCCTTAATCTGAGGAATATCATATTCCTTACCACCTCTCGATGTGAGGTGAACCTTGCCGTCCTCTCCTTCATGAAGGATGCTACGGCATCCGTCATATTTAGGCTGAACGAAGCAAGGAAACTTCGTCTGTGACGGATAATATCTTGTTGCTAACATTGGTTTCATACGCTACTTAATATCTGATGTTATTTTAATTCTCAATGGAGTACCATTCACTCTGTGCGTGACGAAAGACTCCAGGTCCGTATAGAAGCTACTGTAGCACTCTACACTAGAACTTTCTACTTCAATGGTGATAATCTTTTTCATAGCCATTTCCCGTATCTTCTATGAATCTCATCGTAAATGTAGGCTCCGCTCGTATGCGAAGCACTTAACATTAAGATGATGTCGTTATCTACCTTAATCTGACTTGTCCTGACAACCTTATCGTTCTTGACGTGGTCGCAATAGACCGTGTTGCAGGAGTGATATAGGCGCATCGTGCGCCCATATCTGTCAGTTCCTATATTCTCTTTGTACATGGCTATTCCTCCAAATCTACATCAAAAGCAGCTTCAATAACATCCTTGATGTCATCTGTGAAACCGCAAATCCCGTTGTACTGCAGCCAATGATCCAGCAACTCTGTGTTAGTCATTTCGGCTACTTCACTCTCACTGTACTCTGCCTCTTCTACGAGGTACTTCATCAAATCGTTCTTATCCATATTACTTGATTTTATTGATATCACAAACTAATACATTACCTACTATTACGTCTCTGATGCCTGCTATGTTCACAAGCATCGTGGCGCTATTGTTCTGAGGAAGATCGTAAACCTTGCCTTCCTCATTAACAACCATCACCTGCGACTTGCTGAGTCGGACCAACTCGATGTGTCCACCAACAAATCCTCTCAACTCCTCCAATGAGAAATCCGTTCCGTTGGATGGCTCCACATTCTTCTGGGCGCCATCCGTGAATATTACTGTTGACAACATAAGCTAATCATTCTCTTTGCATTGTTAATAGAATAAGTCTGTGTCTGACCGTCGATATAGACGTATCTCTGACCGAATATATCCTCAAAAACCTGGATGATGTGCTTCTTGTATTTAAGAAGCTTTGTTTCGAAAAGACCATTCATAACAGTTCCTCCTATATTAAGCAATTTCGAACTTCTGCGTAGGATTGTTCTTCTGCAAGCGAGCAAGAACATCGTCCTGTGACTTTTCGTTTCCGAAAGCCATATACTCTGTAGGTTTTGTGTGTCTCTCACCATTTTTCTTGAATGAATAGATGAGAGCAAATTTAGAAATGTAAACTCTTCCATACTTTACATTCTCTTTTTCAAGTAACTGTTTCATAATCTTTATAATTTTAATTGGTTCAACTTGCAAGGTAGCTCCTGTTTATTCAAAAGTACTACCTTTTATCTATATGCAAAGATACGAAAATTTTCTGATATATGCAAATATACCAAAGATTATTTTAGTTAAAAATACTAAATTATAATAGGCTGATATTCAAATAGTTAAGGCGCCTACTCTCGCGAGCAAACGCCTAGTTAACATGATGAAAAAGAAAATTACAAGAAACCGCCACGCCTGAGCTGTGCATCGGTGGCATTGTTAAGCCATTCCTCGCACTTCTCTATGATGCCAGTACAAGCGTCCGGTGCATCATCGTGAGCGTTATATCCTTCCTTTCTGTATGATTTCATATCATGGGCGAACTCAGGCCACAACTGTTCCCAATTAGAAGGGAAGACTAGTTTATTGTTTACCTCGCTGGAGCGAGTGAAGATTCTGATCTGTTTGTTCTTCGATTGCGTGAACGTTACGAACTGTGTGATTCTATTTCCGTGTTCCCTTGTTATGCGCTCGACATTGCGGGCATAAGAGCGTCCACCATTGTTACTCTCGACGAAGCAGACATCTGTCTGATTGCGCTTAACCATATTGGCTTGCGCTGGTTCAGTGTATTCCATCGGTCGCTTGGTGTATAGAACATCGGTAACATAGTAGCCGTCATCGTGTGCATCGAAGCATATAGAGCAAAGGAAGTCGAAACCTGTATCTGCCGAATCGGTGTAGTTGCCAATCATTCTTGCATACCTTCTGTCAGGAAGCTCATCGTATGTTCTGAAGGCATGGTACATAAGACCTTCCATAGGAGTAGGGTTCTGCATGTACTGTGTCTCGAATACGAACTCGCTGGCATGCTTGATTTTATACAGCTCCTCCAGCGTATGCTTCCACGGCCACAAGGCTCGCTCCTTTCCGTCCTCGTCTGTCTGTATTACCGGAAGGGAGACAACTTTCCACTCATTCGGCTCAATCTCTTGGAGATAACCGCACAAGTCGTGCTCGTGCAACCTCTGCATGACGATGATAATTGGCGTATGACGTGAGTTTACACGGTTACGGATGGTTGTCTCGAAACGTCTGTTGATAGACTCTCTGACGTTATCGGACAAAGCATCATCCGGTCGTAGAGGGTCATCGATAACTATGGCTCCCGAAAAGTGACCTGGGTTGAACGTAGCCATAAACTTATCCATGTTCTTTATGTCTTCTTCGGTCCAGTCTGGCTGACCTGCACCAAAACCTGTGATCTGACCCAAGGTAGATGTAGCATACTCACCACCACCTGCCGTTGTGCTCCATTTTGATCTTGTGTTATCGTTCTTTCTGATTTTGACATTCGGAAATAGTGTTTGAAAATATGTGGAAGTTATCGTGTCCTTGACAGCCATTGAGTTGTCCTGGACGAGACTTCCGGAATAAGATATATGCAGAAACTTTGAAGCAGGGTTCAGCGCAAGACCATATGCGATAAACATCTGTGAACACAAGAGCGTATTGTGAGTAACAATAAAATCGTTACCTGCTAAATACAAATGGTCTTTTGCATCGACAGTAAAGCACACAGTTCTTCTGTCCTCTACTTTTTCGATAGAGGAGATAAATCTTTTCGTGTGATGTTTCTGCGTTAATGGCCTCCACAAAGTTCTTTTCCTATTTAATCGGAAAGGGTTCCTATTTGTTCTTAAAAAGATTCCCTTGCTGTTAATTGTACAAAACATGCCAAGACCCCTAATGAGAGATGCGGCATCTTCAAGTAAATCAGACTTTGTGAAACATAAACTGCATTGATGTGTCTTTTTGTTGCATGTTCCGTCAGTGTCCATCATTCCTTGAAGGAGTGCAAACCTGTCTTCAATACTAGCCATTTGATAACACAATGGAATACGTTTATCTCCCAATACACCAAGAGCCCTTAACTGTTCTTGTAGTCCAAGAACAGAGTACTCTACCGCCTTTCCTGCATTCTGCTTTTTTTTCTTCTTTACCTTATACTGATTTGAGAAAGCGGAGAAAATTTCATTATCCATAGTTGTGATTCCGCCATTATGAGAATAACCATCTCCTAACCAGCATCCAAACAAGTATGGGTCTATTGGCAAATCTCGTACAGAACCTTGTATTGGCTCAGTTGAAGGTATGCTCCAATTCAAATGTCCGTCGGGAGTGACAATAGAAGTCAATATCTCTTTTGTAGATTTTACTCTAAAAGTTTCCTTTTTTCTACTACGGTCATATCTGTTTTGTACGCTCCAAAGATGCTCACTGCAAGTCACTATATGAGTACCATCAGAAAACGTTACCTTGAAAGCATCTGTTTCTCCCTGTGGATAAACAGCCATAACCTCAGTAGGAAAGCCATCAGAACCAAAAAGACAGTCACCTACCTTTATTTCATCGGCACGCTTCCACCCTTTTGTTGTGAGCATAGGAGTATTGACATCAATAGCCTTTCCGTAACGAGGGCTGATGTTGATAATCAGCTTATTCGTCTTTCCCCTTATAACATCCATGAGCGCATCACATATAATCCTGTGATGTTCGCCTACTACATACTCACGTCGAGCAGTATAGGCGAACATCTTAGTAGTGAATTGCAGCAGGGACGATGCCACTAACTGCTTATGAAGAAAACGTTGTTTCTCAAAGTCCATTTATCTTCTGTAATTCTTTAATATCATCCAAGGACAGCTTAGGGAACTTGAAGTCCTCACCATCCTTTCCTGTTACTTCTTGAATATGCTTATCTGCCAATCCGTTGAGCCTTGCAACAATGCTGGAATCAAACTGATGAAGCATGGCTCCATCAATCTGCTGGGCCGTCACGACATTCTCAATCTGTGTTATCACCTGCTCAAAGCCTGGTCTCTTAAGATTACCTCTCTTGAAATCAGCCCATTTCTGAACGATACCACAGAAAGCACAAAATCCGACAAGGGTATAGGCTCTTCTGAAAACCCTTACCTCTTGTCTCATGGAATTTGTGGATTTGCCGCTGCCGCCTGCAATGGAATTGCTACCAGTCTTTTGCTGCCAAGGGTCATTTTCAACATCATCACAGTAAGCTACAAACTTTTCCCATAATTCCTGAGAAGACTTAATCTTGTATGGTCTTCCAACAGGATTGGGGATTCTATGTACGAAAGACTTTACTTTCGGCTGTGATGATTCATCTGTCATGGCTTCTTAACTTTTACTAATTTACCGCAAGCGGAACAATTATACTCATAATACTCAGAAGGCTTGACCTGGATATTCTCCTCAACGCCCTTCATTTCCTCCTTGAACTTCTGGTCCTTCTGGGCTTCCGTTACGACCTTCTTAGCCGTATGGTTAGTCTCAGCCTTTGAAGGTGCGGCCGCAGGCTTCTGTTCCTTTGGCTTAGCGTTGAGTCCAAGCATACCTGCAATGCTCTCATCGAAAGCAAACTGAATGCTGTTAGGATCACCGAGATAGGAGAGCTCCTTGCGAAGCTTCTTCTCGTTCCAAGTGGCGAACTCGGACGTCTTGTCGTCAGCGATTCTATACTGCTTAATCTGCTCGTCAGTCAGATAGTCAACACGGATGCATGGAACCTTATCCATTCCCAATGCCTTAGCAGCCTTATACACACCGTTACCGGTTACAATCACGTTGTTCTTGTCAACGGAAATAGGCTGAGTGATTCCGAAATCCTTGATGGACTGCATGATTGCCTGTACTGCTGTCTCGTCGGTCTTGTGCGAACCGTCATGAGGCACGATACTGTCAATAGGTAATTCAATTACCTTGTCATTAATCTTAATCTCTTCCATACCTGTTAATCCTCAATTTCTATTGTTTCCATATTTCCGCAATATGGGCAAACAACCTTCATATAATGTGAACCGTCCTCGCGCTCTTTGAGAACGAACAAATCCTTGGCAGGATCTTCCTCCTCATCCGAATGAGCTTCCTCACTTTCGACAGCCTCTTCATTGGATGGAGCCTCGAAATTCTCCTCATCAACCTGAGAATAGTCATCCTGGAAGCCACCATACTCTTCTGCCTGCTGGTTGATGCTGTCGAGGGAAAAGTTGAGCATCTGATTGATGTCCTCAAAGAAAAATGCCTGCATATCGGTAGGAACCTCCATGTTTCGCAATTCCTCCAAAAGCTGGTCTTCATCAAAAGAAGACTTCTCTGCAAGCTTGTTATCGAGGATGCGGTACTTCTTTGCCATTTCGTCGTCCATATCCGAGTAAACTACAGGAACGAACTCCATACCCAACTGGTAAGCGGCCACGTATCTTGTGTGACCGGCAATGATTACACCTGCCTTATCAACGAGGATAGGCTTAACGAATCCAAAACGCTTTATACTCTCCTTGGTAGGCTCAACCGCATTCGTGTTGTCACGAGGGTTATCATAGTAAGGAAAGATTTCACTGAGCTTAACTGACTTTACTTTCATTTCTTATCCTCCTTCTTCTTGGCTGTCTCTCTTGCTACGCGTCTCTCGTCGACAACCTTTTCGATAGCCGCATTATACTTATAATTCTTGAAAATCTTGGCGAAACCGGTTACATACTTAAGCTTTACAAGTTCCTTCTGTTCCAGACCTACCTTTTCGCAAATCTCACGCTCAGACACACCGTCTCTGAGCATATTGAAAACGATGTTTACCATTCCATCTACAGAGTGACTTCCACGGGCACGATTATGTCTTACGGTTGATGCCATACGCTGGTCGATGTCCTTGTCTAGGACTACAATCGGAAGCTTTCCTCCACATCGCTCATTGATGTCAGCAAACTTGCGAATAACGAGGTTTCTGTGGAAACCGTCGATGATTACATACTTCTGCAGCTTCTCGTCCCAAATGGTAACGATAGGCATTGTGTAACCGTCTTCCCTCACGGATGTATAGAGAAGACGCATTTCCTTATCTGCCACATGGTTAGGGTTGTAGTTGTTTGCTACCACCATATCCTTGTCAACCCAAAGTACGCAATCTACAGGGTTGACTTTCTCTGGAGATAAGGAACTGATATACTTTCTGAGGTCGTTCAAAAACTGCACCTTATCCTTGGCAGCATCAAACTCCTTCTTGATGTTCTCTTGAAGATTCATATTCCTTATTAGATTTTTCTATTTTAACATAATTGTCGCTCAAATACTGACGCAAAGAACGCTCTACGCTCTGAATGCGCTTCATGCCGAAATCTTCCGCAATGACGCAGACGGCACTTGTATAGCCAATCTGATGTATTACATAATCAATACACTCCTTGCAATGACCGGCTTTAGCTACATTCCTCTTCTTGGCAGAACGGTAGCCTTTCTTGATAGTCTCCGCATTCTTCTTGTCTTCACAAAGATTGTCTGCGAGATAATCAACGTATTCATCCCAATCCTTGAAATAAGGTGGCAAGTTGTAGCAGTATGTTGCCACTTCGTTAAAGACGTGTACAGATGTATTGACATTTGCCACTCTTCGCACCAGCTTGTCGTAGAACCATGGATCAACCTCCTTGATGAAACCTAAGTCGTGGATAGCCTGCTCATGAATGAGGGAACTAACTCGGCACGCTCTGAGTGGCTTCTGCGTGAACTGATAGTTATAGAGCTTGCAGTACGGAAGCTTGTTGCTGAAGATGTAATACCATACATCATAAACCTTCCAATCCCAAATAGGGTAGAGTACCAGACTTCTCGGTGTGCCGTCTTTATAATATCCGCCACCACCTCCCCACGTAATACCTGGAAGACACTCGCCTCTAGTAAGACCCGACAAACGTGCCGGCGATTCCTCGATGCGGACACCGCCCAAAGTTAGGTAGTCTTTTCCGAAGAGCATTCTGTGTACCTGGTCGAGGGTCTTGGAGAAATACTGATTGTGAGGGATTTCCAAATCGCCATAAGAATCCGGTTCCTTCTCACGAATCCATTTTTCTCCAGGTCCCCATACATTGAACCATTCTCCCTTTGAGGCATTCCATTCCTGGAAGTATGACTGAATCCAATATGGCTCAACCCACGGCAAGTGCATGATGTATCGTACATACTCGATAGTCATTGGAGTCTCTGCCTCTTGGTCTAGGAAGAGGACGGGAATCTTTTCAATTCCCATCTCCTTCATAACCTCGTGCGCAAGGTTGAGAACCACGGTAGAGTCCTTTCCTCCCGACATTGTCACGACAATCTTACGCTTACCATAAAACTCCCGAAAGATATATCTGAATCTTTCAAGAGCTGCCTCATAAACGTTTTTGTCACTGTAAAATATCATTTCTTATTTCTATTGTTTAATAATACCTTGTCGCTGGAATTACTGAAATGGGTGTCAAGGTAATCCTTAAGCCTGCCCATCATTTCATTGTTGTTGTGACCGCGAGCGGCATTGTGCATGATTGTTGCATATCTCAACTTCTCTTCGTCGAAATCAACAAAGCATACTGGAACCATTTCATATCCGATGACGCAGGCGGCGCGGTATCTGTTCTCTCCGTCCACAATCTGCATCGTCGAACGGTTGACAACGATAGGCTGAGTAAATCCGAAATAGAGCAACGATTTGATGAGAAGGTCGAAGCTATCTGCATCATGCGTGTTAGGGTTATAGTCATTCGGATAAATGTCATCAACCTTGACGTATTCAATATGCAGCGGCTTCACCTGCTCAACCTCGATATTGTCCTTCGCCAATTTCAAGGCTAGATTTTCCTTAGAGTTTTTTGTATTCATCGAGAAATTCCTTGTTTACGATTTCTTTAACCCAATCCTTGCTTGACTTAGCCAAATAAGGATTCTTGAACTCACTCTCCCAATCTACAGACTCTACATCGAACTGGTTGTCGTAGGTCTTGCTGTTTCGAGGAATGCCACCTACGGATCCTGGATTGTTGAATGTGCTTCTGTATGCACCGAAATGCTGAACCAGACCGGGAACGATAGCGTAAAGGTCGATACCCTTTGCCTGAAGGTATGCTTTAAGGCGCGAATCATCATAACGTGTCTGATCATCCGTCATCTTGTTTGAAGTTTCAACAAAGTCCTTGGCTAGGTCATTTGGATATACGCTAGCCTGCAGCCAGAAGTTAGTCTTTGTAGAAATAACGTGCTTGCCCTTTGCGTAACAATCAGTATAGTCACCATTTGTAGGATTGTAGAAACTGATAACGTTGTTTTCGGGAGCAAAAGAGAGAATATGTAAAATCTTGGCAAGAATGTTGCGGTCAAAGGTAATGTCATCGTGGATAACCATTCGATGGGTTCCTTCTGCTACCTCTTGCGTCAACGCTTGGGAATAATTGTCCCAAAGACCCTTACCTCGGTCCATAGAGATACTGACAGGAATACCATAAGGCTTCGTGCTGGTCTCTATCAACTTCTTAAGGTATTTGCCCTCACGTTCTCGCTTCGGAACGTTGAGGATGATAATCTGAGAGAGTTTAATCATATGCGTAATTATTTAGTTACTGTCCATTCTCCACCTCGCTTGGCAACCTTGCTGATAGCTACAGCCAAACGGTTTCTGTTCATATCGCTACCATAGAAAACCTTACCTGCGGCATAGGCTGCTTGGGCAACAAGTCCTTGACCCATGAAGAAGTCTGTGATAGAGCTGAACGGAACATCCTTACAAATCTTGAAAACCGCATCCCATTCATCCATTCCCTGGAGTCCCCAGTCTTCTGCCTGCTTGGAGCCTTGGATAATCCAGCACTTGCAATCTGGCTTATGATAATAGGTGTTCTCGTAGATTTTTACATGAGGGAACAGCGATTCTACCATAGGAACCAACTGTTTCTTATTTCTGTAGAAGCACTCGACGAATAGTCTGTCCGGATTAATCTGCTCGATGCACCTCTTGATGTGGGCAACGAACTCATCAAAATTGTCAACTGGGCATTGCTTCTCTGCCTTGGTGTAATACGCTTTGAGGACTCCTTTACTTCCTGCTGGGTCGATGAATACGCAGTCGGCATTCTTTGAAAACTCAGGAAGCCCCAAAGTAATATCGGCAATGGTAATCTTGCTACCATTGCCTAAACTGTAAATCTCGCCTTCTGTGATGGGGTATTTATCAATACTGCCATCATAACGCAAACCTTTCTGTGATGTCATACGCAATTTACTATTAAATAATTGTGATACTCTGATACGTTTTCTTCACCGAAAAGACTGCATAAGACCTTCTTGGAATAGAAGAAATGCCTAAATTCTACATCGCATTTCTCGTAAGTGACGGGGTGATACGTCTCCTTGTAAAACATCAAGAACTTTCGGGCTTTACACCGTGATATTGAAAGAATAGCATACCGCGAAAGATAAGACGGAGAGCCGAACAAAGCTACAATGTTATCAAAATTCTTGCAGTCCAGATTTTTACCGTCGAAAGGCTCACAGACAACCCTTTCCTTATATTCATGGTGTTTGTTAATGAACTGCTCCAACATTCCTTTACTAGGATCAACTCCTAAGTATTCCTGCGGGTCGATTTCTGCAATCTCTGTAAGTAAGCCGGTTCCGCATCCGATGTCTAGAATTGAACCGCTGAGAGGTGGGAGCATTTGCCCCACCTCGCGGTTCTCAACGAGACTCATTTCATCACGAAACAAAGAGTCGTACTTACTTGCTATTTTATCATACTGGGAATATTTCATTTTCTAATGTCGTCTGTTGCCAGATGATTTTTTTACTTGAAATGGTTATGAAATTCTTGTGATTGTATATGTTACAATTCGGGAACATTGATTTCAGATGCATTCTGTCGTAGGTAAAATGGTGCATTTCCTCAAATTCTGCAGGGACAAAATCATCCTTGTAGAACATAAGACAATAATCCAGACCACTCTCGCCCAGTTTACGGAGATACTGAGGCATGAAGTAGGAAGCGGTACCGAAAAGAGCAACCACAACGCTGTCTGCCGACATCCATTTCTTTATCGACTCCTCAAAAGAAATAGTAGAACATCTGCGGAAGAACCCTGTGGTCTTCTCCCTGAACTGCTTGATTGCTTTCTTGCTAGGATCAACTCCATAATACATTTCCGGCTTTATCTTGGTGTAAGCGACGAAGTCTCCGTTTCCGATGCCTGCCTCGAAAAATCTTCTGTCCTTGAATGTGAACATGATAGATTTTGCCATCACGTCCATCTCCTGGTTCGAATAGATTCGCGGTATTGGCCACTCGAGGAAATCGAACTCGTTGAAAACCTTCTGTCTGTTCAAAATCCAAGTAGTCTCGAATGGATCACCCATCGTCCAATACTTATAACCGTCAATATAAAGGTAAGGGAAATTATACTTCCCCCATCTTTCATGGATTCCATTTTCTCTCTGTGCGCTGACAAAATAATAGAACTCATCATTTGTCAATGCACACTTGTCTCTGTGAATGTACTCATGAGGAACGTCTATCATCGAAGTGGCCCATTGCCATTTACAACGCTTGATGTACTCTCTGAGCTTACTGTAATCGTATTCCATTGCTGCAAATTTAAATAAAATATTTGATGATTAAATACTTAAAATCCAAAATTAACTATATTTTAACATAAAAATATGAATATATGCAGGTTTGATAGCCTAAAACACCGCAAAATAGGCTCTTCTTATACACAAAGGTACGAAAATTTTCTGATATATGCAAATATAACAAGAAAGATTTTAGCCAAAAATACTAAAAATTACGCCGTTCTGCTTGCTCTGTTCGGAAGCCTAGATTCTATCTGCCACAGATTGTCGTTGATGAGTTTTAGGATAGTATCGTGGAAAGCTGAGTTTATGTTTCCGTGGCCCTGGCATTGAACAACGGTAACATCGGCTAAGTTTACCTCGATTGTCTCCATACGCTGCCCGTTTACCTTGGCAGAAAGTATGAGGCAGTTCGGCTTTCTGTTTACATCGTAATAGCCGTTTCTGAATACGCAGTGCCCCATTTCCTTACCCTCTTCGAAAAACTCCTGAACGGACTTAAGAACCTGTATGTCTATGGCGCCATCCTTTATGTCAATGTCAAAGAACTGCTTTCTTCTATCAACATAAACATTAGCCATTGCTTCTGCCTTTTTCTTATTCTCCTCTTCGGCTTTAGCAGCTTGCTCCAGATACCTGAGTTGCATTTTCTCTTCCGCAATCAAACGAAGCTTAGTCATTCTGTCCTCCATTTTCTTTTTCTTGTTGTCTGCTGACTTTAGCCACTTGTCGTGTGCCTCGTGAAGATTATCCGGACAAACTATAGATGGGTTTCGTACATCCTTTTTAAGATATATGATGCTGTCTATCATATCCCACCACAGACTATCGTAAATGTAATCAGCCTTTCCATGCCTAATTGCAATCTTGACAGCAGACATTTTTACTCTGTCGAAGACAGCTTCATGGTACTTACACATCTTCCACATTTCAACATCACGTCTCATGAGGGTTTCATTATATGTGTTTGCATTGACGGAACGAAAGATTTCGTCACACGGAATCTTTTTCTTGAAGTCTCTGAGAGCGTACTTATACTTGTCTTGGACTGAAGCGTAATATACTCCATCGAATCCAATATCACGAGGATCACCCAAGCTACTCCACACAGTATGCGTTCTTACTTCCAGCTTTCCAAAAGCAGAAAAAGCATCTACAATATATCCGCTAGTTCTCTGCTTGGCAAGAAAAACATATTCCCCTTCTTTCAACCATTGCTGCATACACTCCTTGAAGTAAATCTTCTCCTTAACCATCTTGTGGAACCGGAACTTCACTCTTACCTGGAAGTACCTGAGAACCTGCCATCCCTTGAATGTGCATACTAGATAGAAACATCCTCTTGAATATCTGTCACCATATTTGTATGCGTCATCTTCAGAAATACAAGTCTTGATGGCCCACTCACGTTGCTTATCTGATAACTCCGGAATTCTGTCAGAGAGTTTTACAACTTCACGTTCTGTCTTATTTCTTGGCTTCATAACTCACATATTTAAAAATCAAACAAACTCAACTGTCCAATCTCTGCATCCTTCTTTCTCTGAGCCTCGGCTTTCTTCTTCAAGCGTTCCTTCTCTACGGACTCCTTCTTTTTGAGCTCCATGATTTTGGCTTGCTTGAACTCCTCCTCAGCCTTCTTCTCCAGATTCTCCTTGGTCTGGTCTGAGAGATTTGTAACAATAGTACAATTCTGATTCTTGGTGAATGAAACTTCTTCTTCATTATAATAGTGAACTGCCATTCCATAAATCTCATCATCGTCAAACCCATGTCTTCCGGATTTCTTGACCTCTGAGATAATAAAGTCGCAGCAGTCATCGATATTCTTGCCAGGCTTGGCGTAATCCTTTGCGAACAACTCATCCTCTGCAGCACGCTTGTCAAGATATGCCTTGATTACCTTCTTGAATGTTTCTGATCCTTTCATAACCTTTCCATTTTTTGAAACCTATAGGCTTGTCTCTAAAACCCTTACGGAATGCTTCTCTCATAGAGATGCAAATGAAATCTACGCTGCATTGTGCCAAGCCCGTACAAAACGCACAATCCTCGCAATCATCCATTGGTTCCGCTACATACACGATGCCATTAATGACTATCGCCGCTTTCTCCTTGAAGACTGCCATTTCTTTTCGCCAGCAAGCTCTTTGCCCTTATTAATCTTCTCGCCAAATCTAAGTCTCTAGACCTTATGGCTTTTTCATTAATAAAAGCAGCTGCTTTCTCCAAAGCACTAAGCAATTCTCTGAACTCAGTCTTCGTTGTCTTCACTTCCATACGCTTCCTGTGCAGTTATAATTCTACAACCGGTGTAATCATCGGCAGAAAGGACAATCTCACCATTCTTAACCTTTTCTCTAATCATAGAGCAAGCATCCGTGTTTGTATCTGCCTCTACGGTTATTGTCTTACTCAGAATTTCCTGAATGCAAACATCGTATTTCATATTATGTTACCTCCCATATTTCAATGTTAAACTCGTAGCTTTTACCACTACACTGACTTTGCCCGATATTGCGCAAATCTCTAAGTTGCTCTTCCGAAGCTCCGTTAGCCTTGGCTGTTGCGTAGCATTTCTGAAGATTATCGGCTACTCTGAGTAATTTGCCGCTTCCATTTGTATGCCAGGCATCATCTTTATAAATTAGATATACTGTCATAATTAAATCTCTTTAAAATGAACACTAGTGCTATCCTTACGCTCATATGCCAGACAAGACAGGTCTCTACAAGTAATCTCATTGTCATTGCGATGAATGCTTAGAATACCTACAATACAGTCTGGACAATATCCTCGTTTCATCACAACACAATTAATGCCATTGATAGAAAGCTTTTGCCCGATAGGAAGTCTGCTTTTATATTAGACTTTTTTACATTGATAATTTCTTTGTTACCTTCCATGATTAATCCTCCTTTTCTTTTAAGTAACGAAGGTATAGCTGACAATTGTCACAATCGGAATTGCATCTGTAACTATACTCGTTGGCACAAGCCATAAATAATTCACTTCTTTTCATAAGAATATCAAATAATTAAGGTCGGGTGCCGTCTTTCCGAGCTGTCGCAAAAAAATGATATATCAAATGTTATTATTAAATCCCGACCTATGACTAACGATGATTTTACTTAATTCTACATGTTTCACCTCCAATCTTATTAAGTTTAACTTCCATATCCTGTAAATCTGCCAACGGCATAACTTACACTTTCATTTGTTACGGAACCCGGCTTCAAGAAGTACTTGTAATGCGTGCTTCTCTCCAACCTTTCACTCCAGCAGAAACCGAAAGCATCGAACTCCTTGCCGCACCATTCATGTGCGTAGTAATATTCGTTAGCATGTACCTTTTGCTCCTTACTGAGCTGAAAGAACAATGCACGATACTTGTTGCACTCTGTTGGATTCTCCTTGAAATCCTTCTCAATCAGCTTACGCTTCTCAGTATATTCAGCCAATTTCTGCTGGTATTCCTCCTCGCTATCGCACAGATAATAATCTGTGTCAGTCAAATGGCTATCCCAATAGGAATTGGAAGACTGATGTATATGATAAATATTCTTCATTTCTTTTTGTCCTTTCTGTAAAGGAAGAATGCGTCACCCTGCCAACCGAAGTTCTTTGACTCACATCTTGCAAGTATATGTGTATCTGTCTCGATGAGCACATCTTCATATTTGTCTAACTCGTTCTGTGTATCTGATGTATCTTCGCCGTAATCCCATTGGAGCATAAATTCCAAGATGGCATTCTGGTCACCGACACTATTCAGTCTGCAAACCTTCTCGTAATCCTCAATTTCCTCAAAACAACTCTGATGCTGCGGGGAAATCTCTACGATAAGAGATAAGTAATCGTAATCTTTCATATTTTTATATTTTAAAAGGTAGGCTGCCGTCTTTCCGGCTGCCAGATAAGAATAAGGTATCTAACTTGTGGGTGTCCTTAATACCCGTTATGTTAAACCTTACTTTTGCCTACCTTTATAATATTTCATTATTTCAGAAATACTGTTAATCTTTATACCTACATATCCATTTCCGAAATTCTTTGTATTCATGCTTCTTTCTTTACTTTATAGTTATTAAATGGATCTACCATGTTTAGTAGCTCTGCGTTTCTGTTAGCTTCCTTTTCATCGGAGTAGTTTCCAAACTCTTCGGAAACATCACCTGTTGGGCAAATTCTTTCGATACAATATCTCATACAGCACCTTCCATCATTAAAAGTTTGTACTCTTCCTCGCTATCACCAACATGACCATACAGAAGTCCGTCTTCTGTGTTTTGCCAATATTCGTGCGGTACAGAGTGCGAAGCCATACTTACCAACACTACAATGTAGCCTAATGACTTGATGAGATTGAAATTTGAATTTCTCATAATAATTCCCTTTCTATAAATTTTAATTGGTTCAACTTGTAAGGTAGGCTCTGAATAGTCAAAAGTACTACCTTTATCTATATACAAAGGTACGAAAATTTTCTGATATATGCAAATATACCAAAGATTATTTTAGTTAAAAATACTAAATTATAGTACTTTGTAACTATCTGATTATCAGAATGGTGCATCTGCTTCTTCTGGCTTTTCGAAAGGCACATATATATCCTCGTTGATTAAATTCGTCTTGAAAAAATTTGTCGTATTTTTATTGAATCCCATGAAGAATTTAAACGTACCTATATTACGTCCCTTAGCAACATCTATCATAGCAGTTCCGTCAGTAGGATAATCGTCCTTATTATCAAATGGGGTAGGGTACGCTCTGTTGTAATACTCTGCTCGATATACTAGTATGACAACATCGGCAGCTTCTCCTATCTGTCCGCTATCACGCAGTCTGTTCAAGTTCGGCTCGGGACAGTTGCTATCTCTAGACAACTGACTTAGAGCGATGATCCATATGTTAAGCTCCTTGGCGAGGTTCTTGAATCTTCGTGCGGCATCACCCATAGCCTGCTCCCTGCTGAAACTCGTACTCCTGGAGTTTACATTAAGAATCTGCAGGTAGTCAACTACGGCTCCGTCTATGTCCTTCTGCATCTTAAGCATTCGGATGGAAAGAAGGATAGAGTCTATATTTGACGTACTCTTGTCATCAAAAAATAAATTCTCTCCTGGCAACTTTCCTCTAGCATCATCAATCATCCTTATCTCGCTTGGTGCCAGACTGCCCGAATAAAGAATGTTGTTGGCCGGGATGTTCGTCTTGGCAGAAAGCAGACGTGCAGTAAGCTGCTCCTTCGTCATTTCCATAGAATAGAAAGCAACCTTTGCTCCGTCCTCGATTGCGTGTCTTGTCATACAAAGTGCGAGGCTCGTCTTGCCCTGAGAAGTTTCGCCGGCAACAATAATCAAGTCAGACTTCTGTAGTCCTCCCTTTTCATCGAATCTTTCCATTCCTGTCTTGGTACCTGTCGTAACACCTCCAACGGTGGCATTCTTAATCATTATCTCGTTAAGGCTATTCATAGCGTCAGTCAGTGTGGAAACTCCATCTGCTTTCTCAAATACTCCTCCGATACTCTCAATAGCTTCTTGATGTGCATCAGAAGTCAGTACGTCTTCTGATAATCCAACCTTTGAAAGCTGCTGTCCAACTACCCATAGCTTTCTTCTTCTACCAAGATCCTGCAATCTTATGGCATGAAACTCTACATGGGCTGATGATGCAATTTGCGCAGAAATGTTCATTAAGTCTAATGCCGTGACATTTGACTTCTGCTTATTCAGTTCTGACGTCACGGATATGAGGTCTATTGGCATTCCACGCTTTCCGATATTGTCAACGGCTTTCCATACTTCCCTGAACATAGGTCCATAAAAGCATTCTTCATCTAAGTACTGGCTCACTATGGTATATGCAGTCGGGTCGATGAGAAGGCTACCGATAACATACTGCTCTGCCATAGGATCATTTACTAACTCCTGTTTCTGGTATGGTGATTGTGTCAAACTCATCTGAAAGATACCTCCTCAAAACTTAAAATGTCAAACATTTCGTGCATTCTGTCTACAATTCTTGGGTCATCGTACTTCTGTCCGATGTCAATGGCCGTTAGGTTTGAGCTGATAATCGTGGGCAGTATCTGCTCGTAACGATAGTCCAACAACTCGTCAAACGGCTTGTAGTGCATTCCGTAAGCGACAATCTCCGTTGGCTCGGCACCCAAATCATCAATTAAGAGAAACTTTGCGTTCATGATTGCTCTGAACTCGTTTCTGTCTTCGTGAATCATGTAAGCCATATCTCTAGCCTTCACGAAACGCGGATATTTGTCACCCTCGCAATAGCTAATCTTGTTTGAGTCCACAAGATAAACTAGTAAATCTCGAATAGACTTTAACATCGTAGTCTTGCCGTTTCCAATGCTGCCGGGCATAAACAGCCCGTAAAAGTTGGTCTCTATAGTAAGAAAATCTCCGACTTTCGATATTGCTTCCTTTAGCTCGTCAGTGAAGACGAACGTTCTTTTTCTTTTCTCTACCTCTCGTTTGTAGGAATAGTAAAGAAAGTTCTTGGCTTCTCTATTTTCCAACGGCAACTCCAAACCCCGACCGATACGCTGATGTGTCTTTGTGGTCTGGAGCTTTCCATCCTGTTCTAATGTCCTTTTCATTTTCTTTTGCTCTTTTAAAGTTTTCAAAACTACCTTCGATGATTTTCACGAAGTTCTTTTCTTCGAATACGTAATCGAAGTCCCTCTTCGGGCCTCTTCCTGTTTTGCCAAGCAGGTAATCAGAGGATTTTACGTTATCAGAAAACGCAACTAACCCTTCTTTTCCGTGAGCCTCATACATCGAAATGTAGGCTAATTTACGTTTATCGGTCAAACATTTTACCTCTACCAAGCCAAGTTTATTGAACCATCTAATAACACGTTGCCAATCTATCTCATATTGCCTTTCTTTTTGCTCTACGGATAGAACTGTGTTCCCCTTGAAACGCAATTCGTTCTTGCTCCAAGTGGCAAGCCGCCCCGCCAAACTAAACTTATTCTCTTTCTCGAATCTCATACGAGTATCGTCTTTGCCAGCCCCAGTCCAATAAGCAGCGAAATCATCTATTAACTTTTGCCCGTATTTTGAAACATAGGGTTTGAGTCTTTCTGTAAATTCAGTTCGTCTTTCTGAGATTGACGTGAAGAGAGAAAGCTCGGCTTTCTCTACTGCGTCAGCAGTCTCTTTTAGATTTTCTTTTTTATTTTCTTTTATGGGGGTATGGGGGTAATTTTCTTTTGTTTTTTCTTTTTGCGTTTCACTTTGCGTACCCATTTGCGTTTCACTTTGCGTACCCATTTGCGTTTCACTTTGCGTACCAATTTGCGTTTCACTTTGCGTACCAATTTGCGTTTCACTTTGCGTTTCTGTAATAAACGCATTTAATCCAATAATCTCATACTCAGCAACTTCGCCACGCACCTTGCTTGGCTTAAAATTAATGAAACCTTTCTGCTGCAAAGAGTTTCTAACACTACTAATTGTTTTCCTGGTGAAGTCGAGTTCTATCTCGCACTTCTTCGTCGGCAATTTGAATGGGTTTGCCCAGTTACCCAAGTCGCATTGTTTCAGCAAATAATAATACATATCTGCCTCGCAACTTGTCAGCGTGCAAACTAACCTCTTTTCCCAAAAGGATTTCAATAGCTTAGAGTAATCGACTATTTTCATAATTGGTTCAAGTCCTCGTTCTTAATGAAGCAAATCTTACCTCTCTTGATATTATCAGACAAGGTGTCAACTTCGTTCTGTAACTTACTGTAAACAACTCCCTGCTGCTTTGAGATAAAATTATGGATAGAAGGGCTAAATTTTAAAGCGACAGAAGCCATTCTCTCTAAAATCTTAAACTCTCTATACAGTACACCTGCTGACTTAAACTGTTTGTCTAAGCCTACCAAGAACACTCTGTAGTCCTTGATGCCTTCAAAATCTCTAAGAAAATCCGTCTCTTCCATATTGTATAATATTTTAATAATTACTATAACGATTTCTCTTTAATACAAAAGTACTAATTTAATTTGATATATGCAAAAGAATTAAGTTAAATATTCAAAAATACTAAAATATATCTGAATATATATTTGTCTATATCAATATTTTTTAGTACCTTTGCAATATGTTTTTTCCATGACATCTGTAAAAAGAATGTTGTATGGGTTTCTCTTTAGCCTGCTGGTGAGCGGGCTTTTTTTATGAGGTTTGTTTGGCAATTTAAAAATAATTTATTATCTTTGCAAACAAATCCCTTTAAAGTGTAATCTTTATAGGATTTTAATTGGTTCAAGTCCTCGGTGTTGTGAAACACTGGGGACTTATATTTTTTACAGATTAACAGAAATACCTTTTTCATGACTCAATCTCTTTACTTCATTCGTGTAATACTTGATCATTTTCTCCAACTCTTCGTCATCCCATTTCTTTGTGGAATGGGCACGCTCTCGCAGAGTGGAAAATCGGGCAACACCAATCTTCTTAATCAGATTCTCCTGATAGTATATAAGATGGTCTGACTTCACTCTGTTACACCCGATACATTCTGCATTGCAGTTATCTTCATCAAATCGGGTGGCCATGTTGGAACGTCCGAAGAAATGACCGCAATCAAGCTCTCTGTACGGCTTTATCTTTCCGCAGCTGATACATTGTCCCATGCCGCTTGGCATGCAGTCTCTCAGACGTATATACAACGCAAATACCTTGTCTAGTCTCTTTACTAAATCAGGCTTACTCTTCTTTCTCTTTTTGGGAGCAGAAGGAGATTTCTTCTTTTTCTTATAAAATGGAAACATATCTTTTTTTATTTTAATACGACATTAGTTAATTGTGTTCCTCTGGAATACACCGCCCATTTCGTGGTTCCTGGAGGTCTGCTAATAAAGAGGTCTGCGACATTTCCAAACCGACTATAATTACCAGACAAGTCAACTATCCACCCTTCTTTGCCGTCAAAGGGTCTGATTGCACGGCCTACCATCTGATAGTAGAGTCCGAGAGATTTCGTCGGGCGTGCCAAAACAACGGTGTCTAAGGCTGGATAATCGAATCCCGTAGTCAGTACACCTACATTGGCAACAACCTTTATTTCTCTCCTCTTGAATCCTTCAAGAATGGCTTCACGCTCCTTTTTAGGTGTTTCTCCTGTCACTATGGCGGCATTGACTCCGATGGATTGAAGCTTATCAACCAACTGCCTGGCCTCCCTTGTGAAAGCGGTAAATACAAGTACTCCCTTTCTTGGTATGCCGCTTTTAGGCTGCAGAACCTTGACTACTGTGTTTGATAACTTATCGTAGAATCCGCTACGCTCATACTCTGCGAGGAGACTTCTTTCATCATAATCTGCACCGGTGGAGTTGCTTCTGACTCTTCTTAAATCCAATGTCGTCAAATCGTAATAATGCAAGTCTGCGAGATAACCTTTAGAAAGCAGTTCTCCAATCTGACAACAATAGATGACCTTTGAAAATATTCTAGGTCTTACTCTCGTGAGGAACTTCAATATGGAACCTCCTTCGGCACGATCAAGACGGTATGGCGTTGCTGTTAATCCAACAACCTGTCTGTTCTTCGCTTCTATGAACTCCTTGTACTGCCCAGCTTTAGAGTTTACGTAATGACAATTATGAACGATTACCCCATCATCAAATGTGCGGTGATTCTTATCATACCTTCCATTGCATATAATGTACGTATGGTCATTCTCTACTTCCATATTATACACATCTTTTTTCCCAAGATAAAGCTTTCTCATTAATACAGTACCGCCAAGACTATTGAAATTGGTATTCCATGTATATGAGCCAGCCTTGCTTCTATAGGCACTATGAAGTTTGTACGACATTGAAGGATGCACATATTGAGCTATTAATGAGCTGAGAACTCTAACTCCATTCTTTCTAATCCCTACATAGTTGTAGGTTTTATGTGTGGATGAACTTTTAGATTCTCTAGCCTCGCAATCAATACCCATTTCCCTTAGTTTATCTGCAAGTCGAGTTGTAAGTTCCAAAGATTCAGCTACGGCGCAGATTGTAGCGCAATTTTCTTCTTTTCCTAAACATCCGTCATCCATATAAAGAATAGCTAAAGATTTCGGATTTAGAGCATCAATAGCAGCTTTCTTTGTACATTCTTCATCTTCTATTATCATACTATGAGAGTTGAAACGATAAATCGTTGTGCTCGAATATCCTTGCTTATCAACTTTTTGAATATCTTTGATGTTCATAAGTGAAGCTTTCCATAAAAGGTAGTCTTTCTTCTTTTCACCTTGCACAAATCTTAAGCGATTGACATTCTTTGTCTTTCTAAGAGTATCTAAATTCCCATCTCCTAATAGACTACCACGAATAAAGTCAATTTGGTCGTCATTTGGGATAGGGAAAGAATAACCTCCATAATTATTCGTGCACAAAACCACACTTCCCTCTTTTAGCATGCCTATCGGCACAAAGCCATAAGGTGTAAGTACAGGATGATTGTCTGTAGCTTCGATAGTCTTCTTGCAGAACATGTATTTATATACATCTTTCTTTCCATTGCAGCGTATTTCAAGAATTTTGTTTTTGTTTACTTTCTTGCTAACGGCATTGTAAGAAAGAACTAATGGCAATCTTACTCCTCTTTTAAACTCTTGATATAAAATGCCAATTTTTCTTTTCCCATTTTCCGTACTAACATATTGATCATGCGGGAAGCACTCATCAATTATGATGTTCTTGAAACAATCGAAGTCTGACATATGGTTCATTACGCTTCCGATGGTGGCAAAGGTTATTCTGTTTATATCCTTACACCCTACAGAGGCACTATAGCAACCGCAATCGAATATTCCATAGCTCTGTAGCTTGGCGAAGTTCTGCTGAAGAATTTCCTTACTGGGCTGAAAGACTAATAGCGGTCCTTCCAGGCGAGAGGCAATATCTGCTATCACCAAGCTTTTTCCGCTATTGTGATGTATGAAGAATTGATTGTCGCAATATAAATGATTTCCGTCTAATGTAAAACCAAAGTATTCTCCTCTGCCAAGATACTCTACCGAGAAACCTGTTACAAGTACACTCTTCTTTTGCTTTCTGGCTCTTCCTTGTCTAATGGCAACTTTCGTCGGTATAAGGTTCAAGTCACCACTAATTTGAATGCGGTAATAACTTTCTCCATTAACGACTTTGGTCTTTCCTATCTGAGCAAAGAAACCTAATGAACGGCAAACAAAAACTATATCATCGGCCAATCTTTTTGACTTGCTACAATATTCGAAAGTATTCTTTTCCTTGTCATAGAATGCGTCTGTGTCTAATAATCCCGCCAAAAGGCTGAATCTATCTTCAACAGAAGCAACTTTATACTGATGTGGAATAAACTTATCTCCAGCAACCTTTCCTTCAAGACCAAGCCCCCTAATAGTTACCTGTAAGGGGTTCGGAGTATTGTTGTTTGCAAAGACATATGGAAAAAAGTAACTCTTAGCTTTGTTTTCTCCATTTCTTTTTTCAGCAGCCCTAAATCCCAATCCGTAAGTTCTGGCAAATTCTCTAAGATATTCAACTACCTCTTCTCTTTGCGTTGTTATGTTTATCCCATTAATACAGCATCCGTCACCAAGATAAAGTCCTACAAAGTATGGGTCAAACAAATATTTATCGTTCCCAAAATCTATTTGACTTACTCGATGAAGCTTGTGTAGATGCTTATAATTGGCACTCTTAGCAACATACTCCTTTACGGATATTTCATCGTACCTCGGCTGACAACTGTTATATCCTTTACCCTCATTGGTCTTGTATAGATGCAAAATATGTCCTCCGTTGACAACAAAAGGTTCTCCTTTTATAGGTGTCACCTTGTACATGTCATCAACTCCATTATGAAGCTCTAACACCTTTCGAGGCGTTCCGTCATTACCAAGAAGAAAATCTCCAACTTTTACATCTTCAACCTTTATACAGACCCCATCTGATGTTAATACAGAGGAACCTTTGGCATGGCAGCCCGTAGGCAGGATAATCAGTCCATTCTTGTCAGCCTTGCTAGTGAACAGCCTTACGGCTGCATCACTAGCTTGCTTTTGATAATTTCTAAGAGTGTACTTCATTACTCACCAAATGGTAAATCGTCATCGTCATCATCTGAAGACTGCTCTGACGGAGCTTCTTCTTTTGGCTGCTCTTCTTCTGGGAAATCCAACCCGAAGACTTCCTTCATTCTCTCGCGATTCTTGACCTCGTTAGCCCAAATCTCAGAACGGTCTGGGATAGCGTAAGCCTTTGCGAGTAAGAACTTCTCGGTATTTGCATCCCAATTATATACGAGATAATAACCTGCCAATGCAATACAGAACACGTTCTTCGCCTTAAGGCGCATGTCAACAGTTCCCTGGCGTACTTCTGCTGCATATTTGGCTACTTCCATGAGGACAGAAGCATAAGCCTCTTCTGCATCCTTTTTCATCTTCTTGGCTTTTTCCAAAGCCTCCTCCAACTCCAGCTTGCGAGCTGGCACCACATTCTCTTCGAGTGTGCAATACTCCTCACGTATGTTCTTCTTCTCGTAGTCGTCGAGATAACGAGTAACCAACTCATTGTCAGGGAAAGTCGCCGTGAAGTGCTTTCCAACAAACTTAAGGATGTCTGCCTTATTCTTCAAAGGCTTCTCTCCGCAAAGATTCTCCTCGGTCAAAGCAAGGAAGTCCAACTCTATTGGGAACATGTCTTTTACACCTTCCTCCAATACAAACTCAATGTTCTCAGGAACATAATTTTTCAAATCTGATTTCATAATTATAAATACTTTTCATATAATGCTATCTGTTTCTGAGCTTCAAGCAATGCTGCTTCTTCGTTTGGCTCGGGTATATACAACCCTGCAACCATACTTGAATAGTTCCGAAACTTCTCAATAGCGTCTGTTAATTCTTTTGTGTCAAGGTCAGCCGTGCTTCTCCAATAAGTTACAGGCTGTCCTCTTCTGTTTGTTCTCTGCTTCGCAAAGATTTCTCTGTTCACTATCTGCTTGAAAATGTTATACTTCACATATTCTTCATCATAGCCGAACTCTGATGCGAAATACTGAAGGCAAACGTGTAGATAGCTGTTTTGTGCAAGGGAACGTGGACGGTGCTTTTTCTTCACCTCCACGATAAAACCCTTTCCGCTTTTCAAGGCATCCATGTAAAGACCATTGCAATAGTCCTTATAGTCTGCCCTGTCCTTGTCATTGTTGAGATTGAAAATCATAATTAGAATGGCAAGTCATCATCTTTGCCAGGCTGCGATGCCGGTGACTGAGCTCCTTGCTGCTGCGGCTGTGGAGCTTGTTGCTGCGTCTGGCCACCTCTCTGATACTTTTCTATCTTGTAACCCGAAATGGTATTGAAATACTTTACCGGGTCATTTGCACTCTTCTGATACTTGGTACCTTGAAGAGCAAAGGATATGGTAACAATCTCGCCAACCGCAAAAGCCGCAGGATCATCCACGTGCTTTCCGCTGAACTCAAAACTTGGGTAGTTCTCGTACACATCTCCGTAATTCGAGTGTGTACAGTTAAGAACCACAACCCTCTTTTTGAACGGCTCTCCACCGCTCTTGCTGGGTATTTCCTCGACATTGCCGATGAGCAATACCCTTCCTGTCATTGTATTAGCCATCTGATTCTGTTAATGGTAAATATGGTAATAATTCTCTCATTTCTGCCCATTTGAGGAAGTCATGTACTAAAGCATGATTTTTATCTTCCATCCCTGGGTATCTGTAACAAGTGATTGCTGGCTCATAAGGAGTAAGCTTTAGACCTCTCACGTCTCCCTTGTGCTTATCCTTATTGTAGCCCTCAAAAACAAACAAGTCAAAATGGAATACATCAGCTTCAAACAACTCTAGGTAAAGCTGCCATTGGCAACTGTCTATATAGTCTTTGTCTGATACCTGTCCGTACTTAGTCTTGATGTCTCTTATCTCTAGTCCGTCAATCATGTCGGCACATCCCGTGATAACGGCATCGCCGAAATCCTTATATTCACGAACCTCATGAAATGCTCCTGGATGCTCATTCCTGTATTTCAAAGCAACCTTGCATTGTGGAATGTCGAGAATCGCTTCACCTTCATCAAAGACGAACCTTCTTCCTTCTGGAACGGGTTCTGTCTTATCTTTTTTATAATAGGTGAAATGACGAACACCTTCCGGCTCCTTGAAGCAATGGGGACTGCCAGTCTCCACTATGGAGTGAAAGGCAGTTCCTATTCTTGTGTAATCATTACCCTCGAACTTTTTGGTGATATTGTCTATAACGTCCTGTTCTGTAACATAATCATATTCGCCAGACATATACCGTCTGAAGCTCTCTAGCTGGGTAACTCTAATCAAAGGCTTCATCATGCTGCATCCTCGTGCTTGACGAACTTCTTGCTCTTCTTGTCAAAGTCAATGCCCTTGACGGCAAGTTCCTTGATCATCTGGTTCATGAATGCCTTCTGATGAATCTTGTTCAATCCGTGTGCAACCTCGATGAGTGCATTTGCATCATCTACAGTCTCCACGGCTGCAAGCTTCTTGCGAGCATCATCAACGGCTTTCTGTGCCTTAGCCTGAGCATCTGACTTATTCACAATGGCTTTCTTCACCTTCTTGATGATATCTGCCATGCAAGTGTCAAACTCTTCTGTTCCGTAAGCTGGAATCCAAGTGTCCTGCAGGTCTGCAACATTCTTACCAACACGATTGTCCTGTGGCTCGAACTTGATGACACGATTGCCGTTCTCCTTACAGATATAACCTACCTGATCCGCAATACGGATGAGCAAGTCCTTACTCTGTCCTGTGCAGTCTGGAGAATGCTTGATATAATCTCCTTCCTGCGTCTCCTTGTCGTGACAGATGAAGATGATGTCAGAGTTGTTTGAACGGAGAATGCCGACAAACTGCTTGAACAATTCTCCCATCACACCGTATCGCTTCAATGAGTTAGTTCCCAGCTTAGGGTCTTGCTGAATAGCAAAAGCATTGAGATAGTCATCAAGCATAGCCTTGGCAGTATCTACTACGATGGTCTTACACTCACTGATCAATCCAGGTTTCCAAACCTGTTTGCCATCCTCAACAGCATAAGAGCCGATAACCTCAGAATTATAGATGTCTTCCCAACGTGATGCAGTGACAACAATGTCTGGACGCTGAACTGCACGGTCGAAACCTCGGTCCGTATCGATAAGTAATGGACTATCGGCTGTAGTAGCCAAAGATGTCTTACCTGTACCCGGTGTACCATAAAGGACAATAATCACAGGACGTTCTGAAACAACGTCATTCTTTCTAATAATTGGCATAATCTAATATTTAATTGTTAAACAAATTATTCTTATTCGCATAGGCTATAAACTCAGAGAGCTTATGTATTCCTAGTTTTACATACACCGACTTAACGTGCTGATGTATCGTGTTCGGAGAATTGAATAATTCTTCTGCTGCTTCCTCTTCGCTTCGTCCCTGGTAAAGCAGTTTCATTACACGTAATTCTGCTGTTGAAAGATTAGAATTGAACCTTGGCATACATACGATACCTTCATAAGGACATTCACCACGCATAGGACATTCAACCTTTTCAAAATTGAATTTCCCTTCTTTGTCGACATCGACAACATCGAAAGCCGTTGTATCTAGTCGGCAAAAATTGCATTTGCAAAACCTGCGCATCATAAGATACTGGTAGTAGCTTTCATTAAGTGCGCTCTTGGCGTAAATCTTCTCCAACGCCTTGTATGCTTCCGGATAGCAAGCACGAATCTTTTCCAGGATGTATTTCACCAGCTCTGTATGTGTCTCATCGACCATAAAGTTCTTTCCATCTGACGTCTTACACCATAGTTCATCCTCGAACATATAGAACTCTAATCCTTCCATAAATCCTCCTCGCTAATTCCTGTTAGCTCACACAATACTTCTACATGAATATGCTGCTGTGGCTTTATACCATATAGAACCCAATTTCTAACTGTCTGCTCGGTAACCTTACAGCGTTTAGCGACTTCCGTGATAAAATCGTACCGCGGAGCACTTCTCTTAGGTAATTCCTGATAATAACCTTTTAAGGTCATTTTTTGAGATTTTTTCCCAAAAGTGTTTGATGTTTTAATATTTTCCATTATCTTTGCATTATGTTTTATATCTTTATGCAAAGATACAAATATATTCTGATATATGCAAATATATCGAAGATATTTAGTCAAAATTAACAAATTCATACATATATGTTTAAATATAAAGAATTTAGAAGAGCCCACGGACTGTTTCAGTCTAAGCTGGCAGAGATTATGGGAATTTCCCAATCTAACATTTCGAGATACGAAACAGAGGGTATAGATCCTACACCTGCACAGTTTCAGAAACTATACGATAAGTATGGAGAAGAAAATGTCAAGGCTTTCGAGGTAGAACCTTCTCAACTCGTTAATGCAGAGAATAATGTAAACATTGGATCTGGAAATCAGAACAACGGAATCCAAAGTAATGCTGATTTAGTAGAAATTATAAAGAGGCAGACTGAGACGATAGCAAAACATATCGAAAAACAAGATGATATAAATGTACGTCTCATGAATATTCTTGAAAAATTAACTTTGAAATGAAACTGAATATTCCCGACTGTGCCCTGGATATAAGCGACAGGTTCTTCAAAGCACTCGATGTTCTTAAAGAACAGAGAAAAATTAAAGGCTTACAGACTTTTACAAAAGAGTTTGGTTTGAACTATGGTAACATGAATACTCTAAAGCATAACAGAGATAAGCGTACTTTTCGTATAGAGTATCTTGCTTACCTCGCTAAAGGGTATGATGTATCATGCGAGTGGCTACTGCTTGGAACCGGTCCCATGTTTACACAAACGTGTTCCAAAAGCGAAGAATCTCAGAACCTTTGAAACGCTGTCCGTGAACTTTTTGCATAGACTTTATATACCCTGCGTTCACATAGGAGCGCAGGGTGTTGCGATGTATACCCAGCAGTTTACAGGTTTCCGATATGGTATATCGCGAAGTTGGGTTTATGTTTGGCTGAACTGATGTTACCATGTTAAATAGTTTAAATGCGTGCTATAATAAGATATTTCTTTATATCTTTGCACTATGTTATAAATTCAAATGCAAAGATAGATGAAAAAAATAATATATCAAAATATATTCGGATATATTTAAATATATTTAATATTTCCGCATATTGTACGGTTTTCAAAATCGGTACGCTTGCAAATAGCTTGCAAATTAAAAAATGAGTCTCTGTAATTGATTGTGGCTCAGATAGTTATATTAAAAAGCTTCACATCTGGAAAGCGTGTAACCGGCAAAACCGGTTCGGGGGTTCGAATCCCCCTCTTTCCGCTGTATCTTATTTTAAATAATATGAAGAAATATACATTTATTGCGCGTTTCGCAATATTGATATTTATGATAGCTTCTTCTTTACCGATATTGGCACAAGAAGAGTCGATGGGATTCCATCAAGCACTTAAGACTAAGTTTATTGAGGGAAATGCAGGCTTTATGTCGCTTGTTGCCATAGCTTTAATTATTGGCTTGGCTTTCTGCATAGAGCGAATTGTCTATCTGAGTCTTTCTGAAATTAACGCTAAGCAGTTGATGGCTGATCTTGATGTGAAAGTAGCTGCGGGTGATATTGAAGGCGCAAAAGAATTGTGTCGTAATACCCGTGGACCTGTTGCCTCTATCTGTTATCAGGGTCTGCTGCGCATCAAGGATACGATGGGTGATATAGAGCGTTCGGTTTCAAGTTATGGCTCTGTGCAGGTTGCTAATTTGGAAAAAGGATGTTCGTGGATTACTCTTTTCATTGCAATGGCTCCTTCTTTAGGCTTTTTAGGTACCGTCATTGGTATGGTTATGGCTTTTGATCAAATTCAGCAAGCTGGAGATATTAGTCCTACGATTGTGGCTTCTGGTATGAAAGTCGCTTTGTTGACAACTATTTTTGGTATCATAGTTGCTCTGATTTTACAGGTCTTCTATAATTATATCTTGTCTAAGATCGAACATATCACCAGCCAGATGGAGGAATCTGCGATTTCTCTGATGGATATTATAGCAAAGTATAAAGATGAAAATTAGTAATATTAAGAAATGGTCAACAGAAAAGTTGTCACAGTCCATATTCTATGTGTTGGTAGGTTTTGCTGTGATTACTTTTTTCCTGTTCTTCTTTGTAGGATATGATATGCCTTTCGAGGAGAACCCGGATTTTAATGCTCCATTTTTTACTAATCTTTTATTGGTTACCATGTGGATATTTTTCCTCTTAGCCTTATGTCTGGCAATATATTCATTTGTCAGGGCCAGTAAAAGAAAGTCCAAGGGTGAGATGAAGATGAATGGTATTCCTGCAGGGAATATTGTTTGGATTACATGGGGAGGAACTTTGGCATTGTTGGTTTTAACGTTCGTCTTGGGTTCCTCAGGAATGATTTTGATTAATGGACAGGCTTTTACTGATTGGTTGTGGCTTAAATTATCAGATATGTTTCTATGGTCTTCTGCCACATTGTTATTGTGTGCTATAGGAGCAGTTTTATTTGGTGCTACACGTTATATCAGAAAAGACCGTAAAAGATTTAAAAAGTAATTATGTTTGTTAGACGAAATAAAAGGCAAGTTCCTGGAGTGAACACCGCTTCAACAGCAGATATTTCTTTTATGTTGCTGATATTCTTTCTTGTCACGACTTCAATGGATGTTGACAAGGGACTTTTTCGTCTATTACCTTCTCCTGAACCTCAGAAACAGTTGAAGACTGAAACGATAGTAGATAAGAATACTTTGATGGCTTTGCATGTTACTGCCGATCATCGTTTGCTCTTGAATGATAAGCCTATTGAGGTTTCTCGACTGAAAGGTGAAATCATTCAGTTTGTTAATCGTTTAGGCAATCGCCATCTCATTTCTATTGAGAGCGACAGAGAGGCAGATTATGACTTGTACTTTCAAATGCAAAACCAAATCATGATGGCGTATAATGAAATACGCAATCAATATTCTATGAAGCATTTTGGAAAGGCATTTGATGCCCTGAGCTCCTCTCAAAAGGAGAGCGTTAGAAAGAACTGCCAGCAGCGCGTGACGGAGTCTTATGCGAATGCATCGGTTGGTTCTGATAAGCGAGTCGATGCAATGGCAGAAGAGCAAGAGCATTCTGAAGAGAAAGGAGGTAAGCAATGAGTATGGGTTTTAAAAGACGTTCTCATGAAGTTCCTGGCTTGAATACGTCTTCATTGCCGGATTTGATATTTACCGTGCTTTTTTTCTTCATGATAGTTACTCACATGAGGCATGAAACGGTTAAGGTAAAGTTTCAGGTACCACAGGGAAAGGAACTGACAAGATTAACCAAGAAGTCTGCTGTTACTTATCTTTATATAGGAAGGCCTATTTCTGCTGCTACTCAGCCTCAGAATGATTCTGCTTGTGTTCAGATGAATGATAAGTTAATAACTCCTTCTGAAATCTCTGATTATATAAGTGCAGAGAAAAAGCGAATGAGTCCTGAAGACTTGCAGGCAATGGTCGTTTCAATCAAAGCGGATAAGTATTCTAAAATGGGAGTTATTATTGACGTTAAGCAAGCTTTACGCCAATCAAAAGCCCTTAGAATCAATTATTCTGCTGAAGATAATGGAAAATAATTAAAAATTATAATTAAAGTTGCATAAAAAGTTGCGAATATTAAATTTTAGTAGTAACTTTGCACTCAAATTATTATAATTATGTCAAAACAAGTATTAGATTCATTAGACAGAAAGATCCTGAAGTTAATTTCTCAGGATGCACGTATTCCATTTTTGGAGGTTGCACGAGCTTGTAATGTAAGTGGTGCAGCCATTCATCAGCGTGTTGCTAAATTGACAAACTTAGGCATTATCAAAGGCTCTCAGTTTATTATAGATCCAGAGAAGATAGGTTACGAGACCTGCGCATACGTGGGATTGTATTTGAAAAATCCGGAGAATTTCGACAAGGTTGTAGCTGAGTTGAAAAAGATTCCAGAAGTGGTGGAATGTCATTATACGACTGGTGGCATGGATATGTTCATCAAGATATATGCTTCCAACAATCATCATCTCCTGGAAATTATTCATGATAAGCTCCAGCCTTTAGGCTTGTCCAGAAGCGAGACTATCATTTCCTTTAATGCTGCGATTAATCGTCAGTTGCCTTTGGCTGATATAGAGGATGAAGTAGTAGAGGATGAAGAAATGGAAGATGGAATTATCAACTAATCTATATTATAATAAAAGCAGCATGTTATTTGTGAAATTGATATGCTATTAAAATAAAAAAGCCAGTTCCTAAGGAACTGGCTTTTTATATATTCTCTAATATATATATTGTATAAGTAAAAGATGATTCTTAGCGTTTCCCAACGCCTTTTTGTTTTAATTCTGATGCAAAGATACATGAAACTTACATTTTATAGGGGTAATATTTGTTTTTATGATGTGTAATTATTGATTTATAAGTAGAAAAAACGAATTGTTACCTCAAAATATGCTATTTTTATACCTTCTTTCTGACTCTCTATGTAAGAGATACTGAAAACTTCGTAACTTCCTGATAATCTGAGGGTATTAAAGCTTATCCAAAATTATTACCGAATAATTGTTGAGTTTTATTGTGTGAAATTAAATTTTTAACACGCATAATTCGCTTATTTACAATATTTTTCTTATTTTTGCAGTCTGATTCAGTATCTCTTACATAGAGATTCGGAAAATGAATAGAAACTATAAATATGGCTTTCATATAAGCAGAGCGTATGACACACAATTTGCTAAACACGGGCTTGCTTGCATCATGTATGCAGAAGGCTGAAAGACATAGGAGTATTGAAGATTAGTGGAAGTTAGTCTATTGATTTTTCAATGCTGTGATACATATCACAAAACCAATAATCCGGGAAGAGAAATCTTTTCAGGAGAAACCGAGATGTATCATGCGGCCAAACGCATTTAATATTTGGTCGCTCCTTTCATTCTTCACTCTTCATTCTTCATTCTTCACCTTTCACTCTTCATTCTTCACTCTTCATTCTTCACTCTTCACCTTTCACTCTTCATTCTTCACTCTTCATTCTTCACTAAAAATGTGGTTTATTGTCAATACAAACAAATTTCAAGAACAAAAAACGAAAGAGTTTCTTGAAAATACATATTCTGGCATAGTGAAGTTAGTCTATCTGCCAAAATGCCGGATGAAGTATGTCGATACTAAGGGAGAAGAGCGTTTCCGTTTTCGTCCACTGATATGTGGATTGCTGTTTATCAAGGCTGACAGCGTAAAAGCTTTGAAGAGAATATTGACATATTGGGGCTATTTTGTCTATGAAGATACAGTCCGAAATTTGGAAACAGGCGAACTACAGAAAAAGAAGCTTGTCTCAACTGCACATCTTCTTTGTAAGGATGTCAAGGACTTAAACCTGGACGCTGTTATAAAAAATGCCACGATTCCAGATGAAGACATGGAACATTTTATCTATTTCTGCGATAAAATGGCAGATGGCATAGAGGGACTGAGTATTGTTGATAAGCGATATGATGACCTCATTTTGGAAAATGATACCATCCGCATATTTAGTGGACCTTTGAAAGGTTGGGTTGGCGTGGTCAAACAAATCAAGAGCAAAGGCAAGAAAGACCGCCATCTTTTTGTGCGCTTTGGAAATAACCACTGCCTCAATGTATCCAATATCCGTCAATACGATATGCAGATAGAGCATGAGGCAACAAAGGGTCCAAAAGCAGAGGCCGTGGGCGTGTGGCGCGCCATCGATCAGATGATTGGCTATCTTCAGGCAAAACAGCCTTCCGAGAATGCTTATAAAACATTGCGCAATCTTTTCTTGGATTATCGAAAGAGATTGACAGTCTATCGCAATCGGAAAATGACGGATAGGGCATACAATAACAAGAAAGAAGAGAAAACTGTTGCCCAGCAGCAAAAAGTTTTGGACCAGATAGACAAAAGAATGCGAAATAACTTTCGTATCCTTTCCAAGAACTTTCCGACAGGTGAAATCACCCTTGGTGAGTGCTTGGAAGAACTGATTCCTGATGCCAAATTACGTCCCTTTCTTACACCAACTTCTGGAGAAATCATCCCAGAAGGACAAAATTTTACGATTTTGTGTCATAATGGAATCACGGAACTTATTCTTCGCTGTAATCTTCGAGATGTTTTCCTGGATAAAGATAATGAGTCAGACAAAAACACCACGGTATTCGATGAGGACTATGAGTATGATGCCCATTTTGCACTGGTGAATACAGATGGTGGTAAGGTAAAGGCTATCTGTTCATGGGGAGGATTCTATGACTATTACGCTTCTCAAAGTGAGGATGAACGAGAAAAATTCCACACCAACTTGGAGGCGAAGAAATATCCTCGTTTATTATACCTGCTCACGCAAAGCGAGTATAAGTTTGAAAAGGTCAATGGCATAGGTGGCTTTTCGATAGAAACAGACATCGTTTACACAGAAGACATGGAAGAGTTGGGAAGAAGAGCAAATGAATTCTTCACTCTTCGTTCCTCACTCTTCACTCAACTCACGGCGGCAGCCGTTGAGATATGGAAAGGAACACGTCTTTTGGTTTGGCGACAATTGTTGCAGCGTTATGTACTGCTTCATAAGGTGCCAGTAATAGACCAAGTTCCGTATGATTCTAAATGATAAAAATTAACGACGGCACACAGCATTCGCAGGTTCGCAGTCTGGAAAATACATCATCGCCAAGATACGGCGAGTATAAGTTGCTTTTAGCTTCATATACCTTATTATATTATATAGTAAAACATGTTTATCAGTCAACTGATTATGCTGCAAAGATATACTTCTTCGAAAATCACGTGAATAGAGGGGCGAATAGGTGGATTGCCACCGCTGCCGAAGAAATTTGCCAGATAGAGAAGAGATGGGGTTTCACTTCCATCCGTCAGTTTTCCAAATTTCTACAGATGAATCCCCGTACCCTTTCGAAGTTACCCCATCACGATGGCACATAAAAGACTCCCTGTTACGCATCATGATGAGTGCAGCCACAGTCCCTCAAACCCTGAGAGCCGATGTAGTGGATGAACTTGAAAATCAGCTATAGCTCCCCTGCGGTCCCATCCCGCACACCATTTTATAAGAATTCACCCCTGCGGTCCCATCCCGCATAACCTGGCGAGACCTCTGATGCCCCGCTTTCAGCAAGGCGGTCCCATCCCGCACAACCAATTGTTTTAGCAAGTCTTCCCCCTGCGGTCCCATCCCGCACAAAAAACTGGCGAGGGCTCTGATGCCCCGCCAACCTTAGAGCGCAGCGGTTAAGAGCGACAGGAGGAGCGGTTACATCCCTTGCCCTTTTGGAAAGGGCGAGGGCTTGGGAGTGGGTTAAGGACCCCCTCTTCGCAAGAGGGGGACAGGGGAGTCGAAAAAATTTCTCATAATTCCTTGGTAATTACGAAATATAATCGTACTTTTGTCGCTATATTAGCAATAAAAATGTATGATCATGGCAAACGACAATAATATACAGCCTGTGGCAGATGATTCACAGATAGTACTTTATCAACCAGATGAAAGCATCTCTCTTCAAGTAAAGATAGAAGAAGATACTGTATGGCTTACGCAAGCTCAGATGGTGGAACTTTTTGGTTCTAGTAAAGCTAATATTAGTGAGCACATTACTAATATTTATCAGCAAGGAGAATTGATGCAGTCAGCAACTGTTCGGAAATTCCGAACAGTTAGAAAAGAAGGCAATCGTATGGTTACACGTAATATGGATTACTATAATCTTGATATGATTATATCAGTCGGTTTCCGTGTAAATAGCCATCAGGGCATTCGCTTTCGTCAATGGGCTAACAATGTTTTAAAGGAATATCTTCTTCGTGGATATGCAGTACATCAGCAGATGCTTCAAATGGAGCAACGTATTGATAGCAAACTTATGTTGCAGCATGATGAGATGAAACGGATAAAGGATACGCAAGCTAAGCAGCAACAGCAGCTCGATTTCTTTATTCGAACCTCCACCCCTCCAGCAGAGATGGTCTTCTTTGAAGGAGATTTCTATACAGCAAGAGTAGCTTTAGAGAATTTAATTCGTACAGCCAATCATCGAGTAATCATCATAGATGGCTATGTTTCATCGTTGACCCTAAGTGTACTTGATGTTCGTAAGCCAAATGTAGCAGCCACAATTTACACAGTAGGTGTAGGACAAGGAATGCAACGCTTGATGGAAGAACATGATCATCTATTCCCCGATAATCATATAGATATTAGAAAATGGCGTAACGAATCTCATGACCGCTGGCTTATCATAGATGATAGCCTCTATCACTGTGGACATTCCTTAAATGCCAATGGCGGTCACAAGATATCCGCTATAACCCTGATGGGAACAACTCCAGATGTAATCCTGTCAAAAGTCGAATAGCAACTAAGTCTCCCTGCGGTCCCATCCCGCATAACCAATTGTTTTAGCAAGTCTTCACCCTGCGGGTTCATCCCCGCTAAAACAACTCTGACGAGACCTCTGATGCCCCCGCTTTCAGCAAGACTTTTAGCAATGCGGTCTCATCCCGCCCAACAGTTTCAGCAAGTCTTCCCCCTGCGGGTTCATCCCCGCTAAAACAATCCTGGCGAGGGCTCTGATGCCCCGCCAACCTTATAGCGCAGCGGTTAAGAGCGACAGGAGGAGCGGTTTCCTCTTTTCCCCTGAGGGGAGAAGACCGAGAAGAGAGGTGGAGCCTTCCTTAAGGGTAAGGAAGGACGGGTAGGTTTTCGAAAAAATCGCCTTGATTAAAAAAGGAAAGACAAGTTGATTTTAGAAAAAAACTCCTAATCCTTTGGCGTTTTCACAGAAAACCCTTATATTTGCACAATGAACAGAGAAATGGAGTATAAACTCCATTAAAAACAATAAAATTACGCTGTTATGATAAGTAAGAATGTACAAAATATGATTCCAAAGATACAAGATTTCTTTGGTAGCCAGCCAATAACAAAGGCTTGGCTCTTTGGATCATGCTCACGAGGAGAAGAAACTACTGATAGTGACATAGACATTCTTGTAGAGTATGATCGTCAGCATAATCGAATTTCTCTGATGAAAATAGCAGGTATTATGTTGAATTTGGAAGACTTGCTTCATCGCAAGGTGGATATAGTAGAGGCTAATCGTCTCCTCCCGTTTGCTCAAGAAACAGCCAACCAAGATAAATTCTTGATTTATGAGAGAAAAAGTTAGAGATAGGGGAAGGTTAGAGCATATTCTTGAAGCGATAGAAAGTATAGAGGAGTTTCATGCTCAATATACTTTTGAAGATATCAAGAAGAATAAGCTCATCTTTTATGGCTTTACCAAATTGGTGGAAGTAATAGGCGAGGCTGTCTATATGCTTTCAACAGAATTTTGTGATTCTCATTCTGATGTAAATTGGCGTCAGATAGAGCGGATGCGACATGTCCTTGTGCATGGTTATTATACAATAGATCCCGAAAGCCTTTGGGACACGATAGAAGTTGATATTCCAGAGTTGAAACCTTGGATAGTTAAGTATCTCTCGGAGTAATTAAAAAAACTTATATTTTTTGCCGTCCCCATGCGGTCCCATCCCGCAAAACCTGGCGAGGGCTCTGATGCCCCGCCAACCTTAAAGCGTAGCGGTTCAGAGCGACAGGAGGAGCGGTTACATCCCTTGCCCTTTTGGAAAGGGCGAGGGCTT
>OLZJ01000043.1_pt1 | contig 82479 bp, 69 predicted proteins | sample 1673951 | NCBI WGS metagenome assembly OLZJ01 (sample SAMEA103958135, study PRJEB25191) | human gut metagenome
AGAATGCCTGCCTGTCACGCAGGAGGTCACGAGTTCGAGTCTCGTACGCACCGCAAAGTACATTTCAAATTTAGCATCTTGAAGGTGCGTTAGTTCAGTTGGTTAGAATGCCTGCCTGTCACGCAGGAGGTCACGAGTTCGAGTCTCGTACGCACCGCAGAAAAGCAATCTCAATTTGAGGTTGCTTTTTTTGTTTTTACTGCTTTGTTTTTTTTCTTCTCTATTTCCCGGTTCTGTGGAAATTTAGTGGGGGTACAGCAATAACATTGTCTCTCCTGAATACTAATGAAGCTTACTCCGTTGCGCAACGAAGTAAGCTTCATTGGCAATAAGAGTAAGCTTCGATGGCGATTGAAGTAGGGTTATTAAGCTGCAAGACATACGTCTTAACTCCTTAACTTCCTTAACTCCTTTAATTTCCTAATATGCGAAAGCTCAGAAGGATATTTTTAGTAAAAATCGGTGCATTTGTTTGCGGTTATGACTATTTTTTTGTATTTTTGTCCCAAAGTATCACATAGATAAACATTTCTAAAGATGGTTGCATTGAAATTATACCCTGTGGGAATCCAAACTTTTGAGGAGATAATGAGGCGTAATCTTCTCTATATAGATAAGACGGAATACATTTATCGCATGACACATAGTGGCGGTAAGTATTTCTTCTTGAGCCGACCACGCCGTTTCGGAAAGTCGTTGCTGGTTTCAACATTCAAAAGTTATTTTGAGGGTAAGAAGGATTTGTTTAAAGGACTTGCCATCGAAAAACTGGAACAGGAGTGGACGGAATATCCTGTCCTGCATTTTGATATGTCGGGTGGCAAGCATATGGAAAAGAAGGAGTTGGAAGAATATTTGGGCTATCAATTGGCTAAGAAAGAGGCTACGTATGGTATTGCAACACCTCAGAATGGAGCAAATAATCGTCTGACCGATTTGATTCAGACTGCTTATCGAAAGACAGGCAAGCAAGTTGTCGTGCTCATCGATGAGTATGATGCTCCTTTGTTGGATGTTGTACACGAAGAAACTTCCTTGCAGGTTCTTCGCAACGTTATGCGCAATTTCTATAGCCCATTGAAAATGTGCGAGTCTTATCTCCGCTTTGTCTTCTTGACCGGTATCACCAAGTTCTCGCAGATGAGCTTCTTTAGTGAACTGAATAACATCACGAATGTGAGCATGGATGAAGAGTATGCTGGAATTTGTGGTATCACCAAGGAAGAAGTGGTGAACCAAATGTCGGCGGATGTTGATGCTTTGGGTGAGAAGTTGGGCAAGACAAGAGAGGAGACGCTTGCGGCTCTTCGAGAGTACTATGATGGTTATCATTTTGCAGATGTCTCGCCTGACGTATTTAATCCATTTAGCTTGCTCAATGCCATGACAAATGGCAAATTAGATTACTATTGGTTTGCCTCTGGCACACCTACTTACTTGATTAATATGCTCAATAAGTTCCAGGTGATGCCATCTGAAATTGGCGGTTGTGAGGCTGATAAGTCGGAGTTTGATGCTCCAACCGAGAAGATGACCACCATCATGCCGTTGCTCTATCAGAGTGGCTACATCACCATCAAGGGCTATGACCCAGAGACGGAACTCTATCTCTTGGACATTCCGAACAAGGAGATTCGTGTAGGCTTGTATCGTTATCTTTTACCTTATTATATAGGTATGAATACGGTGAAGGGTACCACGACCATCGCTAAAATGTCGGCTGCCATCCGTCGCAACAACATTGAAGGAGCCCTTGAGATGCTCCAGGCTTATCTCGGCACGATTCCTTATTGCGACAACACGGATTATGAGGGACATTATCAGCAGATGATGTATGTCATCTTCTCCATCCTCGACAATTACGTGGATGTGGAGGTTCACACGCCAAAGGGACGTGTCGATATGGTGCTCCGTACCGCCACCCATCTCTACCTCTTTGAGTTGAAACTAAACCAAAGTGCTGATGTGGCAATGAAACAGATAGACTTGAAGGAGTATGCGAAGCGTTTCGCCCTCTGCGGTCTGCCAATCGTTAAGGTGGGTATCAACTTTGATGTGGAGACGCATACCATCAAGGATTGGAAGGTAGAAGAAGAAAAAAATGTTGTATTTTTGCAGGAAAAGAGATTATAATAACGATGAAGAAACTTTCAGTAATCATATATTTGGCTATGGTTGTATGTGCCTCGCCGGTGTTGGCGCAAAGCAATCAGGCTTTGCGAGATTCTTTGGCTCATGCCACGGATATTCTTGCTTACCATCCCGACAGTATTGATCTTCGATTGAAGAAAGCGGCATGGAATATCCAGTTGGAACAATGGAATTATGCGAAGGATGATCTGGATAAGGTTTTGTATTTAAATAGTACCAACATAGCAGGACTGTTTTATCGTGCCTTTGTTAATGAGAAGTTGAACAGATACAACTTTGCCCGGCTCGACTACCAGAATCTTCTGGTTCTTGTGCCTGGTAATTTTCAAGCGCAGTTGGGTTTGGCTTTGCTCAATCAGAAAGACCTGCATTTTACGGAAGCTTATGATGGCATCAATAATCTGATAGAACAGTATCCGGATAGTGCCATCGCTTATGCTGCCCGTGGCGGTATGGAAAAGGAAAAGGGGCAGTTGGAGTTGGCGGAGTATGATTATGCGCAGGCTATTGCTCGGGATAGCGCCAATCAGGATTATCTTATCAATCATGTTGACCTGCTCGTTAAGTTGGGGAGGAAACAGGAAGCATACGCTGATTTGGAGCGTCTTTTAAAGTTAGGCGTAGCGCCAGGACAGTTGCGCGATTTCTATATTCGTTTGAGAACCAAGAAGAAATAGTTGTCTTGGTTCTCCTTTTTCGTTTTTTTGTTTTCATTTCTACAAATATAGTACGATTCTTTTTATTGTGTCTATAAAATTAGGAACAAAAAATAAGGAGTATCTACTATTTCAGTTTTATGGAATTGATAGTGACTACCTTTTTAGTTTATAAAGTAAAAAAGTGTCTACTGAAATCAGGAAAAGTCAATAAACGCTTTATCAGGATGTGCCCAAGGCTTGGGGAGATGATGCCCAAAGGGTGGGGAGACAATGCCCAAGCCGTGGGGAACACTTCCTTATGTAGTTTCCTATATTTAGTTGACTACATAGTTCCTTATTCCTATTGTAAGTTGACAATTATTTTCTCTATTCCTAATTCTACTTGTTAATCTTCTATCTTATTCCTAGTTAGTATTTACATACTTCATTCTAGTTCCTAATAGAAGTAGACAAAGTGTGGTTTAACGATTTTAGTTGACCACTTTTAGTTTTATTTGTAAGACGAGTTGACTCGGTTAAAACTTATTTATAATTCACGTTGACTTTCCTTCTCTTTGAAAGCAAAAGCTAAATCTGTAAAATCTGTGGGATTTGAAGAAAAGATTCATTTGTCTATAATTCAGTTCTTTTTGCCCTAATTTATTAAAAACTTTTTTGTGGTGTCGGGTTTTATTTGTATCTTTGCATCGTTTTAGTAGATGACATAATAAAGGTAAGAAATAAATAAGAATGAAAAGAAGGAATCTTTTACCAGTAGCATTACTTTCTTTAGTACTTTTGTCGGGTTGCGATTCTGTGTTTGATATCCATCCTTATGATGTGAGAGTAAAAGGGCAGACCCAGATAAATTCGACAATGATCACGAAGATAGAAAATGCCGTTAAGTCACAGGATACCATCCGTTTTGCTTTTATCAGCGACTCGCATCAGTGGTTGAACGACTTGTCTGATTTGGTGGGTGATATCAACAAGCGTGACAGTATCGATTTTGTAATTCATGGGGGTGATATTACAGACTTCGGTTCTACGCGAGAGTTTGAATGGACTCGTGATAAATTATTCAAACTCAATAAGCCTTTTGTCGTACTATTGGGTAATCACGACTGCTTAGGTACGGGCAATCAGGCCTATGAGAAGATGTTCGGAAATCCGGATTTCAGCTTTATCGCCGGACGAGTCAAGTTTGTCTGTCTTAATACCAATGCCATCGAATATGATTATTCTATGGCAGTTCCTAATTTTGATTACATGGAGGAAGAAGTGACCAGTCGGGCTGATGAGTTTGACCGGACGGTTGTGTGCATGCATGCCGCTCCTTATACAGAGCAGTTTAATAATAATGTAGCAAAGGTATTCAATTACTATACCCAGAACTTTCCGAAACTGATGTTCTGCCTATATGGTCATGGGCATCACACGGAACAGACTGATATCTACAAGAATGGCATCATGTATTATCAGGTAGGCAACACGCCGAAGAGAGAGTATTATATATTTAAGATAACCCCAAAAGACTACAGCTATGAGATTATTAAATTCTAAACGGATCATGTTGATGGTTGTGGCGTTGTGCGTGATCAATACGGGCTTGTTTGCTGAAAGTCCTGATACCACCCGTTATGACAAGCGTATTCATCATTATCGCAAGAATTGGGAATCACTGATACCTACCCAGTTGATATTACAGACTTGTGGCAATATGGGTCTTTTTTCCTTCGGAGTAGGATGGGATTATGGCAAGCGTGGTCAATGGGAGACTCAACTGTTGTTTGGTTATATTCCCAAGTATAGTTCTCATTCCGCAAAAATGACGATCACGCTGAAGGAGAATTATATTCCCTGGGCTATCAATCTCAAGAAGGGTTGGAACTTTGAACCATTGGAGTGTGGATTGTATTTCAATACGGTAATCGGACAGGATTTCTGGACGAAGCAGCCAACGAAGTATCAGAGTGGTTATTATCCGTTTTCCACCCGTATTCGTCCAAACATATTTATCGGTGAGCGATTTTCCAAAGAAATTCCGAAGAATAGGCGTAAGTTCATCAAGAGTTTTACCTTCTTCTATGAATTGGGCACCAATGATATTTACTTCATGCGCTTATATCGCAATGGAGGAAAGGCGGAATTCTGGGATGTCTTAGGATTGTCGCTTGGTCTCAAAGCCCAGTTGTTCTGAGTATTCTATTTTTATCGGATGACATAGAATTTATTTTTATTCTATTTCCAGACAGACCACTCCGTTGGAGAAATCGTAAATAGAGTAGTGGGTGTCACCCTGGATGAGCAGTCCCTGATAAGGTCGATTGAGCATATAATCTCTTTTCGTATCATCATCTTCATGGATGGTGATGCGAAAGGAGCCGCTGAGGGCTACGTAGAATTTATAGCCTTCTTTCTCTGTGTATTTTTCTAATACTTTACCCTGACTGATGCCATATAGATATTCCACGCGATGGATGTGGAAAGGGATGTTTTTCATCTCTTCCGTCACAGTCAGGCTACCCCTTGGGTCGAATATCTTGGGCAACAGTATGATTTCTTCTTTCTTTTCCATTGTCTTTTTCTTTATTAATAATAACGGCTAAATTCCTGATTTATTATATGAAGGAATACATGCTGTCATATAACTAAAGATCGGCCACCTTCACAGGCAGCCGATCTACATTCAATAGGTATTAGTTTTCTTTAAGGTAAAAAGATTGTATTCAGGATAACGTTTGCAAAGATAATAAATTAAATTGAAACCCCCAAGGCTTTACTTGTTTTTTTTAATAAAAATATATTTTTTCTAAAAATAGTTTGGTTGATTCGGGTTATTTCTTTATATTTGCAGGCGATATGGCGAAAACTACGTTAGGATTTTTCCCTCTGTAGTTGACTAACGGACTTATTTATTTAAAATCTTATAATTATGAACAAATTGATGAAATGGCTCTTTGCAGCCGTTGCGTTTACAGGTATGTGCGCATGTTCAGGTGAGGATGCCTTGCAGCAGTCTTCACAGGTTGAAACCTCCAGTGTTAGCTTCAGTTTCTTTGATTCGACCGTAGAGAAATTTGGAGAGGCAAATCTTTCGAATGGTGCGATGGAAGCAAATGGGGGATCTATTACCCGGGCAGGTGATAGTCTCCTTACGGGCGATGTCCAGACCCGAACTGATGATAACACGGCTACTACATGGAAAAAGAGATTTACCCGTCTCGACATTGCCATTATTCCAGCCAATTCCAGTCAGAATATTCAGTATGTTCATCAGTCTGATGCCACTCAGAGTGATTTCGGTTCTGCTACTTTGCGTTTGCCTATTGGCAAGTACAAGATGGTGGCTATTGCCAGTGCGATGAAGGGAGAGGTGAATATTGTGTCTGCAGAGGAAGTTACTTTCCCGGAAAATGAGGTCCTGGACGATATGGCTTATGTCTGCAAGGATATTGAGGTAAAGAGTGGAAGCAACATTTTTAATTGCCAGTTGGAAAGAGCCATCTCCCTTCTGAAATTCCATTCATCCGATGAACTACCTTCTGGTATATCCAAGATTGAAGCTTCTTTGGCGGGAAATATCAGCAGGGTATTCAATCCAACTACTGGATATGGTGTCAAAGGTGCTGGTGACAATACGCAAAATAGGAGTTGGAGCCTTGCAAATTTGAAACCAGGAAAGGCGATGACAATTTCTATGTACGTATTTCTCTCATCTGAGGAGGAAACCATTCAGGCTGATTTGAATATATATAATACTGATAATGAGGTTATTAAGGCGCTTCATTTTGATCAGGTGACACTCCAGCAGAATCACGTTACCACTTATACCGGTCCTCTGTTTACTTCTGGTAGTACCTTCGAATTTACCTTCGAAAATACCGACCTCTTGAAGTCTGATTATGACCAGACATTTGATGATGCCGGTCAGACGAAATAGGAAGATTGTGGTTCCGTTATATTGTTTCTTGTCCCACAGATTTCGCAGATGACGCAGATTTCTTTTCATCGGATGACTCGGAAGTTATTCGGAGGTTTCCTGCAGAGACGATTACTCACAGATTTTCGCCGATGTGACCTGTTCGGTCGTTGCAGATATCCCCTGAGATTAGACAAAGCGATTCGCCTGAGATTCTATAAAAAATCTGTGTATATCTGTGAAATCTGTGGGACAAAACCCTCCCACGAAGAAAAATCTGCGTCATCTGTGAAATCTGCGTGACCAAAAACAATAGCAGCACATATCGGGCGTGAGCCATTGGCCAGCGGCCAAATATCCGCGCAAATCCGTGAGTAATCCGATAAGCAAGACTGCCTCTGATTCATCCGTGAAATCCGATGAAAATTTTATCCCACAGATTTCACAGATAGACACAGATTTTTATTTGCCTATAGTCTTGTCCTTATTTTTGTTCTTCTTCTTTTTCTTTTTGATGCCGAACAGATCCTTCAGACCGTTGAAGTCCTTCTTCATGATAAGGCCGAAGCCCTGGGTGTTCAGACTGTTCTTGGTGAAGTATCGGTCGTTGGTCTGGTTGTACATTCTCACGGCGAGATTACCGTTAGGGAAGATGAGATAACGCAGGTCGAAGTCACCGATAAAGCTCTGGGTGGCATTGGCATTATCCCTGTAGCCGAACTGTCCGTTGAAGAGCAGACGGTTGTTGAACAGGCGACCGCTCAGAATACCCTCATATTCCGCATTGTTGAAACCCTCGTCTCCCGTAGAGATGTTGGCACCGAAATTCCATTCGTTGCTGTTCACCAGACTGGAGAGTACGGTGTTGATCTGCTGCGAGATGGTACCACTCAGAAGGCTCTGCATGGCGAGTGAAGTCTGACTCTGTTGTGCAGCATCCTCAGTAGCCTGGTTGTTCTTTGTCTGCGCATAGAATCTTCCGATACCGAGCAGATAGAGCACCTGCTGGTTCATCTCCTCCTGCGAGTTGATGAGCGAATAGATCATCTGTTTCGCATCGCTGTTTATCGTAGGCAGATCCATCGAGAAATCAACGCTCGGTGCATTTGGCGTGCCCTTGATATTCATGAGACAATCTACGCGGATATTGTTGCTGGAGAACGAGCGACCGATGTTCAAGTCGCTCAGTGGCACTCCGTTCACCACGTATTTAGCCTGAAGGTTGAGAGCCGCTTTATATGGATTTCCACCGAAGTTGATGGTTCCTCCCGGCAAGAACTCGAAGTCCTTCTTGATAATGTTCTGGATAGTCAACTTATAAATACCATGATCCACCACATAGTTGCCAAACATATCAAATGAGCCCTTGTTGAAGTAGTTGGCTCTGATTACGCCGTTTCCGTTGAGCGTGATGTAGTCACCGCTCTGTGGGTCCATGAGCAATTTGAGCGTCAGGTTCTGGTTGGTGTTCACCAGGAAGTTGATGCGCATATCCGATTCCATATCGTCATCGTCATCATCTTTTTGGGTGTTCTTGGTGAATGAGAATGGCTTTTCCCACTCAGGTGTAGCATCATTCCAGTGGATGAAACTCTTGTCGCTGATGGCATCCGGACTTGCCACGTTATAAACGAAGATAGAACCTTGCTCCGGTACGGCATCGATGTCGATGACGGTCTCACCGCTCTTGCCGTGAATGCCCACATCTCCCGTAGCATATACCGTGCCGTAGAAGGTGTTATCGCCAAATTCCCGGATGTCATATCCCAAGAAGTTCTTTGCCTTCAGGTCGAGGTCGTAGCTCAACTTGGTGAGGTGCTTATGATGGATGCCACCGTTTACTACAGCTATGTTGTTGTTGCAGTCGTAGATGGTATCGTTTATCAGCAGGATGTCGTCAGGGATGGCATGAGCACGGAGTCTGTCAAAGTGATATTCGGTGCCCAACTGCTTCATGTGCATCTTACCGCTTACTTCCACGTCTCCCACGAGGTTGATTTTCTTCAGGTCGCCCACTACGTTCACCTTTCCGTGCCCCTGTGCCTCAAGATTGTCCATAAAACTGCCACAGAAGTTCTCCATGAATTTCATGTTGGTTCCGGCAGCCTCAATACCGAGGTCGATATAGTTGCGCTTCGGAGATACATAACCGTTGATGTAGGTCTGTCGTCCAGGTCCTTCATCAGCAGTAGCCCTGATGTCTATCTGCTCGTCTTCCTTGTTGTAGTTTACGAAGGCGTGGAGTATGCCCATCGGTCCGTTCTCGAAGGTGAAGTCCTGGATGTCCAACTTGGCGTAGGCATCCGGATCCTGGAAGATAGATTTCACGACAGCCTTTCCTGTCGCTTTTCCTGTGAAATCCACCGAGTGGAAGTTGACGAGGTTGAGGATGTATGCCACATCTACGTCCTTGAGGTCAGCCACAATGGAATCCTCCCTGTTAGGGGTTGCCATACCGTTGATGATGACGTGCTGCTTGCCGTGTTTCACTACGAAATTATCCACGGTGAGGTGGTTTTTGTGATATTCCACGGTGGATGCCTTCACGTCCCATTGCGTATTTCCTAACATCAGACTGGAAGGTTTCACGTTGGTCTGTATGGTCATCTGTCCCTGTTCATTCTTTGAGAATCGGGTGTCAGCATTCAGCAAACCGCTTACAGGCAGTTTGGATGAATGGTTGTTATAATTAAATAATGTGGAGAGCACATTGTCTGCCGCTGCCGCTTTTAGTTTGATTTCCGGAGCCTTCTCGTAAGGCATTCCCAGCGTGATGCGTGCTTCCAGATTGAGCGCATTGGCCTGGGTGGTGAGTTCCACGTTGCCGTTGTGGAACGGTTTTCCGTTGTAGCTGAAGAGTGGGGCACTGAGATAGAGGTTCAGCTCATTACTCTGTTCCGACATGTTTCCGTTGATGTGGATAGGCGAACTGATAGTCAACGGAATACCCAACATCTTGTTGAGCACCTCGGTAGAGTAGATGTTGCCCTGCAGGGTGAAGTCGTTGTCTCCCTTAGCCTTTGTCTTCTTGATGCCTGGCAGTGTAGGCAACTTCTCGTTTATCATGTTCTGTATGCTCGATGCCAATGTGGAGAGATTGTATTGTCCCCTGGCATGCAGGCTCATGAAAGGAGCCTCCAGATCGAGATAACTGTCGCTGCTCTGGTTGTTGGCACTCAGGTTGATATTGTCGAGACAATAGTCTCTGTCTGCCATTTTCACTCCGAGAATGGAAGGCTGCAGATGGTCGATATGCGTGTTGATGTCGTATTTGTTGCCCTTGATGGCATAGTTTCCCTCAATGTTCACGCTGATGTTCGGATCGTCGATGGAGGCGAGCCCTTTCATGAGTCCATGATTGTACTGACCGTCCAGACTGATATTGCGGAAACTGTATTTGTTGTAGTCGAATCGGCTGATTTCACCTTTCGCCACCAGATTGTCCTTATTGCCTTTCACCTCGATGGCAGTAGCCACCTGTCCGAAGGCCTTGTTGGCAAGAATACGGTCGAGGGCGATTCCCTGGGTAGCTATTTTAGCCTGAATATTTTTGCCGTGTTTGGCAAGTTGGATGTCAGCATTTCCAACGCCCATTTCAAGTCGTCCCTTCGAACTGAGTCTGTCACCGTGTCCGCTGAGGTGACCAACATAGTGGATGCCGCCGAGACGGGTCACTTCTTTAGGAACATTGATTTTCTTACCTAAGTTATGAGAGATGAAGCTGATGCTCTCTTCGGTCAGGTTGAGATTGGCGATATCCACATCCCATGCCGGACGGCTGTTCCAGTCGCTGATTCTTCCTTTTGCCTGCAGATTGATGCTGCCGCTTCCCGTCTTGAAGTTGATTTTCTGGCATCTCAGAGAGGTAGAGGTGCCTGTAAACTGTGTTTCGAAGAACACGGCATCTTCGAAATGGCGGAAGATAGGGAGCAGGCAGGCGATGTCTGACAGGGTGATTTTCGACTGTTCGATACTGCCCGAATATTGCAGACTTGGCATCACCAACTTCCCGTTATCAAATCTGTAAGTGGCATGTATGTCGCCTAAGGTAATATCGGAATGTGGTAACTGCAGTTCAAACTCTTTCAGCGAAGCTTCACGCTTGTTGGCATCCAACTTAAAACTGAGAGAATTCAGTTGAAGCCCTGATTTATCGTGGAACGCTAATTTCTTGATATGCAGATTGATATCATCATCAGTGATGTGATTGGCAATGATGTGGGTTGAGAGGTCGCTGATGCTGATATGAGCAGGCGAGAATACTCCGGATTTAGAGGCGATATACCGTTTGTCATACTTCACCGCACCATGTCGGATAATCAGACTTCCGATGTGCAGATCGAGTGGCGTATGCTTGGTTGTATCCTTGGAAGCCAACGAGTCGAGCACAAACTGGAAGTTGTGCTTGCTCTGTGGCGTCTGCTGATACAGGTTGGCTTTCAGACCGAACAGCTGTGCCGAAGCGATGGAAATCTTCTGATTGAGTAGGGGCAGCAGACTGACCTTCGCCGAGATTCTGGACGCATAGATCATGCTGTCGCCTTTCTGGTCGTACATCATCACGTCATCAATGATGATACGGTTGAAGAAACCCAAATTCACGCTTCCCACCGTCACTTTCGTATCGAATTTATCGGCGAGGGCATGAGAAACCTGAGAACCCAAGAAGTGCTGTACTGGAGAGAGGTGTACCAATACAGTGAGCAGAACATAGACACCTACCAGTGTCCAGATGATGCCGTTGAATATATGTTTTAACTTTTTCAGAGCTTTACTATTTATGTGATTAGCGGCAGAATCGATGTGAATTTTGCAAAGTGTATTTGCCAAAATGTTTCGAGCCGCTGAATATTTATTAATTTTTTTGGCAAAAATACTGCTTTTTTATTACAATACCGAATAATTCGCCCTTTTTTCTTTCCAATCTTACTTTTTTTTGCTAATTTTGCAGCAATGTTTGCAGTTTTTAATGTATAAAGTCTCTGTTTAGCCGGCATTTTGACTTGTGAGTCAACGGGAATGAGACGAAGGGAAAAAGTCCCACAGATTACGCAGATTTACACAGATCTATCTTCGCAGGCGAAGATGCTGCATGAAAAGAAAATCAGTTTATATAAATATTTAATATGTAGTTATGGCAAATGTAATTAAGTTACGTAAAGGCTTGGACATTAACCTGAAGGGTAAGGCTTCCAAGGATGTTGCGCTGCAAGTGTCAGAGACTGACGAGTATGCACTCGTTCCTGAGGCTTTTGTAGGTGTTACTCCTAAGGTCGTAGTGCGCGAGGGTGACCATGTCAATGCCGGTGATGCCTTGTTTGTCAATAAGGCATGCCCAGAGGTGAAGTTTGCCTCACCTGTGAGTGGTGTAGTGACCGCCATAGAGAGGGGTGACCGCCGCAAGGTGCTCTGCATCAGGGTAAAGGCCGATGCTGAGCAGACCTCAACGGATTTCGGTAAGAAGATTGTGGATGAGATGAATGGCGACGCTATCAAGCAGGCTTTGCTTGAGGCGGGACTTTTCGGATACATCAACCAGTTGCCTTACGCTGTGTCCACAACTCCAGACACAACGCCTAAGGCAATTTTTGTTTCCACACTTCGTGATATGCCGTTGGCAGCCGACTTTGAGGTGGAGCTTCTCGGCAACGAGCAGGCATTCAAGACTGGTCTTACCGCATTGAGCAAGATCGCCAAGACTTACCTCGGTGCAGGTGTCAACCAGCCAAATGTGGCATTGATGGCAAGCAAGGAGGTTGAATTGAATGTCTTCGACGGTCCTTGTCCTGCTGGTAATGTAGGTGTTCAGGTCAACCATATCGACCCAGTCAACAAGGGTGAGGTGGTATGGACAGTAGATCCTGCATCCGTTATCTTCTTCGGTCGCCTCTTCCTTACAGGTAAGGTAGATCTCAGCAAGAGGGTAGCAGTAGCTGGTAGCGAAATCAAGACTCCAGGTTATGCTGAAGTATTGGTAGGTACCCCTTTGAGTGCTTTTGTAGCCGACCAGTTGAAAACTACTGAGCACGTGCGAGTTATCAATGGCAATCCTCTGACAGGTACTCAGGCATCACTTGCCTCTTATGTAGGTGGACACACCTCAGAGATCACCGCTATTCCAGAGGGTGACGACAAGGATGAGATGCTGGGCTGGATACTTCCACGCACCGATCAGTTCTCTACATCCCGCAGCTATTTCTCATGGCTTTTCGGCAAGAAGAAGGAATATGCGCTGGATGCACGTGTGAAGGGTGGTGAGCGCCACATGATCATGAGCGGCGAGTACGACAGTGTATTGCCAATGGACATCTATGGTGAGTATCTCATCAAGGCCATCATCACAGGCGATATCGACAAGCAGGAGCAGCTCGGTATCTACGAGGTGAGCCCAGAAGACTTTGCTGTAGCTGAGTTTGTAGATAGTTCCAAGCTCGAACTCCAGAAGATCGTACGTGACGGTTTGAACACCCTGCGTAAGGAGAATGCTTAATTTAATGAATAATAAAAAATGAGTGCATTAAGAAATTATCTCAATAAGATAAAGCCTAACTTCCAGGAGGGAGGTAAGCTTCATGCCTTCGAGAGTGTCTTCGATGGTTTCGAGAGTTTCCTGTACGTGCCTAACACGACAGCGAAGAGCGGAGCCAGCATTCACGACTCTATCGACTCGAAGCGCATCATGAGCTTTGTGGTAATCGCCCTGATTCCTGCATTGCTCTTCGGTATGTATAATGTGGGATACCAGAATTTCAAGGCTGCCGGTACATTGGATACTGCCAGCTTCATCGAGGTCTTCGGCTTCGGATTCTTAGCTGTCCTCCCTAAGTTGCTGGTTAGCTACATCGTGGGTCTCGGCATCGAGTTTGCCTGGGCTCAGTGGAAGCACGAGGAAATCCAGGAGGGTTATCTCGTCAGCGGTATCATCATCCCATTGATCATTCCTATCACTACACCGCTCTGGATGCTTGCCTTGGCTTGCGCCTTCGCAGTTATCTTCTGCAAGGAAATCTTCGGTGGTACAGGTATGAACATCTTCAATGTGGCTGTAGGTGCCCGTATGTTCCTCTTCTTCTCATATCCATTGGCTATGAGTGGTGATAAGGTTTGGATTGCCAAGGATGCCATCTTCGGTCTCGGCAACACCTTGCCAGACGGATTCACAGCGGCTACTCCGCTCGGACAGTTGGCTCAGAACATTACGCCTACCGCTAATCTCTGCGATGCCATCACAGGTTTCATCCCGGGCTGTATTGGTGAGACATCTGTCATCGCCATTGCCATCGGTGCCATTATCCTTCTCTGGACAGGTATCGCATCTTGGAAGACCATGGGCTCTGTATTCGCAGGTGGTATCGTGATGGCGCTTATCTTCCAGGCGCTCGGCATGACACCTATCGCCTGGTATGAGCACATCGTGCTGGGTGGTTTCTGCTTCGGTGCTGTATTCATGGCTACCGACCCTGTAACCTCTGCCCGTACAGAAAAGGGAAAGTACTTCTACGGATTCTTCATCGGTGCTATCGCCGTTATCGTACGTGTGATGAACCCAGGTTATCCAGAGGGTATGATGCTCGCTATCTTCTTCGGCAATATGTTTGCTCCACTCATCGACTACTGTGTAGTACAGAGCAACATCTCTCGCCGTGCTAAACGTGCAATTAAATAATGTAGGAGGAATGTAGATATGAAGACAAATTCAAATAGCTATACTATTATCTATTCGGTTATCATCGTGGTAATCGTAGCATTCCTGCTCGCATTCGTGTCTTCTTCATTGAAGGCAACACAGGATGCTAACGTGGCACTGGATACTCAGAAGCAGATTCTGAACTCACTCAACCTCCGCGACCTCGACAATGCAACTGCGGCTGCTAAATATAAAGAGGTGGTAAAGGCTGAGAAGGAGAAGGACGGCATGAAGTATTACGAGTGCGAGATTGATGGTCAGAAGAAGACCGTTTACTCCGTAAAGGGTATGGGTCTTTGGGGCGGTATTTCAGGTTTCATTGCCGTAGATGCCGACAACAACACCATCTATGGCGTATATTTCAACCACGAAGGCGAGACAGCCGGACTCGGTGCTGAAATCAAGGACAACCTGAAGTGGCAGCAGAAGTTCCAGGGCAAGAAGATTCACAAGGATGGTGTACCGGGCATCGCGCTCGGCGTTGAGAAAGACGCTCCAGCAGGCGACCCAAATAATGTGGATGCCGTGACAGGTGCTACATTGACATCCGACGGTGTGGATGCTATGCTCAAGGAAGGTCTTGCTAAATTCATTAAGTAAGTGAAGAACGAAGAGTGAAGAACGAAGAATTCAAATGCTTTGTTTGATGAAGATGCGAATAGGTGAAGCTGTAGTTGTAAGACTATAGAATTCTTCACTCTTCGTTCTTCACTCTTCACTAAAAAATATCATTATGTTATTTAGTAAACAAAATAAGGAGGCATTCATCAAGCCATTGAACGGTGACAACCCTGTCCTCGTCCAGGTGCTTGGTATCTGTAGTGCCTTGGCTGTTACTTCACAGTTGAAGCCAGCCATTGTGATGGGACTTGCCGTTACGATCATCACGGCATTCTCTAATGTGATTATTTCCATCATCCGCAACACCATCCCTCAGCGCATCCGTATCATCGTTCAGCTGGTGGTAGTTGCTGCCCTGGTTACCATCGTGAGCCAGGTGTTGAAGGCTTTCGCCTACGATGTGAGCGTGCAGCTCTCTGTGTATGTGGGTCTGATCATCACCAACTGTATCCTGATGGGTCGCTTGGAGGCATTCGCCATGATGAACAAGCCTTGGCCTTCATTCCTCGATGGTGTAGGTAATGGTTTGGGTTACGCCCTCATCCTCGTGATTGTGGGTGCTGTTCGTGAGCTCCTGGGCCGCGGCTCTTTGCTCGGTTTCCAGCTGATTCCAGAGGGAGCTTACGATTTCGGATATGTTAACAACGGTATGATGACCATGCCAGCCATGGCATTGATTCTCGTTGGATGTGTAATCTGGGTACATCGTGCCTATATTTATAAGGAGGAGAAGTAAGATGGAGCACGCAATTAGTTTGTTTTTCCGTTCGATTTTCGTCGATAACATGATCTTCGCCTACTTCCTGGGTATGTGTTCATACTTGGCAGTATCCAAGAACGTGAAGACCTCTTTGGGCTTGGGTTTGGCAGTAACCTTCGTGTTGCTCATCACCGTGCCTGTAGATTACCTGTTGCAGACCAAGGTGCTCAGCGCCGATGGCATTCTGGGTGTTGACCTCACTTACCTGAGCTTCATCCTTTTCATCGCCGTCATCGCCGGTATTGTGCAGTTGGTCGAGATGATTGTAGAGAAGTTCTCACCATCGCTCTATGCTGCTTTGGGTATCTTCCTGCCATTGATTGCCGTCAACTGTGCCATCATGGGTGCATCACTCTTCATGCAGCAGCGCATCCTGATGGAGCCTACCAATACTCAGGCTATCACCTCAGTATGGGATAGCATTGTATATGCAGTAGGTTCTGGTCTCGGTTGGACACTCGCCATCGTGCTGATGGGTGCCATCCGCGAGAAGATGCAGTATTGCGACGTGCCAAAGCCATTGCAGGGACTCGGCATCACATTTATCACAGTAGGCCTCATGGCAATGGCTATGCTTTGCTTCTCAGGCTTGAAAATATAGTGAAGAACGAGGAGTGAAGAACGAAGAATTCTAATGCTTTGTTTGATGAAGACGCGAATTGGTGAAGCTGTAGTTGCAAGACTATAGAATTCTTCACTCTACGTTCTTCACTCTTCACTTTTAATATTAAAAATATGGGTAATACATCATTTATATTGGCTAGTATCGGAGTTTTCCTTGTAGTGATTCTCCTGCTGGTTATCATCCTGCTCGTGGCTAAAAAGTATCTGAGCCCAAGCGGAAATGTAAATATCGAAATCAATGGCGACAAGACCATCAACGTGCCTCAGGGCAGCAGTTTGATGACTACGCTGAATGAGAACGGCATCTTCCTGCCTTCTGCCTGCGGCGGTAAGGCAAGTTGTGGCCAGTGTAAGGTTCAGGTGCTCGAGGGCGGCGGCGAGATTCTCGATTCAGAGAAGCCTCACTTCACCCGCAAGCAGATCAAGGACCACTGGCGCCTGGGATGCCAGTGCAAGGTGAAGGGCGACCTGAAAATCAAGGTGCCTGAGAGTGTGATGGGCGTGAAAGAGTGGGAGTGCGAGGTGATCTCCAACAAGAACGTTTCATCATTCATCAAGGAGTTCAAGGTGGCATTGCCTCCAGGAGAGCACATGGACTTCGTTCCGGGTTCTTACGCCCAGATCAAGATTCCTGCATACGACTGCATCGATTACGACAAGGACTTCGACAAGGATCTCATTGGCGAGGAGTACATCGGAGCATGGAAGAAGTTCAACATCTTCTCTCTCAAGGCTCACAATCCAGAGCCTACCATTCGTGCTTACTCTATGGCCAACTATCCTGACGAGGGTGATATCATCACCCTGACCGTACGTATCGCCACAACTCCATTCTTGCCACGTCCGCAGGTAGGATTCCAGAACGTACCAACAGGTATCGCTTCTTCTTACATCTTCTCATTGAAGCCAGGCGACAAGGTAATGATGAGTGGTCCTTACGGTGACTTCCATCCTAACTTCACTTCAGGCAAGGAGATGATTTGGATTGGTGGTGGTGCCGGTATGGCTCCATTGCGTGCGCAGATTATGCACATGACCAAGACATTGCATACTACCGACCGTGAGTTGCACTTCTTCTATGGTGCTCGTGCGTTGGGTGAGGCCTTCTTCCTGGAGGACTTCTGGGAGCTTGAGAAGGAATTCCCTAACTTCCACTTCCATCTTTCATTGGACCGCAAGGACCCAGTGGCAGATGCTCAGGGCGTGAAGTACTACGAGGGATTTGCTGTTAACTGCATCCGTGATACCTACTTGAAGGATCATGAGGCACCAGAGGATTGCGAGTACTATCTCTGCGGACCTCCAATGCTGATCAAGACCGTAACCGATTATCTGGATTCTCTGGGAGTTGATCCTGAGAGTATCATGTATGATAACTTCGGATAAAGATGATAAAATAAAAGCCGTTGCGCTCATGAGTTGCCTCATGATGCCCAACGGTTTTTTGTATTGTTAACAGACTTCTTGGCTTGAAATCTTGGCTGTTTGTCGTTTTTTTCCTAATTTTGCATCACGTTATCCGTCACAATGGATCAACAGTGACAGAATCGCATCAAAATAATAGAAATCAAAAGGAAAGAAGAAATATGAAATACCTCTTATTTTCGGATATACATGGCTGTTTGCCAGCATTAGAACGGGCACTCGACTTCTATGAGGCTCAGAAGTGTGATATGATGTGCATCATGGGCGACATCATCAACTACGGTCCCCGCAACCGCATTCCGGAGGGCATCGACCCTAAGGGCATCGTGGAGCGCCTCAATGGTCTGGCAGACCATATAATCGCCGTACGTGGCAACTGTGATGCAGAAGTAGATCAGATGCTGCTCGATTTCCCTATCATGGAAACCTACGCCCTGCTCGTGGATGACGGCAAGCGATACCTGCTGACCCACGGACATATATATAATAAGGAGAACATGCCTAAGGGACCTTATGATGCCATCATCTACGGCCATTCTCATCTCTGGGAACTGTCGCATTCCGACCGTGCCATCTGCAATACGGGCAGCATCACCTTCCCTAAGGGCGGCAATCCTCCTACCATCGCCACCTTGGAGGACGGCAAGTTCACCATGTACAATTTGGATACATGGGAAGTCATGGCTACCATGGAGGTGTAATCAAAAAAAGGAAAATCCTAACAATATGATCGAGGAATATCAAATCAGAATTCTGCCAGAACAGGCAGCGAGCGAGGAAGGCATCAAGCGCTATCTCGCCAAGGAAAAGGGGTTGGATGTGAGAACACTCAACCAGGTGAGGGTGCTCAAGAGAAGCATCGATGCCCGCCAGCGCACCATCTTTGTCAATCTCAAGGTGCGTGCCTATATCAATGAGTTTCCGCAGGACGACCAGTATGTCCATACGGAATATCCCGACGTGAGCAGTAAGCCTTGTGTCATCGTGGTGGGAGAGGGACCTGGCGGTCTCTTTGCTTCCCTCAAACTCATCGAATTGGGTTACAGACCGGTGGTTTTGGAGCGTGGCAAGGATGTGCGTGAGCGCAAGAAAGACCTCAGTAATATCACCAAGACCCAGAAGGTGGATGGCGAGAGCAACTACTGTTTTGGTGAGGGGGGCGCAGGTGCCTATAGTGACGGCAAACTCTATACCCGCAGCAAGAAACGTGGTAGTGTGGATAAGATACTGAATGTGTTCTGTCAGCATGGCGCCAATACGAATATCTTAGCTGATGCCCATCCGCATATCGGTACCGATAAGTTGCCGCGTGTCATCGAGAATATGCGCAATACCATTCTCCAGTGTGGTGGTGAGGTGCATTTCCAGACCAAGATGACCCGCCTCGTCTTGGAGGGCGACAAGGTGATAGGTGTGGAGGCTGTCAACCTGCAGACGGGTGCGGAGGAAAACTATCGTGGACCTGTGATCTTGGCTACCGGTCATAGTGCCCGTGACGTGTATCGCTATCTCGCTTCTTCCAAGATAGAGATTGAGGCGAAGGGCATTGCGGTGGGTGTCCGTCTGGAGCATCCTTCTCAGGTCATCGATCAGATACAGTATCACAACAAGAACGGTCGTGGCAAGTATCTGCCTGCAGCCGAATACAGTTTTGTAACTCAGGTGGATGGCAGGGGCGTATATAGTTTCTGTATGTGTCCGGGCGGTTTTGTGATTCCTGCAGCTACGGGTCCAGAACAGCTTGTGGTCAACGGTATGAGTCCGAGCAACCGTGGTACGGCATGGAGCAATTCGGGCATGGTGGTGGAGACGCATCCTGAAGATGTAGCGCCATTTGTGAAGGATCATCAGGCTGTGTTGGAGGAAATCGAACTTCGCAGACAGGAGGATTCTTCACTCTTCACTCCTCACTCTTCCCTCCAAATGATGTATTTCCAGGAGATATTGGAGAAACAGTGCTGGCAGCAGGGCAACATGAAGCAGACGGCGCCATCTCAGCGCATGGCCGACTTCGTGAACAACCGTTTGAGTTACGACCTGCCTAAGAGCAGTTATGCGCCGGGTCTGGTATCCAGTCCGCTTCATTTCTGGATGCCGTCATTTGTGAGCAAGCGTCTGCAGGAAGGATTCAAGACATTCGGCAAGAATGCGCATGGTTTCCTGACCAATGAGGCGATACTGATAGCGACGGAGACTCGCACCTCTTCCCCGGTTCGCATCGTTCGTGACCGTGAAACCTTGCAGCATGTCCGCATCCAGGGTCTCTTCCCTTGTGGTGAGGGAGCCGGCTATGCCGGTGGCATCGTTTCCGCAGGCGTGGATGGAGAGCGCTGTGCCGAAATGTGTGCGCAGTATATGGAGCAGCTGTGATTAAAATAATCAAATATAAAAAACACCTGAGCATCATTTCGCTGCTCAGGTGTTTTTGTCGGAATATTTAGGCTTACATCACGTCTTCTATTTTCCAATCTGTAATATTATGTGTAGCGACATCAAAGTTGATGCCTACCTTTACGATTGGCAAGCCACATAGAGCAAAACGTTTAGAATATTCCTTGAGGTCAATCTGCTTCATCGCTGCAGCTGCATCCTTATTGAGTTTCAACTCAAAGAGATAGAGATGCGTAGCAGTTCTCAGTACCATATTCACTCTTCCTGACGGAGTGCGAACTTCTACGTCCACGTAATTATCAAGAATAGAGAATATCACATACATCATCTGCTGATAATGCCCCTCTGAATCCGCATTGTTGCAATACGGAATTGTGGCAAGAAAAGCTTGAAGCATCTGCAAAGCCCCATTCATATCATTACGGCGAATAAGAGCCGACATCTTTGCGATGGTGGTTGCTCCCTTAGGCGTAGTCATACCTATATAATTAGGTAAGAGACTACGATATAATCCAACACGGATTTCTTTGTTTGGGATATCAAGCGTGAAAAGCTCAGTTTCAGGGTCGTATCCTTTTATAGTTATATAACCACTTTGATACAGTAAAGGCATGATGGACACCATCATTTCGGTCGGTGCGTCAAAGTCTGATTTGTCTGCCTCACAACGTCCTATATCAGAAGGCATTACCTGAAATTTCTTAAGCATTTCTATCAGATAGGTAGGTGTGCCAGAAGTAAACCAATAATAATCCAGACAGCCTGCAGCCATAGCATTCAATAGACTATAGGGATTGAAGATGTCGGGGGACTGGGCAGCAAAGTGATAACCATCATAAAATTCTCGCAATGCAACAAGAGTCTGAATTCGGGTTAGATTCATCTTAACTGCTAATGCATCAACATCTGCTGACATTTGAGTCTCCAATTCCTCCTTGGTAATACCGCAGATTCCTGCGTAATCATTACGCATACTTATATTGGTAATATTATTGAGTTCACTGAAGATGCTCAACTGCGAGAATTTAGTGATACCTGTCAGGAAAACAAAGCGAAGCATAGGTTCGCAGTCTTTCAAAGGACTATAGAAATTACGCATCACATTGCGCAAATCTTTCAAATGAGAATCTTCATGCACAACATCAAGTAGGGGAGCATCATACTCGTCAATGAGTACAACCACCTGCTTGCCAGTTTGCTGATAAGCTTTAATAATTAAATCTGCCAAACGGGTATTAGGATCCTGACGTGGAGTATCAATACCAAAAAGTTTCTCCAGTTTATTCAATTCGAAATCCAAATATCTTTCCAGCTGGTCCTTCTCCATGTGTTTACCGCCAGCCATGCTGAAATGCAGGACAGGATATTCCGTCCAGTCCTTTTCCAACTTTTCAATAGCGAGTCCTTTGAAGAGTTCCTTCTTTCCCAGAAAATAACTCTTAAAGGTAGAAACCAATAGTGACTTTCCGAAACGGCGTGGACGGCTTAAGAAGAAATGTTTTCCACCGCTATGAGTCATGCGATAGACATATTCCGTCTTATCAACGTACAGCAGATTTCGGGTGATGATTTCCTCGAAAGTCTGGATTCCTACTGGATATAATTTCAATTCTGCCATGGTTTGTTCTTTTAAGTTTCTGGTGATAATACCTTATCAGCCTATTTGCTTTTGCAAAGCTAATCATTTTATTCGAAATGACAAAGGGAATTGGCTAAAAAATGCCGATTGTGCAATCGATTGCATTGCAATAAGTGTAGAAAAATAGGGTGAAAGTGAACAGGTTTTAGATATTTTTTCTAATTTTGCCGCAATAAAGTAAGTATAATAAAAGTTTCTGACTAAGTAATGGATATTGCTAAAAGCATGTTCATCTTAAAAAAAATAGACAAAGTTAAAAATGACGTATAAGTTCCTAAAAGAAGTGATGATTCCTAACTGAATAGTATTAAGGTCATCTACCTGCTCATAGAAGCTTAGAACAACATATAATACATAATAACTTAACATAAGAAAAAGATGAAAAGATTTTTTACGTTTTTAATGGCGGTTTGGGCTTTATTGTCCATATCGCAAACGGTAAAGGCAGACTATGTTACTGTCTATTTCCAATGTCCGAATGATTGGAGTACCACTGTGCATGCGTATGCATATAATACTGACACAGACAAGAATTCGAACTGGGATGATGCGCCAGCAGGTTCTGAATTTACCACCTCTAACGGTGTGAAATTATGGAAATGTACGTTTGATTCCAAGTACAAATATGTAATCTTTAAAGGGCCCGGAAAAAATGATGTTAAGCAGTATCCAGGACAAAATGAAAAAGGTCTGGAGGTCAAAGATAATTATGTTTATACCTCTACGAGTCGCAATGGAACCTCTCTGTCTGATTTTGAGAAGACCGATCCTTATACATATACATTGAAAGGTGGATATGGAGAAGGAGGCGACTGGAGCGAGGAATCTGCCAATTTCCAATTTGTTGGTGATGGTAAGTACACTTATACCTTCACTGCCGCTCAAGATGGTGAATTTCGTTTTAGAGTAAATACTAATTATACATCTGGAGCAGCTTTGTGTCCAAATGTTGATGGTACCACAAAGAGAAAAGAGCTTACTTCAACTCCTGAAGATGTAGCATACAATGATCAAAAACATACATCTGGTACGTCGATGTCTGATAATTATTGGTTTTGTAGTGTTACTAATGGAAATAAATATACATTTACTTTAACAGAGCAGTATAATTCAACAAATAAATCATATACTCGTAAACTCTCTGTTGTTCCAGAAGAGGCTGTTGTTACTAAGGAAATTAAATTGTTGAATGGTAATTCTGAGCTGACAGGTTCTAAAGGAAAGTACACTCTTGATTTGAGTGGCAAAGCTTCTACAGATGCTACTATTACTCTTACTATTGATGGCGTACCTTATGGTTTGGCTACTGCTCAAGCTATTTCTACAGTTGGTACAACTTCTGATATTGCCTTCACAGCTGAAGGAACTAAAAAATTGACATTGAAGGCTGGTCTTATCTATTCTCTTACAGTAACAGAGGATGGAAAGATGACTGTTGTTGCAGAGGAGAAGGTTAATCCTTATGCAGCAGTATATGAAGCTGGTTTCTATTTGGTAGGTGACTTCATGTCACCATACAATCATTCTGACGTTAATCCTGGTGGTGATATCCCTGGTAAAATCAATTACGAAAGACTCTATTTCAAGTTTGAACAGCAGAATGATGGTTCTTATAAGATTGATATTCCTGCTTGTTTGACTGCTAAGATGCAGATTCTTGGTATAAGTGTTGATGGAGTTCCAAGAGTATATGGTCCTTCTAGCAAAGTAGAATTATATGGTTCAAAGAATACTGGTACCGCTAAGCCTGAGACAAATGGATCACTTGGTGGAAAGGCTGATGATTTGTTGGAAGTTGTAAATGATTTGACCGTAGATAATAATTATTGGAATCTTAGCACTCGTAATGATGATGGAATCGATGATGATGGTTTATATGAAATAAGCTTCAAATACGATTCTGAAAATAAAACTCCTACGGTATGGACAATTAAGCATGATGCTCTTACGCGAGTTGCTTATTTGTTAAGTGATGCGAAAGGAGCAACGGCTCAGCCTGTTTATGTAACAAGAAAAAAAATAGGTTCAGAGTTAAGAGATGATAATCTCTACTCTAATGAATGTAAAGCAGCACTTCACTTTAATGGACAGAATGGATATTATGTCCTGAGTTATATTGTAAGTGATATGACTAGTAATGAACAGAAGACTCAAGCATTACAGGCGAATGATGGTATTCATGCGACAAAGTCTGTTAATGATAATTCTGGTACTCATGATAAGTTGTTCTTCTTGGGTAATGGTGGGTATGACTGGAGTACTTCTAATAATCACAATAAAGTAAGAGCCAATCTTAAACCTTTTAAGATGAACTTGAAGGGTACTAAGGTTATTACTTATAATCCTAATCAAGGAGTCTATGAACTTGCTAAAGAAGATGGTAGTTATGGTATGACTGGTGAAATTAAAATCGATAATTCTGGTGTGGTTGATTATCCTGACGCAATTTCTATGGTTGGTCCTGCCATCCCAAGTACAACTACTACTGTTGATGGAACAACAAAATGGTTGTGGAATGCTATAGCAGGTGATATGACTTATGATGAAAGTGACCGTTGTTATAAATTGGTATTGAATACATCTGCTGAATCGTTTAAGAAGACTTTCCGTTTTGTAGGTGATCACGATATTGCCATGAACTGGTATGAGGATACTACTCCAGCAAATGATAAGTATCCAACAAAGGTCGAAGGAACCTCTGATGCTACAGTTGAAGATCCTAACTATGTTGATTATACTTCTGTATGTACAGAAAAAACAATTGATCATAATAAGGATATTATTTGGAATCGTGGGGCAGGTTTGTGGACTGTAAGATTCTATATTGATGTAGATAATGCGAACAAACGCACTTTCCGCTACACCATCACTGGTGCTTCAAAGATCTATATTCCTGTAACAGCTCACATGGGTAAGTTGCTTCGTACTTATACCAGTGCGGTAGATGTAGTACCTGTAGATGCTAATGTTCTGATTTATGCAGCTCAATCATATACAAAGAAAAACGAGAACAATACTGGCTCTGGTGATGAGACAGGTACTGTGAAACTTTATCGTTTGAAGTATATTCCTGCTAATCAGGGTGTTATACTATTTGCACCTAATTCACCTGTTTCTGATAAGACACCGACAAAGATGGAACTTGTTCCTGCTTACTCTGCAACAGTTTTGAGATATAGCAATAATGCTTATGATTATATTAAGGATTGGGCTGATTCTCAAGAAAAGGAGAGTATTTGGTTTAATGAACATTCTTCGGAAACGTGGAACAACTTCTTGATGCCTGTTTTGGCTGATACTAAGGTTACTCAGTTCTATTATGATGAGAAAGGCGAATGGACTGGACGTATCTTCTCGTTTACTCGTTATTCACAAACATTTACAGGACAAAATAATGTTATAGAAGATGATTTCAATAATGAAGATATTAGTAAGCGTGATTATTTCAGCTTCTTCCGTGCTGCTGGTACAGTAAAGGCAAGTTACTCTTACTTGATGTTGCCACGAGATATTATGGTAGGTAATGGTCAGATTTTGGATCAGAGTCAAGACAATGATACAAAACTCTTCTCTAAGAGTATGGTCTGGTTTGAGGGTATCGATGCTCCAATGGATAATGAAACAACAGGTATTTCAGAGTTGAAGAACCATGTTTCAAATACTGATGCAGCTTATTATACTCTTCAGGGAGTGAAGGTTGCAAAGCCAGTTAAGGGAATCTATATCCATCAGGGTAAGAAAGTCATTGTTAAGTAACATTTAAATTGTATTTATAATGAAAAATTTATATATAAAACCTGTCACTAGTGTTGTGGCTCTAACTTACGATGTTGTTCTTCTTGGTCAATCGCAAGAGGGGTATCAAACAAGTGATTTCGGTGCCAAAAGGAACAACGGCTTCTCTTCTTGGGATTACGATTTCGATGAGGAGGAAGATACTGAATCTAATTTCAAGAGCAAGTCGCTCTGGGATTAAGTGAAAATTCAGATGAAATGAGTTTGAAACAAAAATATACAGAGTTTATATAACAAACTTTTATTAATCATCTTTTACTAAAGTTAGGCGAGGGTTGCAGGGATGCAATCCTCGTTTTTCGTTTAGCAGGTTGTTAGTGCAGGGGGATGGGGCAGATTTCTATAATTCATAAACGTCATAACTCATTGAATATGGGAGAAACTGTTTTCTGAGTAATTTGCTGATAACTTGAAGGATTCTTGCTGTTTTTTTGGTATTTTCGATAAAATAGCTTATTTTTGCATCACAAATCAGTTAAACGTTTTAAAAGGAGATGGATATGAAACGGACAGAAGAACAGTTGAAAGAATATGAGGATAGTTTGAAGGCTTATCGTGATGTCAAAAACTCTATAGATACGGCTTTGGAAAAGGGGCGTGAAGAAGGTATGGCGGAAGGAATGGCGAAAGGAATGGAAAAAGGTCTTGCTGAAGGAATGGAAAAAGAAAAGCTATTCACAGCTTGCCGCCTTCTTTCAATGGGTCTTTCTGAAGAGCAAGTATCAACAGCTACCGAACTTCCACTGGAGGAAATTCAGAAATTGAGGGAACAAGCCTGAACTTTCAGAAAAACAATATAAAAAGGATGAAAGAATATGAGGATACTTTGCAGGCTTATCGTGATGTCAAGAACTCTATAGATACGGTTGTCTGACCATCAAGGATTATGACGAGGGTGTTTATACTTTAGGTATTCCTAACTTTGAAGTAAGGAAAGCACTCTACAAAATAGTAGGGGCAAGGGACTCATAGATTGGAAGGAAGTTAATTAGCATGAATGCTATGTTACAATAGACTTTCGGTTTAAATACTACACCTCTCTTAAACCATTACTTCATGGTCTAAGAGAGGTTTTTAATTATGCAAACTTTTGGGCGGAAATCTTTGAAAGATTCTATGCAATCGATTGCGCAATCATATTTTACGTTCTGGTGCAATCGATTGCATGTAAAAAAAGTGAGTTAAGTGCTTGTTTATTTGCTGTTTACACCTTTTGTTATTATATTTGCGAACAATAACTAAATATCTTAACTTAACAACACAATTTATGAGAAGGTTTACAAAGAAGATTTGGACGGCATTGCTGCTCCTTCTGGTCTCAATGCAGTCGATGGCGACGGATGTCTTCACATCGAATCGTACAGACTTCCGAGACGAAAGTATCTATTTCATGATGACCACTCGTTTCTACGATGGTGATCCTGCTAACAATGTGCTCTGCTGGGACAACCAGGAAGCACAGAAGAGTACCAAGGACCCTTGCTGGCGAGGTGACTTCCAGGGTGTCATCGACAAGCTCGACTACATCAAGGCTTTAGGTTTTACAGCCATCTGGATTACTCCTGTCGTACAGAATGCATCCGGTTATGACTACCACGGCTATCATGCTTCGGATTTCTCCAAGGTAGATTGCCGTTATCAGAGCGGTGACGGCAAAAAGAGCGGTGACGTGATGTTCCAGGAACTCATCGACAAGGCTCACGCCAAGGGTATCAAGATTATCCTCGATATCGTGCTCAACCACACCGGTAACTTCGGTGAGGAGAAGCTCTGCAAGGAGTTCGACCGTGATACTCGTCTTCGTAACCAGGCAGACATCAATGCTTGTATGATTCCTAATCCCGAAACATTAGGTAGTGACTATCCAAGTCTTAAGCCTGCTTTACAGTATCAGCGTCGTCTTGCCATGATGAAGAATACCGATGGTCAGAATCATGATCCACACAACTACTGGCACCATTTCGGTAACTTCAACTGGGACTTACCTAATCGTTGGTGGGCTCAGATTGCAGGCGATTGTGTGGACCTCAATACTGAGAATAATACAGTGGCTGAATATCTTGTCAAATGCTATGGCAATTTCATCAAGATGGGTGTCGATGGTTTCCGTATTGATACATCCGGTCACATCTCACGTCTTACCTTCTGCAAGCAGTTCATTCCTCAGTTTGCTGCCCTCGGTAAGAAGTACGAGGACAAGCGATTGAACAAGGCTCCTTTCTTCATGTATGGTGAGGTTTGTGCCCGTTTCAGTAGTGTGCAGTACCGTGATCAGGACAACCTTTCACCTTATTATTATACATGGAAGGCTCCACAGAACTTGATGGATCAGTTTGATGGCAGCCAGTCATACTGGGACACTCAGGAACTCTATGACAGTGGTACAGGTTATGATGCTAAGCTGATGCCTCTCTGCGAGAAAGATAATGCTGATTCTCCTGAAAGCAATAATACCTTTATGCTGAATGGTGCATGGCATGAGCCAGACTATTCTCAGTCAAGCGGTTTCAATGTGATCGACTTCCCATTGCACTACAACTTCTCTAATGCAGGAAGTGCATACGGCTTGGCTAAGTCTGGTGATATGAAATACAATGATGCTACTTATAATGTAGTATATGTAGATAGTCATGACTACGGTCCTCAGCCAAGTGATGGTATCCGTTTCTCTGGTAGTGATGCTCAGTGGGCAGAGAATCTCTCTCTGATGTTTACCTTCCGTGGAATTCCATGTCTCTATTATGGTTCTGAGGTAGGTTTCCGTCGTGGTTCTGTGATAGACAAAGGTCCTAATGGTCCTCTTTCTAACACTGGTCGTGCTTACTTCGGTGGTTATATCACAGGTGATGTAGAAGCATCAGACTTCGGTGAATACAAGGCTTCTGGTAATGCGGCTGCCTCATTGAATCATGATTTGGCTCAGCACCTCATCCGTCTGAACAAGATTCGTCAGGCTGTTCCTGCTCTCCGTAAGGGTCAGTGGACAGACGAGGGTTGTAAGGCTAATGGTGGTATCGCCTTCAAGCGTGCTTATAAGGACAGTTATGCACTCGTAGCCCTCAATGGTGGTGCTACTTTCACAGATTGCCCAGCTGGTACTTATACAGACTTGGTAACAGGTAAGACTTACACAGGTTCTACTATCACTGTTGATGCTCCTCATAATCAGGGTCAGGTTCGAGTTCTCGTGAAAGACTGGACTGGTGGCAAGCTCATTGATGATGGTGCTTTCATCTACGAAACTGCTGCTCAGCATAAGGGTGGTCAGACCTATGATGGTAATGAAGAGGCTGGTACTACTTGGGTTGACGAGGCTCCTCTTCCGCCAGTAAGCGTTTCTCTTTCTCCAGCTGGTGGTAGTTTCCGCACCAATACGGTAACAGTTACTGCTGAACTCTCAGAAGATGCTTTGTCTGGTTGGTACCAAATAGAGGGACAGGACAAGGTAAATTTGACACCTGGTGAGGCTACCACCTTCACTATCGGTGAAGACATGGACTTCAAGCAGACCAAGACTGTGACTTGGAGTGCAACAAGCTCTGAGGGCAAGGAGAAGACAGGTAAGGTTACTTATACCAAGGTAGATCCTAATGCTTCTATTACGGTAACAGTAAAGGCAGAAAAAGCTCCTTACATCCACGCTTGGATAACTGGCGGCAAAAACTTGACTGGTGCATGGCCTGGTATGGTAATGAACGGCCCAGAGGAAATCGATGGTGTTAAATACTGGTCTTACTCTTTCGATGGCGTAGAGAATTTCAATGTCATCTTAAATAATGGAAATGGTGCACAGTCTGGTGAAATCTCAGGTATTACAGGTGATATTTACTTGGAGTATGATGGTGGTACAAGTGCCAAGAAGATTGACGCTCCTGTCAATACAGCAGCCAAGGTTACTTTGAGTCCTAATGGTGGTGACTTCCAGAAGACTATCTCCGTAACAGCCACATTGAGCAACAATGCCAAGAGCGGTTGGTATAAGATTGGTGATGGCGAGCAGGTGGCTCTTACCCCTGGTAAGGCTGCTACATTCACACTCGGTGCTGACATGATGGAAGGCGAGAGCCAGACTGTAACTTGGAGCGCAACCAATGCAGATAACGAAACCAAGACAGGTTCTGCTACCTTCAACAAGAAGAAGGAAGTAGTTATTCCTACTCCAACAGGTATCTATGCTTACTTCCTCGCTCCTGCTAACTGGAATGACATCCACGTATGGGCTTGGAATGATACAGACAACTTTACTGGTGGTAACTGGCCAGGTGTAGCATGTACCAAGACCGGTGTGAAGAAGAATGGTTTGGATGTTTGGATGTGGAAGTATGATGGTGATAAGACAGGACTTCCTGCTAACATTATCTTCAACAATAATGGTAATGGTAACAACCAGACTGGTGATTTCGAATTCGTAAACGGTGCAGTTTATAACCGTGACGGTAAGACCAATGAGTCTGTCTCAACAGGTATCAACCAGGTAGGTAGCAAGAAGGCTCCTGCTAAGTTGAAGATTTACTCTATCAATGGTCAGAAGGTAGCTGAGGTAGGTAGCATGGCAGATGCTGAGTACATCCTCGCTCCAGGTGTCTATGTTTGCGGTGGCAAGAAGTATGTCATCAAGTAATCATTGCACACTCTCTTTAAATACTTAAGGATATACGTTCTCTCTCTGTGAGATACTAATATATCAATATTTAATTAATCAAAGTAATAAGTTTTCCGGTCGGGCTCTTTGGTAGAGCTTGACCGGTTTTTTGTTTCGTTTGTTTTCCTCCTCTGAATTGTTTTTCGTCAAATTCATCGAAATCCGCACGAATTGTGATAAAAAAGATAAATCTTTTCGTCATTTACAATATCTTTTGTATCTTTGCACCAAACAAATAGAAAACAAAGATGAAAATAGGTGATAAAGTAAGATTCCTGAGTGAAGTGGGAGGCGGTAAGATCTCCGGCTTCCAGGGTAAAGATATCGTGATGGTGATGGACGAGGATGGCTTCGAGATTCCTACTTCCATCCACGACGTGGTAGTGGTGGAGCAGGACGACTATGCCATGGGTAAGATGATTTCTGCCAAGATGGATGCCAAGAAGGCTGCTGAGGAACGTGCCAACACGGAACTGAAGAATGACAGTCGAAGCATCAAGTCTATCCTCAACCAGCATGATGTGGAGGTGGATATGAATGTGGACGAGTATGATGCTGCCGACCGTGAGATTACCTTCCAGGCGCCAGCCCGTGAGCGTGACGGCGGCAACAAGCTCAGCGCTTATCTCGCTTTCGTCCCGGTGGATATCAAGGAAATCACGAATACCCGTTTCGAGACTTACTTCGTCAACGACAGCAACTATTTTATCCAATACACCTATCTCGTGGCTGAGGGTAATGCCTGGACACTGAAGGGATGTGGAGAGGTAGAGCCTAACACGAAGCTCTTCATCGAGGAATTCGGTCGTGACGTGCTTAATGAGATGGGACATATCGCCATCCAGATGGTGGCCTACAAGAAGGATAAGCCTTTCCTCCTCAAGCCTGCTACCGACGTGCAGTTCCGCCTGGATCCTGTGAAGTTCTACAAGCTGCATCTCTTCGAGGAGAATGATTTCTTCGAGACTCCTGCCTTGCTCTTCACCATCGTGGAGAATGATGAGGTGGCAAGACCTTTGGTCATCGACTCTAAGAGACTGAAGGAGCAGATGTATAAGGACGAGAAGATCGTCGCCAACGAGAGCAAGAAGAAGCAGAAGAAGGACGATGGCACGGTGGTTATCGATCTACATGCCGACGAGGTGCTGGAGACGACTGCAGGCATGAACTCCGCCGACATCCTGCATTATCAGATGGATGTGTTCAAGAAGACGATGGCGGAGTACAAGAATAAGAAAGGACAGAAGATCATCTTCATCCATGGCAAGGGTGAGGGCGTGCTCCGTCAGGCAATCGTGCATGAGTTGAACTACCGCTATAAGTCCTGCTCTTATCAGGACGCTTCCTTCCGGGAGTATGGTTATGGAGCAACTCAGGTTACGATTAAGTGAAGAACGAAGAGTGAAGAATTATGAATATGAAATATGGCTTTATGAAGGTGGCAAGTGCAATCCCAGCAGTACGTGTGGGAGATGTCATTTTCAATACTCAGAAGATAGAAGAACAGATTATCTTGGCTGAGGGCAAGGGTGTGGAGGTGATTACTTTCCCTGAACTTTCGCTCACGGGATATACCTGTCAGGACCTTTTCCGCCAGCAAATCCTGTTGGAGGCAACGGAACAGAGCGTGATGATGCTGCTCGATTTCACCCGCAAACTCGATATCATCGCCATCGTGGGAGCTCCTGTCGTGGCTGGCGATCTGTTGCTCAACTGTGCAATCGTCATTCAGCAGGGACAGATATTGGGCATCGTGCCGAAAACTTACCTGCCTAACTACAGTGAGTTCTATGAGAAGCGATGGTTTGCATCGGCTCAGGACCTCCGTGAACAGGAAATCCGTTTAGCCGGACATAAGGTGAAACTGACTCCTGACGTGCAGCTCTTCCGTACCTTCGACGGATTCCAGTTTGGTGTGGAAATCTGTGAGGACGTTTGGGCTCCTGCGCCTCCAAGCAACAAGTTGGCTTTGGCGGGTGCTGACATCATCTTCAACCTCTCGGCTACAGATGAGCTGATAGGCAAGAACAGTTATCTGAAGAGTCTGCTCTCCCAGCAGAGTGCCCGCACGATAACAGGCTATGTTTACAGTTCCTGCGGATTTGGTGAGAGCACCCAGGATGTGGTCTATGGAGGCAATGCCCTGATCTATGAAAACGGTGCACTTTTAGGTGAAAGTGAACGTTTCAGTTTAGAGGACCAAATGGTTGTGGCTCAGATAGATGTGGAGAAGCTCCGTTCTGAGCGCCGCACCAATTCTACCTACGTGAATGCCCAGCGAAATATCAAATATTCCGTGCTCAATAAGCAGTTTGGTATCTCCGTGATAGATATACATCCTGCCGAGAATGTCCGTGATTTTGTATTGGAGCGAGAGGTGAATCCGCATCCTTTTATCCCAGCTACTGCCGACATGAAGGCTTCCTGCGAGGAGATCTTCAATATCCAGGTGATGGGTTTGGCGAAGCGCATCGTACATACCCATGCCAAGACCGTGGTAGTGGGCATCAGCGGAGGACTCGACTCTACGTTGGCTTTGTTGGTTTGCGTGAAAACATTCGATAAATTGGGCATGAACCGCAAGGGCATCATCGGTGTCACCATGCCGGGATTCGGAACCACCGACCGCACCTACAACAATGCCATCACGCTGATGGAGAGCCTCGGCATCACCATCCGTGAAATCAGCATCGCCAAGGCGGTAACCCAGCATTTCGAGGACATCGGCCATGATATGGAGGTGCATGATGTGACCTATGAAAATTCGCAGGCGCGCGAGCGTACACAAATACTGATGGATCTTGCCAACCAGTGTGGCGGTATGGTAATCGGTACGGGTGACCTCTCTGAGTTGGCGCTCGGTTGGGCTACCTATAATGGCGACCACATGAGTATGTATGGCGTGAATGCCAGCATCCCTAAGACCTTGATTCGCCACCTGGTGAACTACGTGGCAGAGAGTGGGGTGGACGAGCAGAGCCGCATCACTTTGCAGGATATCATCGACACACCTATCAGTCCGGAGCTGATACCAGCCGACGAAAACGGCAATATCAAGCAGAAAACGGAAGACCTGGTGGGACCATACGAGTTGCACGATTTCTTCCTCTATTACTTCCTTCGCTTCGGCTTCCGTCCTTCCAAAATCTATCTTTTGGCAAAGAAAGCCTTCCTTGAATCACAAGGTGAACGAGTGAAGATAAGTGATAATGACCCAGATAGTTATGATGAAGAAACCATCAAGAAATGGCTCAAGACATTCGTGCGTCGTTTCTTCAATCAGCAGTTCAAGCGCAGTTGCTTGCCTGATGGTCCAAAAGTGGGTAGCGTGAGTCTGAGTCCTCGTGGCGACTGGCGTATGCCTTCGGATGCTACTTCTACCATCTGGTTGCAGGAAGCAGAAAGCCTGTAGTCTCGGTTGGAAATGGTTCCTGGTGTAAAGTCTGTCGTCCTGTTGCAAACCTGTTCTCGGTGTAAAAACTGTTAAAAAAATAGCCAGTGCAGCATACTTTGCGAGATATTTTCTTATATTTGCAGAATCAAACAGAATTATGATAAGAAACTGAGCGATGACGCAAAGAGAAGATAAACAAAGAGCGAGAACGAGTAGAGAGGAATTAGGAAAATTCTTCTATAACTTAGCGACCATGACCTTTGGTACGACAGTGCTGGGAAGTGGTATGGCGATGGTGACGGGTGCAGATAGTATTCAAAGGCTTATATGTATGTTTGCAGGAGGCTTTTTGGGAACGATAGCATTAGCATATATTGCGTTTAGAATAATAAATAAAAAATGATAATTATGAAACAGTTGGATTTTGTAACAGGAATGACCATGATTTTTGGTATTATTGCATTAGTTGCGATAGCCATTAATATTTGGCTTTCTACCAAATGGGGCAAGAAATGGCTCAATAGTCTGGACTGATTTTCAACCCCAAAATCGTTTTAGATTTTAGCATTTGGGCTGATGGTTTCCGCTGCCAGCCCTGCATGATATTGTTTCCCGATTTAAGCATCAAGAGCGATTCTGATGTTTAAATCGGGATTTTTAATGGAAAAATTATAGAAATTTAAAAGCGATTATTCGGTGGAAAGATATTTTTTTCGTAACTTTGCGCCCAAAAGTAAAAATAATAATAAATATACAGATAATATGGCTAAGAAATTTGCCGAGCACAATGGTCTGAATTTGACAAAGACCAACAATGACGTTTTAGCAGAGTGGGAGAAGAACGACATCTTCCACAAGTCTATTGACGAGCGTGAAGGCTGCCCTCAGTTTATCTTCTTCGAGGGACCTCCATCAGCTAACGGCCACCCGGGTATTCACCACGTGTTGGCACGTAGTATCAAGGATACATTCAACAGATACAAGACTATGAAGGGTTTCCAGGTACACCGCAAGGCGGGATGGGATACTCACGGACTTCCTGTTGAACTCGGTGTCGAGAAGGAACTCGGCATTACCAAGAAGGATATTGACAACAAGGCTTCTGAGAAGTATATCTCTACAGAGGACTACAACCACAAGTGCCGCGAGAACGTGATGAAGTTCACCGCTGAGTGGCGCGAATTGACCGAGAAGATGGGTTACTTCGTAGATCTCGATCATCCTTATATCACCTACGATAACAAGTATATCGAGACCCTCTGGTGGCTCCTCAAGCAGCTCTATAACAAGGGCTTGCTCTACAAGGGTTACACCATCCAGCCATACTCTCCAGGTGCAGGTACCGGTTTGAGCTCTCACGAGTTGAACCAGCCTGGCTGCTACCGCGACGTGAAGGACCTCACTACCACAGCCCAGTTCCTCATCAAGGATCCTAAGGCAGAGTGGACCAAGTGGGGTAAACCATATTTCATCGCATGGACTACTACACCTTGGACTTTGCCATCAAATGTGGCTCTCTGTGTGGGTCCTAAGATTGACTATGTAGCCATCGAGACCTACAACCTCTACAATGGCGAGCCTATGACACTTGTGATGGCTGAGGCTTTGGTAGGTTCTTATCTGAAGGCTGACCAGGAGTGCAAGGAGGGCGATCTCCTTCCATTCGACAAGGAGAAGAAGCAGTGCCCATGGCGCATCATCGACCACATGAAGGGTACCGACCTCGAAGGCATGCACTACGAGCAGCTCCTGCCATGGGTAAAGCCATGCGAGAAGGTAGATGCCTTTGCGCCTCAGTTCGTTACAGAATATGCTGCTGCTCATCCTGAGAAGGTATTTGCTTCTGCGGATGGTCGCGATAAGTTTGTTGAGATGGACAGCGAGGCTTTCCGCGTCATCCTCGGCGACTATGTTACTACCGATGACGGTACCGGTATCGTTCATATCGCTCCTACATTCGGTGCTGATGACGCCAAGGTAGCCAAGGATGCCAACATCCCTGCGCTCTGCCTTATTAATAAGAAGGGCGAGACCCGCCCTATGGTTGACCTCCAGGGTAAGTTCTATCTCATCGAAGACCTCGATGCCAACTTCGTAAGCGCTTGCGTCAACAAGGAGGCATACGCTCATCACGCAGGCGACTACGTGAAGAATGCCTACGATCCACAGTTTAATGTGGATGGTGTTTGGGATAAGAAGGCTTCTGATAAGGCTGAAGACCTGAACATCGTACTCTGCTACGAGTTGAAGCAGGAGGGCAAGGCTTTCAAGAGTGAGAAGCACGTGCACAACTATCCTCACTGCTGGCGTACCGACAAGCCTATCCTCTATTATCCATTGGATAGCTGGTTTATCAAGGATACTGCCCGCAAGGAGCGCATGGTAGAACTCAACAAGACCATCAACTGGCAGCCTGAGAGCACCGGTACAGGCCGTTTCGGCAACTGGCTTGAGAACCTGAACGACTGGAACCTTTCACGTTCCCGCTTCTGGGGTACTCCATTGCCAATCTGGCGTGATGAGAACCGTGGCGAGAAGTGCATCGGCAGTCTGGAGGAACTCTATGCTGAAATCGAGAAGTCTGTGGCTGCTGGCATCATGCAGAGCAACCCATTGAAGGAGAATGGTTTCGTTCCTGGCGACTACAGTCAGGAGAACTATGATAAGATTGACCTCCACCGTCCATACGTTGACAAGATCGTATTGGTCAACGAGGAGGGCAAGCCAATGTATCGTGAGAGCGACCTGATCGACGTTTGGTTTGATTCTGGTTCAATGCCTTACGCCCAGCTCCACTACCCATTCGAGGGAGAGATGGCCCGTGGCACAGAGGCAGACCGCGATGCACTCATTCACAGCACCTACGAGGGATATGCTATTCCTCCTAAGTTCTATCCAGCCGACTTCATCAACGAGGGCGTGGATCAGACCCGTGGATGGTTCTTCACCCTGCATGCTATCGCTACCATGGTATTCGACAGCGTAGCCTTCAAGAACGTCATCTCTTCTGGTCTCGTGCTCGATGCCAAGGGTAACAAGATGAGTAAGCACGTGGGCAATGTGACCAACCCATTCGAGATGATCGATAAGTATGGTGCCGACCCTGTTCGCTTCTATATGATGACCAACAGTGAGCCTTGGGACAACCTCAAGTTCGACCCTAACGGTGTAGATGAGACCCGTCGTAAGTTCTTCGGTACTTTATATAATACATACAGCTTCTTCGCCCTCTATGCTAACGTAGATGGTTTCGATGCTGAGGCTGCTCAGGTGCCATTCGAGAAGCGCCCAGAGATTGACCGCTGGATTCTCTCTTCACTCAATACCCTCATCAAGGGCGTTGACAGAGAGTTGGCTGGCTATGATCCAACCCGCGCAGGCCGTCTCATCGACGCTTTCGTCAACGATGACCTCTCTAACTGGTACGTTCGTCTGAACCGTAAACGTTTCTGGGGTAAGGAGATGAGCGAGGATAAGCTGAGCGCTTACCAGACTCTCTATACTTGTCTGATGACAGTGGCTAAGTTGTTGGCTCCATTCGCTCCATTCTATGCTGACGAGTTGTATCACGACTTGGGCGGCGAGTTGGAGAGCGTACACCTGGATAAGTTCCCAGTAGCTGATGAAGCTGCTATCGATGCAGACTTGGAGGAACGTATGGCCATCGCCCAGAAGATTACTTCTATGGTATTGGCATTGCGCCGCAAGGTGAACATCAAGGTGCGCCAGCCACTCCAGCAGATCATGATTCCTGCCGTAGATGATGTACAGAAGGCACACATCGAGGCTGTAGCTGGTCTGTTGAAGAACGAGGTGAACGTGAAGGAGGTTAACTTCATTGAGGGTCAGGGCATTCTCGTGAAGAAGGTGAAGTGTAACTTCAGAGTGATGGGTAAGAAGTTCGGCAAGCTGATGAAGGGTGTTGCTGCCCAGATGTCAGCACTCGATCAGGATCAGATTGCAGCCTTCGAGAAGGCAGGCAACATCACATTGAATATCGACGGACAGGAAGCCGTAGTAGAGGTAGCCGACGTGGAGATTATCTCTGAGGATATTCCAGGATGGCTCGTTTCTAACGAGGGCAATCTGACCGTGGCACTTGAGGTAGAGTTGACTCCAGAATTGAAGAAGGAGGGTATGGCACGTGAGTTGATCAACCGTATCCAGAACCTCCGCAAGGAGACCGGCTTGGAGATTACCGACCGCATCAAAGTGACAGTGGCTTCCAATGAGGAGACCAACGCAGCCATCGAGGCATTCGGCGACTACATCAAGGGTCAGGTATTGGCAGACAGCATCGAAATCGGTGACAACGCAGGTGTTGAGACCGAATTTGATGACTTTAAGTTGAACATTCTCGTAGAGAAGAATTAAATCATGTAAGGAGTTAGAAGTAAGGAGTCAGGAATATCCCCGAAAAGCAGAGCCGGAGTCCCTCCCGAGTGGAGCCGGAATTCCCCTCAAGAAGGAGTTTCCCCAACTGTTTGCTTCTAACTTCTGCTGTTTATCCGGAAACAAAAATAACTAAATAAACAAGATTAATAACTGCATAACAATAAATGTCTATGGCTAACGAAAAACTACGTTATAGCGATGAGGAGCTCGAGGAGTTCCGCGCTATTATTGAAGAGAAATTGAAAGTGGCTCGTTTGAACTACAAGGAGTTGATGGCTCAGCTGAATCATTCCGACAGTAATGATATAGTAGATACATCACCTACCTACAAGGCTCTCGAAGAGGGTAGTGAGGCCCAGAGTAAGGAAGAGATCATACAGATGGCACAGCGCCAGCAGAAATTCATCAAGGGTTTGGAGGCAGCGCTGATCCGTATCGAAAACAAGACTTATGGTATCGACCGTGAAACTGGTGAGCTGATTCCTAAAGAGCGTCTTCGTGCTGTTCCTCATGCCACATTGAGTGTAGCTTCCAAGGAGGCAAGAAATCGTAAATAAATGAAAGAAAATAAAAAGGTAAAGACAGGCTGGCTCGTCACGGCAATGGTAGTGATTCTCTTGATTATCGACCAGATTATCAAGCTCTATATCAAAACCCATTTTTGCCTTGGCGAGTCGGTTCGTGTTACAGATTGGTTTTATATTGAGTTCGTCGAGAATAATGGTATGGCATGGGGCATGTCGTTCATCGGCAAGTTCTGGCTCAGTCTGTTGAGGCTTGTTGCCATCTGTGTGCTGTTCTGGTATCTGCGCCGCATCATTCAGCGCGGAACCCACCGCAAACTGTACATCTATCTCGTGGCATTGGTACTGACGGGTGCCATCGGCAATATGCTGGACTCCATCTTCTACGGTCTCATCTTCACGGCTTCATCCACCGAATATGTTTCCTATATGGTGCCTTTCGGAACGGGTTATGCTGGTGTGCTGATGGGCAAGGTGGTGGATATGTTCCGCTTCCCATTCTTCACTTATACGTGGCCAGACTGGGTGCCTTTCTTCGGAGGGCAGCATGGTACTTTCTTCGACCCGGTATTCAATTTCGCTGATTCCTGCGTTTCTGTAGGTGTCATCTCGCTCCTACTTTTCTGTCGTAAGGAACTGGAACAGTTGGGAGGAGGAAAGAAGGAAAATGAACAAGAAAAGGAATAAGAATGAAATCATTGAATAAAGCATTTTGGGGTATATTCTTGGGTATCAGCTTCTTGGCAAGCATTGCTTCTTGTAAGCCTTCGGTGCCGGGAGAGTATCTTTCCGAGAAGGAGATGGAGAATGTGCTCTACGACTTTCATATTGCTGAGGCGATGGCCAACGATAATTCCCGCCAGGATGGAGATGCAGCGATGATTACTTATCGAGAGGCTGTTTTCAAGAAACATGGCATTACGGCTGCTGAGTTTGATTCGTCGATGGTCTATTATATGCGCCATACGAAACTGCTCCACGACATCTATGTGAATTTGGGCGACCGGCTTACTGCTGAGGCGCAGGCGATGGGTGCTGATGTCAGTGATTTGAACAGTCTGGGCAATATGGTTTCCAGCGATACTGCCAATATCTGGAAGGGTCCTTCTGCGATGGTGCTCAGTACTTACAAGCCTTACAACTATTATAGTTTTGAGGTGCCGGTGGATACTTCGTTCCATAAGGGCGATAAGTTGATGCTCAATTTCCAGGCGCAGTTCCTCTTCCAGGAGGGTATGCGCGATGGTGTGGCGATGCTTGCCGTCACCTTCAAGAACGACAGTGTGGCTTACAGCAATTCCCGTATGTCCAGTTCGCAGAGTTATTCTATTCAGGTGGAAGACCGCGACAGTTTGGGCATCAAGAGTGTGAAGGGATATTTCCTCCTGAACGTGGGCGATTTCAGTGGTGAAGCATCTTATACTACCATGAAGCTGATGTTCGTGCATCATATCAAGCTCGTGAAGCTTCGCATGAAACCGCAGCCGATCGGAAATCAGAATGTAGCAGGGGATTCTGCCAATGCTCGAAATGGGGGACCTAATGCTCCGGGGAATCCAGGTTCTGGATCAACTCCTGGTTCGGTTTCAGGTTCATCTGCTGGTTCGGTTTCAGGTTCATCTGTTTCTCCTGTATCAGGCCGTTCACTTCCTCCTCGTCCTCAATTATCAGGTCCTGGCGGTTCAGCCGTTCCGCCAGACAGACTTCGGAATATTGAAGTGAAAAGATAAGGATTGGAAAGATTGAAGGAAAGAGAATTTAGGAAAAGATTCCTTCTAAATAGTAAAAAGAGAAACTCATTCTTAAGGGGGCTCTTAAATAAAAAGTGAGAAACTCTCTCTTAAGGGGCTTTTAAAAAGAAGAGAAAATCCCCCTAAAAAATAAGGGGATTTTAGAGGGAATTAATGATAAAGGAGGATGAAAGAAGATAAGAGGAGGAAATGGGAATGGAAGAAATCAGAAGGTGCGGCGCTCATGAGGTTCGACTTCCGGGAGGTGACTGTCTGCAGCAGGCTGTGGTGGAACTGATGGAAGGAAGGGTGGTCAACTATTTCGAGTTTCGGGATGAACTTCCCATGACGGAATGGTTGGGCGGACTTATCGAGGTAAAATGCGATGAGGAAGGAATCCGGAGAGCCTACTGGAATGGAAGAATTTTAGAATAAAACTGAGGTCGAAACTTCAGATGCAGAGCCAAGGCTTTAAAAAAGGAACTAAGGCTTCAGATGCAGTGCTAAGGCTTTAAAGAATAAAAACAAGAATCATTAATTTTTAAAAAGGATATTTATGTTAAGCGTAGATCAATTAGAAGACAAGTTGATTGACTTGGCATTTGCTGAGGATATCGGTGATGGTGACCACACAACCCTTTGTTGCATCCCTGACGATGCGATGGGCAAGAGTCATCTGCTTATCAAGGAAGATGGTGTGTTGGCTGGTGTAGAGATGGCCAAGAAGGTGTTTGCTCGCTTTGATCCTACCATGAAGGTGGAGGTTCTCATTCAGGATGGTACTCCTGTGAAGAAGGGCGACATCGCGATGATCGTGACAGGAAAGACCCGTTCACTCCTCCAGACTGAGCGCCTGATGCTCAACATCATGCAGCGTATGAGCGGTATCGCTACCATGACCGCTAAGTACGTGAAGCGCCTTGAGGGTACCAAGACTCATATCCTGGACACCCGCAAGACTACTCCTGGTCTCCGAATGCTGGAGAAGCAGGCTGTGAAGATCGGCGGCGGTATGAACCATCGCATCGGTCTCTTCGATATGATCCTGCTCAAGGACAACCATATCGACTTCGCTGGTGGTATCGACAATGCTATCGACCGTTGCCATGCTTACCTCAAGGAGAAGGGGCTCAACCTGAAGATTGAAATCGAGGTGCGCAGCTTCGAGGAACTCGACCAGGTTTTGAAGCACGGTGGTGTAAACCGTATCATGCTTGACAATTTCTCTGTGCCTGATACCAAGAAGGCGGTGGATATCATCGCTGGCAAGTATGAGACGGAGTCTTCTGGCGGTATCACCTACGATACCATCCGCGACTATGCCGAGCAGGGTGTGGATTTCATCTCTGTAGGTGCCTTGACACATAGCGTGAAGGGCTTGGACATGAGTTTCAAGGCTTGTGATTAAGAGTGATTTAAGTGAAGTGGGAAGAATGAAGAATTCAAATGCTTTTCTCTTTGTTCTTCTGAAATAATTTTGTGGAGTTAGGAGACTTTTCTAACTCCACATTGCATTTAGGTGTATATTAATAAAGGTATATTTTATGAATAAGATTTTTGCTTCGGCCTTGATGGCTGTGGCTATGATGGGCAGTGTATCTGAGGCGGATGCCTGCACCAATTTCATCGTGGGCAAGAAAGCGTCTGTAGATGGTTCGGTGATGTGCTCTTACAGTGCCGACGACTATGGTATGTTCCAGAATCTCGCCCATTATCCTGCGGGCAAGCATGCCAAGGGCGAGATGCGCAAGATTTTTGACTGGGATACCAATGTTTATCATGGAGAAATTCCTGAGGCTGCCGAGACCTACAGTGTTATCGGTAATATCAACGAATATCAGGTGACCATCGGCGAGACTACCTATGGTGGTCGCGAGGAAATGGTGGATTCTACCGGTATCTTAGACTATGGTTCACTCATCTACGTGGCTTTGCAGCGCAGTAAGACCGCTCGCGAGGCTATCAAGGTGATGACTACACTGGCGCAGACCTACGGTTATAATTCAGAAGGTGAGACCTTTACCATCTGCGATCCTAACGAGGCTTGGATCATGGAGATGATGGGCAAGGGACCGGGCAGCAAGGGCGTGGTCTGGGTGGCTCAGCGCATCCCTGACGAGGCTATCTGTGCCCATGCCAACCAGAGTCGCATCGGCAAGTTTAATATGAAGGACAAGAAGAATGTCATGTTTGCCAAGGACGTGGTAGCCTTTGCACGCAGCAAGGGCTGGTTCAGCGGCAAGGATGCTGACTTCTCCTGGAAGATGGCTTATGCCAAACCGGATTTCTCGGGTCGCCGCTTCTGCGATGCCCGTGCTTGGGCTTTGCTCAACCACTTCAAGGATATGAGCCGTTATCTGCCTTGGGCACTCGGCAAGGATCCGAATGCTGAGGATATGCCACTCTGGGTGATTCCTGACAAGAAGGTGAGCGTAAAGGATGTAGAGGCTTGCATGAGAGACCATTATGAGGGTACTCCGCTCTCTGTGGCTGATGGCGATGATATCGGTGGCGGTATCTGGCAGATGCCTTACCGTCCAACTCCTCTGACATTCAAGGTGGATGGCAAGCAGTGCTTCAACGAGCGCCCTGTCAGCACACAGCAGAGTGGTTTCGTATATGTGAGCCAGATGCGTTCCTGGTTGCCACGCGAGATCGGTGGTGTGCTCTGGTTTGGTAATGATGATGCCAACATGGTGGCTTTCACACCTATCTACTGCAGTTCTACCGTGCGTCCAGAGTGCTACAATACGCCTGGCGCAGATGCCGTGACCTTCAGCGACAAGAATGCTTACTGGGTTTGCAATATGGTGAGCAACATGGTTTATCCACGTTACAGCCAGCTGTTCCCAAGTTTGAAGGAGGTTCGCGACAGTCTCGACAACAGTTATTTTGCTGCCCAGAAGCAGGTGGAGGACAAGGCGCTCGAACTCTATGCCCAGAATCCTCAGCAGGCAGTGAAGTACCTCAACGATTATGGTGTAGAGAAGGCGCAGCAGATGCTCGGTTGCTGGAAGCAGCTCCATACTTATCTCGTGGTGAAGTATAATGATATGATCATCAAGCCAACCACCAAGAATGGAACTTTCGAGCGAACGAAGGAGGGTCTCGGTGCACGCCCAGTTCGTCCGGGATATCCAGAGAAATATGCTCGTGAACTGATTAAGCAGACTGGAGATAAATTCGTTTGTCCTGAGTAGAAACTCAGGACCTGTGGGTTCTCCTTGTTCCCCTTTGTCAACCAGAAGGCTGCCAACAAGGTGAATGAGGCTCACCAGAAGTTCATGATGCAATCAATGATGCTGCCAACAAGACCTTGCATGATTTGGCGAGATAAAGATCAAATAAGTTGAATACAGGAAAGCCTGGCTTCTTTTTCTCTTCTTAGGGAGAATTAGAAGCCAGGCTTTTTTATTGGGTAATCTGTGTCGGAGTACCGGTGAAGTTTTTCATCGATTATGTAAGGGTGTATCAGAAGAAATAATTCCGCCAACTGCCACAACGAAAAATCGCCAACTGTCACAACGAAAAATCGCCAACTGCCACAACGAAAAATCGCCAACTGTCACAACGAAAAAGCGCCAACTGTCACAACGAAAAAGCGCCAACTGCCACAATAGAATAGGAGAATAACAAGGTTTAACTATTTTATTTGCTCCCCTTACTACGATTGCATTGTCGGCAAAGCATTTGGCAATTTTTGATGTCGGTTCTTCCACCTTCTCGCCAAGGCTTGATGTGGTCGCCCTCCATTAATTCAAAGTCAAACTCTTTGCCACAGATGGCACATTTATGGTTCTGTTTTTCCCATATTGCCTTCTTAACCTTATCCTTGAAAGTCCGAAGGTCCAGATAACGTTCATCGCCAGTTAACACGTAAGGAATAATACCATTCGGTTTCTGAATCTCATCATCACCGATAAGATCTGAGATTCTATCCTCCATCGCCTTGATATCCAATGGCTGTTCATGATATTTGTCATAAAACAAAGCCCAATCCACTCCCTTCATGATGATTTTGAATTTCTTCATATTGAAAGTAGATATAGCCCAATTCAGTACGTTTTGAAAATAAGTCCAAAGAGGAATGGCATTCTTGTCGTGTTGATGAATCGCCATATAGCCAACGGCACTTTGTAGCTTCCCATTGCGAGTTTCATGTTCCGCCATCCACTCTAAAGCCTTTTTGAAAAAGTCTTGGCGGATAGGTGAACCATTTACCAAATCCTTACCTAGGCGATAAGCCCCGCAATTGCTTTTGGAGAAATGGTGTTTTGCATCACTAACGAAAGGCCCTGCATAAACTGCATTGCGGATTTCCTGCTCATTCAATGGCTTGCCGGCAATATTGATGGTCTTGAACCATTCCAGTTTTTCTGACTCCTTACCTTCACAAACATATACTGTCAGCTTATAGTCGAGAATTTTCTTCTGATCATCGGCTGGTTGATTATCGAAATATTTAAAATCAACTGCAAATTTTCCTGCTACGTACTGACATAGTGAAAGAGTGCGTTGCTGTCCGTCCATTACCTCATAAGGACATTCTGCATCATCACTTCTCTTCACCCAATACATTACATTGAGCGGATATTCATTAAGCACGGTGTTGATGACGGCACGTTGTTCAGCTTCGTTGTAGATGAACTCTCGCTGATAAGGTGGACGGATATCCAGAAGACCATTATAGCCACGTACTCCTTGTTCTTCATTGTTGATGTAACCTTTGGTTATCTCGCCAACGGTTACTTCCAGTTGTTTAATTGTCATCATAATATTTGTGGATGTTTGTTACGGATCAATATTCTACTATAAGGACATTTGTGTTTACCTTCTTTTGTATAGGCCAAATCTGTTCGTCCTCTATAATTTTTTGTAATTCCTATTTCCTTAGCTAAATCTCCATTACCGAGACCGATAATTTCAAATTGTTCAGGATTAAATGCGTAAAGCATGGTGTCGGGTACTCCCATAATCCCATCATAATCACAGGGAATATCAATAGTTTTGCTGACATCTATAGCATCGAAATTGTCGTATTTAGGATAATCATCTTTTGAATAACGACAAACCATTACTAACATTTCATGACGTTTAGAAATTTCGAGATTAGTAAACCAGGTAACGCCTGAAACACGAATCATATTTTCCCGATGATTGGCAGCTGTTGCGATGTCCTCATATGGAGAATAAAAATGAGCTGCACAACCTTTGAAGCCATAACCTAACCAAAGTTGATTGTTTTTAATTAAAGGAAAAACTTCTTTGTAATGAATCGCATTCTGAGGACCAATTATCAGGAACTTCTTATCATATTCCATCAACTGCCCAATATATTCTCGGAACAAAGAGAATGGAGGATTTGTTACTACAATATCTGCTTCTTTCAAAAGTTCAATGCATTCGTTAGAACGGAAGTCGCCAGTCTGCAATATCGACATTACATTCTTGTCGTTCTCTAAAAGATAACGTACATCCGACAGGTCTACAGCCCCATCTCCGTTTTCATCTTTTACTTCCGTAATCTCCACCTTGTAGGCAATTTTCTTTGGTTCTTCATCGCCAAAGCCTTCAAAATGGAGCATGAGTTCATTACCCGTTACAGGAGAACCATTATAACAGGTACAGATAAGTTTTTTCAAACCCAACTGGTTGAAGCGTAGCGCAAAATACTTAAAGAAATTGCTTTCGTAAGGATCATCACAGTTACAGAGTACCACCTTCCCACGGAAGTGCTGCCAATAATGCTGCAATTCTCGTTCAATATCAGAAAGTTGAGTGTAGAACTCATCCTTCTTTGCCACCTTAGCGGCATTCAGATTTTTGTTTGCCATATACTTTTGATTGATAGTTATAAGAAAAGGCATCTGCAAACAACTATCAATCCGCTAAGACGCAAAAGCGGCGTGATGCCTCTTATCGCGTTTAGCACGGGGCGGCGTCGGATGGAGCCCCAGATCTACCATAAGAATGCATCACGCCTATAGCGTGCTTGCATTGCTTTACCTGGTAGATAAGGGGCTTCATACGAAACGTATATATACGATCCACCTATCACATATTATTTCCGTGCTTGTTATTCCAAATGAGTTTCCGACGCTCTTGGCTAAACGCGAAATAATAGCGAATGCTTTTTTTATCAACGATGTCTTGGAAAAGGCTTCCGCCTAATCTATCGGCAAAGGTACAAAGAATAATTGAGATTATTGTAAGTTTCTCTGAAAAAGTTTTCGAGAAAAGCGTTTTTCAATCTCTTCCGCACTTTATTATCTTCTCCTGAACCCATAAAAAAGCTCAATAAATTCTTTAAAAGTGTAGAGTTTTGTTCTTTTCTATAGTTTAAAAAATGTTATTTTATTTTTTGCTATCAAGAAAAAGCAGTAACTTTGAAAAAATTTTAAATAGTTTTAATGATATGAGTATAAGCATTAATGAATTTCGCGTTTTGCGAACATTGTCAGATGGTGAGCAACATGCTAAAGCTCCAAAAGGATTAACTGATGCTCAGTTCTGTATTGCAGTACAATTGCTCAAGCAGAAAAAATTGATACATGCTGATTTTGAGGAAGGAGGAAAAGTTGTTTCTTCACAGATTAATATGGCCGGACGTGCTGTATTGGATGATTTAAAAAAACTAGAAAAGAAAATCCTTAATCATGCTCTTTATGCAAGAAACATAAGAGAATGTGACTACAAAATTCTTCTCGATTTAAAAAATAATGGTTCTAATGCTTTTTCCAAAGAAATTAAGGATGATTCCACTTTTTTTGAAAGATTATCCAGTTTGAGGCGAAATAAATGGATTGCAGTAAAATTCAATTATTACAGTTTGTCAGATAAAGGTTTCGAACTTCTCGAGGCAATAGAATATGAGGTTAATGAAGCTTTATCGAAGAAGAATATTCAAGTGCCAGTTTTTATAGAGCCAGATGCAGATATACAGGATAGTTTTGCGGATTCAGCAAATCAAGTAGAGCAGAAAAGCAAAACGCAATTAGATAACACTTTTGATATACGTATTAAAGAAGGACATTTGTCAGATTTCATAAAAGTAATAAAAGCAATGTGTGATGCTAATTATTTTGTGAAAAAAGATGGTGGCAAAGTTAATCAGGTTGATGTAATGGATCTGATGAGTGAAGCTTTTCACTCCGCCCAATTGAAAGACGGTAAATATTCATCTCTTTTAAGTAAATCAACTAAGGCTCAAAAGAGGACCTATTTAAATACTTTCGTGGAGTTGGAAGTTAAAGCAAAAACCTTTTATAAGGCTTGTCTTGAAAAAGCAAAGAATAAAGACTGAGTTTTTGAACTCTTCAAAGTAGTTGAAGAACAGGCTGAAAGCTAAAAATGCTTAGCCCATATACTATTAGTAATGCGTCCTATTATTATAGGGCGCATTATTATTATGTTGAAATGATCTAGAATGCTGCCCAGGACTAGAAGTTGCTGCCAGTTCTGGGCGTATGGAAGTTATAGGAAATCTACTATTAAAGTTTAATTTATTTTAAATTTTTGGTAAGGTTTTGGTAAGGTGCTTGCAACCTTACCAAGGCCTATTGTAATTTTGCCGGCGAGATTTAGTTCTCGTCGGCTTTTTTTGTATTCAATAAACTGAAGACAGATGGAGTTGATAAAATGAAAATCTCTGGGGCTTATTGGATATCGTCCGTTGTATTCACTTAAGTCCAGCAGGCAGACAAGCATCCTGACAATGAAGCTTGAGGACTTGGACTATCTGAATGCAAATTGCTTCAAAGATGACGGAAGGATTAATACCTCATAAAATATGCAAAAGGTATTAACTATAGGAGAAATCCTCAATGAGTATTTACTCCACAGCAACGCCCCTCTGGCTGCGGCTTATCGCAAGCACGTGCAGGAGATGATGGCAAGTCATGAATCTGTTGATTATGTCAAGAAAGGAGAATGGTATGATTAATAAAGATTCTAAACAGGAATTGGATGAAGTCGTAGCTCAGGCTGCTCTTCAGCAGACTGAATCCCAGAAACAGGCTCAGGCTCTTGCTTCAGGGGCTGTTCAGCAGCAGGACAAGCCTAGCTTTTTCAATGTGTCTCCTTTCAATGACTACCGGATGGAAGGACTGAGGATGGATCCACCGAAGGAACTTTGTCCCCATATTCTGGTGGAACAAGAGACTACAATTCTCTTTAGCGGTCCAGGTGTGGGTAAAACAGTCCTCGCCATGCAGATAGCTATTGAGTTGGCAGAACAGGGAAAGCGGGTGCTTTATGTCAACTTTGAGCTTTCGCAGCAGCAATTGGCTCTGAGATATCCCAACAAGGATAGTCCTGATACACTCTACCACGCTGGCATCGATTATACCAAGATGCACGATGTTACCGACCAGAGCATGATACTTTCTGAGATAGAGCGAATGGCACTGGAACTGAATATAGAGGTGATAATCATAGATAACTTTACCAATCTCTGTATCAATTCTAAGGAGTCAGCTGAAGCTGGAAAAATCATGCAGCAACTGGTAGCTATGCGTATGACTCACAACTGTACCATGCTCATCCTTGCCCATACACCTAAGCGCAAGCAGGGCGATCCGCTTACAATCGACGACCTGGCAGGTAGCAAGCTTCTCAGTAACCTTGCCGATAACGTTATTGGTTTCAACAAATCGAGAAAGGACAAGAACATGCGCTATCTCATCCAACTGAAGTATCGTTCTCTCCCAATCGAACTTGATTTCAAGAACGTGCAGGAACTTACGTTGACCAGTTCTGACGGATGGCTCCATTTCGAATATGGAGGCTATGATGAGGAACGGGCTCATCTGCCAAGATCAAGAGATGAGAAGGCTGAGCTGGAGCGTGACATCGTGAAGGAACTCAAGCAGCCTAACGGCTTGTCTTATCGGGATATTGCTGATAAACTGGGTACCAGTTCGAGTATGGTTCAGCGTGTTGCCAAGAGCAATAACTTGAACAGAAAAGGCAAGTAAGCCTTACAAGAAGTAAGCATTTGTATCAGGAATGTATCATTCAGGTTTTTGATACAAAATGATACTTAATTAATTGATATAGATATAGTTAGACTGTATCATGAGTGATACAACTGCTGTATCTGATACAAAGGGAATGTATCATCTTTGATACATGATAACCTTCTGAATATCAATAGATTAATGATTGTATTGTATCAATGCGGAAATGATACACTCTGATACATTTTTTATATTTAAATTTCAAAACAATATGTATAATAACACTGAAAACAGATTTATTTTGGAGCGTTATCGTTCTGGTGGTTCCAATCGCTATGTCTGCCCTCAATGCGGTCGCAAGAAGTGCTTTACCCGATATGTGGATCTGGAGACGGGCAAATATGTGGCTGATGAATGTGGTAAATGCGACCATACGGCATCGTGTGGCTATCATTATCCACCGCGTCAATATTTCCATGATCATCCGGAGCTAAGCTGCAAGAAAGATTACCAGACGGAATATGTAAATGGTAAACCCTTGCTGGGATTGGGAAACAGGCATCAGTGGGCAGATGAAGCCCGAAACAGAGAAATGCTTTCCCGTAAGAACAGATTGCTGGTGCAACCTCAGGATAGGCGACAGACCGAGTTCTTCAGCCCCGAATGGGTACAGAAGGCAATGCTGAGACCAAGTGCTTTCAGCATGTGGTTTGAAGGCCTGAATGTCGGTGGTGATGCCCGGCAGGTGCTAGCCGATTATTGTGTGGGAGGTACTGCCCGAGACGTCGTTGTGCAGGGGGTGAATTATGGCAGGGCAGTGGTGTTCTGGCTGATAGACGAACAGCAGCGGGTGCATGATGCCAAGCTGATGGCTTATCGCAATGACGGTCATCGGGTGCAGGGATGGGCCAACACCATGCGTTCCATCTGCGAACGTTCTCATGTAGGACCGCAGCTTCAGGATACGGAAAAGGTGCTCTTTGGACAGCATCTGCTTCCCCGCTATCCCGATAAGACGGTATGCATCGTGGAGAGTGAGAAGACATCGCTTATCTGTGCCTGCCGCTATCCACAGTTCCTATGGCTGGCAACGGGCGGATGTGGCAATCTGCAGACCGATAAGCTGCTCCCCTTGCAGCATCGGCGACTCGTGGTTTATCCCGATAGCGGAGAGTATGATAAGTGGAAGGAGCAGATGGCGAAGAGCGGATGCTGGGATTATCGGGTAGTGGACTTCATGGAGCAGTTTGAGGCGAACACCGATATTGCCGATATCCTGTTGGGTGAGGCTCAGCAGAAACCCGAAATCCTGCTGCCTCCTCCTTCTGATGTCTGTCCCTTCTAAACATAAGGTTTATGCCCCATAAGTATCATCTTTACGAGGCATAAGTATGGGGGAATATATTTATTCATTGTGTAATTTCTAAAGATTGATAATATGACAGAATTTAAAGTCAGAGCCTATGGCAAGTCTGAGCTTGCCTGGCTTTATTTTCCAACAGCCAATTCGGCTCATACGGCAGTGAATCACTTGATGGCTTGGGTACGTCGCAACCCGGATCTCGTAAATGGACTCCATAAGTTAGGCTATCGTAAGTCGGCCAAGTTTTTCACCCCTAAGGAGATAGCTCTTATCATTGATTATCTGGGTGAACCATAAAAATATCCTTATAAAGTATGCTATCTCACGCAACGTATGCTATCGTCAGAATGACCCTTCAAAATGTTGTATCTTTGCTATGTAAACCAAAGGGGTTTACTCGATGAAACTCTCTGACGGACAAGGCGATGGATCCTATGCCTTTGAAGGAAAATAGAGATGTGGATTTGACAGTAATTAACTCAAAATTTAGAAAGGTATGATTAAATACGTTTTGAAGCAGAACAAGAACAAGAAGAGTCTTGCTTTTGATAAGTGGTATGCTTTCCCTGTGGTAGAAGAGACGATGGATTTGGCAGGACTCGCCAAGCACATGGAGGAGCACAATACGGGATTCACTGAGGCGATGTGCCTGGGCATGATGACTGCCATGGTGAAGTGTATCAAGGAGCAGCTCCTGGCTGGTAAGAATGTGAAGATTGACAACCTTGCCATCTTCAGCGTGGGTATCCGCAATAAGGAGGGAGCCAAGACTGAGGCTGAATTTACTGCGGCAAACAATATTGCCGGTGTAAAACTCAGAGCCCGTGCTACCGGTACTTTGAGCAATGCCAATCTTAACACTTCGGCAAGTGTTAGAAGAGCCAGCAATGTAGTAGTTTCAGGTTCTGGCAGTGGCACTGGTAATGGAGCCGACAGTAACACCACTGGTGGTAATACGACTACTGGAGACAACAGTCAGTCAGGTGGAAGTTCTACAACTGGTGGCGATACCGACTACGAACTTAAATAAAGCCTTCTGAGGTTTATGAATGTGACTTGAAAATCAAAAAATCCTCGTCCGATATAGAAACGGACGAGGATTTTTTTTATCCAACTTTCTCTTCTTTTCCGAGATTTCCGAAGAGGTCGAATGAGGCATCCCAATCTTTCCAGACTGGTTCTCTGCCTATTTCCTTCAGTCTCGCGTTGATCACCTTGGCGGTACGCTCATCGCTCACGGTGAACTGCTCCAGCGCCTGAGGATAAGTATGATAACCACCTGGATTTACCTTGGATTCAGCCGACATGGTGGTGACACCGAGGGTAGCCATGTTGTCGCGGATGTAGGCTGGTTCACGGGTAGAGTAGGAAATATCTACGTCGTGGTCAAAGATACGCATGGCGAATGTAGCCTGTGCCAACTGCTTGTCGGTCATGAAACAGTTAGGCTGGAAACCTTCGTTCTGTGCTGGGCGCATACGAGGGAAGTTCACGCTGTACTTGGTCTTCCAGTAGTGCTTCTGCAGGTAGCGCAGGTGATGAGCCATCATCACTACATCCGTGCGCCACTCCTTCTCCAGTCCGATGAGCACACCCATACCGATGGAATGGACACCTGCCATACCCATGCGGTCGAAACCGTCGCAGCGCCACTCAAACTTGCTCTTCATGCCACGTGGGTGGTAGAGCTTGTAGTTGTCGCGGTGGTAGGTCTCCTGGAAGCAGATCACACCGTTCATACCATGGTCGGCGAGGGTCTTGTAGTCCTCGGTAGAGAGCGGCATCACCTCGATCTTCACGTTGGAGAAATACTTCTTGGCGATGTCGATGGCCTTGGCGAGATAAGGGGTGCCAGCCTTTGCCGGGTTTTCGCCCGTTACGAGCAGGATGTTCTCGAATGGAGCCAGCTGCTTGATAGCCTTGTACTCGTTCTCGATCTGCTCAGGGGTGAGGATGGTGCGTGCCATCGGATTCTCGCGGTGGAAACCGCAATACACGCAGGAGTTGGAGCATGAATTGGTGATGTAGAGAGGGATGAACATTGAAATGGTCTTGCCGAAGCGCTCCTCTGTATATTTGCGGGAGAGACGGGCCATCACCTCCAGATATGGCTCTGCTGCCGGTGAAATCATTGCCATGAAGTCGTTTACATCGCAATGGTCCTTGGCGAGGGCACGGCGTACATCATTATCGGTCATGCGAGCGATACGCTCCGTGGTCTCCTCCCAACTGATATTCTTTAATTCGTCTGAAAACATATTCCTATGAATTTCTAAAGTGCTGCCTGCTCCTTCCTCAGGTGAGAAATGAGCCGGCAGACTTTTGCTTTTGCCTTACTTTATTTTTTATATTTTCTCAAATCGTGAGTCAACTTGGCTGCACAGAAGTTAGGACCACACATGGTGCAGTATTCACCCTCGGTATGACCAGCCTCCTCGAAATACTTCAAGGCGAGCTCTGGGTCGAGCGAGAGGTGGAACTGATCTCTCCAGCGGAACTCGAAGCGGGCTTTGGAGAGGGCATTGTCGCGGATGGTTGCACCTGGATGACCCTTGGCCAAATCGGCTGCATGAGCGGCAATCTTATAGGTTACCACACCTGTGCGCACATCCTCCTTGTTAGGCAATGCGAGGTGCTCCTTCGGGGTTACATAGCAGAGCATCGCAGTACCGAGCCATGCTATCTGGGCACCACCGATGGCTGAAGTGATGTGGTCGTAACCTGGGGCAATATCGGTAACCAATGGGCCGAGGGTGTAGAATGGTGCCTCGTGACAGTGGTCGAGCTGGCGCTCCATGTTTTCCTTGATCTTCTGCATTGGCACGTGGCCAGGACCCTCGATGAATGCCTGTACGTTCTTGTCCCAGGCACGGGTAACGAGCTCGCCCATGGTATCCAACTCGGCAAACTGGGCTGCATCGTTGGCATCGGCGATACAACCTGGGCGCAGACCATCACCCAAAGAAAGGGCTACGTCGTACTGTGCCACGATGTCGCAGATATCATCGAAGTGCTCATAGAGGAAGCTCTCCTGGTCGTGGTAGAGACACCACTTGCTCATGATACTACCGCCACGGCTCACGATGCCGCAGAGACGGCTGTCGGCGAGATGCACGTTGTGGCGACGGATACCGGCATGGATGGTGAAGTAGTCCACACCCTGCTCGCACTGTTCGATGAGGGTATCACGGAATACCTCCCAGTTCAGGTCTTCCACCTTGCCGTTTACCTTCTCCAAAGCCTGGTAGATAGGCACGGTTCCTACTGGTACAGGGCAGTTGCGTACAATCCATTCACGGGTTTCGTGGATGTTGTCGCCGGTAGAGAGGTCCATCAAAGTATCGCCTCCCCATTTGCAAGACCATACCGCCTTGTCCACCTCTTCCTCGATGCTGGAGGTAGTGGCAGAGTTGCCGATATTGGTATTGATCTTCACGAGGAAGTTGCGTCCGATGATCATCGGTTCGCTCTCCGGGTGATTGATGTTGGCAGGAAGAACGGCACGTCCGCGTGCAATCTCATCACGCACATATTCAGGAGTGATGTGGGTGTCGATGCCCAACTCCTGGCAGTTCATGTTCTCGCGGATAGCCACATACTCCATCTCTGGAGTGATGATGCCCGCCTTGGCGTATGCCAGCTGGGTGATATGCTTGCCAGCCTGAGCACGGCGAGGCAACTGGATGTGCTCGAAGCGGAGGTGGTCGAGACTGTGGTCGGCCAGACGCTGCTTGCCATATTCGCTGGTAACCTCCTGGAGCTGTTCGGTATCGTTGCGGTCGAGAATCCACTGCTCTCTCATGCGAGGCAGTCCCTTCTTCAAATCTACCTGATAGTTAGGGTCGCTGTATGGACCGCTGGTGTCGTAGATATACACAGGAGCGTTTGGCTCGGTATGAGGAATGCCGCGTTCGTCCTTCACCACAGTAGGAGTGAGGTTCACCTTGGTCATTCCGACTTTGATCTGAGGGAAGAGTTTTCCCTGCATATACGCCTTTTCTCTCTTGGCGTAAGCTTTGTTATCGTTTGGCATAATGTTTATAAAGGTAAAAAGGTAAAAAGGTAAAAGGGTAAAAAGAGCGTTCTTGCTTCTTTGCCTTCATCCTTCATGCCTTTTATGATCATATATATATATATTTATATTAGTCGTTGAGGAAAGCGGTGAGTGGAGAACTTGCCTCGGCACAATCGCTGATGGCTCCGAGACCTGCCTCGTAAGCACGGCGACCGCATACCACTGCCTCCTTGAATGCCTTGGCCATTTCTACTGGGTCTCCGGCTACGGCGATGGCGGTATTCACCAGGCAAGCGCTGGCACCCATCTCCATGGCTTCGGCTGCGTGGCTAGGCGCACCGATACCCGCATCTACTACTACAGGAACAGTAGCCTGTTCGATGATGATCTGCAGAAAGTCCTTCATTCTCAAACCCTTGTTGGTACCGATAGGTGCAGCGAGTGGCATTACGGTAGCAGCACCAGCCTCTTCAAGGTGCTTGCAGAGGGTAGGGTCTGCCTGGCAATATGGCAATACCACGAAACCGAGCTTCACCAGTTTCTCGGTAGCCTTCAGGGTCTCGATAGAGTCTGGGAGAAGGTAGCGAGGGTCTGGGTGGATTTCGAGCTTGAGCCAGTTGGTACCGAATGCCTCACGTGCCATCTGTGCAGCGAATACAGCCTCCTCTGCGTTGCGCACACCACTGGTGTTAGGGAGGAGCTGGATGTTAGGATTCTGCACGATATGAGCGAGCAGATCGTCCTGCTTGTCTTCGAGTTCGATACGCTTCATGGCTACGGTAACCATTTCGGTTTCAGAAGCCTTGATGGCGTCAGCCATGAGCTGGTTGTTGTTGAACTTACCTGTTCCCAGGAAAAGGCGAGAGTTGAATTCTCTGCCTGCAATTACTAATTTTTCCATTGTTTTTATGAATTATACTTTTATTTTTTCTTATAGCGGGGGCTGGATTATTGCAGAGGCTGGATTATAGCAGAGTTCTAGATTATTCTGGAGTCTGGATTATGGCAGAGTTCTAGATTATTCCGGAGTCTGGATAATCGCAGAGCCAGCTTTATAGCAGAGCCAGAATCTCCCTGGTTTCTTCAACTGGATTTACTGCATGGAGGATGCAACCGCTGAGGGCGATGCCGTTCACTCCCGTTTTCATGATTTCGGGGATATCCTCCTTGGTAATGCCTCCGATGGCGACGAGCGGGATGTCGATGCTTTCTTCCTTCATTTTCTGGATGATGTCCTTATATCCTTCCAGTCCGAGGATAGGAGAGAGCTTCTCCTTGGTGGTGGTAAAGCGGAACGGACCGCAACCGATGTAGTCGGCTCCAGCCTCGTAGTGTGCCTTCACATCCTCAAAGGTGTTGGCAGTACCGCCGATGATGAATCCGTCGCCCAGTATCTTGCGGGCTTCAGCGATAGGCATATCGTTCTTGCCCAGATGCACACCGTCTATCTGCAGTTCCTTCACGAGAGCCACACGGTCGTCGATGAGGAAGATGGCCTGCTGTTCTCTGCACCATTCCTTCACCTGCAGGGCGATAGGGCGCACCTCGTCGTCGGTAGCTCCCTTCATGCGCAGCTGGATCCATTTGCATCCGCCAGCTAATGCCTCACGGATACCGTCGAGATAACCCAACTTTTCATTCTGATGGGAGATGAACTGCAGGCGGAAACGGTCTAATGAAATTTTTGTCATTTTTTTAAATTCTTCGTCATGTTATTGAAAAACCTCACTCTATTATCATAAAGCCATAGCCTGTTTTCTTGGTCTATTTATGTTAAAGTCAAACTCAGATTATCCTAAAGTCATAGCTTTATATAGAATCCTTATCCCCCGCAGAAAGCTTTTACGATAACGATGTCAGCGCCTTCGAGGATCTTTGTGGTTTCCCATTCGTCGCGAGGCACCATATTGTTGCTGATGGCAACGGCTACACCTGTGGCAGGAAGATTGAGTTCTTCTGCCAGTTGCTTAATGTTGAGAGCCTGAGTCTCAGTTTCCTTGTTGTTGATATTTACTTTCATAAATCGAATTGTTTTTAAGGGCTATGATGCTAGCCGTTTATTTTAAGTCCTTGTTTTTATCACGGAAAAAGCCCCTAATCCATGGTCATTAGCCATAGAATAGGGGCTTCTTTTCGGATACACCTTCTGATACTCATCTTGCAGTATTCCAGTGTCATTATCCTCTTGGTTATATCATATTTCCCTGCGTCAGCATTATCTGCGTCAGGTTCAATGGGTATAATCTCAGCCGATCTCTCAGCACCCCGTGACATTCATTCTGCAAATGTACTGATAATATCCTTAAGTCGTATCAAAAGGGCGGTTTTTTAGTGTATATTAACAGAAATAAAAATGCTATACTTGTGTTATCAACCTTAAATTCCAATGAAACAGTCATTTATATTGGATAAAAATCTCACTTTTATGCTATAAAAATTATCTCTTTAAACTCAATTTGTATCGTACTAAAGCAACTACTCATGGCTGTTGGTGGTGCGTTCCATCTGAAATCACGAAAGTGATGGGTTGTGATCTACGTGCCATTTGCCATGAATGTGGACCAGTGGACAGGCAAGGGATTGACCGTGGTACAGTTTTCATTGGCTTCGGCAAAGACAAATGTGATGATCCTGAGTAATAGTTTCTTCCTGACCAAAGAGGAAGAAAATTAATTGATCATCTGAAAAATATTTATCAACCCATACTTTGCGGTTGTTCCAAGGGTCTATATGCCACGATGAATAGGTGGCGTATAGACCCTTATGTTGAACATAAGTACTCATGTTCGTGGGCACAAATTGGAAAACGTGGCGTTTTACCATTTATTTACAGCACCCATTCCAACCAATTCTCTGGTGTTACGATGGTTTTTTCCTTCACATCGTATGCAGTAAGAAAGGTATTCGGAAATTGAGTGTTGGCTCTCTTGGGATTCCATTTCATCTCAAACAAAGAGAATTGTCCGTCACACTCCTCTATATAATCTATTTCCTGTTGCTGGTTGGTTCGCCAGAAATAACTGTTCACATATCTACCGGCATACTGATTTGCCTTTAACCGCTCACTGATGAAGAAGTTCTCCCACAAGGCACCAACATCCTGGCGAAGCGAAAGTGGAGCAAAGTTCTGCAAAATGGCATTGCGGATACCATTGTCATAGAAATAAAACTTCTTAGCCTTCTTTAATTCCGTGCGAAGATTGCGACTGAACCCACTCAACTTGAAGATGATATAACATTTTTCCAGCAAATCAATATATTTCTCCACCGTCTTGTTATCTGTTCCCACCGTTTGTGCCAACTCATTATAAGAAACCTCGCTCGTTACCTGTAAAGCCAAAGCTGTAAGCAACTTGCCCAGCAAAGCTGGACGACGAACGCTTTCTAAATTGAGTAAGTCTTTATAAAGATAACTGTTGGCGAGATTATAAAGCTGTTCCTTCGCATCTGCTGCATGATTAATGATATCAGGATAAGACCCATAAATAAGTCGATTTTCCAACGTCTGCTTTACACCCAACAGTCCCTGGGATTTGAGTAACTCTCCTGTAGAAACGGGGAAGAGATGGTACTCAAACTTACGTCCGGTCAACGGCTCGTTAAGTTTGTTCTGTAATTCAAACGAGGAAGAACCGGTTACCAGTAGCTGCATATCGGAAAAATTATCTGTGATTCTTTTCAACACTATTCCGATGTTCTCTATCCGTTGTGCTTCATCAATGACTACAATCCGATGATGCCCGATCAGCAGTTTGAGTTCAGCAGAGTTAATCTGTGACAGCATCTGTATCACCTCCGGCTCATCGCAATTCAAAAACAGAGTTGGTTCGTCGTGCTTTTCAAGAATCATTTTGAAAAGCGTACTCTTTCCTACTTGTCTCGCTCCCATCAGGATGATAGCCTTTCCGGCAAACATCCGTGACTCTATCACATCTTGCAGTTGACGTTGTATCATATCATTAACCTCTTTCCATATATTAATAAAGTTCTTTGTTTCAATTTCGGCACAAAGATAAGAAAAAAAAACTTAATCCCAAAATTTATACTGGTTTTTAGGATTGTAATCCCAAAAATCTGTATGTTTTTTGGGATTAGGAGCCAAAAAGGCTTCATAGCATCCGTATAGGTCTATGATTATCTTAGCAATCTCAAGGCTTCACTGGTGTTAGAGATTGCATTTTTTTATGTGACAGGACAAGTGTAGTTTTTATCCTCATTTCTGTCACGGTCACAATTGTCACAGTTTTTTTCTCAACTTCTTATGATTTTTCTTGTTGGTTTCAAAATAAAAGCGTACCTTTGCTCTTATTTATATAAGAATCAGTAAAGGCAAATGGAAATGAACGAAGAATCCATCTTGGCATGGAACATTATTGAAAAAACAAGTGCTAACTTGTTTCTTACAGGTAAAGCGGGAACGGGAAAGACTACTTTCTTGAAACAACTCAAGGAGAAGTCGCCGAAACGAATGGTGGTGCTGGCTCCAACCGGTATCGCTGCCATCAATGCGGGTGGCGTGACGATTCATTCGTTCTTCCAATTGCCCCTGTCTCCTTATCTCCCAGGCACTTCCTTCGGAGGTAATGAGAAGAAAAAATATCAGTTTAGCGCCCTGAAGCGCAAAATCATCCGCTCTATCGACCTCTTGGTGATAGACGAAATCAGTATGGTGAGGAGCGATCTGCTCGATGCCATCGATTCCGTGCTCAGGAGATACCGCAAGCATGATCTGCCCTTCGGAGGCGTGCAGCTGCTCATGATAGGCGATCTGCATCAGCTGGCTCCCGTGGTGACCGACCATGAGGAGAGGATGCTGCGCCAGTATTACGACACACCCTATTTCTTCTCCAGCAAGGCGCTGCAGCAGGCGCATTATCTCACGATAGAACTCAAGAAGGTGTATCGCCAGCAGGACCAGGAATTTATCTCACTCCTCAATCAGGTGCGTGAAAACAAGGCCACGACTGCTACGCTGCAGGCGCTCAACAAGCGATATATCCCCGATTTCATTCCTCCGAAAGAGGACAACTATATCCGTCTCACTACCCATAATGCGCCTGCCCAGCGCATCAACGAGGAGGAACTGGAAGCGCTGCCTTCAAAAGCATACTCGTTTACAGCTGAGGTGGAAGACAACTTCCCGGAGTCCTCATACCCAGCCGATTACAAACTCGTATTGAAGCAGGGTGCACAGATCATGTTTGTGAAGAATGATGTCCAGCACCGCTTCTATAACGGTATGATAGGAGAGGTGGTGAGTATCGACGGAAGCGAGATTGTGGTGAGAAGCCGTGATACGGACGAGGAGTTTGAACTGGAGAAGGCGGAATGGGCGAATGCAAAATATACGCTCAATGAGGAGACCAAGGAAATAGAGGAAACCGTGGAGGGTGTGTTCAGGCAGTATCCCGTGCGACTGGCATGGGCGATTACCATCCACAAGAGTCAGGGCCTTACTTTCGAGCATGCCATCATCGATGCCTCCCGCTCGTTCTCCTATGGTCAGACCTACGTGGCGCTGAGCCGCTGCAAGTCGCTTGAGGGCATGGTGCTCAGTGCGCCCCTTTCGCCTTCGGCCATCATCGGCAGTGGTACCATCGAGCAGTTCAACAGTCATCTGGCTTCTCCTACTCCCGAGGTGGTTTCTGCCCTGGAGCAGCAGTATATCCTGCGCTGCATCGGTGAACTCTTCGATTTCTGCGGAATATATGCAGCCTACGAACTGCTGATGCGTTGCTTGGTGGAGTTTTACAATGTGAAATATCCACGGTTGGTGGGAGAGTACCAGCAGATGAACGTGGTACTGAAGAGTTTAGAGGGCGTATCGGAAAAGTTCCAACTGCAATATACGAACATGCTTGCCGTCAATCCGGACTTGAGGAGTGCGGATCTGCAGGACCGCATCCATAAGGGAGCAAAATATTTCGGACAGAAGATGGGAGTATTGGTTGATCTGGTGAAGAAAACGAATGTGGCGACCGACAACAAGGTGGCCAAGAAACAGTTTCAGGAGCGTTTTTCATCGTTTGAACTGGAGGTGAATCTGAAGCACCGTCTGCTGAAGTATTCCTCGGATGCCGAGTTCCTGATTTCGGATTATCTGAGGAAAAAGGCCCAATTCCTGCTGATGGAGGAGGATGAGGCTGCAGGTAGTTCCGGCAGGGGAAGAAGCAGACAGAGAGTTAGTAGGAGTGTCGGTGGGGATGCTGACGGGGAACCAAGGAAGCCGAAGGTTCCAACCCGTGAAATCAGTTATGGCCTGTTCTGTCGGGGTATGAATCTCGACCAGATAGCGGCTGAGCGCAATCTCACCAAGGGTACCATCATCGGTCATCTCACGCCATACGTGATGGAGGGCAAGATAGGTCTTCGCACCTTCATCTCTTCGGCTCATGAGAAAAAATTGCGTGAATTCATGCAGGCTCATCCGGAAATAGAGCATTTCTCGGAGATCAGGGAAGCCGTGGGTAGCACTTTCGAGTATTATGAGATCAAGCTGATACACGACCTGATGGTCATGGAGAAAGGGGAATAAAAAATCCTCCATATTCCCACGTGTGGGGATATGGAGGATAAATATTTTGCCTAAACAAAAATTACTTCTTGTTCAAAGCCAAGTCAATAGCTACGGCGATAGCTACAGTAGCACCTACCATAGGGTTGTTACCCATACCGAGGAAGCCCATCATCTCTACGTGAGCAGGAACTGAAGAAGAACCTGCGAACTGAGCATCTGAGTGCATACGACCCATAGTATCAGTCATACCGTAAGAAGCAGGACCTGCAGCCATGTTATCTGGGTGCAATGTACGACCTGTACCACCACCAGAAGCTACTGAGAAGTATGGCTTGCCAGCGGCAATACGCTCCTTCTTGTAAGTACCAGCTACTGGGTGCTGGAAACGGGTAGGGTTGGTAGAGTTACCAGTGATAGATACATCTACATCCTCGCTCCAGTTGATAGCTACACCCTCGCGAACATCGTCAGCACCATAGCAGTTAACCTTAGCACGTGGGCCATCGCTGTAAGCGATACGGTTAACAACCTTCAACTCACCTGTGTAGTAGTCGAACTTGGTCTGTACGTATGTGAAACCGTTGATACGGCTGATGATCTGAGCAGCATCCTTGCCAAGACCGTTCAGGATAACGCGCAATGGGTTCTTGCGAACCTTGTTAGCCATCTCAGCGATCTTGATAGCACCCTCAGCAGCAGCGAAAGACTCGTGACCTGCCAAGAAAGCAAAGCACTGTGTCTCCTCGCGGAGCAAACGGGCAGCCAAGTTACCGTGGCCGAGACCTACCTTACGGTCGTCAGCTACAGAACCAGGGATACAGAAAGCCTGCAAACCGATACCGATAGCCTCGGCAGCATCAGCAGCTGTCTTCACACCCTTCTTGATAGCAATAGCAGCACCAGCTACATATGCCCACTTAGCGTTCTCGAAGCAGATACGCTGAGTGTCTTCACACATCTGATAAGGATCAACACCTGCGTCCTCGCAGATTTGATTAGCCTCTTCCAAGCTCTGAATACCGTTAGCATTGAGAGCAGCAAGAACTTGCTTCTCGCGACGTTCCTGACTTTCGTAACTTACTTTTCTAATCATATCTGTATCTCCTTATTATTCTTTACGTGGATCAATTGCTTTAACAACACCCTGCTCGGCAGTTGTACGGCCATAGCTACCTGTGAACTTCTTTACTGCCTCGTTGGCATCCATACCGTTCTTGATAGCTTCCATCATCTTGCCGAGGTGTACATACTCGTAACCACAAACCTGGCTGTCCTTATCCAAGAACTGCTTTGTGATGTAACCCTCTGTCAACTCGAGGTAACGTGTACCCTTAGCTACTGTACCGTAGAGAGTACCAGTCTGTGAACGAAGACCCTTACCCAAGTCCTCAAGACCTGCACCGATAACGAGACCGCCCTCAGAGAAAGCGCTCTGGCTACGACCATAAACAATCTGGAGGAAGAGCTCGCGCATTGCTGTATTGATAGCATCGCAAACGAGGTCTGTGTTCAATGCCTCAAGGATAGTCTTGCCTGGAAGAATCTCAGAAGCCATAGCTGCTGAGTGAGTCATACCAGTACAACCGATGGTCTCAACGAGAGCCTCCTGGATAACACCTTCCTTGATGTTCAAAGAAAGCTTACAAGCACCCTGCTGAGGAGCACACCAACCCACACCGTGAGTATAACCAGAGATATCCTTAATCTCTTTTGCCTGAATCCATTTTCCCTCTTCAGGAATTGGAGCTGGTCCGTGGTTAGGACCCTTAGCGACAACGCACATGTTGTCCACTTCTTTAGAATAGATCATATTCGCTAAAATTTATATTAATGAATATATAAACACTATATTTCTGTACACCTTATATTATATATGCGGTCAGAAATTTGAGCACTGCTGCCACATTTCGACTACAAAAGTACAAAAAATCTTGGGAAAATACCTAAAAATGAGTATTCTTTTTAACTCTTTAACCTATTTCTTATCATTTTTCTTTGCTTTATGCACATTTTGGTGTATCTTTGCAAACTGAAAATTGCAATTTTAATTAGATTATGACGCAAGTTAAGATAAATGATGCTGCTCTGCAGAAGGCTGCACTCGAGGGCATGGACGAGTTTGTGAAGGTTTTCATCGATGCTACGCTGGAAGCCATCGGGGGACAGTTGACCGCACAGAACATGGCGGAACTCAACAGCGACCAGATTACGCTCCTGGCATGGCACTTCCTGCACGAGGAGATGATGGATGGCGGTATGATACAGCTCATCCACAACGGCTTCGGCGGGTTCATCTTCAGAAATCCTACCGACAAGGCTTTCCGCAACTGGGGTATCCCGGACTTGGGAAAGCTCATCAACAAGGCCCATTTCTTCTACAAGAAAGCGGCTGCTGAGGTGGAGCAGGATATGAGCGATGAGGATTTCATGGCGCTCTACGAGAAATATCCTGAATTTGATGACTTTGATGATGCTTTCGTGGAAAATGAGGAGGAATGGACCAGCAAGGTGGCCTACTATATCGACGAAAACATCCAGCAGTTTGCTACTATTGTTTAATGTTAGTGTTTAATGTTTACTTTTGTAATTATTCATTATTCATTATAAATTACTGAACTTTCGCATATCAGGAAGTTAAAGGAGTTAAGGAAGTTAAGGAGTTAAGACGTATGTCTTGCTGCTTAAAAACTACGCCAAAAAGACTGTTGTCTTAACTCCTCAGCGACCGTAGGGAGCGATAACTCCTTTAACTCCTTTAACTTCTGAGCTTGCGAAACTTGAATAAATTATACATTATTTATATATATGAACAAGCAAGAACAGGAACTCCGCAAGAAGAGTCCGATACAGATAAGAAACAAGAAGGCATCCTTCGAATACTTCTTCGTGGATACCTATACAGCAGGCATCGTGCTTACTGGTACGGAAATCAAGTCGATACGTGGCGGTAAGGCTTCGCTCGTGGACTGCTATTGTGACTTCTACCAAGGCGAACTCTGGGTGAAGGGAATGAACATCTCTCCTTATTTCTACGGCTCATTCAGCAATCACGAGGCCCGCAGAGACCGCAAGTTGCTGCTCAACAAGCGAGAACTCAGAAGACTTGAGGAAGATAGCAAGCAGCCGGGATTTACCATCGTGCCTATACTCGTTTTCATCGACGATCACGGACGTGCCAAGGTGGATATCGCCCTCTGCAAGGGTAAGAAGGAATACGACAAGCGACAGACGCTCAAGGAGAAGGAGGACAGACGAGAAATGGACCGTGCCATCAAGCACTTCTAAGCCATCTCGAACACCTCTAAGATATGAATGCCGTGCCTTCAAAAGCACGCCTATATACAGAAAATCGACAATGGGTAAGACGATAAGAGAGATTGTTAAGGAGAAAATTCTGATTCTCGACGGTGCGATGGGCACGGAGATTCAGAAGTACAATTTGACGGAGGAAGACTTCAGGGGCGACAGATTCCAGGATATTCCAGGACAGATGAAGGGTAATAATGATATGCTCAATATTACCCGCCCCGATGTAATTTCAGATATTTACCGGAGGTACCTCGAGGCGGGTGCCGATATTATTTCTGCCAACACGTTTTCTTCGCAGCGCATTTCACAGGCTGATTATCACTTGGAAAATCAAGCCCGGGAAATGGCTTACGAGGGAGCCAGGCTGGCACGCATACAGTGCGACCTTTTCAGCACGGATGACAAGCCGCGTTTTGTGGCGGGCGATGTGGGTCCTACCAACAAAACGTGCAGTATGAGTCCTGACGTGAGCAATCCTGCGGCACGTGAGATTACGTATGATGAACTTTTTGAGGATACTTGCGAGCAAATCGACGGTCTCATCGAGGGTGGTGTGGATGTGATTCTCATCGAAACCATCTTTGATACGCTCAACTGTAAGGCGATGATCGACGCGGCGCTTACCACGATGAAGAAGCACGGTGTGGACCTGCCTATCATGGTGAGTCTGACCGTGAGCGATCTGGCTGGTCGTACCCTAAGCGGACAGACCATCGAGGCTTTCCTGGCCAGCATCTCGTCTTATCCTATCTTCTCGGTGGGCATGAACTGTGCCTTCGGTGCTCCGCAGATGAAACCTTTCATCAAGCGCATGGGGGCTGTGGCGCCCTGGTATATCAGCGCCCATCCGAATGCCGGACTGCCTAACGAGATGGGACAGTATGACGAGACGGCTGAGAGTATGGCTCCGAAAATCAAGGAGTTCCTCGATGAGGGACTGGTCAACATTATCGGCGGTTGCTGTGGTACTTCGCCTGAATTCATCGCCAGTTACAACCGTATGGCGCAGGGGGTGAAACCTCATCAGGTGGCAGCCAAACCGGACACCATGTGGCTCTCCGGACTCGATCTGCTCGATGTAGATGACTCCGTGAAACTCCCGATGGATGCGTCAAGATTTGTCAACGTGGGTGAGCGATGCAACGTGGCGGGTAGCCGCAAGTTCCTCCGACTCATCAATGAAAAACAGTATGAGGAAGCGTTAGATATCGCCCGCAAGCAGGTGGCCGACGGGGCTGCAGTCGTGGATGTCAACATGGATGACGGTCTGCTGGATGCCAAGGTGGAAATGGTCAACTTCCTCAATATGATAGCTGCTGAACCTGAGATCGCCAAGGTGCCTATCATGATCGACTCCTCGAAATGGGATGTCATCGTTGCCGGACTGAAGTGCTGTCAGGGTAAGTGCATCGTCAACTCCATCTCACTCAAGGAAGGTGAGGAGAAGTTTATCTCCCACGCCCGTGATGTGATGAGATACGGAGCTGCCGTGGTGGTGATGTGTTTCGATGAAATCGGGCAGGCTACTACCTTCGAGCGCCGTATTGAGATAGCCGAGAGGGCCTATCGTATCCTCGTGGATAAGGTGGGCATGAATCCGCTCGACATCATCTTCGACCCGAATGTGCTGGCCATCGCTACGGGTATGGAGGAGCACGACAACTATGCCGTGGAGTTTATCCGCGCTACGGAATGGATCCACCAGCATCTGCCTGGTGCCCATGTGAGCGGTGGTGTGAGCAACCTCTCTTTCTCCTTCCGTGGCAATACTTATATCCGCGAGGCTATCCATGCTGTTTTCCTTCATCATGCCCAGTTGGTTGGTATGGACTTCGGTATCGTAAATGCCAAAGCCAGAAAGGATTACGCCAAATTGCCTGAAGTACAGCGTGAACTCATCGAGGACGTGGTGCTCAACCGCAGAAAGGGTGCTGCTGACGAACTGATAGACCTGGCTAATGAAATCAAGGAGCAGATGGATGCTGCCAAGGCTGCAGCCAAGGCTGGCGGTGCGCCCGTGGCTAAACCGGCTGCTCCGGAATGGCGCAAGGAACCGGTGGAGAACCGCTTGAAATATGCCCTGCGCAAGGGTATCACGGAGTTCCTGCAGAAGGATATCGATGAGGCACTCGCCAAATATCCGCATGCCGTGAATGTAATCGAGGGACCGCTGATGGACGGTATGAACGAAGTGGGTGCGCTCTTCGGCGAAGGAAAGATGTTCCTGCCACAGGTGGTCAAGACCGCACGCACGATGAAAGCGGCTGTTTCTATCCTCCAACCGCATATCGAGGCTGAGAATACGGGCAGTTCTACCAAGGCTGGCAAGGTGGTGATGGCTACCGTGAAGGGTGATGTGCATGATATCGGAAAGAACATCGTCTGCGTGGTGATGTCGTGCAATAACTTCGATATCATCGACTTAGGTGTGATGGTTCCTGCCGAACAGATCGTCAAGAAGGCTATCGAGGAAAAGGTGGATGCCATCGGATTGAGCGGACTGATTACGCCGTCGCTCGATGAAATGGTGCATGTGGCTCACGAGATGCAGAAGGCGGGGCTGCGCATCCCTATCATGGTGGGCGGCGCTACTACCAGCGAACTGCACGTGGCGCTCAAAATAGCTCCGGAATACGACGGTCCGGTGGTCTGGGTGAAAGACGCGAGTCTGAATGCCGGCATCTGTACCCGCCTCTTTGATAAGGTAGAAGGTCCGAAATTCGTGAAGGAACTGGACGACAAGTATGCTAAGATGAGGGCGGAATATCATGAGCAGCAGCAGAAACTCGCCAGCCTCGATGAAGCCCGCAAGAATAAGTTGAACTTGTTTGAATAAGATGCAGAATTTAGTAGATAAATGCTGAATCCATCAGATAAATGCAGGATACGAAAGAGTTGATATAGAAAACGTTAGAGAAAATATAGTTATGATTAAAACGGTGATTTTTGACATGGGCGGCGTGATCATCACACTCAACCATGATGAAGCAGTGAGGCGTTTCAGTGCATTGGGTCTGCAGAAGGTCGATGAGGTTTTGAACCCTTATTGTCAGGCGGACATCTTCGGCGACCTGGAGGAAGGTAAACTGAGCCTTGAGGAGTATCAGGAGGCCCTGGAGAAGATGGCGGGCAGAAAACTGTCTTTTGAGGAAGTGCGCCATTGCTGGTTGGGTTATGCGGCTGATGTGCCTGCCAATAAGCTGGCTGCTCTCCGCAAGTTGAAGGAAGAAGGCTATCGCGTGATTCTCCTCTCCAATACCAATCCCTACATGAGTTCCTGGACAGACAGCACGGAATTCTCTGGTGACGGTCATGCTATCGGTGAGTATTTTGATGCCCTGTATCGCAGTTACGAGGTGAAGTTGATGAAGCCGGATGATCGCTTCTTCCGCTATGTGCTCACTCAGGAAAAAATCCTCCCAGAAGATGCGCTCTTCGTAGATGATGGTCCGCGCAACTGCGCTGCTGCCAGCGAACTGGGCATCCGTACCTATTGTCCGCAGAACGGAGCAGACTGGACAGAGGAAATCTATAAGTTTCTGAAATAAAGTATTTCATCAACCGAGATTTTACAGCATCGAGATCTTCCTCTCAAGTGAGAATCTTCATCAAGTGAGATTTTCTATCAATCGGATGAGTATCTCCAGCCTCAGAGAGAATACTCAAAGACGATTTGAATCAGAAAAAACAGAAACGGAATGCTGCAAGTATCTGAAAAAAGATAAATATTATTGCAATTATTTTGTACTCTGCTTGAAATGTTGTACTTTTGCAGATGTAAATAGAAATAATGGGCGGACCTGATGGGGCTGCCGCAATAAAATTAAACGAAATGGTTATTAAAAAAAGAAGATGGCATTGCTTGCCGGGTCAGCCTCTGACCGACCTTGATAAGCAGGTGATGTTTTGGGAAAATAAAGGCAAATTGGTGCCTACTCGTGATTTGATCAAGACTCCAGAACAGATTGAGGGTATCCGTAAGAGCGGTGTCGTCAATACGGGTTGTCTTGATGCGGTGGCTGAAGCTATCCGCCCAGGTATGAACACGCAGGAGATCGACGACATCTGTGTGCAGTACTGCAAGGATCATGATGCCATACCTGCCTGCCTCAATTACGAGGGCTATCCTAAAAGCGTTTGTACGAGTATCAATGAGGTGGTTTGCCATGGTATTCCTAAGGAGGAAGACGTGCTCCAGGAGGGCGATATCGTCAATGTGGATATGACTACCATCGTGGATGGCTATTATGCTGACGCTTCCCGTATGTTCATCATCGGCAAGACGACTCCGGAGAAGGAGCAGTTGGTGAGAGTGGCTAAGGAATGCCTCGAAATTGGTGCTGAAACAGCCAAGCCATACAGCTTTGTGGGCGACATCGGTCATGCTATCGAGAAGCACTGCAAGAAATACGGTTATGGAGTGGTGCGCGATCTCTGCGGACATGGTGTGGGCTGCGAGTTCCACGAAGAGCCAGAGGTGCTTCACTACGGACATAAGGGTACTGGTATGCTGCTCGTTCCGGGCATGGTATTCACCATCGAACCAATGATCAACATGGGTACCTGGAAGGTGTTCATCGATGCAGACGATCCATACGGATGGGAGGTTATCACGGGCGATGAAAAACCATCTGCTCAGTGGGAGCATACCTTCGTGATGACAGAACACGGAGTAGAGGTGCTGACCTACTAAAGAATAATCACCATAATATATACTCACCATTATATATATAATAAGGTGTAAGAATCTGTGAGAATCAAGTAGAATTCGATATAATGGTGTAAGAATCAATATAATAAGGTGTATAAAATCATGGAAGAAAACGAAAAGAAGGATATATATATATTGGGTATTGAGAGCAGCTGCGATGATACCTCGGCTGCTGTCTTGAGAAATGGAGTGCTGTTGAGCAATGTCACGGCTTCACAGGAGGTGCATCGCGCTTATGGTGGTGTGGTTCCTGAACTGGCTTCGCGCGCGCATCAGCAGAATGTGGTTCCTGTGGTCGATCAGGCTATCAAGCGTGCCGGCATCACCAAGGAAGACCTGAGTGCCGTGGCCTTTACAAGAGGTCCCGGTCTGATGGGTTCTCTGCTCGTGGGTGTCAGCTTTGCCAAGGGATTCGCCCGCTCGCTCAACATTCCTCTGATTGATGTCAATCACCTGCAGGGACACGTGATGGCGCATTTCATCAAGGAAAGTGATGACGACCAGACTGCTCCTCCGTTCCCTTTCATCTGCCTTCTTGTTTCGGGTGGAAACTCCCAGATTGTGAAGGTGAATGCGTACAACGATATGCAGGTGCTCGGTCAGACCATCGATGATGCTGCCGGCGAGGCTATCGACAAGTGTGCCAAGGTGCTGGACTGGGGGTATCCGGGTGGCCCTATCGTAGATAAATACGCAAGACAGGGCAATCCGAAGGCTTTCTCCTTTGCCGAACCGCATATCCCGGGACTCAACTATAGTTTCTCAGGCTTCAAGACCAGTTTTCTCTACAGTCTCCGCAAATGGGTGGCAGACGATCCTGATTTCGTAGAGAAAAACAAGTTCGATCTGGCTGCCAGCATCGAGTTTACCATCGTGGATATCCTGATGAAGAAGCTCCGCATGGCAGTGAAGCAGACGGGTATCACCCACGTAGCTGTAGCGGGAGGCGTATCTGCCAACAATGGTTTGCGCAATGCCTTCCATGATCATGCTAAGCGCTTCGGATGGACCATCTATATTCCGAAGTTCAGTTATACGACCGATAATGCGGCAATGATAGGATGCGTGGGCACGTTCAAGTATCGCGATAAGGACTTCGCAACCATAGACTTGCCTGCGTTCTCTAAAGTAACGTTCAAATAGTTTTTTTATTTAATATATGGAATTTGAAAGTAAGATTTTGAGTAAGAGCATCTCAGAGATGCTATACAATAGTGATAAGACTTTGGGTACAGCAGAGAGTTGCACTGGCGGCCGTATCGCTGAGGCTATCATTGCAGTACCTGGTGCGAGCAACTACTTCAAGGGTGGTATCATTTCCTATACCAATGAGGTGAAAGAGAACCTGCTCGGTGTGAGCCATGAGGTGCTTGAGGAGCAGACTGCCGTTTGTGAGGAAGTGGCTAAGGAGATGGTGATCGGTGCCATCAATGCCCTCCATGTGGATTATGCGATTTCTGCTACGGGTGTAGCTGGTCCTTCCGGAGGTACTCTGGAGAATCCTGTGGGCACCATCTGGATAGGCTATGGCAGCAAGGATGATGTGCGCACTCTGAAACTTACAGGGGATTTCGGGCGTGACATCAATCTCGCCATCGCTACTAATACTGCGTTGAAGTCTATGTTCGCCTTTCTCAAGGAGCACGAAGAGGATTTGAAGAAAGATTAAGCTCTTCTTCTGTCAGGATTTGCAGAAGGATTAAGTTCTTTTTCTTCTGTCAGGATTTGCAGGACGATAAAGTTCTTTTATCAAGATATTAGAAAATATTAGAGGGTGTGTCATAAGTTCATGGCACTTCCTCTTTTTCATTTCTTCAAAGTTTTGTTTCATCGGATTTTACGGAGGAATCGAAGGCATTCTTGCTTATCGGATTACTCACGGATTTTCGCGGATATTTGGCCGCTGGCCAATGGCTGGCCGAAGAATTCCTTTATTGTTTTGTGTCATGCAGATTTCGCAGATGACGCAGATTTTTCTTCGTGGAAGTTTTTTTGTCCCACAGATTTCACAGATTACACAGATTTTTCTTCGTGGGATATTTTCCATTCTCAGAGGGTATCTGTAACGACCGAATAGGTCGCCTCTGCGCCAATCCGTGAGTAATCGTTGCAGCAAGAACCCTCCGAATAAATTCCGTGTCATCCGATGAATAAAATAGCAATTTGGACGACCTGTGACGCAACTCCTTTTTCTTTTATGTTGAAGTGAAAAATGGGGAATCGAGGAGAAAAGGGGAAGATAAAAGCAAAAAAAACTTAAAAGTTGAGTTTCTGCTAAGGAATATTTTGTATATACGAGAATTATTTGTAATTTTGCACTCTGTTTGGAATAGGTATCAATTAACGAATTAGAAAATTAAAGATAGAAATGTCTAAGATTTGTCAAATTACAGGTAAGAAGGCACAGTTAGGTTGCAATGTGTCTCACTCAAAGCACCGTACAAAGAGAAGCTTTGACGTTAACCTCTTCAGCAAGAAATTCTACTATGTAGAAGAAGAGTGCTGGATTAGCCTTAAGATCAGCGCTGCTGGTCTTCGTCTCATTAACAAGGTAGGTCTTGACGCTGCCCTGAAGCAGGCTGTGTCTAAGGGTTACGTAGATTGGAAAGACATTAAAGTAATAGGAGAATAAATATCATGGCAAAGAAAGCAAAAGGTAATAGAGTACAAGTTATCCTCGAGTGCACTGAGCATAAGAACAGTGGTATGCCAGGTACAAGCCGTTACGTGACTACAAAGAATCGTAAGAACACTCCTGAGCGTCTTGAGTTGATGAAGTACAACCCAATCCTTAAGAAGATGACTCTTCACAAGGAGATTAAGTAAGTTCGCTTACAAGTTTATAAACAATTTTATCAATTAAATAGACTATGGCAAAGAAAGCGGTCGCTACCCTCCACGAAGGTAACATGGATGGTCGCGCATATACAAAGGTTATCAAGATGGTTAAGAGCCCTAAGACTGGTGCTTACGTTTTCGATGAGAAGATGGTACCTAACGAGGCTGTTAAGGATTTCTTCAAGGACTAATCATTTAGTACTTAATATATTCATGGGTCGTAACTCTACCGAGTTGCGACCTTTTCTTTTCTTCTCATTTGTCATTTCTTTAATCTTTCTCATTTGTTTCTTATTTCTATGAAAAAGTTGCAATATAATTTGGTGTTGTTAGCTTTTTCTATTATCTTTGCAGAAAATATTATATCTTATGGGATTATTCGGTTTTTTTAATAATAAGAAAAAGGAAACTCTCGACAAAGGACTCGAGAAAACCAAGGAGAGTGTATTCAGTAAGTTGGCACGTGCTGTAGCAGGTAAATCAACCGTTGATGATGATGTACTCGACGATCTGGAGGAGGTTTTGATTACCTCTGATGTCGGTGTGGAGACTACGGTGAAAATCATCCGCCGCATCGAAGAGAGAGTTGCTCGTGATAAGTACGTTTCTACCTCTGAACTTGACAGAATCCTCCGCGAGGAAATCGCTAATCTGCTCTCTGAAAATCATTCTGATGATAATGACGATTGGGATTTGCCTTCCGATCACAAACCTTATGTCATTCTCGTTGTCGGTGTGAATGGTGTGGGTAAAACTACTACCATCGGCAAGTTGGCTTACCAGTTTAAGAAGGCTGGCAAAAAGGTTTATCTCGGTGCCGCTGATACCTTCCGTGCAGCAGCAGTTGAGCAGATCAGCATCTGGGGAGAGAGAGTTGGGGTGCCTGTGGTGAAGCAGCAGATGGGATCTGATCCAGCTTCTGTTGCCTTCGATACCCTCCAGAGTGCTAAGGCTAATGGTGCCGACGTGGTGCTGATTGATACTGCCGGACGACTGCACAACAAGGTGGGACTGATGAATGAACTCAAGAAAATCAAGGATGTCATGAAGAAGGTTTTGCCTGAGGCTCCTGATGAGGTGATGCTCGTGCTCGATGGTAGTACCGGACAGAATGCTTTTGAGCAGGCTAAGCAGTTTGCTGCTGTTACAAACATAACTTCCTTGGCTATTACCAAACTTGATGGTACTGCCAAAGGTGGTGTGGTAATCGGTATCTCAGATCAGTTGAAGGTGCCTGTGAAGTACATCGGACTGGGTGAGGGAATGGAGGATATGCAGCTCTTCAACAAGAAAGAGTTCGTAGATTCTCTCTTCAAGAAAGACTAAGTCCTCTCTCTCTGATAATAAGGACTTTTTCTGCGATATACGAAGATGAGGCTGTCTTTCTTCTCTCTATGATAAACGGAATTAAGGTCCTCTTTTTCGAAAGACGGCTTAAAGGATTTCATAATTTAGAAATAAAACGGTAGATTAAGAAAACGTGAAAAAGAACGAAATCGATATAATTACAATGGGCTGCTCCAAAAACCTGGTGGACAGCGAGTTGCTGATGAAGCAGTTTGAGGCAAACGGCTATCACTGTGTACATGACTCCAAACGTCCTCAAGGTGAAATAGCAGTCATCAATACTTGCGGATTCATCGGGGATGCCAAACAGGAAAGCATCGATACGATTCTGGAATTTGTGCAGCGCAAGCAAGAAGGTAAAGTTAGGAAACTCTATGTAATGGGTTGTCTCTCACAGCGTTATCAGAAAGAACTGGAAGCTGAAATTCCTGAAGTTGATAAGTTTTACGGAAAGTATAACTACAAACTTCTTCTCAGTGAACTGGGAATGGCTGAGGTGCCTGCTTGTAATGGTCGTCGCCATCTCACCACACCTCGCCACTATGCTTACGTGAAGATTTCCGAAGGATGCGACCGTCATTGTGCCTATTGCGCTATTCCGATTATTACCGGCAAGCACGTGAGCCGCCCGAAGGAGGAAATCCTGCAGGAAGTTCACGAAATGGTAGCGGATGGCGTGAAGGAATTTCAGATTATCGCCCAGGAGCTTACCTATTATGGGCTTGATATCGATGGTAAGCATCATATCACTGATCTGATTTCCGACATGGCTGATATCCCTGGTGTCAAGTGGATTCGCCTGCATTATGCTTATCCAAACCAGTTCCCGATGGACTTGCTTGATGTGATGCGCGAAAAGCCAAATGTCTGCAAGTATCTCGATATCGCACTGCAGCATATCAGTGATCACATGCTCGACCGTATGCATCGCCATGTGACCAAGAAGGAGACGATGGAACTGATTCAGGCTATCAGAGAAAAGGTGCCGGGAATTCATATCCGAACCACACTGCTCGTCGGTTTCCCAGGAGAAACAGAGGAGGATTTCCAGGAACTGATGGAGTTCGTGAAATGGGCGAAGTTTGAGCGCATGGGTGCTTTCGCTTATTCGGAGGAGGAAGGTACCTACAGTGCCAAGCATTATGAAGATGATGTTCCGGAGGAAGTGAAGCAGAGCAGACTGGACCAGTTGATGGCGCTTCAGCAGGATATCAGTGCTGAAGTGGAAGCTGAAAAGGTGGGCAAGGTGCTCAAGGTCATCATCGATCGCAAGGAAGGCGACTATTATATCGGTAGAACGGAATTCTGCTCTCCTGAGGTGGATCCAGAGGTGCTGATTCCTGCCACCAAGCGACTGAGAGTGGGTAACTTCTATGACGTGAAGATTACTTCAAGTGAAGAGTTTGATCTGTATGGAGAATTGGTCTAAGAATCTTTATGGAGATTGATATAAGATGAACAATAAACAATACATAGCTGAACTGGCTCGCAAAACCGGATTCTCACAGGAAGATACTCAACGCCTGGTGAGAAAGGTGATTGATGCGATGATTGCTCAGTTTGAAGAGGGCGAACAGGTGACGATTCCTGATTTCGGCACCTTTGAGGTGAAGAAACGACTGGAGCGCGTGGTGGTCAATCCGCTCACGAAGAAGCGCCAGCTGGTTCCGCCGAAACTTGTGCTCGGATTCCGACCTGTTGCTTCCGTCAAGGAAAAAATAAATAATGGAGGGGAGGAAGATGAATAAGTCGAGTTTGTCTGTTTTGGCTAAGGCTGTTGCCAGCAAGCGTGGACTTACCCAGGCTGAGGCGGAGCGCTTTATTGCCACCATGTTTGAGGTTGCCGGTGCCGGCATCCAGGAGGATAAGTTGCTCAAGATGAAGTGGCTGGGTACCTTCAAGATTACTTCCGTGAAAGATAGGGAGAGCGTGGATGTCAATACCGGTGAGCGAATCCTGATAGAGGGGCGCGATAAGATTTCTTTTACTCCGGATAATATCATGAAGGAAATCATCAACAAACCTTTTGCCCAATTCGAAACTGTTGTGGTGAATGATGGTGTCGATTTCTCTGATATTGACGAGAAATTCGCCAATATGGAAAGGGAAGAGGAACTGCTGCTGCAGAAAGAGCAGGAACGCCATGATGACGAGGTGGTTTTAGAGGAGCAGAATGCAGAACAGCCTCAAGAGCTTGATCAGAACGTAAGGCAGTCTCGGGAGGAAGAACAGTCTCAGGAGAATCTGCCGGATGCAGAGTTGCAGTCTCAGGAGAATCTGCCGGATGCAGAGTTGCAGTCTCAGGAGAATCTGCCAGATGCAGAGCTGCAGTCTCAGGAGAATCTGTCGGATGCAGAGTTGCAGTCTCAGGAGAATCTGCCGGATGCAGAGTTGCAGTCTCAGGATGATGGAGAGAAAAATGACCTGTCTCAAGAGAGTCTGTTGAACGAAGAGTTGACTCAGGAAAATAATCAGAAAGTTGAGCAGCCTCAAGAAGTGAAATCCCCGATTTCTGAAGAAAACGTTGCTTTGTCTTCAGAATTGAAAAACGTTGAGACCTCAGCAGATGATTTCTCTGAAACTTATGCTTCTGACCGCCACCATTTGGTGATACCAAAATATGTGGTCGCCTTGGTATGTGTGGTCTTTGTTGCTCTCTTGGGTGGCTTATGCTGGTTTGCCTTTACTTACGGCAAAATGCAGGCGCGCCAAGAGCAGATGGAGATGCAGTTGAAGGCTACCCAATCGCAATCCAAACCTGTGGCTGCAGTGCCTGTAGATACCGCAAAGTCTGTTGCATCCTCCGATGAAAAAGATCTTTCAGCCAAGATGGACGTAGAGAGCGCTCAGGCTAATGGTGCTCAGGCAAACAATGCGCAGGCAGACCATGCTCAGTTGGCTATGAAGAAAAAGGCCAAGCAGGACTGCATCCGGATGGCACAAGCTAATAATGCCGTGAAGATGGCTGAAAAGGCTTCTGAGTATCTCAACGATCCTCGCATCAGAACGGGTGCTTATCGTATTGTGGGCGTAGAAAAAACCGTGACGGCTAAGAGTGGTCAGACTTTAGCTGGATTGAGTAAACTCTATTTGGGCCCTGGCATGGAATGCTATATGCAGGCCATTAACGGATGTTCTGAGATAAAAACAGGACAGAAAGTGAAGATTCCAAAACTGGAACTGAAAAGAAAAGGGAAAAAGAATTAAATCTGCAATGTGATGAACATTCTATTTTCATAGTACGATATAAAAATCCCCCGCTTCATCAGAATCAAGTGATTTTTGTGGAGCGGGGGATTTCTTTTCTCAATCCAAGAAGGGGATTTCTTTTTCTTGATTCCAAAGTTTTTTTAATAAATCTAAAGAAAGGAATTTCTTTTTCTTAATCCCAAAGGATTTTTTTTATCTAAAGGAAGGAATTTTCTTTTTCTTCTTTGGAATTAAGTTTATAATTCAAAAATCCCCTTCAGGGCAGCGCGAGCAATCTTCTCGTATTCTTCACCGAGGTCGGCAAAGCGCAATACACAGTTGGCAGCAGCATGCTTGATACCCATATTGTCACCTTGCAAGGCAACTGTAGCCTGGTCGAGAAACTCATTGATGCCTCTCTCGTTGGCTTCCTGTCCGTTGGCAAAAAGCCTTGCCAATAGTTGGAATCCAGCTATCTCATAAAGCGTCTTGTCTGTGGCAATCCATTCATAGGCAATGGCAGGAGCATAATCCACATACTGCAGAAGATTGAATGCCAGCATCTCTGCCATTTCCTGACTCTTGACCTGTTCCATCCAAATATCTGTTATCTCTGGCAGCATCTTCTCTGCCGGCATGATGAGGGTGGCAAGAATCTTGCATTCACGGATGTCTTCCTTCCAGAGTTCAATGGCCAGTTCATAATCCTTGCCATATTCCAAGGCCATCTTCTTCAGTTCTATGAAAGGTACGCCCCAGTTGATCTTATAGCCTAAGCCTTTCTGGGTCATCGACTGAGAGGTAGGACCACTCATTAAGAGGCGAAAACTTCGCTTAATCTTCATCAGCTTCTGATGAGTTTCTTCATTCATGTTTATTTCCTTTTAGAGTTTCTTTACTGATCTGATTACGGCTTTCTGCTATAGTTTCATCACTTCGCAGAACATGCCGTCAAACTGTTCTGCGATTCCCTTTGGCTCTTCTTTGAAGATGCCATAGAGGGCACTTCCGCTACCGCTCATGGAGGCGTAGGTTGCACCTTGGTCGTAAAGTTTTTGCTTGATGGCTGCCAGCTCCGGATGCATCTTGAAGATAGGTTCCTCGAAATCATTGACAAGTTCTTCTTTCCAGGTTTCTATCGGTTGACGCACGATATCACGGCAGCTCTTGGCTGGTTTCTTCGGGGTGATGGCACTGTAAGCTTCCTTGGTACTTACAGCGACGTCGGGTTTTACGACACAAAGACAGTATCCTTGCAGATTGCCATCAGGACCATCTGCAGGCATCAGCACATCTCCGATACCCTCCGCATAAGCAGGTTCTGCTTCGATGAAGAAAGCACAGTCGGCACCCAGTCGGGCTGCATAACGTTCCATTTCTGGATTACCGATGTTGAGACGGAAACGCTCATCGAGAAGTCTGATCATGAAGGCTGCATCCGAAGAACCGCCGCCAAGACCGGCTTGAGAAGGGATATTCTTGTAGAGATGGGTATGGATGCGTGGCAACTGATAGTCGGCTGCCAGAATATGGTAAGCCTTTACCACCAGATTTTTCTGCTCGTCACAATCCACAACATTGCCTGTCACCTTCAGGTCGCAGGCGGTATCGCTCGGAAATTTCTCATCCATGTATTTGATTTCCAATGCATCATACAGTGGGATGGGATAGAAGACGGTTTCCAGATTATGGTAACCATCCTCTCTTTTGCTTACGATGTTCAAGCCAAGGTTGATCTTGGCACATGGAAAAACAATCATAGGCTATTTCTTTTTAAATTACTTGGCAGCCTTGCGGAATGTCTCGTTGTTAACTACGATCTTGCCTTCCTCTACATCGATGATTGCCTGATCCTTGATATCTGTATCCATACCCTTGCTTGCGAGCATGATGTTTGCTTCAGAACCCTGTGGCTGTACCATGAACTCCCACTTGTAGTAGTTCTTCTTGTAGTTCTTGGTGGTAACAGTAAAGTCGCTGTTCAAAGTGATGACTGTCTTCTGGTCAAGACTTGCATAGTCACCTGCAGCCTTCTGCTGGAATGCAGAGTCTGTGATTACTTCTACTTCTACTTTAGCAGGTTCAGCTGTTGTTTCTGCCTTTTTGTTGCCGCAAGATGCTGCGAAAACCAACATTGCCATGCAGAGGGCCATCATAATTGACTTTTTCATACGTTAAAGATTTTGTGTTACTAAATTATTGTTGCTTAAATTTAACTTCTATTTCAGCTGGTCCTTTTCTTTCAGATCTGCCTTAATTGATGTAAGCTAAGATTCCACTAGCCATCAGCATCACCCAAATGGAAAGAAGTCCTGTGTATATCGGATATCTCTGATATCTGAGTTTCATACCACTCGGTTTAAACTTATCTGTATAGTTTCTTGCGAAATGTCGGAAGGCATAGTATGAAGCCGTAGCCGTAATCAGTCCGATAATCATACCTACGAACAGGTCGCCTGGATAATGCACTCCGAGATAGATGCGGGAGTAGCTCATCAGCAGCGCCCAGATGGTGAGGAATATCGTCAGCTTGGTGCGCTTCACCAGGAACATAGCAAAGAATGCCATGCTCCAGGCATTAGCTGAATGAGAGGATGGGAATCCATATCTGCCTCCGCGATACCCGAACACGACATGTACCATCGGCGAAATCGGATTGTCGGGGTTGCTTGGTCGCATGCGCTCTACCATCGGTTTGAGGAGGGTAGAGGCAGTCTGGTCGCAGATGAATATAATGGCCACGATGACCAGCAGACAGGTAACTGTTTCCTTGATATGGAAATTGCGCAGCATCACATACAGGAAGCTTGCGTAGAATGGTATCCAGACAAATCTGTCAGAATACATGGTCATGAAGTAATCCCAATAATGGTTGTGGAGACCATTGAAATACAGGAATATATTTGTGTCTATTTGATTCAGATAATTAATGATTCCGTCCATGTTTAAGTTTTATTTTTTACTGATGTCATCGTAAAGTTTCTGCAGGTAGGCCTGCCCCCGTTTCAGGTTATAGCCTTTCTTACCCTTGTCATATACAGTTTTCCCTGCCTTGTTATCATAGATGATTGAGTTTTCTTCCGTGACAACTCCAAAGGCATCCGGCACAGTGAAGAATGCAAATTTCGGTGTTGCTTCGCTCAGCATATTCTTGGAGAACAGGAAGTCATCGTGCTTGATGCCCAACTGTCCTAAGAGTGTAGCTGCAATGTCGTGCTGGGTTCCTATCAAATTGATCTTCAACGGTTTGGCGATGGCGCCACCGGCTATGATGAGCGGTATCTGATAGCGGCTTCGGTCGAAATTGTCCAGATGCTCTTTATAGGCTCCCACATGGTCTGGCACCAAAATCACGATAGTGTTCTTCCAGCGTGGCAGTTTACTATATTGCCGTATAATGCTTCCCACCACACTGTCTGTATAAGCGAAGGCATTGAGACGCTGGTCTTTCAGTCTGTGGTAAGGCACCTCGAAAGGCTCATGACTGCTGGAGGTCTGGAAAACCCTGAATCTCGGTGCTCCGTTCTGTTCCTTTCGGATGTCATCCATCATTCTGTTGGCTACCAGATGGTCGTGAACGCCCCATTTGCTGAGTTTTTCTTCTATTGGGAAATCTGCATCCGAGATAATCTTCTGAAATCCCTGTGATATCAGGTAGGAACGCTGGTTGGCGAAATCTACATCTCCTCCATAATAATAGGAGGTCTGATAATGCCGCTGGTTGACCAATGATCTGGCGATGGAAGGCAGATGGGCTGTCTTGGCAGGATACCTCATGATGCTGGTAGTAGGCTGTGCCGGATAACCGCTCAGAATGGAAACCAGTCCTCTGTCGGTGCGGAAACTGTTGGCATAGAACCGTGTGAAGAGGATGCTCTGGTGGGCTATCGAGTCCAGTTGAACAGCCACATCCTTCTGTGTTCCCATAGATGGCATGAGGTCGCTGGCGAAGCTTTCCATAATCACGAGAAGTATATCGGGTGTTCCCCCCATAGCCTCAGGCTTGAGCAGCGGATAGGTGTTTTCATCGCTTTGACTGGTCATGGTGGCGAAAATCTTATTTGCTTCCTTCTCGTCCATAAAGCGATACTGCTCGGCGAAATTCTCCTGATGGGCAAGAGACTCCATCAGACTGAACATCGGATTCACTGCTGAATGGTTTACGTAACTGTTCTGGCTGAAATATACTTTGCCGGTATTGGCGGTAGAAACCGTTACACCTCCTCTGATGGGAAGGAATAGCAGGCCTGTAAGGAGCAACATGATGATGGAAGTGCGCCCACGGTATCTGTCAAAATCACTTGATACACCATATGGACGGCAGTAAGAGCCATATCTTCGCTTTTTCTTTTCTCTGATGGTCAGCGAGAGTACGAACCAGATGGCTACAGCGCAGAGTATCAGACAGATGAATCCTAACAGGTCCACCCAGATACTTGTACTGGCAAAGGCATCGGCAGGCGATGTGAAGAAATAGAAGAGCGGAGTACTGTCCAAAGGAAAATTCCAATAGGGATACAGGGCAATGTTGAGCACGAAGCAGAAACTCATAAATACAGCAATGATGCCGAAATAGATGGAGAATACAGGACGTATGATTTCTTCCTTGATCCAGATAGAGGCAAGAAGCAGCAGGGCAGGAATGGCCGTAAGGTATCCCGCCATTGAGAGGTCCAGCTGCAAACCGTGCCAGATGACGGCCAGCATAGTACAGAATGAATCTTCCAAAGGCTGGGCTGCTGATGCATGAGTGAGAAGCATGAACAATGGCTTCTGCAGCACAAACAGCACTACCAATATGAGATATATCTTGAAAAAACGCTTAATCTGTTTCATTCTGCCAAATTTAGTAGTTGTTACACAATTATTATATATATCTATTAATTATCAATCAATACACATGTAGGATTGTGTAATACTTAGATGATATCTGAGTAATCACATGTTGTATATCATGCATCATAGATATGTTTTTAGATGTTCAACAAGCCATAATATGGCTCGTATTTTCTGCAAAATTACTCAATTTCTTTCATATAAGCAATTTATTTGACTTAAATTTCAAAAAAGAGTAAAAAAAATTTGGATGTTTAGCGAAAAAAGACTATCTTTGCGAAAGAAACAAACAAATTTTATGATATTAACAACATAACATTATGGCTAAGTATAATATTACCCCAAAGAAAGAAAAGAATGCGCGCTACCAAACGCTTCTGAGTGAAGAGACTAAAGACCGCTTACGTGATGAGATTTTGAGAATTGTAGTTACTGAAGGTAAATACAAGGATAAGGAATATAATACATGTAAGTTGGCAGAGGATTTGCATACCAATTCAAGATATGTATCTGCTGTTTGTGCTACTCGTTTCCACAAGAACTATCCAGAGTTGGTAAATGATTACCGTGTGAATGATGCTATGTCACTTTTGACAGACAAGCGCTATCTGAATATGACCATCGAGGATATTGCAGAGATGGCTGGTTTCAGCACTCGCCAGAGTTTCTACTCTAATTTCTACAAGCGTCTGGGTGTTACTCCACGTCAGTATCGCCTGGATCACATCGCTAAGTAAGAGTGAAATTTGGGGACAAATTGAGCAATTTAGCTCTTGTGCCAAATAAATGATATATTTATTAAGGGCAAAGCCAATTGGTCGTATTTTAGTTATGGAAATACGACCAATTGGCTCTTTGTGTTTATTTAGAGACCTATTTTTAAGAGGCTGTTTCTTAAGGGGGCTTTTTTAAGAGGACTTTTTTTAGAAATCTGATTTAGAGACCTCCTTTTAAAAAGGGACTTATTATATTTTGTAATAGGCTCATATATTAAATCCCTTTCATTTGTACGCTCGGCATGAGCATTATCTAACGGGTGCAAGTCCCGAGTAAGCCCTA